>Ga0187893_10000180_pt1 | contig 153512 bp, 137 predicted proteins | sample MA1701074metaG_FD_139574 | JGI IMG/M metagenome (GOLD analysis project Ga0187893, IMG submission 139574) | White microbial mat communities from a basaltic lava cave in the Kipuka Kanohina Cave System on the Island of Hawaii, USA - MA170107-4 metaG ...
CCGCCAGATCCGCTGCGGTCGTCGCCGCCTCCACCGCCGACCCGACCTCCTGCAAGGATTCCTGCACAAGGCCGGACTCTCCTTTTGACTCTGATATAACTATATTATACGAGTCTCTCTAGTCGCGCGCGTCTCCTGCGCGGCCGCCGCCGAAGCGGAGGCGCAGCCCGGCGATCCCCTCGAAGCCGCCGAGGCTCTCGGCGCCGAGGTCGCCGTCGTCGGTGAGCTGGACGTCGCCGCCCGCGCGCGCCTCGGCGAAGAGCGCGAGGGAGTCGGCCGCGCGCAGCTCGAGCCCGAGCAGCGCGAAGAGACCGATGCCGAGACCGACCTCGTTGAACACGTCGATGCCCGGGCGCGCGCGCTCGATCTTGTCCTCGTCGACGACGTTGATGTCGAACGCGATGCCCGCGCCGACGTAGGGCGAGAGCGGGCCCTCGGCGATCGCGTAGTGCACCAGCGGCCTGAGCGCGATCGTGCGCACGCTCACGTCGTCGACGTCGAGGATGCGCGCGTCGAAGTCGCGGAAGCCGATCTCGCCGCCGACGCGGAAGCGCTGGATCGCGTAGAGGTACTGCGCGTGGATCGCATAGCCGACCCCGCCCTCGTAGGGCACGAAGACACCGCCCGCGACGCCGAGGTTGGAGTTCGCGGAGGCGGGGAGGGCGGCGGCCGCGAGGGCTGCGCCGAGCGCGAGGCCGCGCGCGCGCCGCAGGCGGCGCGCGCGCTGCCTGGAGCGGTCCGCCGGGCGATTGTGTTCCACTCCCACCCCTCCTTCTCCTTCGAGGCGCGCGGCGGCTGCGCGGGCCCGCGCTCGCCCTCCACGATACGCCCGCGGCGCCGGAAACGCCGAGCCCCGCTTCGGCCCGCGCTGCTCCTCTCCCGGGGCCGGGTGTAAGCTTCGCCCCGCAACCCTCCGCGTGCGATCGAGCGCGGGCCCGAGGCGGCCGCGCGCCAGAGGAGACCCGATGAAATCCCTCGTCTACGGCGTCGCGCCCGAGCCCCTGACTCCGGCGGATCCCGGGAATCCGCTGCTCGTCGGCCTCGCGAAGACGCCGATGCGGCTGCAGGAGCTGCCGCGGCCCGCGCCGCTGCGGCCGGACTGGGTGGTCGCGAAGACGCGGCTCACGGGGATCTGCGGCTCCGACGCCAAGCAGGTCTTCCTCGACTTCGGCAACACCGGCGGCACCGCGCTCGGCGCGTGGTTCTCGATGCCGCAGGTGCTCGGCCACGAGGTCGTCGCGACGGTCGAGGAGCTCGGACCGCAGGCGCGCGGCCTCTCGCGCGGACAGCGCGTGGTGCTGAACCCCTGGCTCAGCTGCCGGCCGCGCGGCGTGGCGCGGCTCTGCCCCGCGTGCGAGGAGGGCGATCTCTCGCTCTGCTGGTCCTTCGGCGAGGGGCCGATCTCGCCCGGGATCCACACCGGAACCTCGAAGGACGCCTCGGGCGGCTTCGCCGAGTACCTGCCCGCGCACGACTCGATGCTGTTTCCGGTGCCGGACTCGATCCCCGACGAGGTCGCGGTCTTCGCGGATCCCTTCGCGGTGTCGCTGCACAGCATCACGCGCAACCCGCCGCCGCCCGGCGGCAAGGTGCTGATCTGGGGCGCGGGCGCGCTCGGCACCTGCGCGAACGCGATCCTGCACGCGCTCTACCCCGCGGTCGAGGTCGCGGTGGTGTCGCGCTTCCCCGCGCAGACGGCGCTCGCGGAAAAGCTCGGCGCGGACATCGTGCTGCCCTCCGACGACCGCATCGAGGTGCTGCACCGCGTGGCCGAGTGGTCGGGTGGGCGCTTCGTCGAGTCGGTCGCGGGGCTCGGGATGTGCCACCCGGGCGGGGTCGACGTCGTCTACGACACGATCGGCAAGGCCGAGACGCTCGAGATCGGCGCGCGCGTGCTGAAGCGGCGCGGCACGCTGGTGCAGAGCGGCGTGCACGGCGCCGACCGCTGGGACACGAGCCCGCTCTACTTCAAGGAGCTAAAGCTCACGGGCTCGAACGCCTTCGGCATCGAGGAGGTCGAGGGCGAGCGCAAGCACGGCATCCAGCACTACCTCGACCTCGTCGCGGCCGGGCGCGTCGACCTCTCGGGCATGCTGACGCACAGCTTCCGGCTCGAGGCCTGGCGCGACGCCTTCCACGCGCTCGCGACGCAGGAGCAGAGCCACGCGATCAAGGTGGCCTTCGACTTCCGCTAGTCGAGCCAGGAGGCGCGCCTGGGCTCTCGCGTGTTCCGCGCGCCGATCGCGGCGCTCTTCGCCTTCGCGGGCGCGCTCGCGCTCTCGTTCCTGCGCGACCCGGGCGCCTTCGCGCAGCCGCCGCTGCTCTTCGAGGACGGACGCGACGTCTTCGGCTTCTACTACGAGCGGCGCGACCTCGCGTCGCTCCTGCGCGCGCACGCGGGCTACCTCGTGCTGGTGCCGAACCTCTTCGGCTGGCTCGCGCTCGCCGCGCCGACCGCGCTCGCGCCGCGCCTGCTCGCGCTGTTTCCGCTGCTGCTCGCGAGCGCGGCCTTCGCCTGGCTCGCGCGCCGCGAGTTCCGCTTTCTCGAGCCCGACGACCGCCTGCGCGCGGCGCTCGCGCTCGCGCTCGCGGCGTTTCCGATCGCGAACGACCGCTTCCTCGGGAACAGCATGTACGCGGTCTGGAGCGCGCTGCTGCTGCTCGTGTTCGCGAGCCTGGCGCCGCCGCCCGCGCGCGCGCGGCAGGCGCTGCTGCGCGGGCTCGGCATGGGAGTCCTGATCGCGAGCCACGCGCTCTCGGCGCTCCTGATCCCGGTGCACGCGGCGCTCGCGCTCGCGGCGCCGCGCCTCGCCGCGGGCCGCGCGGAGCAGCGCGTCGCGCGCGGCTTCTACGCGGGGCTCGCGGCGCTCGGGATCGCCTATCAGCTCCTCGCGGTCGAGCGCGGCGCGCTCGCGGCCGTGCCGCTGCCCGAGCTCGCGCAGCGCACGCTCGCGCTGCTCTTCGACCGCGTCGCCTTCGCGGCGCTCTTCGGCGACGCCGCGGCGCTCGCGCTGCGGCGCGCGCTCGGGCCCGGCCCGGTGCAGCTCGCGGGCGCGCTCTGCTGCGCGCTGCCGGCCTTCGCGGTCTTCCGGCTGCGCGCGCGGCTCTCCGCGCGCGAGACCGCGGCCCTCGCGGCGCTCGCGTGGATCGTGCTCGGGATCACGGCGAGCTGCGTGCTCGGCCGCGGCGCGTCGGAGGAACTGATCCGGAGCGGCCGCGCCGACCGCTTCTTCTGGGTGCAGCGCGCGGCCTTCCTCGCGCTCGGCGCGTGGAGCCTGCGCGCTCTGCTCGCGCGGCGCGGGCGGCCGCTCTCGCGCGCGGCGCTCGGGCTCCTCGCCGCGCTCCTCGCGGCGCATCTCGCATGGCTGAACCACGCGAACGCGCGCAGCTACCGCGCGCGCGCGGGCGAGGGGCAGCGGATCGCGGACTTCGCGCGCGAGCTCGCGCGACAGGAGCGCGCGCTCGGCGGGAGGCAGGGCGTGCGCGCGCGGCTCGAGCGCGGCCGCTGGAGCATCGAGATCGGCGCGGGCGCCGCGCCGCCGGCCGCCGACGCGCGCGGCCGGTAGCATCTGCCGCGGCGCGCTCCCGCGCGCGGGGGTCGGATGCGGAAGGCGGCGGAGATCGCGGCGCTGCTGCTGCTCCTGATCGGCGCGGCGGCCGCCTCGCGGCTCTTCACCGGCAGCGTCTCGACCGTGATCCCCGGCGAGGTCTACCGCAGCCGCCAGCTCTCCGCGGAGGTGCTCGAGGCCGAGGCGCAGCGGCTCTCGCTGCGCGCGCTCCTGAACCTGCGCGGCGAGCGCGAGGGCGACGCCTGGTACGAGCAGGAGCGCGAGCTCCTGCGCCGGCTCGGGATCGCGCACTTCGACCTGCGGCTCTCGTCGACGCGGCTGCCCTCGCGGCAGCGCCTGCGCGAGCTCGTCGCGCTGCTCGAGTCCGCGCCGCGCCCCTTCCTGCTGCACTGTTCGGCCGGCGTCGATCGCAGTGGCCTCGTCTCGGGCCTGGCCGTGCTCGCGGCCGGCGGCGACCTCGCGGCGGCGCGCAGGGAGCTCGGCCCGGTCCAGGGACTGCTCTCGCGCTCGGTGCTGCCGCGCGTGCTCGACCAGTACGAGGGCTGGCTGCTCTCGCTGCGCGAGCGCCCGACGCCCGAGACGCTGCGCCGCTTCGCGGCCGAGGGCTACACGCCCGCGTTCTACGACGCGCAGCTCGAGCTCGTCGATCCGCCGCAGCGGGTCGCGGTCGGCGCGCCGACGCCGCTGCGCGTGCGCGCCCTGAACCGCAGCCCCGAGGCGTGGCGCTTCACGAGCGGCGGCGACACCGGCGTGCACCTCGCGCTGCGCGTGCGCTCGCTCGCTCCGGGGCGCGACTGGCAGACCGAGCTGCGCGGCAGCACTCCCGACGCGCGGCTCGCGCCGCGCGAGTCCGCCGAGCTCGAGGCGCTCCTGCCGCCGCTGCCCGCGGCGGGGCGCTACGAGCTCTGGCTCGACCTCGTCGACGAGTCGCAGGCCTTCTTCTCGGACATGGGCTCCGAGGCGCTCGTGCTCGAGCTCGAGGCGCAGCCGCGCGAGGCGCGGCCGCTCTGAGCGCCCCGACTCCCGCTGCCGCCGCGGCCGCTGCTGCGGCGCGCGCGGAGCCGCCCGGCGCGGGCTATGCGCGCTACGTGCTGGCCGTGCTGCTCGTGATGTACACCTTCAACTATCTCGACCGCTTCGTGCTCTCGATCCTGGTCGAGCCGATCAAGGCCGAGCTCGGCGTCTCGGACGCGGCGATGGGCTTCCTGATCGGGCCGGCCTTCGCGATCTTCTACACCGCGCTCGGCGTCCCGATCGCGCGCCTCGCCGACCGCCACTCGCGCCGCAGCATCCTGGCACTCGGCTTCGCGCTCTGGAGTGCCGTCACCGCGGCGAGCGGCGCGGTGCGCAGCGGCGCCGAGCTCGCGCTCGCGCGGATCGGCGTCGGCATCGGCGAGGCCGCGGGCACGGCGCCCGCGCACTCGCTGATCTCCGACTACTTCCCGCCCTCGGCGCGCGCCAGCGCGCTCTCGGTGTTCCAGATGGGCGTGTACCTCGGGCAGCTGCTCGGCCTCGCCGTGGGCGGTCTGCTGGTCGAGCCGCTCGGCTGGCGCTGGACCTTCGCGGTGGTCGGCCTGCCGGGGCTCGGCTTCGCGCTGCTGCTGCGCCTCAGCGTGCGCGAGCCCGCGCGCGGCCGCCTCGAGCCCGCGCTCGCGCGCGCCGCGCCGGAGCGCGATCGCTACGGCGCGCTCGAGGTGCTGCGCTTCCTCTGGCGCCTGTCTTCCTTCCGCTACCTCGCCTTCGGCGCGGGCCTCGCGTCCTTCGCGGGCACCGGCTTCGGCTCCTGGGTGCCCACCTACTTCGTGCGCGTGCACGGACTCAGCTATGCGGAGGTCGGCGTCTACTACGGCAGCGTGAACGTCGCGTCGGCGCTCGCGGGCTCGCTGCTCGCGGGCTGGCTCGCGGACCGCCTGCACGGCGCGAGCCCGAGCTGGACGCTGCGCGTGCCCGCGATCGGCGTCGCGCTCTGCCTGCCCTTCCTGTGCGCGATCTGCCTGCACCCCGATCCCTACACGGCGATCCTGTTCTCGATCCCGTCGGGTCTCACGGGCGCCGGCTGGGCTCCCTGCTGCTACACGGCCACGCAGAACCTCGTGCCGGTCGCGATGCGCTCGGTCGCGGCGTCGGTCCTGATCCTCTTCATCACGCTGCTCGGCCAGGGCGCGGGCCCCTGGGCCGTGGGGCTGCTCTCCGATGGGCTCGCGCCGAGCTTCGGGCCGCTCGCGCTGCGCTACGCGCTCGTCGCGGTGCTCGTCACGAGCCTCGTCGGGGCGGGGCTGCTCGCGGTCGCGGCGCGGCGCTACCCGGCCGATCTCGCGCGCGTGCGCGCCGCGCGCGCGTAGTCGGGCCGCGCCGCCCGCGCCCGCGGCTGCAGCGCGAGCGCTCGCGGCGCCGCTATGCTCCCGCGACTCCGGAGCCCAAGGTGAGCGTTTCCGTCCTTCCGCCGCCCGGCGACACGCGCGCCGAGCTGCGCACCCTGCTGCGCCTCTCGACGCCCGTCGTGCTGGGCCAGCTCGCCTTCATGCTGCTCGGCTTCGTGGACGTCGTGATGGTCGGCCACTATGCGACCGAGGCGCTCGCGGCCGCGACGCTCGCGAACGTCTGGGTGATGGGCACGATGATGCTCGCGACCGGGATCCTCTTCGGCCTGGATCCGCTGATCTCGCAGGCGCACGGCGCGGGCGACGGCGCGCGCTGCGGCCTCGGCTTCCAGCGCGGGCTCGTGCTCGGCCTGCTGCTCTCGCCGCCGCTCGCGCTGGCCTGGTACCTGACCGAGCCCGCGCTGCTGCTCGCGCGGCAGTCTCCCGATCTCGCGCGCGCGGCGGGCCACTTCGCCGTGGTCCAGATCCCGAGCGTGCCCTTCCTGATGGGCTCGGTCGCGATCCGCAGCTATCTGCAGGGGCGCGGCATCGTGCTGCCCTCGATGTGGGTCGCGCTCGTCGCGAATCTCTGGAACGCGGGACTCGCGTGGGTCTTCATCTACGGCGAGCTCGGCGCGCCCGAGCTCGGGCTGCTCGGCGCGGGGCTCGCAACCTCGCTCACGCGCGTGCTGAGCTTCGGCGCGATCGCGCTCGTGGTCTGGCGTCTGCGCCTCTACGAGGGCGCCTGGACCGGCTGGAGTCGGCGCGCCTTCGAGCCCGCGGGCCTGCGCGAGATCCTGCGCATCGGCACGCCGATCGCGTTCCAGACCTGCCTCGAGGTCTGGGCCTTCTCGAGCTCCGCGCTGATCGTGGGCCAGCTCGGCGAGGCGGCGCTCGCGGGCCACTCGGTCGTGATGAACCTCGCCTCGATCAGCTTCATGGTGCCGCTCGGGCTCTCGATCGGCGCGAGCATCCGGGTCGGCAACCTGATCGGCGCGGGCCGCGCGCAGGACGCGCAGCACACCGCGTGGATCGCGATCGGGCTCGGCGCGTCGGTGATGGCCTGTTTCGGGATCACCTTCCTGACCTTCCAGCGCGCCATCCTCGGGCTCTACACCGACGACGCCGCGGTGCACGCGATCGCCGCGTCGATCCTGCCGATCGCGGCGGCCTTCCAGGTGCTCGACGGCACCCAGGCCGTCTCCTGCGGCGTGCTGCGCGGGATGGGCCGCACGCTGCCCGCGGCCGCGTTCAACTTCGTCGGCTACTGGCTGCTCTCGCTGCCGCTCGGCGCCTGGTGCGTGCTCTACACCGACGCCGGGATCCGCGGGCTCTGGTGGAGCTTCGCGGGCGGGCTGCTCGTGGTCGCGGTCTCGCTCGTCGCGTGGATCGCCGCGCGCGGGCCGAAGACCCTCGCTCCGGCGCGCGCCCTCGCGGGCGTCGTGGCGCGGCCGTGAAGGTCCACCGGCTCGAGCGCGAGCAGTGGCTGCGCGCGCCGCAGGAGCGCGTCGTCGCGTTCTTCTCGGATGCGCACAACCTCGACGCGATCACGCCGCCCTGGGTGCACTTCCGCGTGCGCACGCCGCGGCCGATCGAGATGCGCGTCGATCTGCGCCTCGAGTACTCGCTGCGGCTCGCGGGGATCCCCTGCTACTGGCGCACGCGCATCGCGAGCTGGGATCCCCCTCGCGGCTTCGTCGACGTGCAGGAGCGCGGGCCCTACGCGCTCTGGCAGCACCGCCACCGCTTCGAAGTGGCCGGCGACGGAATCCTCGTCGCGGACGAGATCCGCTATGCGCTGCCGCTCGCCCCGCTCGGCGAGCTCGCGCATCCGATCGTGCGCGCGGCGCTCGCCGCGATCTTCGACTACCGCTTCGGGCGCGTCCGGGAGATCTTCTCGAGCGGCGCCTGAGCGGGCCTGCCCCCGGAGCCGCGCCTCGACGCGTCGCCCGCGGTCCGGCAAGCTCGGGCCACCACCTCGCGGGTCCCGTGAGGGGAAACGGGTGCCCGAGATGGACCTGCGCCGCGTTCTGATCGAGATCCACCGTGCGCTCCGCGAAGCTCGCATTCCGCACGCGCTGATCGGTGGGCTTGCGCTCGCGGCTCATCGCGCAGGGCGCGCGACGATCGATCTCGACCTGCTGGCAGAGGGCGAACGCGCGGACGATGTCGAAGCACTGGTGCTGGCCCGCGGCTACGAGCGGCTGCACCGGAACGAGTACGTGGGGAACTACCTGTCCGCGGACCCGGTCGCGGGGCGCATCGACTTCCTCTTCGCGCAGCGAGAGACGGGGAGGGCGATGCTCGCGCGCGCCACGCTGCGTCCGGTGCTCGGCGAGCAGATCCCGGTCGTCGACGCCTCCGATCTGATCGGACTCAAAGTCCAGTCCTCCTCGAGCGACCCTGCGCGCCGCCATCTCGATCTGGCCGACATCCAGAAGCTCTTGCGCAGCGCAGAGGTCGACCTCGAGCGGGTGCGCGGCTACTTCCGGCTCTTCGATCGGGAGAAGGAGCTCGACGCGCTGCTCGAGCAGGCCCGAGCGCGATGACGGGCCTGCGCGCCGGAGAGCTCGAGGCCTTCCGCGAGGAGGGCCTCTCCGAGGAGCGCCGGCTCGCGTTCCGCGCCTCCGCCGAGGCGATCGAGCGCTGGGAGCGCGCGCACCCGGTCGGGATCGAGGAGATCCTCGACTGGATCGACCAGCTGCGCGCGGCCTTCGGCGAGCCGCCGGTCGAGACGCGCCCCTGGCGCGGCGACGACTTCCGCCTGTAGCCCGCGGCGCGCGGCTCAGCCCGTCGGCAGCGAGAGCGCACCGCCCCCGAGCCAGGCCTCGAAGCCCGCGCGCATCGCGCTGTCGACGAGCTCGACGCGCACGCCGTGCGCGCCGCGGTGGAAGGCGAAGAGCGCGGGCACCGCGCCGTCCGGGCCGACGCCCGCGGCCTCGCGCGCGAGGCCCTGGCGCGCGAGCTCCGCGGAGGCCGCCGCCAGATCGCCGACCCAGCGGCCGACGTGGTGGATCTGCTCGCCCTGCGCGAGCGCGTAGTAGCCCCTGGGCTGCGCTTCGAGCAGCTCGAGGAAGGGCGGTCCGCTCGTGGTGTAGCTGAAGCGCAGCGCGACCTCCTCGCGGCCGCCGGGTGTCTCGAGCGTGAGCGGCGCCTGCTGCACGGGCCGCCATGCGACGCCGAGCCAGCGCGAGAGATCGCGCATCGCGCGCTCGAGATCCGCGACGAGCAGGCCCGTCTTGAAGAGCTCACCGCCGCTCATGCGCGCAGGCTACGATGGCCGCATGGCCGCGGGCAAGCTCGATGGCAAGGTCGCGAACGTGACGGGCGCCGCCTCGGGCATCGGGCGCGCGAGCGCGCGCGCGCTCGCGGCGGCCGGCGCGGCGGTCGTCGTCGCGGACCGCAACGCGGCCGGCGCGGAGCTCGTGGCGAAGGAGATCGCGGCCGCGGGCGGGCGCGCGGCCGCGCGGGTCGTCGACGTCGCCGAGGAGGCCTCGATCGCCGCGATGATCGAGGCCGCCGTCGCCGCCTTCGGCGGCCTCGACGTGCTGCACAACAACGCGGCCGAGTCGGATCCCGGGCAGATGGGCCGCGACCTCGCGGTCGCGGAGCTCGACGCCGCGGTCTTCGACCGCGCGCTCGCGGTCAACCTGCGCGGGCCGCTGCTCGGCTGCAAGCACGCGATCCCGCAGCTGCTCGCGCGCGGCGGCGGCGCGATCGTCAACACCTCGTCGGTCTCGGGCCTCGTGGGCGACCTCTCGCGCACGGCCTACGGGATCTCGAAGGCCGGTCTCGACGCGCTCACGCGCTACGTCGCGACGCAGTACGGCAAGCGCGGGATCCGCTGCAACGCGATCGCGCCGGGCGTGATCGAGACGCCCGCGCTGCGCGCGAACGTCCCGGCCGAGCAGATCGCGATCTACGAGCGCAGCCACCTGACGCCGCGCCTCGGCTGGCCCGAGGACATCGCGGCCGCGGTCGTCTTCCTGGCCTCGGACGACGCCGCGTTCCTGACGGGCCAGGTGATCGCGGTCGACGGCGGGCTGCTCGCGCACCACCCGACCACCGCCGACGTCGCGCGCCTCGCGGAGCGCGCGTGACGGCGCCGGCCGCGGATCCCTTCGCCTTCGACCCCTTCGATCCCGCGCAGACGCAGGAGCAGTGGGCGCTGCACGCGCGCATGCGGCGCGAGGCGCCCGTCTCGCGCCCGCACCCGGGCTTCGTCTACGTCGCGCGCCATGCGGACGTGAAGCGCGTGTTCCGCGACGCCGAGAGCTTCTCCTCGCGCGAGGGCTTCCGCGGCGCGGGCGTCGTGCTGCCGATCGAGGAGAGCTTCCTCGGCGAGCTCGACCCGCCCCAGCATCCGCTGCTGCGCGCGCTCTTGCTGCAGGCCTTCCGGCCGGGCCTCGAGAGGCGCGCCGAGCCCTTCGCGCGAGCCTGGGCGGAGGGGAAGCTGCGCGCGCTCGCCGCGCGCGGGCACGGCGACGCGGTCTCGGAGCTCGGGATCCACCTGCCGCCGGCCGTGACCGCGCACGTGCTCGGGATCCCGACGGCCGAGATCGAGCGCGTCGGCCACTGGGGCTTCGAGCTGCTGCACAGCAGCTGGCCCGAGCAGAACCGCACCGAGCGCGGCGAGGGGCTCGGCGGCGCGTTCCCGGAGTTCGCGGCCTTCCTCGACGAACAGATCGCCGCGCGGCGGCGCAGCGCCGATCCGCCCGACGACCTGATCACGCGCATGCTGCACGCGGCCGACGCGGGCCGCGTGCTCTCCGATCTGCAGGTGCGCACGCTCTGCGCGAACTGCCTGCTCGCGAGCCAGTCGACCGCGAACCTGATCGGCAACCTGCTGCACCGCCTCGCGGCCGACGCCGGCTTCGAGCGCGCGCTGCGCGCGCGGCCGGACCTGATCCCGGCCGCGGTCGAGGAGTCGCTGCGCTTCGAGCCGCCCGTGCTCTTCCTGTTCCGCACCGCGCGCCGCGACAGCGAGATCGCGGGCGAGAAGATCGCCGCGGGCGAGCGCATCATCCTCGGCATCGCATCGGGCAACCGCGACGAGGCGGTCTACCCGCGCGCGGACGAGTTCTGGCTCGAGCGCGGCTGGCCGGACGCGCCCGAGCACCTGAGCTTTGGCCCGGGCCCGCACCTCTGCCTCGGCAACCAGCTCGCGCGCATGGAGGCGCGCGTCGTGCTCGAGCTCGCGCTCGAGCTCTTCCCATTGCGCGGGCTCCGCCTCGCCCCCGGCTACCGGCGCACGCACGTGCCGATGTTCCTCGAGTACGGCCCCGAGCGCCTCGACCTCGTCGCGGCGGGCGGCGCGCGCGGCGAAGGCGACTGAGCGTGCGCGGCATTCCGGAGACGCTCGCGCGCTATGCGGCCTGCGTGAGCGCGGGCGACGTCGAGGGCATCGTCGCGCTCTACGCGCCCGAGGCCTGGATCGAGATCCCGGTCGGCGGCGCGCGCCACCGCGGGATCGCGGCGATCCGCGCCTACTACGCGGGCAACGAGCTCGCGCAGACGCTCGAGCTCGCGGGCCCGGCCTGCGTCGCGGGGCGCGAGGGCGCGGTGCCGCTGCGCGCGGTGATCGCGCGCGAGGGCCGCAGGCTCGAGCTCGACGTGATCGACGTGGTCGAGGTCGACGCGCAGGGCCGGCTGCTGCAGCTGCGCGCGTTCTTCGACCTCGCGCGCGCGAGGCCGCTCCCGTGAGCGCGCTGCCGGCGTCGCCGGCCGGGATCCCCTTCGTCGACACGCTCGACCCGGCCTACGACGCCGACATCCACGCCGCCCACGGCAGGGCGCGCGAGCGCTCGTGGTGCGCGCGCACGCCGGTCGGCCTGCTCGTGCTCGGCTACCGCGACGTGCTGGCCGTGCTGCGCGACCCGCGCTGGCGCGAGCTCGGCAGCGACGCGCTCGCGCTCGCCGGGATCACGAGCGGCCCGCTCTGGGACTGGTTCCAGCGGATCGTCTCGAACCAGGAGGGCGCGCATCACACGCGGCTGCGCCGGCTCGTCTCGCAGGCCTTCACGCCGCGCCGCGTCGATCAGCTGCGCCCGGCGATGCGCGCGGTCGCGCACGAGCTGATCGAGCGCTTCGCGCCGGCGGGCCGCTGCGAGTTCGTCGCGGCCTTCGCGGCGCACTACCCGGTGCGCGTGATCGGCGCGCTGCTCGGGATTCCGCCGGGAGACTACGAGCGCTTCCACGCCTGGTCGAGCGATCTCTCGCTCGCCTTCGGCTCGCGCATCGCGCAGAACCGGCCGCGCATCGAGGCCGCGCTCGGCCGGCTCGGCGACTACGTCGACGGCCTGCTCGCGCTGCGCCGGCGCGCGCCGGGCGCGGACCTGATCTCGGCGCTGCTCGCGGCCCGGGAGCAGGGCGACGCGCTCTCGCCGGAGGAGCTGCGCGCGATGGTCACGGTGCTGATCTTCGGCGGGCAGGACACGACGCAGTGCCAGCTCGCCTGCGCGCTCGCGACCTTCGCCGCGCATCCGGCCCAGTGGCAGCGCCTCGCGCGCGAGCCGCGCCTCGCGGCCTCGGCCGCCGAGGAGACGCTGCGCTTCGAGCCCGCGGGCACGGGCTCGCCGCGCATCGCGCGCGAGAGCTTCCGCTACCGCGAGCTCGAGATCGCGGCCGGCACGATCGCGGTGCCCTCGGCCCCGGCGGCGAACCGCGATCCCGCGATCTACGCGGATCCCGACCGCTTCGACCTCGCGCGCCGGCACCCCGAGCCGCAGCTCACCTTCGGCGGCGGTGCGCACTACTGCCTCGGCGCGTCGCTCGCGCGCGCGGAGCTGCAGGAGGCGCTTCCGATCCTCGCGCAGCGGATGCCGCGGCTCGAGCTCGATGGCCCGGTCGAGTGGCGCAGCCAGACGCAGATCCGCGGGCCCGAGCGGCTGCCGCTGCGCTTTGCGGTGGAATCCGCGTGAGCTCGGGCGCCGCCGCGGCCGCGCTGCCGCTCGCGGGCACGCGCGTCGTCTCGCTCGGCCACACGCTGCCCGGGCTCTACTGCCTGGCCCTCCTGCGCGACCTCGGCGCCGAGGTGCTGCGGATCGAGCGCGTCGCGAAGCCCGGCGCGGCGCCCGGTCCCTACGCGGCGCTCGACGGGCTCTTCCCGATGCGCTCGCTGCGCGCGGGCACGAGCGGGTGCCAGCTCGACCTGCGCGACCCGCGCGGCCGCGAGGTGTTCCTGCGCCTTGCCGCGCGCGCCGACGCGGTGCTCGAGGGGTTCCGCCCGGGCGTCGCGGCGCGGCTGGGCGTCGACTTCGAGACGCTCGCGCGCGAGCGGCCCGCGCTCGTCTACGCGGCGGTCTCGGGCTACGGCCAGACGGGTCCGCTCGCGCAGCGCGCCGGGCACGACCTCAACTATCTCGCGGAGACCGGTGTGCTCGGGCTCGCGAATCCCGTGGGACTGCCCGGCACGACCTTCGCCGACGGCCTCGCGGGCCTTTCCGCGGCGCTGAACCTCGTCGCGGCGCTCGCGCAGGCCGCGCGCAGCGGGCGCGGCTGCTTCCTCGATCTCGCGATCGTCGACGCGCCGCTCTTCCTGATCGCGAGCGAGCTCGAGCGCCACTGGCAGAGCGGCGAGTCGCGCGGGCCCGGGGACACGCACCTGACGGGCCGCTACCCGTGGTATGCCGTGCACGAGAGCGCGGACGGGGGTCACGTGGCCGTCGGCGCGGTCGAGCCGCACTTCCACGCGGCGCTCGTCGAGCGGCTCGGGCTCGCGGAGCCGGGAGCCGCGCAGTTCGCCGAGGGCGAGGCGCTCGCGCGCTCGCGCGAGCGGACGCGCGCGGCCTTCGCGGCGCGCACGCGCGCCGAGACCGAAGCCCTGCTCGGCGGCGCCGATGCCTGCGTGAGCTCCGTGCGCTCGATCGCGGAGGTCGCGGCGTCGCCGCTCTGCGAGCGCGCGCGCAGGCCCGGCCGCGCGCCCGACGAGTCGCTGGTGCGCTCGCCGGTGCGGCTCGGAGATGCGCCGCTCGCGGCCGAGCGCGGGACCGCGCGCGTGCTCGCCGATGCGGGCTTCGGCGCGCAGGAGCTCGACCGGCTGCGCGACGCGGGCGCGATCGGAGGCGACTGATGGAGCTCGAGCTGCGCGGGCGGCCGCTGCACAGCCGCACGCTCGACGTCGAGGCGACGCAGCGCGCGGAGGGTGCGTGGGAGCTGCGCGCCGAGATCGTCGACCTGCGCAAGGCGGGCTTCGTCGCGATCGCGGGCGACCTGCAGCCCGCGGGCCTGCTGCACCACATGCAGATCACCGCGCGCGTCGACCCCGCGAGCGCGCGCATCGAGGCGATCCGGGCCGCGCAGCCGCGCGTCGCCTTCGAGGCGTCGGCGCTCTCGCGCGGCGAGAGCTGCCGCGATCCCGTCGGCGCGATCGGGGCGCTCGCGGGCACCGCGCTCGACGCCGACTTCGGGCGCCGGCTGCAGGCCGCGATCGGCGGCCCGCGCGGCTGCTCGCACCTGCTCGCGCTCGCGCGCTTCCTCGGCGCGTCGCTCGGTGCGTCGCTGCGCTTCCAGCGCGAGCGCGCGGGCGGCGCGCTGCCGCCGCGCAGGCAGGGCGAGCGCATCTTCTTCCGCACGCTCGCGCTCGACGGCAGCGAGCTCGACGCGGGGCAGCTCGGGCTCGCGCTGCAGCTGACCGAGATCCAGTGCGCGCCGTCGCCGGGGCTCGCGCGGCCGGTCGAGCGCCTCGCGCGCCTGACCGAGCTGCGCGCGCAGGCGGCGCTCGCGGGGCCGGGCCTCGAGCTCGCCTCGCTGCGCCTGGCCGAGCGCCAGCGCGGTTCCGACGCGCTCGAGCGCGCGGAGTGGAGCGCGCTTCCGGCGGCCGCGCCGCTCGTCGGCGCGAGCGCGCTGGCGCAGCTTCCGCCGCGGGTGCTCGCGGCGCTCGCGCCGCGCGCGGCCGGCGATCCGGCGGTCGACGCGCTGCTGCAGCTCGGCCCGGCCGCGCTCCAGTGTCTCTCGTCGCGCACGGAGCGCTATCCCGCGCTCGCCGCGCAGAGCCCCACGCGCATGGTCTGCGGCGCCGCCGCCGACTCCTGCTACATGTGGCGCCGCGGCGGCGCGCTCGACCGCGCGCGCCGCGAAGAGGGCGTCGCGCCGGGCTCGGGCGAGGGCCCGGCGTGAGGCGAGCCGCCGCCGCGAGCCTCGCGGGCCTCGCCCTCTGCGCGGGGGCGCGCGCCGCGGAGCCGGCTCCGCCGGACGCGCCCGCGCGCTGCGCCCACTACGAGCGCGCGCGCCAGCCCCTCTTCGGCGACCTGCACGTCCACACCTCGTTCTCGCTCGACGCGGCCGGGAGCGGCACGCCGAGGTCGGCCTACGAGTACGCGCGCGGGCGGGCGCGGCCGCTCGACTTCGCGGCCGTCACCGACCACGCGGAGTGGCTCGGGGAGGTGCGCATCTGCACGGATCCGGAGCACCCGCAGTACCGCTCGGACGTCTGCTGGTACTACCGGGCCGAGCGGCCGCCCGCGATCGGGATGATCACCGCGAAGACCATGGCGAGGCGCGAGCGCTTCGAGTTCTGCGGCCCGGGCGCCGAGCGCTGCAGGCAGGCCGCGCGCGGCGTCTGGCACGAGATCCGCGCGGCGGCGGAGGCCTTCTACGACCGCAGGCCCGAGTGCGCGTTCACGACCTTCGCCGCCTACGAGTGGACCGGGTCGCCCGGTCACGGGATCAACCTGCACCGCAACGTCGTCTTCGCGGGCGCGGCGGTGCCGGAGCTCCCGGTCAGCTTCGTCGAGGCGCCGTCTCCGCAGGCGCTCTGGGACTCGCTCGCGGCCGACTGCCGCGCGGCGGAGGGCTGCGCCGCGATCGCGATCCCGCACAACTCGAACCTGAGCCAGGGCCTGATGTTCGCGACCGCGCGGCTCGAGAAGCCCGGGGATGCGTCGCTCCCGATCGGGCGCGCGGAGGCGGAGGCGCGCCAGCGCTTCGAGCCGCTGATCGAGATCATGCAGCACAAGGGCGACTCCGAGTGCCTGCCGGGCGGCGACACGCGCGACGAGGCCTGCGGCTTCGAGAAGCTCCCCTACGACAGCTTCCAGGGCGCGATGACGGGTCCCGAGGCCTGGCCCGGGATGCCGGCGCGGCGCTCGGACACGGTCCGCGAGGCGCTCAAGCGGGGCCTGCTGCTCGAGGCCGCGCTCGGCGCCAACCCCTTCCGCTACGGCGTCCTCGCGAGCACCGATACCCACACCGCGCAGCCCGGGAGCGCCGACGAGGTCGGCTATGCGGGGCACACCAGCACCAACACCGGGCGCATGAAGGGCGCGCTGCCGGACGTGCTCCAGTACAACCCGGGCGGGCTCGCGGTCGTCTGGGCCGAGCAGAACCGGCGCGAGTCGATCTTCGCGGCGCTGCTTCGGCGCGAGGTCTACGGGACGAGCGGACCGCGCATCGTCGCGCGCTTCTTCGGCGGCTGGGGCTTCGAGGGCGATCCCTGCGCGGCCGCGGACTTCGCCGAGCGCGGCTATGCGCAGGGCGTCCCGATGGGCGCGCAGCTGCCGGCGCGGCCGGCGGATCCGAGGGCCGCGCCCGTCTTCGCGCTGCACGCGCTGCGCGACGGCGGGACCGAGGGGCGCCCGGGCACGCTCCTGCGCGAGGTCCAGATCGTCAAGGGCTGGGCCGAGGCGGGCGCGGCGCACGAGCGCGTCTACACGGTCGCGAGCGCTGCCGGAAGCGCGAGCGTCGATCCGCTGAGCTGCGCGCAGTCCGGGCCCGGCGCGGCGGCGCTCTGCGAGGTCTGGCGCGATCCGGACTTCGACGCGCGCGAGCCCGCCTTCTACTACGCGCGCGTGCTCGAGAACCCGAGCTGCCGCTGGAGCCAGCTCGTCTGCCGGCAGCGCGGCGTCGACTGCCGTCGACCCGAGACGGTCGCGCCGGGGCTCGAGCCCTGCTGCCATCCGCTGCACCAGCCGGTGATCCAGGAGCGCGCCTGGACCTCGCCGATCTGGTACTCGCCCGAGCCGCGAGCGGCAGAGCCCGCCGCGGCCGCGCGCTAGGCGCCCGGCGCGCGGTAGAGCGTGACGACCGCCGCGCCGCCGAGGCCGAGGTTGTGCTGCAGGCCGATCCTCGCGCCCTCGACCTGGCGCGCGCCCGCGGCGCCGCGCAGCTGCCAGCAGAGCTCGGCGCATTGCGCGAGGCCCGTCGCGCCGATCGGGTGCCCCTTCGAGATCAGGCCGCCGGAGGGGTTCACGACCCACTCGCCGCCGTAGGTCGTCGCTCCCGAGTCGATCAGCTCGCCCCCCTTGCCCTCGGCGCAGAGCTCGAGTCCTTCATAGGTGATGAGCTCGTTGGTCGAGAAGCAGTCGTGCAGCTCGATCACGTCGACGTCGCGCGGGCCGAGCCCCGAGCGCTCGTAGACGCGGCGCGCGGCACTGCGCGTGAGCTCGGAGCCGACCATCTCGATGTCGCTCTCGAAGCTGCCGGGCCGGTCGGTCGCCATCGCCTGCGCCGCGATCTCGACCGCCTGCGCGGCGAGGCCCTGCTCGCGCACGAAGCGCTCGCCCGCGACGATCGCGGCCGCCGCGCCGCTCGAGGTCGGGCAGCACTGCAGCTTGGTCAGCGGCGCGTACAGGAGCTGCGAGGCGAGCACCTCCTCGAGGCTGAACTCGCGCTGGAACTGCGCGTTCGGGTTGTGCACCGAGTGCCGGTGGTTCTTGACCGCGATGCGCGCGAAGGACTCGGGCTTCGTGCCGTAGCGCTGCATGTGCTCGCGCCCGGCATTCCCGAACATCTGCGCGGTGATGAGCTCGCTGCTCGCGCCGCGCCGCGCGACCATGCCCGCGACGTGCTGCGCGAGCGGGTCCGCGCGGTCGGCGTAGCGCACGACGTTGCCCATCTTCTCGAAGCCGAGCGCGAGCGCGCAGTCCGCGGCGCCGCCCGCGATCAGCCCGGCCGCGACGTAGAGCGCGGTCGAGCCGGTCGCGCAGGCGTTGTTGACGTTGATCACGGGCACGCCCGTCATGCCGAGCCCGTAGACCGCGCGCTGTCCGGCCGCCGTGTCCGCGAAGCAGTAGCCCGCGACGACCTGCTCGACGCGCGCGTAGGGCAGCCCCGCGTCCGCGAGCGCCGCGCGCGCGGCCTCCTGCGCCATCTCGGGGTAGTCCCAGTCCGGCCGCGCGGAGGGCTTCTCGAAGCGGGTCATGCCGACCCCGATCACGTAGACGCGTTCGCTCATCGCTGCTCCTCCGCTAGCCGAAGCCGATCGGCGCGCTCGCGAGCCCGCGCGTCGGCACCAGCTGGTTGTGCACCACGCCCGCCTCGTCGACCTCCCAGTCCGGGGCCGCCTCGAGCAAGACCTCGAGCGCGACGCGGATCTCGAGGCGCGCGGCCGAGCTGCCGAGGCAGGTGTGGATGCCGCGGCCGAAGCCCAGGTGCGCGCGCGCGTCGCGCGCGAGGTCGAAGCGCTCGGGCTCGGGAAAGACGCGCTCGTCGTGGTTCGCGGAGCCGTAGAGCAGCAGCACCTGCTCGCCCGCCGCGAGCTCGACCCCGTGCAGCGCGACCGCGCGCGTCGTGCAGCGCGCGAGGCCCTGCACGGGCGACACGAAGCGCATCAGCTCGTCGAGCGCGCGCGGCCAGCGCGCGGGCTCGCGCGCGAGCGCGCGGCGCGCGTCGGGGTGGCGGCCGAGGGTCAGGATCGAGTGGCCGATCATGTTCATCGTGGTGTTCTGCGAGGCGTCGTGCAGCAGCGAGCAGAAGCCGCCGATCTCGGCGTCGGAGAGCGCCGCGCCCTCGACCTCGCCGTGCAGGATCTGCGAGATCAGGTCGCTGCCGCGGCGCGCGCGGCGCTCGGCCACGAGGCCCTCCCAGTAGGCACCCATCTCGGCGTAGGCGCGCAGCGCTGGCTCGCTCGTGAAGTCGGAGCCGGCCAGCGAGTCGAGGTTCCACTTCAGGAACTGCGCGCGGTCGGAGGGCGGCAGGTCCATCAGCTCGCACATCGTGAGCGTCGGGATCCACTGCGCGTACTGCGTCGCGGCGTCGAGGCGGCCCGCCGCGCGCGGCCGCTCGAGCAGCTGCCGCGCGCTCGCGCGCAGCTGCGGCTCGAGCTTCGCCACCCGCGCCGGCGTCAGCACGCGCGCGAGCAGCCCGCGCAGCTCGTCGTGGCGCGGCGGGTCCATGTGGAAGATGTTCGGCGGGATCAGGCTCGCGTCGGTGTCGACGAGCGTGCCGCGCGCGGACGAGAAGGTCTGCCAGTCGAGCAGCGCGGCCTCGACGTCGGCCGCGCGCGAGAGCAGGAAGTAGCGCGGCCAGACGCGCGGCTTCTCGATCTCGCGGCAATGGACGGGCGCCTCGTCGCGCAGCCGGCGATAGAAGGGGTAGGGATCCGCGAAAGAGCGCGGGTCGAAGGGATCGAAGTCGAGCTCGCTCGCGGCGCGCATCACGGCCCGCCGACGCTATCACGCCCGCGCGGGGCCGCGCAGCCGCCGCCGCGCTCAGCCCGCCGGCGAGTACCAGATCGGCGAGGTCCAGGCGCGCTCCTGGATCGCCAGCGGGATCGCCGCGTCCGAGCAGGCCTTCGGGCGCTCGCTCTCGGGCAGGCGCAGGCACTCGTAGCGGCTCCAGCGGCAGCTCGGGTTCTCGAGGATGCGCGCGTAGTAGACGGCCGCCTGCGCGGGGTCGAAGTCCGGATCGCGCCAGCTGCCGCAGAGCGCGTCGACGCCCGCGCCGCGCGGCGCGCAGGTCGCGGGATCGACGTCGGCGCCGTTCGGCCCGCCGGCGACGTCGATCACCTGCTGGTGGAAGCGGCCGTCCGCGCCGGCCCAGCCCTTGACGATCTGGATGCGCTGGAGCTGCGCGCCGGGCTGCTCCGGGGTGCCGGGGTCGCGCAGCGCGGCGGCCACGAAGACGGGACCGCCCGCCGGATCCGCGCCGCCTGCGCCCGCGCGCGGCCGCAGCACGCCTCCCATCGGCACGCCCTCGGCGTAACCGCGCACGACCTGGTCCGCGGCGCCGCAGAGGTCGAGCGGCAGATCGAAGCCCGCGAAGAGGCGCGGCTGGATCCGCGTGCCGCTCGTCGCGAAGGTCTCGCGCCGGCGCAGCGCGTCGAAGAGCGAATCGCGCGCGTTCTCCTCGGCGTAGACGCCGACGAGCCCGCCCGGGTTGCGCTCCACGTTGCCCACGCGCGCGAAGGCGGGCTCCTGCGAGAGGCGCAGCGCGGGCGTGTCGTCCTCGCCGCCGTTCAGGCCCGCGAAGCTGTGCTCCTCGGTGTCGCCCGGCGAGCCGTTGTGGGTGTCGGTGCTGCCGATCAGACCGAACTGGAGCGGGTTGACGCCGATCCGCTGCTCTTCGCGCAGGCCCTCGACGAGCGCATAGCGCGCGTAGTCGAGGCGCGAGATGCAGCCCTCGCCCGCCATCGAGCCGTCACCGATCTCGCCGTCGGCGCACTCGCCGTACTCGGAGACCGGGCCGCGCAGCTTCTCGAAGCCGCAGAGCTCGTCCTCGCCGACGACGCTCGCGAAGCCGACATCGCACTCGGACTCGCCCTTGGCCTGCATCATCTCGACGAGCGGCTCGAGCGCCGCGCGCAGGCGCGCCTGCGCGCGCTGCTCGTCGAGCGGCTCGCTCTTGTAGTCGAGCGTGAACATGCGCCCGTTCGCCATGTTCGGGTTGTGCGGGATCGCGAGCACGTCGCAGCCGTTCTCGGCGCGCAGGCAGAGCTGCGTGAGCTTGCGCCAGAGGCCGAGCGGCGTCGGCTCGTCGATCCACGAGACCGGGAGCTCCGGCACCACGCGGTTCCGGAAGATCACGTTGCGGTGCACCTTCGAGCGCCAGGGCGAATAGCTGTACTCGTAGGCCGGGAAGGTCGTGAAGCGGCACTCGTCGGAGCGGTCGTACCAGCGCTCGGCCGCGTCCTGCGCCTCCTTCCAGACGCCGCCGAGCACCGCGCGGCACTGCGCGAGATCCGCGCCGCAGAGCGCCTCGGGGCGCCCGCCGAGGCTCACGATGCCCATCATGCGCGCGCTGTCGTGGTCGAGCAGCAGCCTCCCGAGCAGGCTCCGGCGCTCGCCGCGGAACTCCTGGCAGTTCGCCGTGTCGTAGCCGGGCGAGCCCGGTGTCGCGCAGAGCGAGGTCTCGGCCATCCACTCGGCGTGGTCGGTGACCGCCGCGAAGTCGAGCGGGCGCTCGAGGCGGATCCTGCGCGTGCCCTTGCCGCCGGCGTCGAGAGGGCTCAGGCCGAGCTCGCCGCCGCTCGCGAAGCGGTAGGCGTCGTCCGGGCTCGTGCGCGTGTCGCGGATGAAGGCGTCGAAGGAGCGCCCCGTGTGCACGTGGAGGTCGCCGAAGAAGGCCTGGCGCAGCGGATCGCGGTTCGCGCAGGCCGCGCGCTCGTCGCGCGGCGAGGCGGTCGAGCTGCCCGCGCCGGCCGCGGGCGGGCTCCACTCCTGGCTCGCGGGTCCGAGGCGGTTCGGGATGCAGGAGCCGAGTGCGAGCGGCAGCGCGAGCAGGGCGGGAAGCGAGCGGGTCGGGCGGTTCATGAGCACTCCTGCGTCCGGGAGAGGGGTTGTATCAGATCCGCGCGAGCGAGGTCTCCAGCGCCGCGATCCGCTCGCGGCAGCGCTCCGCGCGCGCGCGCGTCTCGGCGACCACGTCCGCGGGCGCCTTGCTCACGTAGCCCGGGTTGCCGAGCTTGCGCTCGTAGCCCTCGAGCTCGCGCCTGGCCTTCGCGATCTCCCCGCCGATGCGTTTGCGCTCGGCCTCGAGGTCGATCAGCCCCTCGAGCGGCAGCACCAGCGAGAGGCCGGGCTCGCTGTGCACCGCGGCCTGGCGCGGCACCGCGTAGGCGCCGGGCTCGGGCAGCGAGAGCTCGGAGAGACCCGCGAGGCGCCGGAGCTCGGCCGCGAAGTCCGCGAGGCTCGCGCGCGCGGCGGGGTCCTCGACGAGTGCTACCGCCGCGATCGGCGCGCGCTGCGGCAGGCCCGCGTCGCGGCGCAGGTTGCGCAGGCCGGTCACGACCCCGATCACGCGCTCGAGCGCGGCCTCGGCGGCCGGGTCGCGCAGCGCGGCGTCGGCGGTCGGGAAGGGCGCGAGCGCGCAGAAGGCGACGCCGCGCCAGCGCTGCTCGCGCCCGGGCAGGCGCTGCCAGATCTCCTCGCTCTGGAAGGGGCAGATCGGGTGCAGCATGCGCATCGACGCGTCGAGCACGTGGACCAGCGTGCTGCGCGCGGCCTCGCGCCGCGCGGGCAGGGCGCCCTCCGCGAAGGCGCCCTTCGCGAGCTCGATGTACCAGTCGCAGAGCTCGCTCCAGAAGAACTGGTAGATCCCGTTCGCGAGCTCGTCGAAGCGGTAGCTCTCGATGCTCTCGGCCGCGCGCAGCGCCGCGGCCTGCAGCCGCGAGAGGATCCAGCGGTCCGCGAGCGAGAGCCGCTCCGCGACCTCCGCGAGCGGCGCGGGAGCGCCGCTGCCGGCGGAGAGCAGCGCGAAGCGCGTCGCGTTCCAGATCTTGTTCAGGAACGCGCGGTAGCCGGCCACGCGCGGGATCGAGAGCCGGACGTCGCGGCCCTGGCCCGAGAGCGCCGCGAGCGAGAAGCGCAGGCCGTCCGCGCCCGACGCGGGGATGCCCTCGGGATACTCGCGCCGCAGCCCCTCGAGCACCTCGGGCAGCATCGCCTGCGGCACCGGATGGCTGCGCGTCTTCTCGAGCAGCGCGTCGAGCGCGATGCCGTGGATCACGTCGAGCGGGTCGATCGCGTTGCCGAGCGACTTCGACATCTTGCGGCCCTGTGAGTCGCGCACCATCGCGTGCAGGTAGACGTCGCGGAAGGGCGCGCGGCCCATGAAGTGGCAGCCGAACATCATCATGCGCGCGACCCAGAAGAAGAGGATGTCGAAGCCGGTCTCGAGCACGGCGCCCGGGTAGAAGGCGCGCAGGTCGTCGGTCTCGTCGGGCCAGCCGAGCGTCGAGAAGGGCCAGAGCCCCGAAGAGAACCAGGTGTCGAGGACGTCGTCCTCCTGCAGGTAGCGCGCGCCCGCGGGACCCGCGCAGAGATCCTCGGTCGAGGCGACCGAGAAGCCGCGCACGAGATCGTCGTCGACGCCCGCGAGTGCGAGCTGCAGCAGCTCGTGCTCCGGGGCGCCCGCGCGCAGCGCGCGCAGCGCGGCCGAGTCGCCGCCGCGGCGCGCCGCGTCCTCAGCGATCGCGCGGCGCATCGCGGCCAGGTCGTAGAAGACCGGGATCCGGTGGCCCCACCAGAGCTGGCGGCTGATGCACCAGTCCTGGATGTCGTGCATGAAGTGGTCCCAGGTCGCCTTCCAGCTGGAGGGCAGGATCGCCGTCTCGCCGCGCTCGTCGATCGCCGCACAGGCCGCCGCGGCGAGCGGCTTCGCGCGCACGAAGTACTGGCGCGAGAGCATCGGCTCGACGACCTCGCCCGAGCGCGAGGACACCGCGACCGCGTGCGTGATCGCCTCGCTGCCGCGCACGAGGCCCAGCGCGGCGAGCTCGGCCTTGACCCGCGTGCGCGCCTGCGCGCGCGGCAGGCCGCGGAAGCGCCCGCCGCGCTCGTTGATCGTCGCGTCGAGCTCGAAGATGTTGATCGCCGCGAGGCCGTGGCGCCGGCCGATCTCGAAGTCGTTCGGATCGTGGGCCGGCGTGACCTTGACCGCGCCGGTGCCGAACTCGCGGTCGACCGCCGCGTCGGCGATCACGCGGAGCTCGCGCTCGGGGAAGAAGGGATGGCGCAGCGCGCGGCCGACGAGCGCGGCGTAGCGCGGGTCGTCGGGGTGCACCGCGACCGCTGTGTCGCCGAGCATCGTCTCGGGGCGCGTCGTCGCGACCGCGATCTCGCCGCTCCCGTCCGCGAGCGGATAGGCGAAGCGCCAGAGTTCGCCCTGGCGCTCCTCGTGGTCGACTTCCTCGTTCGAGAGCGCGGTGCGCGTGCCCGGGTCCCAGTTGATCAGCCGCTCGCCGCGGTAGATCAGGCCCTCGTTCCAGAGCCGCACGAAGGCCTCGCGCACCGCGCGCGAGCAGACCTCGTCGAGCGTGAAGCGCTCGCGGCTCCAGTCCGCCGAGGCGCCGAGCACCTTGAGCTGCTCCACGATGCGCGAGCCGTTCTTCTCCTTCCAGGCCCAGATGCGCTCGGTGAAGGCTTCGCGCCCGAGCTCGTGTCGGGTCACGCCCTCCTGGCGCTGCAGCTCGCGCTCGACGACCGCCTGGGTCGCGATGCCCGCATGGTCCACGCCGGGCAGCCAGAGCGCGTTCATGCCGCGCATCCGGTGGTAGCGGATCAGGATGTCCTGCAGCGCGACCGTCAGCGCGTGCCCGTTGTGCAGCGTCCCCGTGACGTTCGGCGGCGGCAGCATGATCACGTAGGGCTCGCGGCCGCCCTCGAGCGTCGCGCGCGCGTCGGCGCGGAACACTCCCGCGTCGTTCCAGCGCGCGTACCAACGCGCCTCGACTTCGGTCGGGTCGTAGGCCTTCGCCAGGATTTCGGTGTCGCTCATCGCCTCGGGCGCGGCCCGCGGCCCGCGCGGCGCGATCTTGCCACGGGCGCCCGCCCGCCGCCCGCCTCAGGCATCGGCTGCGAGCGAATCGGGGTCGCGCAGGCGCAGCGCGGCGGCGAAGGCCAGGCCGAGGAAGAGCACCATGCACAGGAACACGTCGCCGAGGGACTGCCGGAAGGCCTCGATCACCGCGCCCTCGAGCGGGCTCCCGAGCGCGTGGATCTCTTGCGGGCTCGCGCGCAGCGACACGGCGCGCAGGCCGGCCTCCGGCGCGAGCGCCGCGAGGTGGCGGTCGAGGCGCGCGACGAGCACCGCGCCGAGCAGCGCGGTCCCGACGCTCTGCCCGATCGAGCGGAAGAAGGCCGGCAGCGCGGTCGCGATCCCGAGCGAGTCGCTCGGCACCGCGTGCTGCAGCGCGTAGGTGACGACCGGGTTGATCATGCCGCTGCCGATTCCCGCGACGAACGCATAGAGGAAGGGGAGCGCCGGCTGCGAGTCCGCGCGCAGCGTGCTGTAGAGCAGGAGCCCCGCCGCAAAGAACGCGAGCCCGATCGGCGGAAAGCGCCGGAAGCGCCCGTGCGCGGCGATGCGCCGCCCGACGAACATGCTCGCGAGGAACATCCCGAGCGTGACCGGCATCAGGCGCAGGCCCGCCGCGGTCGCAGTCGCGCCCGCGACCGTGACCGCGAAGAGCGGGATGAAGATCCCGATCCCGAAATTCGCGAAGCCGAAGAGGAAGCTCGTCGCGAGCGCGGCCGGGACCGCCGGCAGGCGCAGCAGCGCGAGCGGCAGCAGCGGCTCGGGCGCGCGCCGCTCGCGCCAGAGGAAGGCCGCGCCGGCCGCGAGGCTCGCGCCCGCGAGACCCGCCGCGCGCAGCGACGCGAGCGGGAACTCGAGCCCCGCGCCCGAGCAGAGCAAGAGCAGCGAGCCCACCGAGGCCGCGAGCCAGAGCGCCCCGGGCGCGTCGATCCGGCGCGCTACGCGCGCGCCCTCGATCCGGTACGCGGCAGAGAAGAGCGCGCTGCCCGCGAGGCCGAGCGGCGCATGGCAGTAGAAGATGGTGCGCCAGCCGGGCCCGTCGACGAGCAGCCCGCCCACGAGCGGTCCGACCAGGCTCGACACCGCCCAGACGCCGCTGCCGAAGGCGTAGTAGGCCGCGCGCAGCCGCAGCGGCACGACGTCGGCGATGATCGCGTTCGGCAAGGTCAGGAGGCCGCCGCCGCCGATGCCCTGCAGCGCGCGCGCGAGCACGAGCTCGCCCATCGTGCGGCTGCTGCCGGCGAGCAGCGCCGCAGCGACGAAGATCGCGATCGCGGCCTGGAACACGCGCCGGCGCCCGAAGAGGTCTCCGAGGCGGCCCCAGAGCGGCATCGTGCAGGCGGTGGTGAGGAGATAGGCGGTGAAGAGCCAGGGCGTGCGCGCGAGCCCGCCGAGCTCGGCGCTGATCGCGGGCGCCGCGCTCGACAGGATCATCTGGTCGAGCGAGGCGACCGAGAGGCCCAGCATCGCCGCGCTCAGCACCGCGCGGCGGCGCGCGGCCGAGACCGGCGCGGCTCCCTGCCGCGCGCTCACGCGGATCGCCGGCGCGGCTTCAGAGGCGCTGCAGGATCGTGGCCGTCGCGAGCGCCCCGCCGCAGCACATCGTGATCAGCGCGAGCTCTCCGTCGCGCCGCTCGAGCTCGTGCAGCGCGGTCACGATCAGGCGGCTGCCGGTCGCGCCGACCGGGTGGCCGATCGCGATCGCGCCGCCGTTCACGTTGACCTTGTCCATGTCGGGCCGGTGCACGCTCGCCCACGAGAGCAGCACTGCGGCGAAGGCCTCGTTGCACTCGAAGAGGTCGAAGTCGCCGATCTGCATGCCGCTCTTCGCGAGGATCTTCGCGGTCGCGTCGACCGGGCCGTCGAGCAGGAAGTAGGGATCGCTGCCGACGAGGGTGTGGTGCAGGATGCGCGCGCGCGGGCGCAGGCCGCGCGCGCGCGCGGTCTCCTCGCTCGTCCAGAGCAGCGCGGCCGCTCCGTCGGAGATCTGCGACGAGGTGCCCGCGGTGTGGCGCGCGCCCTCGGCGACGGGCTTGAGCCGCGCGAGGCCCTCGCGCGTCGTCGGGCGCAGGCCCTGGTCGCGCGTCACGCGCTGGGTCTGGCCCGTGGCCCTGCCGTCCTCGAGCACGGGCGCCTCGACCGCGAAGGTCTCCGCGTCGAAGCGGCCCTCGTCCCAGGCGCGCCGGGCCTTCTCCTGCGAGGCGACGCCGAGCTCCTCGAGGTCGTCGCGCGTGAAGCCGCGCTTGGTCGCGATGCGCTCGGCGGCCTCGAATTGCGAGCTCGGGTCGTCCCAGGGGTGCTCCGGCAGCTTGTAGTAGCCGGGCCCGTTCATCACGTTCGCGCCGAGCGGCACGCGGCTCATCGCCTCGACGCCGCAGGCGATCGCGAACTCGGCGCCGCCGGTCGCGACGAGCCCCATCGCGAAGTTGTTGGCCTGCTGGCTCGAGCCGCACTGGCAGTCGATCGTGGTCGCCGCGGCGCTGAAGTCGCGGCCGGTCGAGAGCCACGCGTTGCGCGTCACGTTCGAGCCCTGCTCGCCGGCCTGGGTCACGCAGCCGCCGACGATCTGGTCGATCTCGCCGGGCTCGAGCCCGGCGCGGCGCACGACCTCGTACTGGGCCGCGGCGAGGAGCTGGGGCGCGATCAGCCCCGAAAGGGCGCCCGCGCGCTTGCCGATCGGCGTGCGCGCCGCGGCGACGATCACCGGATTCTGCATCTCGTGTCTCCGTGGCTGGGGGGCCGCATTCTACCCCAGGGACTCGCGCCCGCGACGCGCGCGGCGGAGCGCTCGGCGATCGCGCTAGCCCACCACGCCCGCCGCGCGCAGCTCGGCGATCCGCGCGGCGCCGACGCCGAGCTCGCCGAGGATCGCGTCGCTGTGCTGGCCTAGCGCGGGGGCCGGCGCGGGCTCGCCGAGCGGCGTGCCGAGGAAGAGCGCGGCGTGGCGCGGCTCGCGCAGCCGCCCCGCCTGCGGGTGCTCGCGCTCCGCGAAGCTGCGGTTCGCGCGCACCTGCGGGTCCTCGTGCAGCTCGTCGAGCCGGCGCACGATGCCGTGCGGCACGTCCTCGGCCGCGAGGCGGCGCTCGAACTCGGCGCGCGTGAGCTTCCCGGCGGCGGGCGCGATGCGCTCGCGGATCACCTCGCCGAGGTAGGCGAGGTGCTGCATGCGCGACGCGACCGTCGCGAGCTTCGGATCCGCCGCGACCTCCGGCAGCCCGAGCGCGCGGCAGAGCCCCTCGAACTCCGCGTCCGCGAAGGGCGTGGCACTCCCGAAGCCGTCGGCGAGGCGCGTGAGCCGGAAGTCGCGGCCGATCGCGGGCTGTCTCGCGATTCCGTCTCCGAGCAGGATCAGATCGCTCGCGCGGTCGGGCCACAGGAACGCGATCGCGGCGTCGAGCATCGCGAGCTCGATGCGCTGGCCGCGGCCGCTCTGCGCGCGCCCGACGAGCGCCGCACAGGCGGCCTGTGCGGCGGCCCAGGCCGTGAGCTTGTCGCAGAAGAGCTGGCGGATGAACTCGGGCTCGCCCGTCTCGGGGCTGGCCTGCGCGTCGGCCACGCCCGCATAGGTCTGGATCACGTTGTCGTAGACGCGCTTGCCCGCGTAGGGACCCGTCTGGCCGAAGCCCGAGAGCGAGACGTAGACGAGGCGCGGGTTCGCCGCGCAGAGCGCCTCGCTGCCGACGCCGATGCGGTCGACGACGCCGGGCCGCAGGTTCTGGACCAGCACGTCCGCGCGCAGCGCGAGCTCGCGGAAGAGCGCCACACCGCGCGGATCCGAGAGCGAGAGCGCGAGCGAGCGCTTGCCGCGGTTCAGCAGGTGGAAGGTGCCGGACATGCCGCCGCGGTTGCTGCCGACGTGGCGGAACAGGTCGCCCGCGCCGGGCGCCTCGACCTTGATCACACCGGCGCCCTGGTCCGCGAGCAGCGTCGCGCAGAGCGGCGCGGCGACGAGCGCGCCGAGCTCGAGCACGCGGATGCCTGCGAGGGGACCGGTCATGCGTCTGCGAGCCTACTCCGAAGCGGAGCGGCGCCGGCGCCCGAAATGCGCCCGGGCCGGGCCTGCGCCGCGCGGGAGCGAAGGCCGCGCCCGCGCTTGCTCCGAGCCCGCGCGAGCGGGTAGGCTGCGCGCGGGAGGGGGCCATGGCCGCACGACTTCCCCACTACAAGGCCTCGGATCCGATCGACGCGATCTGCACTGCGCTGCGCGAATGCGGCGGCGTGATCGTCGAGCAGATGCTGAGCCCCGCGCAGCTCGGGCAGCTCAACGCCGAGATCGACGGCTACGTCGCGGCCGCCGATCCGAGCATGCGCCACCTGAACCCCGCGATCGACTGGTTCTTCGGCAAGAAGACCCGCCACGTCGCCGCGCTCGCGACCAAGTCGAGGAGCTTCGTCGACGACGTCCTGTGCCATCCGGTCTTCCTGGGCCTCTGCGACGCGCTGCTGCTGCCGGCCTGCGCGCGCTACCAGCTGAACCTCGGCCACATCATCGACCGCGGGCCCGGCGCCGAGGCGCAGCTCCTGCACCGCGACGAGCAGACCTGGGTGCACCTGCCGCGCCCGCACCCGGAGATCCAGGTCGCCTCGATGACGGCGCTCTCCGAGTTCAGTGCCGAGCTCGGCGCGACGCGCCTCGTGCCCGGCAGCCACCGCTGGCCCTACGAGCGGCAGCCCGGAGCGGAGGAGGTGGCCGTCGCCGAGCTCGAGCCCGGCTCGTCGGTGATCTACCTGGGCTCCACGCTGCACGGCGCGGGCAGCAACACGACGCCCGCGGGCTGGCGCCGGGGCCTCCACCTCTCCTACGTCGTGGGCTGGCTGCGCACCGAGGAGAACCACTACCTCGCGACGCCGCCCGAGGTCGCGCGCACGCTCTCGCGCCAGGCCCAGGAGCTGATCGGCTACGCGGTGCACGACGCGATCAAGTCGGCCGGCGGCTACCTCGGAATGGTCGAGCTGCGCGATCCGGTCGAGCTCATGGCCGAGGGCAAGCTCGGCGCGAACTAGCCTGGAGCTCGAGGGAGGACGCATGGAGTTCGGTGTCTTCATGGGCGGCTCGGTCGGCCCCCGGCCCTGGGACGTGCGCGAGCCGCTGCGGCTGCGCAACGACGTCGAGATCGGGGTCGCGGCCGACGCGGCGGGCTTCGACGCCTTCTGGGCGCCCGAGCACCACTCGCTCGAGGAGTACTCGCACTGCTCCTCGTCGCATCTCATGTGCCTCGCGGTCGGCATGCGCACCGAGCGGATCCGCGTGATCACGGGGATCTTCAACCTGTGCCCGGCGATCAACCACCCGGTGCGCGTCGCCGAGCAGATCGCGATGATCGACGTGCTCACCAACGGGCGGGTCGAGCTCGGCACGGGCCGCGGCAGCGGCTCGACCGAGGTCAACACTTTCGGCATCGGCAACGAAGAGAGCCGCGACATGTGGGAGGAGGCGATCCGCGCGATCCCGCAGATGTGGACGCAGGAGCTCTTCTCCTGGCAGGGCAAGCATTTCTCGGTGCCGGAGCGCGTGATCCTGCCGCGGGTCGTGCAGAAGCCGCACCCGCCGCTCTGGGTCACGGCCTCGAACCCGCCGACCGTCGAGCTCGCTGCGCGCCGCGGGATCGGCGTCGCGATGTTCAACTTCTCCGACCCGGAGCTGCTGCGGCCGAACGTCGAGATCTACAAGAACGCGATCGCCAAGGCCGAGCCGGTCGGCGCCTTCGTCCACGACAAGATCATGGCGATCGCGCCGCTGCTCTGCCTGCCCGACGGCGACGAGGCCCGCGCGCTCTACGCGCAGGGCAACGCCTCCGCGGTGTCGCCGCACTTCTCGATCTACTTCGACACGATCCCGGCCTATGCGAAGCGGCTCGAGCGCGAGAAGCGCCCGATCCCGCAGCGGCGGCTGCGCGAGCTGATCCGGGAGGCCGCCAGGGACCCGGGGCTGCGCGGGCCGGTCGCGATGGGCACGATCACGCCCGAGTTCCTCTACGAGAACGGGATCTGCGTCGGGAACCCCGACGACGTCGCGCGCATCGTGAAGCGCTATGCCGACATCGGCCTCGACATGCTCGTGATGATCCCGGCCGCGGGCTGGCACATCCCGCACGAGCGGACGGTCGAGTCGATGGCGCTCGCGGGCGCGAAGGTGCTCCCGCGCTTCCGCTAGGGCAGTCGGGAGGCCGCGTCGTGCTCGGCCTCGAGCGCCTGCGCGGCCGCGCGCAGCGCGGGCTCGAGCTCCGCTTCGCTGGGCTCGCGCTCGCGGCCGAGCCCCGCGACGAGCGCCTGCTCCAGCCGGGCGAGGTCCGCGCGCGAGCCGGCGTCCTCGACGCTGCCGACGCTGCCGGGCTCGAAGGCGAGCTCGAGCGCGGCGTAGACGGGGCCTAGCACCGCGCGCAGCCGCGCGCTGCCCGAGACCACGATCACGCCGCCGACGTGGGCCGCGCCGCGCACGATGCGCTGGCCCACGCCCATCAGCTTGATGCGCCCGCCCGCGTTCACGCTCCACTCGCCCGGGCAGTACTCGCCGGGGACCGCGCCGATCCGCGCGTCGACGCCCTCGCCGCGCAGCGCCTCCGCGATCCAGCCCGCCGCAGCGGCGAAGCGCTCGCGCACGCCGCGGCGCGCGTCGGCGAGCGGGACGCTCCAGGCGAAGGCGAGCGAGCCGGTCGTGAAGGCGGCCGCCGTCCCGCCGGTCAGGCGCAAGGTCGGCGCGAAGCCCGAGGCGCGCGCGCGCGCGACCGCCGCGGCGAAGCCGGGCCGCGTCGCGTCGAGGCGCGAGAACGCGAGCGCGTCGTCGGGGCGGTAGAGGCGCAGCGTCTCGGGCGCCTCGCCGCGGGCCACCGCGTCGAGCAGCGCGCGCGAGACGGCCACGTCGTAGGCCGGGCGACCCGGGAAGGACTCGCGCACGAGGCGCAGCGGCGTCGGCACGCGCGGCAGGGTACCGCCCGCGCGGCGCTCGCCGCGCGCAGGGGCGGCGTCTACCGTAGCCGGCCATGAGCGCGCCTCCCGCCGTCGGCCGCCCGCGCCGCCTCGCCGACGTCGCGCGCTTCGAGCGCGAGGTCGACGTGCTGATCGTCGGCTACGGCGGCGCCGGCGTCTCGGCCGCGATCGAGTCGGCGCGCGCGGGCGCGCGGACGCTCGCGCTCGAGGCCGCGGGCGGGGGCGGCGGCACCACCGCGATCTCCTCGGCCCATCTCTATCTCGGCGGCGGCACCCGCGTGCAGCGGGCCTGCGGGATCGAGGACAGCCCCGAGGAGATGTTCAAGTTCCTGCTGGCCTGCGCGGGCGATCCGGACGAGGAGAAGCTGCGGCTCTACTGCGAGGGCAGCGTCGCGCACTTCGACTGGCTGGTCTCGCTCGGCGTCCCCTTCAAGGACTCGATCTACGGCGAGCGCACGGTGCTGCAGCCGACCGACGACTGCCTGCTCTGGTCCGGCAACGAGAAGGCCTGGCCCTTCCGCGAGCTCGCGCGGCCGGCCGCGCGCGGCCACAAGGTGCAGAGGGAGGGCGATGCGGGGCCGCTGCTCTTCCAGAAGCTCGCGGCCGCCGCGGAGCGGGCCGGCGGCGAGGTGCTCTGCGACACGCGCGCGAGCGCGCTCGTCTGCGACGACGCGGGCCGCGTCGTCGGGGTGGTGGCGCAGCGCTTCGGCGAGGAGCTCTGCGTCGCGGCGCGCCGCGGCGTGATCCTCTGCGCGGGCGGCTTCGTGATGAACCGCGAGATGCTGCGGCGGCATGCGCCCGAGCTGCTGACCCCGAACGTGGTCCCGATCGGGAACCCGCACGACGACGGCTCGGGCATCCAGCTCGGCAGCTCGGTCGGCGGCGCGGCGATCCACATGGGCGAGTACTTCCTGACGGTGCCCTGGTACCCGCCCGCGAGCCACACGAAGGGCATCTTCGTCAACGCGCAGGGGCAGCGCTTCGTCGCGGAGGACTGCTACCACGGGCGCGTCGGCGAGCACTGCCGCCGGCAGCCGGGCGGGAGCGCGTACCTGATCGTCGACGAGGGCTGCTACGAGGCGAGCGAGGGCGGGCGCGAGGTGATCGCGGTCGAGGCGAGCATCGAGGCGCTCGAGCGCGCGCTGGCGCTGCCCGAGACGACGCTCCAGCACAGCGTCCAGGTCTTCAACCGGCACGCGGCCCGGGGCCTGGACCCGCTCTTCCACAAGAGCCGCGAGTGGCTGAAGCCGCTCGACCAGCCGCCCTTCGCCGCACTCGAGTGCTCCTTCGGGAAGGCGGTCTATCCGAGCTTCACGCTCGGCGGGTTGCGCACGCGCCCCGGCGGCGAGGTGTTGACCGAGAGCGGGGAGCGGATCGAGGGGCTCTACGCCGCGGGTCGCAACGCCTGCAACGTCCCGCGCAGCGCTGCCGGCTACGCGAGCGGGACCTGCGTCGGCGACGCGACCTTCTTCGGAAGGCGCGCCGGTGCGAGCGCCGCGGCGGCGCGGCCCTGGAAGTAGAGGGAGGAAAGGGTAGAGTCACGCGCCTCAACCGCCCCGCACACCGAGAGAGAGTCATGGCAGCCAAGAAGAAGACGAAGAAGAGCCCGAAGTCCGCGGCGAAGAAGCCGGCTGCGAAGAAGCGCGCTGCACCGAAGGCTGCGCCGAAGGCGAAGGCTGCGGCGAAGTCCGCGGCCCGCAGGTCCGCGCCGGCCCGCTCGAGCGAGGTGGTCTACACCGATCTGCGCCGTGCCATGGCCAGCGCGCTGCTCGAGCGCCTGCGCTGAGACGCCCGGCCTGCGCGGGGGCTGCGCTCCTCCTGCAGCCGCCCTGCGCTGTGTGGCGCAGATCACATGGCCTGGCCGCGCGCGGCCGATCTCCCGGGTCGAATCGACCTCGGGAGGCCGCGCCATGGGGCGCCGGACCAGACAGCTCGCGCTGATGCTGCTGATCGCGCCGCTCGCCGGCTGCGCGGGGCACGCGCTCCAGCCAGCGCCCGCGCCGCGGCTCGTGGTCCCGCCACCGCCCCCGTCTCCACCACCCCACCAGCGCGTCGTCGACACGGCCCGCTCGATGCTCGGCGTGCCCTACCGCTACGGCGGCAGCACGCCGAGGGGCTTCGATTGCTCGGGCCTCGTGATCTACAGCTATGCGAAGGCCGGGCGCCCGGGCCTGCCGCACTCGGCGCGCGTGCTCGCGCGGGTCGCGGTGCCGGTGCCGCTGCACGAACTCCAGCCCGGGGACCTGCTCTTCTTCGATCTGCGCAAGCGCGAGCACGTGGGCATCTACGTCGGCGACCGCCACTTCGTGCACGCGCCGTCGCGCGGCAAGCGCGTCGAGCGCGTGAGCTTCGACGACCGTTTCTGGGGCCCGCGCATCCGCAAGGCGGGGCGCATCCAGCTCTCGTCCTGATCGGCTCCGAGCGCCCGCGCCTCGCCGCGCGGGGCAGCGCCCCTTGCGGACCCGCTCGGCCCGCCGGCGTTACGCGGCGGAGGGCGGGGGCGTCCTACTGGAATGGCGATGCGGCGTTCCAGCGTCCTGCTCTCGATCGCGCTCTCGGGCCTCGGCTTCGCCGCGATCGGCCTGCCGGACGGAGTGCTCGGGATCGCCTGGCCCTCGCTGCGCTCTGCCTTCGGACTGCCGCAGGCGGCGCTCGGCGCCCTGCTCGCGGCGACGACCGCGGGCTACGTCTGCGCGAGCTTCGCGAGCGGCGCGATCGTCGCGCGGATCGGCGTGGGGCCGCTGCTCGCGCTCTCGTGCGCGCTCACCGGGCTGAGCCTGCTGGGCTATGCGGCGGCACCGTCCTGGGCCGCGATGGTGTCGCTCGGAACGCTCGCCGGGCTCGGCGCGGGCGCGATCGACGCCGGCATCAACGCGCACGCGGCCGCGCAGCACTCCCCGCGCGTGCTCTCGCTGCTGCACGCGTTCTACGGCCTCGGGACCACGGCCGGCCCCGCGCTCATGACGGGCCTGCTGCTCGCGGGCCGCTCGTGGCGCCTCGGTTATGCGATCCTCGCCGCCGCGCAGCTCGCGCTCGCGCTCGGCTTCGCGCTCACGCAGCGGCTGTGGGAGCGCCCGCGGGCGGCGAGCGGGGAGCGCGAGGTTTCGGAGCCGCTCGCCGCGAGCCTGCGCCTGCCGGCAGTCCAGCTCGGTGGCGCCTGCTTCCTCGTCTACACCGGAGTCGAGGCGGCCGCCGGCGCCTGGATCTACTCGCTGCTCTACGAGGCTCGCTCGGCGACGATGGCCGGCGCGGGCAGCGCGGCGAGCGCGTACTGGGGCGGGCTCCTGGTCGGGCGCCTCGCGCTCGCGGTGCTTCCGCCCGCGCGCTCGCTCGCGGGCGCGATGCAGCTCTGCATCGCGGGTCTGTGTGCGGCGGCGGCGCTGCTCGCGGCGGATCCGTGGCCCGCTGCGAGCGCCGGCGCGGCGGCGCTGCTCGGGCTCGCCGCGGGTCCGATCTTCCCGCTGCTGATCGCGACCACACCGCTGCGCCTCGCGCGCGGCCACGCGGCGAACGCGGTCGGCATCCAGGTGGCCGCCGCCGCGGCGGGCCAGGCGCTGATCCCGGCGCTCCTCGGTCTCGCCGCGGGCGCAGCGGGCCTCGAGGTCGTGCCCCTGGCACTCTTCGGCGCGTCGATCCTACTCTTCGCGGCGTTCCGAGCCCTGGAGCGCCACGCTCCAGTTCGGGCGGCGGCGCCGCGGATCCGCGAGCAGCGGGTCCGCGCCGTCTCCTGAGGGCCTCGGGGGACGACGGGGGGCGCGCGGGTGCCTGGCTTCCTGGTGCGCATGGCGATCACCGCGGCCGGTCTCTGGCTCGCGGATCGGATGTTCGAGGGGATCCGCTTCCACACCGCGCTCTCGCTGCTCGGCGCGGCGCTGCTGCTGGGGCTCGTGAACGCGTTCGTCCGGCCCCTCGTCCTCGTGCTGACCTTCCCGATCACGCTGGTCACGCTCGGCGCGTTCCTGTTCGTGATCAATGCGGCGATGCTCGGCCTCGTGGCCTGGCTGCTCGACGGCTTCGAGGTCGCGAGCTTCTGGTCCGCGCTCTTCGGCTCGATCGTCGTGAGCTTCACGAGCTGGCTCGCGTCCTGGTACGTGGGTCCGCGGGGGCGCTACGAAGTGCTCGTGATGCGCCGCTCGCAGGAAATCGACGGCGGATGGCGCTGAAGCTCTGCCCGAGCTGTCGCAGCGAGTACGTGCGCACGGCCCTGCGCTGCGCGGACTGCGGCGCCGCGCTCGTATTCGCCGACGAGTTCGCGCCGCCGCCCGAGGAAGCTGCGGGCGCCGAGCTGCCGCCCGCGTCGGAGCTCTCGCTGGTCCGCTCCGGCAGCGCCAGCGACCTCGACGCCTTCGCGGAGCTGCTCCAGGAGCTCGGCATCTCGAGCCGGATCGACAGCTACCCTCCCGGCAAGCGCATCGACGCATCTGCCACGGGTGCGAGGAGCCGGGGCGCCGGAGCGGGCTCCCGCCTGGGTCTCTACGTCCTCGAAGCCGATCTCGCGGATGCGGCGAGCGCGATCGAGGAGCGCATGCTGAGCGAGCTGCCCGATGCGGTGCGGGTGGAGCGCGGCGAGCTCAGCGCCTGCCCGGCCTGCAGCGCCCCGATCGCTGCGGACGCGATCGCGTGCTCCGACTGCGGGCTCGAGTTCCCGGGGCAGGAGCGGATCTGCTCCGAGTGCGGCGGCACGGCGCGCGCCGAGGACCTCTCCTGCCCGAGCTGCAATGCGCCGCTCGGCCGTTGAACGCGAGGAGGAGCGATGCGGAACTCCGGAACGAGATCGAGGGCAGGGCGGGCGGCGGGCCTCGTGCTCGCCGTGTGCGCCGCGCTCGCGGCGGGCGCGCCGCAGGCCGCGCCGGCCGAGCCGCGGCGTCCGGAGGTCTCGATGTACAAGACCCCGACCTGCGGCTGCTGCGGCAAGTGGGCCGAGCATCTCGAGCGGAACGGCTTCCGGGTCGTGGTGCACGAGCAGGCGGATCTGTCGCAGCTCAAGCGCGAGAACCGCATCCCGGCCGAGCTCAGCGCGTGCCACACCGCCTTCGTCGGCGGCTACGTGATCGAGGGGCACGTTCCGGCCGCGGACATCGCGCGCCTGCTCGCCGAGCGCCCGAAGCTCGCGGGGCTCGGCGTTCCCGGCATGCCCGAGGGCTCGCCCGGGATGGAGGGCCCGAAGCCGGAGCGCTACCGCGTCTACGGCTTCGACTCGAAGGGCGCGCTCGAGGTCTTCGCGACGCACGGACCCTGAGCGCCGCGGCACGCGCCGCGAGGCGCAGTGCAGCGCGCCCCCGGTTTGACAGTCCGGCAGCGGCTGCACATCCTCCCGCGCGCGATGCGCCTGCTGCTCTGCGCGCTCTGCCTGCTCGCGACCGCCGGCTGCGCACTCGCGCAGCGCGCCGGCGCCGATGGCGACACCCGGCCGGCGCTCCCCGCGCGCTTCGACTTCGAGCAGGTCGTCGCGCGCGCGCGCTCGCTCGCGGCCCAGCCCTTCCGGGATCCCCACGGCGTCGACGTCCCGCAGTGGCTGCTCGACCTGAGCTACGACGAGTGGCGCGACATCCGCTTCCGCAGCGAGCGCTCGCTCTGGCGCGGGACGGATTCTCCCTTCGAGGTGCAGCTCTTCCACGCGGGGCTCTACTACGACCGCACGCTGCAGATCCACGAGATCGACGCCGCGGGCGTCCCGCGCGACCTGCGCTTCGATCCCGCGCTCTTCGACTACGGCAAGAACCGCTTCGCGAAGCGCGTCCCGCGCGACATGGGCTTCGCGGGCTTCCGCGTCCACTATCCGCTCAAGAACCCCCGCTACAAGGACGAGGTCATCGTCTTCGTCGGCGCGAGCTACTTCCGCGCGGTCGGGCGGCCCCACGTCTACGGGCTCTCGGCGCGCGGGCTCGCGCTCGACACCGCGCAGCCCTCGGGCGAGGAGTTCCCGTACTTCCGCGAGGTCTGGCTGCAGCGCCCGGCCGCGGGCGCGGCCGAGCTCACGCTCTTCGCGCTGCTCGACAGCCCGCGTGCGAGCGGGGCCTATCGCTTCGTCGTGCGCCCCGGGGAGTCGACCGTGGTCGACGTCGAGCTGCGCGTCTTCCTGCGCGCCGAGGTCCGCGTGCTCGGCCTCGCGCCGCTCACGAGCATGTACACCTTCGGCGAGAACGACCCGAGCCCGCGCGAGGACTACCGGCCCGAGGTCCACGACTCGGACGGGCTGATGCTGCACGACGCGACCGGTGAGTGGCTCTGGCGCCCGCTCGACAACCCGCGGGTGCTCCGGGTCAACTCCTTCCGGATGCAGAACCCGCGCGGCTTCGGGCTCGTCCAGCGCGACCGCGACTTCGAGCACTACCAGGACCTCGAGACGCGCATGGAGCTGCGCCCGAGCGTCTGGATCGAGCCGCGCGGCGACTGGGGCGCGGGCGCGGTCGAGCTGGTTCGGATCGCGACCGTCGAGGAGATCACCGACAACATCGTGGCCTACTGGAAGCCCGAGCGGATGCCGCGGCCGCAGGAGCTGATCGCGCTCGCCTATCGCATGCACTGGTACAGCGAGGATCCGGCGCGGCCGCCCAGCGGTCGCGCGGTTGCGACGCGCCGCGACCGCGGCAACTTCTACACCGTGCACGCCTCGGACGACGCGCGCGGCTACCGCTACCTGATCGACTTCGAGGGCGCGCGCCTGGCCGAGCTCGCTCCGGAGGCCGCGCTCGAGGCCGTCGTCTGGGCGGGCCCGGGCGGGCGCGTGGTCGAGCAGCAGCTGCTGAAGAACCCCGTCAACGCGCGCTGGCGGCTGAGCTTCCTGGTCGAGCCCGAGGGCGCGCAGCCCGTCGAGCTGCGCGCGTTCCTGCGCCGCGGCGCCGAGACGCTCAGCGAGACCTGGTCCTACACGCTCGAGCCCTAGCGCGGCGCGGGGGGCGCTGCGCGGGGCGCCGGGCGGGCCCCCGCGCGCGGGTTGACGCGCGCGGCTGCCGCGCGCAGGCTCGCGGGAGCACGGTCGCCTCCGCTGCGCGGGCGCGGCCGCGCTCTGGTGTGGCGCCGGGCCAGGCGCGTGGCGGCAGGGTGGATCAGCGAAGCACCTCGGTGTGGGTGGCCGCGGTCGCGATCGGGGCGGCCTCGATCGCGAGCGCGCTCGTCGTCGCGTTCGTGCCGGACCACCGCTTCGGGCTCGAGTCCGCGCTGGTGCCGCTCGCGGGCTGCGCGGTCGCGCTCGCGCTGCTGCGCAGGCGCCGCGTGGTCGCGGCGGGCAGCGTCGTGCTCGGCAGCTACCTCGCGGGGGTGGGCTTCGGGCTGCTCCGCGCGGGCACGCTGCTGAGCCCGGGCAGCAGCCTGCTCGTGCTCGCGATCCTCTTCGGCGGGCTCCTGCTCGGCGCGCGGGGCGCGCTCGCGACCAGCGCGCTGGTGGGGGCGCTGCTCTTCGGCCTCGACGCGCTCTTCGACACGCCGCTCGGGCGCGGCCTGCGCGTCGCGGGGCCCGAGCCCTCGGTCTTCTGGTGGCTGCCGCTGCCCTTCCTGATGGGCGTGCTCGTCGCGGTGCTCGTCGAGCGCATGCTGCACAGCGCAGACACGGCGAGGCGCTCCGAGGCGCAGCGCCTCGCGAGCGAGGAGCGCTACCGCGCCGTGGTCGAGAATGCGCCGCTCGGCGTCGTGCTCGTCGACACGGAGCTGCGCCTCACGGGCCTCAACCCGGAGGCCTGCCGCATGGTGGGCATCGAGTCGCCGGAGAAGATGCTCGGGCGCAGCGTGCGCGAGCTGCCCGTCTACGGATTGCCGCGCGTGCGCGAGGCCTTCGAGGTCGTGCTCGAGCGCGGAGAGAGCATCGCCTTCGACGCGGAGTGGACGGGCCTCTACGGCAAGCGCATGCGCACGCGGCTCTACGGCGCGCCGCTGCGCGACGCCGCAGCGCGCTGCGTCGGCGCCGTCGTGCTGATGGCCGATACCTCGGAGCAGCGCCGCCTCGAGGAGCAGCTCTTCCAGGCGCAGAAGCTCGAGGCCGTGGGCCGCCTGGCCGGCGGCGTCGCCCACGACTTCAACAACCACCTCACGGTGATCCTCGCGTCTGCCGACGTCCTGTCGCGCCAGCTGGGCCCGGAGTTCGCCGCCGAGCTCGGCCAGATCTCCGCCGCAGCCACGCGCTCGGCCGGCCTCACGCGCCAGCTGCTGGCGCTCGGGCGCCGGCAGATCCTGCAGCCGAAGCTGCTGAGCCTGAACGCGGTGGTCGGAGAGCTCGACCCGCTGCTGCGCCGCACGCTCGGCGCCGGGGTCGAGATCGAGACGGTGCTCGCCGCCGGTCTCTGGAACGTGCAGGTCGATCTCGCCCAGATCCAGACCGCGCTGCTCAACCTCGCGACGAACGCGCGCGACGCGATGGATGGGCGCGGCAAGCTCACGATCGAGACGGCCAACGTGCATCTCGACCGCGCCTACGTGGAGGGCCGCGGCGTCCCTCCCGGCCAGTACGTGATGCTGGCCGTCACCGACGACGGCGCGGGCATGGACGAGGAGACGCGCGCGCAGGTCTTCGAGCCCTTCTTCACGACCAAGCCGCCCGGGGCGGGCACGGGCCTGGGTCTCTCGACCGCGCACGGACTCGTGCGCCAGAGCGGCGGCCTGATGAACGTCTACAGCGAGCCGGGCCAGGGCGCGACCTTCCGGATCTACCTCCCGCGCGCGCTCGGCGCGCTCGCTCCCGAGCCCGAGCGGATCCCGCCGCGGGCGCGCGGCGGGAGCGAATGGCTGCTCGTCGCCGAGGACGACGCGGCCGTGCGCGCGACCATCGCGCGCAGCCTGCGCGAAGCGGGCTACCAGGTGCTCGAGGCGGCCGACGGCGAGACGGCGAGCGAGCTCGCGGCGCAGGCGCCCGAGCTCGCGCTGCTCGTCACCGATCTCGTGATGCCGCGCGCGGGCGGCGTCGAGCTGAGCCGGCGCCTGCGCGAGAAGCGACCCGGGCTGCGCGTGCTCTACCTCTCGGGCTACGCCGAGAACGGCGCGCTGCGCCGGGCCGGGCTCGAGCGCCTGAGCTCGCTCCTGCCCAAGCCCTTCTCGACCGCCGAGCTGCTCGCCCGCGTGCGCGAGCTGCTCGACGGCCCGGCGGAGTGACGCGGCCGCGCGGCGGGTCGCGCGCGCGGTCGGTTGCGCCTCGCCTGACGCGGCTCGCAGCGGTAGAGCGCGAGACTCCGCGTCGCGAGCGGAACCCGCTCGCAGCCTGGCGGGATCGGGCAGCTCGGGGGCTCCGAGACGAGCAGGTGCTGCGGCGGCGCGAGCGCGCGCGAGAGGCTGATGCGGAGCAGCCGCTGGCCGAGCGCGTGGAGTCCCCAGTCGCTCCAGCGATCGGGGCAGATCGCGACGATCGCGCCGGGCGCGAGCTCGCCCCGGAGCTTCCAGAGATCGTCGATCCGGACGCGGTCGCGCCCGCCCTGCCCGAGCCGGAGCGCGGACGCGCCCGCGACCGCGGCGAGCAGGGCCAGCGCCGCGAGCGCCGTGCGCCGCGCCAGGATCGGCCGGCCCTCGACGCGCAGCGCGAGCGCGCGCAGCCGCGGCAGGGCCAGGCTCGCGATGCCGAGCGCGAAGGGCGGGAGCGACGGGATCAGGTAGCGGTCGGCCTGCTTCGCGCTGACGACGAGCGGCAGCGACGCCGCGAGCCCGGTCAGCAGGAACACGCGGCCGAGGCGCGCGCTCGCGGCGTCGCGCGGCGCGGAGCCGCGCGCGAGGGCTGCGCCCAGCAGGGCGACTCCGGCCATCGGCAGCAGGATGCGGAGTCCGAGCGCGTAGAGCGGGCTCGCGCGGCCGGCGCCGAGCTCGCGCCGGCCCAGCACGCCCGGCACGAGCTGCTGCTGCAGGTAGCGGCCGAGCCCGTGCTGCGCCTCGGGCCAGGCCCAGAGCGCCGCCAGGCCCGCTGCGACGACCGCCGCGGCGAGCGCGCCGACCCGCGCCGCGCGGGCCGCCGAGGCGCGCGCGACGAACCCGTGGAGCGCGGGCAGCGCCAGCGGAAAGAGCGCCACGGGCCCCTTGGCGAGGCACCCCGCGAGCACGGCTGCGCCCGCGAGGACTGCCGGCACGGCGGCAGCTCGCGCCTCGTCCTGTGCGCGCAGGAGCTGCCAGATCGCGAAGGTCGTGAAGGCCGCCTGCACGCTCTCGAGCTGGTTGTTGACGATGCCCCAGGACGCGAGCGGAGTCGCGGCCCAGAGCGCCAGCGGCAGCCAGGCGCAGGCCCGCGCCTCGGGGTCGCCGCGGTACGCCTGGCGCCAGGCCGCGCAGAGGCACGCGGCGGTCCCGAGCGCGACGAGGAGCGAGAAGATCCGCTCGACCGCCAGATGGTCGCCCGCGGCGCGGAACGCGAGGGACTCGAGCCAGATCCCGAGCGGCGGCTGCTCGAAGAACGCGGGATACAGCGTCGCGGTGTAGTGCGGGCGCCAGAAGCTGCCCTGGCCGAGTGCCAGGTTGCGCGCGATCGCGGCGTAGGTGACGCCGTCGAGGAACATCCCGGAGCCCGCGAGGCGCGGCAGCGTGGCGCCGAGCAGGATCGCGCAGGCCGCGAGCCAGAGCGGCAGGAAGCGCGGCGGTCGCATCCGCGGCGGCCTAGCGGCGAGCGTCGGCCGCGGGGGCCCGCGCGGGATCGGGCAGCGCCGCGGGGCGGCGGCTGCGCGAGGCCAGGCGCGCGCGCAGGCGCTCCGGCAGCCCGCGCAGGTCTTCTGCGCTCATGTAGCCGGCCGGCAGGATGAAGAGCGTGATCGCGGCGGCGAAGAGCACGCCGAAGCCGAGCGAGGTCGCCATCGGCACGAGGAACTGCGCCTGCATGCTGGTCTCGAGCAGGAGCGGCGTGAGCCCGCCGAAGGTCGTCATCGAGGTCAGGAAGATCGGCCGGAAGCGCGCGACGGCCGCGTCGATCACCGCATCGCGCGTGCCGGCTCCCTGCGCGCGGCGCGCGTTCACGTGGTGCACGAGGATCAGGCTCGCGTTCACGACGACGCCCGTGAGCGCGACGATGCCCGTGATCGACAGGAAGGAGAGGCCGAAGCTCGGGCCCTTGATCGCGCGCATCAGCACGTGGCCGGCGATCGCGCCGACGATGCCGAAGGGGATCACCGACATGATCACGAGCGGCTGCGTGTAGGAGCGCAGCGGCACCGCGATCAGCGCGTAGATCGCGAAGAGCGCGACGCCGAACCAGGCGACGAGACTGCCGAGCGCGCGCCGCTGCTCGCGCTGCACTCCCTCGAAGCTGAAGCTCATGCCCGGGTAGTCGCGCACGATGCCCGGCAGCACGTTGGCCGAGAGCTCCGCGAGGATCTCGTCGGCCGCGACGCGCGTCTCGTCGAGATTCGCGCTCACGTCGATCACGCGCTCGCGGTCGCTGCGCCGGATCGTCGCGTAGCCGCGCCCGATCTCCGCGCGCGCCACCGTGCGGAAGGGAAGCTGTGCGCCGTCGGCCGTGCGGATGCGCAGATTGTCGAGGTCGCCGAGCGCGCTGCGCTCGGCCTCGGGGTAGCGCACCATCACGCGCACGTCGTCGCGCCCGCGCTGGATGCGCTGCGCCTCCTCGCCGTAGAAGGCCTGGCGCACCTGGCGGGCCAGGTCCGCGAGCGTCACGCCGAGCGCTTCTCCGGCCGGCAGGATCGAGAGCTTCACCTCCTGCTTTCCCGCGCGGAACGAGTCGCTCACGTCGAAGACCGCGGGCAGGCTCTGCAGCGCGCTCGCGATGCGCGCCGCCGCCTCCTCGAGCTGCTCGACGTCGGGCCCCGCGAGCTGCACGTCGATCGGGTCGCCCACCGAGAAGAGCGACGACGAGAAGCTGACCTCCTCGGCCTCCGCGATCGGCGGCGTGAGCTCGCGCCAGCGCCGCACCACCTCCTTGGCCGCGATGCCGCGCCGCGTCGCCTCGAGCAGCTCGAGCGTGACCTCGCCGAGGTGCGAGCCCCGGTTCGCGGCTTCGCCCGCGCCGCCGGCGGCCGGCGTCTGGCGGCCCTCGGCGAGGGTCGGCTGCGCTCCGACCGCCTCGAGCAGGTGCTTCACGATGGGCTCGGAGCGCTCGAGCTCGGCGTCGAGCTCGCGCGCGAGCACGCGCGCCGACGCGGCGAGCTGTGCGACCGCCCGCTCGGTCACCTCGATCGGCGTGCCCTGCGGCATCGCGACGCTCGCGGAGACGTAGTCGGCCTGGATCTCCGGGAAGAACGAGAACTTGAGCCGCCCGCTCGCCATCACCCCGAAGGCCAGCAAGAGGAGCGACACGCCGCCCGCGACGGTCGCATGGCGCCACTCGACGGCGCCCTCGACCCAGCGGCGGTAGGTCACGGCGACGAAGTGCTCGAAGCCGCCCGCGACGCGCTCCTGGAACGCGATCCAGCTCCGGCCCAGCGCCGTGCGCGCTGCGCCCGCGCCGGCCCCGCCGGCGTGCGCGAGGTGCGCCGGCAGCACGAGCTGCGATTCGAGCAGCGAGAAGAGCAGACACGCGATCACGACCTGCGCCATCACGCCGAAGATCTGGCCCATCTGGCCCTCGACCAGCGCGAGCGGCAGGAACGCGGCCACCGTCGTGAGCACGCCGAAGATCACCGGCACCGAGACCTCGCGCGTGCCCTCGATCGCCGCGTCGAGCGGGCTCGCGCCGCGGCGCAGGCGCGTGTAGGTGTTCTCGCCGACCACGGTCGCGTCGTCGACCAGGATCCCGAGCACGAGGATGAACGCGAAGAGCGAGATCACGTTGATGTCGACGCCCATCGCGGGGAGCGCCGCGAAGCAGCCGAGCATCGCGATCGGCACGCCGAAGGAGACCCAGAGCGCGAGCCGGAGGCGCATGAAGAGCGCCAGGATCGCGACCACGATCACGAGGCCCGAGAGGCCGTTGCGGAGCATCGTGTCGATGCGGTCGCGCAGCGCGATCGAGCCGTCCTTCCAGACCTCGATGCGCACGCCCTCGGGCATGCGCGCGCGGGCCTCCGCGACGTAGGCCTTGACCGCGTCGCTGATCTCGATGATGTCCTGCTGCCCGATCCGGAAGACCTGCACCAGCACGGCCCGCTCGCCGTCGAAGGCGGTGCGCTGGTCGATGTCCTCGAAGCCGTCGAGCACGCGCGCGACGTCGCGCAGGTGCACGCGCGTTCCGTCCGGGCGCGAGAGCACCACGAGCTCCTCGAACTCGCTGCCGCGATAGGCCTGCCCCATCGTGCGCAGCAGCACCTCGCCCGCGCTCGTCTCGATCGAGCCGCCGGGCAGGTCGAGCGAGGCGCGCCGCACGGCGTCCGCGACCTGGTCGAAGCTCAGGCCGAAGCGGCGCAGCGACGCCTCCGAGACCTCGACCGCGATCTCGTAGGGCCGCGCGCCCGCGACCTCGACCTGCGTGATGCCGGGCAGCCGCGCGATCTCGTCGCGCACGCGCTCGGCGAGCTCCTTCAGGCTGCGCTCGTCGGTGTCGCCCGCGAGCGCCACGTCGACCACGGCGCGGCGCAGAGTGACGCGCTGGATCACCGGCTTCTCGCTCTCCTCGGGCAGGGTCGTGAGCGCGTCGACCTGGCTCTTCACGTCGTCGAGCACGCGCGCGGGGTCGACGTCGGAGAGCAGCTCGAGCGTGACCGCGCAGGCGCCCTCGGCCGCGACCGAGCGGACCTGGTCGATGCCGTCCACGCCCTGCACCGCCTCCTCGATCCGGACGCAGACCCCCTCCTCGGCCTCCTCGGGCGCGGCGCCGCGGTACTCGACGCCGATCGTGATGATCGGAATCTCGACGTCGGGGAATTCCTTCTGCGGGATCCGGGGCAGGGTGAAGAGCCCGCCGACCACGATCATCCCGGCCAGCAGATTGGCCGCGACGGCGTTCTGCGCCATCCACGCGACCGGCCCGCTCACGATGCGCGGGCCTCCGGGCCCGCGGCGAGCGCGGGCGCCGCTCCGTCGGAGGGCCGCACCGGCATGCCCTCGACCGGCACCGCGAGCGCGCTCAGGATCACGCGCGTGCCCGGCGCGAGCGCGCCGCGGATCACGACCTCGTCGCGGCCGCGCTGCACGACCTCGACCGGCAGGATGCGCAGTCGGTCTTCGGCGTCGGCGACCCAGATGCGCGCGCCCTCGCGCAGCGCCGCGCGCGGAATCCGCACCGCGTTCTCGACCTCGCGGCCCGCGATCTCGGCGTCCACGAAGAGGCCCACGGAGAGCGGAGCCGCGCCCGGCTCCGCGGGCCGATACGGGTCGTCGACGCGCGCGACCACGTGCACCATGCGCGTCTTCGGATCGAGCTCGCCCTCGGTGCGCACCACGCGGCCGGTCCACTGCTGCAGGCGGCCGGCGAAGTCGGCGCGCAGCCGCACCTCGGGCCCGGGCAGCTCCTCGCCCGGCAGCAGCGCCAGGTCGAGATGCGCGAGCGCGTCGTCGGGGATCGGCAGCCGCACCTCCGCGAAGTCGACCGCGTAGATGCGCGCGACCGGCGCGCCCCGGCTCACGAACTGCCCGAGGTCCACCTGGGCGCTGCGCACGCGCCCCGCGTAGGGCGCGCGCAGCTCGGTGCGCTCGAGATTGCGCTCGGCCTGGACCCGCGCCGCCTGCGCCTGGCGCAGCGCCGCGGCAGCGGAGCGGGCCGCGCTCTCGGCGTCGTCGAGTCGCGCCGCGCTCGCGATGTCGCGCTGCGCGAGCGTGCGCTGGCGCTCGAGCTCCCGCTCGGCGCGCGCCGCGTCGCTCTCGGCGCGCGCGCGCGTCGCGCGGGCCGCCTCGAGCGCGATCTCGTAGTCGAGCCGGTCGATCCGGAGCAGCGGCTCGCCCGCCGCGAAGAAGCCGCCCGAGACGAGGCTCGGCGAGATCCAGCGCACCGTGCCCGAGACCTCGGGGACCAGATCGCTCTCGGTGCGCGGCCGCACCTCGCCGTGCGTGTGCACGGAGAGGCGCAGCGTCTGCGGCTCGACCTCGAGCACGCGCACGAGCGGCACGCGGGCCTCGGGAGGGATCGGCGCGACGCGCGGCCGGGTCGCGATCAGGAGCGCGGCCGCGCCGATGCCGAGCGCGAGGATCGCGAGCGGGAGGGTGCGGCGGTCGAGCCAGGTCACGGCGTCTCCAGTCAGGCGGCAGCGGGGGTGCGGACGCCGGCGGCGCTGCGCCGACCGGCTGCCCGCGAGGCCGCGAGCCCAGGGCCGCGGCGGACGGGAAGGGGGAAGGGCTCTCTGCGCACCGGGACTCCCATGTCCCGGCTCATTCTACCGGCGCGGGATCGCGGAGCGGCGGCGCAGGAGCCGGGGCCGGCGGGGCGTCGGGCAGCGCGTAGGCGATCAGGTAGTCGCCGAGCGGGGAGCCGACGCCGACGTGTCCGCCCGCTGCGACCAGCAGGAACTGTTTGCCGCCGGGGCGCAGCTTGTAGCTGATCGGCCCTGCGTGGAGGCCGGCGGGCAGCTCGAAGCTCGCGATCCGCTCGCCGGTGGCGGCGTCGTGGACGCGCAGGACCGGGCGACGGGTTCCCGCGTGGAACACGAGCCCGCTCGCAGTCGCGAGCGGCGGGCCGTAGCCCGACCCGCCCGGGTCGCCCTCGCCGGTGCTGGTCGACGCGCTCCACGCGAGCGTCCCGCGCGCGAGGTCGAGCGCGACGAGGCGCCCCCACGGCGGCCGGTTGCAGGGGACGCCCTCGTGCTCGAAGTCGGTGCGCCGGGAGAGCGGGTGCAGCCGGTAGCGCTCGCCGGTGCCGCGCCCCGTGAAGAGCCAGTACAGAGTGCGCAGCGAGAAGCCGCGCAGCGGCTGCACGCCTGCGCCCCGACCCGTCGCGCGCTCGGCGACCGGCTCGAGCCGGATCACGTGCGCGCGGTTCTGGACCGGCACGACGAGCAGCTGGCGCGCCGGATCGAAGCTCGCGCCCGACCAGTTCGCGCCGCCGCCCGTGAAGGGGTAGAGCAGCGAGCCGCGCTCGCTCGGCGGCGTGAACAGGCCGTCGTTGCGCAGGCCGGCCAGGCGCGCGCGGCACGCGGCGAGGTGCTCGGGGGTCGGGGCGTAGAGATCCGCGTCGCCGAGCCGCTGCGGAACCAGCGGAGGCGGCGCGCTCGGAACGGGCTGCGTGGGCCAGGCGCGCTCGCCCGGCAGATCGCTCGGCGGCGCGGGCCGCTCCTCGACCGGGAAGAGCGGCGCGCCGGTCTCTCGATCGAGCGCGAACACGAAGCCCTGCTTGGTCGCCTGGACCACGGCAGCGACGGGTCCGCCCTCGCGCTGCAGGGTCGCGAGCACGGGCGGTGCCGCGAGGTCGTAGTCCCAGAGGTCGTGGTGCACGGTCTGGAAGTGCCACTGGCGCTCGCCCGTCCGCGCGTCGAGCGCGACGACCGAGTCGCTGTAGAGATTCGCGCCGGGGCGGTCGCCCCCGTAGAAATCCGGGCTCGGGGTGCTGACGGGCAGGAAGACCCAGCCGCGCGCGAGGTCGGCGGTGATCGTCGACCAGACGTTGGCTGCGCCGGAGAGTTGCGTGCCGGTCTCCCAGGTCTCGTAGCCCGGCTCGCCCGGGTGCGGAATCGTGTGGAAGGTCCAGCGCAGGGCGCCCGTCCGCACGTCGAAGCCGCGCACGTCTCCGGGCGGCGCGTCGGGTCGCAGCGTGTCGGCGATCGAGGAGCCGACGACGACGACGTCGCCCACGACCGTGCCGGGCGAGGTCACGTTGTACTCCCAGTCGTCGTAGACGGGCGCGATGCCCGCGAGCAGATCCACGCTGCCGCCCGCGCCGAAGTCCGCGCAGGGCGCTCCGCTCGCGGCGTCGAGCGCGATCAGGCGCGCGTCGAGCGTCGCCAGGAACACGCGCGCGGCGCAGGCGCCGCTCGCGGCGGCGTCGCGCCAGTAGGCGACGCCGCGGTTGATCCACATGTTGGCGTAGGTGCGGCCGCGCTCGAGCCCGGGGTCGAAGCTCCAGAGCTCGCGGCCGCTCTCCGGGTCGAGCGCGATCACGCGGTTGCGCGGCGTCGTCGCGAAGAGCCGGCCGTCGACGACGATCGGCGTGGACTCGAAGGCGCTCCCGCGGTTGACGCGCAGCGGGAAGCCGCCCTCCCAGAAATCTCCGTGGCGATGGGTCCAGACGGCGCGCAGCTGCGCCACGTTCTCGCGGGTGATGTCGCCGAGCGGCGAGAAACGCCCGCCGCCGGCTGCGCCCTCGGTCACCGGCCATTCGGCGACCTGCGCTCCGGCGCGAGCGGCGAAGAGCGCGAGCGACGCGGAGAGGACCGTGCCGAGCGATCTCGCCGCCCGGCGGCGGGAGCCGCGCGCGGCCCGCTGCGGCTCGCGCCTCTGCTGCTTGGGAGTCGGGCCGGGCATGCGCGCAGCCTGCGCCAGCCGGGCCGGCCCGTCAAAGCCGGGAGGCTCTGCGCTCCGACACCAGGGCGCGTCGCCCGGGCGCGGCCTCAGTCCGCGAGCACGGCCCGATCGCGCCCCGCCTGTTTGGCCTCGTAGAGCGCCGCGTCCGCGCGCGCGAGCCAGCGCTGCGGCGTCTCCTGCGCGCCGAGGCGCGCGGCGCCGAGCGAGATCGAGACGCGGATCGCGCCGTCGCCGTTCGGGACCTCGAGCTCCCGCACCGCGTGCAGCGCGCGCTCGGCGAGGCGCCGGGCGAGCTCGGGCGTGTCGATCTGGAGCACCAGCGCGAACTCCTCGCCGCCGTAGCGCGCGACGACGTCCTTCTTGCGCGGGAAGGCGTGGATGAGACGGCGCGCGACCTGCCGCAGCACCTGGTCGCCCGCGGGATGGCCGTGGCGGTCGTTGACCTGCTTGAAGTGGTCGATGTCGATCATGAAGATCCAGATCGGCTCGGGGAACAGGAAGACCACGTCGGCCATGCGCGCGAGGTAGGCGTCGAGCGAGGCGCGGTTCGCGAGGCCCGTGAGCGCGTCGCGCGAGGCCTGGTCCCAGGCGTGGTCGAGCTCGCTGCGCAGCGCGCGCAGCTCGCTCGCGAGCCGCTCGATCTCCGCGCGCTGGCGCTCCTCGCGCTTCGCGACGAGGTCGCTGATCACCGCGATGCACTCGCGCGCCTCGTGGCGGATGCGCTCGGTCGAGTTCGAGTCGACGGCGGCCGAGAGGCGGCGCAGATGGTCCGACGCGAGCAGATCGCTCCTGCGGTCGTCGCTCATGCCCGCGCGCAGCGCCTGCACCATGCTCCAGATCGCGAGCCGCAGGTCGGAGAGGCTCTGGTTGACGTAGCTGTGCTCGCTGCCGCGATGGCTCGCGAAGAAACGCGTCAGGCCGCGGAAGTCGCGCTGCGCGAGCGGGAGCGCGCGCGGCGCCTCCGGCTCCGCGCGCTCCTCGGCGTCGAAGTCGCGCGCGGGACGCGCGGGTCCCGCGGGCGTTCCGAGCAGGATGTGGCGCATCCAGCGATCGCAGGCATCGGCGACCGCCGCGGCCGGCGTGTCGTCGACCGCGAAGGCCTTGCCGCCGAAGGCGCGCAGCAGCGCCGCGAGCGCGTCGAGCACCGCGTCGCCGCCGGCGCCCGCGCGAGGGCCTCCGCCGGCCCCGCCCGCGGCGGGATTCGGCTCCGGCTCTCGCTTGAACAGCGGCATCGCGGACCTCTCCGACCGACTGCATCGGCGGAAAGGTCCCCGCTCTCGACCGGTCGGGACCGGAGGCGCGCGCCCGGGAGAACGCCCTAGCGCGCGCGGCGGGGGGCGCTGGGCTCAGGCGGGCCCGGCCGGGCGCGTTCCGGTGTACTCGCAGAACGCCCCGGGCACCACGAGCTGGAAGCGCGCCCGCTCGAAGCCGGCGCCGCGGATCGCCTCCACGATCGCGTCGGGCGGCACGCACTGCTCGACGGTGTCCCAGTAGTAGTCCATCAGCAGCTTGGCCTCGCGGCTGCGGGTCGAGAGCAGGGTCATGCCGGGGATCACGCGCGCCCAGGCGAAGCGGGTGAGCTTCTGCCCGAGGGCCGAGCGCGGAACGTGCCCCTCGAGGATCCAGAGCCGGCCGCCGGGCTTGAGCACGCGCAGGTACTGGCGGAAGGTCGCCTTGAGATCCGAGACGTGGCGCAGCGCGATTCCCATCGTCACGAAGTCGAAGCTCGCGTCCGCGAAGGGCAGCTGCTCCGCGACCCCGCGCGCGAGCGGACCGCGGAACACCTTGCGCGCCTGGCCCAGCATCCCGGAGCTCGGATCCACGCCGAAGACGCGGCCCTCGGGTCCCACGAGCTTGACCGCGCCGCGCGCGACCGCCGCGGTGCCGATCGCGACGTCGAGCACCTTCATGCCGCGGCGCAGCCCCGCGCGCCAGAGGCCGAAGCGCCGGTACGCGAGCCCCCCGTTCAGGAACAGCTTCTCGATCGTGTTGTAGTGCTGCGCGGTGCGATCGAAGAGGTCGATCACGTAGTCGTGGCGGGTCGCGTCGGAGCCGTAGTAGCCGCGCAGCGGCGCGTGCGGCGGCAGCGGCTCCGGCTTCGGCGCGTCGGGCGCGGGCATCGCGGTCATGGCTCCTGGCCTCCCTCGCGCCGATCTTCGGCGCATCCGGCGCGCGCCGCAAGCGCGCAGCGGCAAAGGGCGGATCTCAGCCGATCCGCACGCTGCTCTCTTCGGCGGCCGCGCGCCGCACCGCATCGAGCACGCGCTGCACCGCGAGCCCGTCGGCGAAGGTCGCGGGCGGGGGGTCCGCGGGCGGCTTGCCGCCCTCGAGCTGGATCCGCAGCGCCGCGAAGAGGCGCGTGAAGGGTCCGAGGTCGATGCCCATCGAGTGCAGCCGGTCGTAGGCCGTCACGAGCAGCTCGGGATCCGGCGGGATCGGGGCCGGGTGCACCAGGTCGTCGGGCACCGGGAGCTTGCGCGAGCCCGCGGCGTCGCCGACGAAGACGTCCTCGCCCTCGATCCAGAGCGTGCCGCCGGTGCCCGCGAAGCGCGCGACCGCGAGCGGTGCGCCCCAGGTGCCCGCCGAGCTCTGCAGCACGCCGCTCGCTCCGGACTCCGTGCGGAAGTGGATCGTGTAGCTGTCCTCCGCGCTCCAGTCGCGCTGCGAGAGCAGCTGCAGCGAGGCCGACACGGTCGTGATCTCGCCGAGGCAGACGCGCATCTGATCGATCACGTGGGAGGCGTAGGCGCCGAGCCAGCCGCCGCCCTGGGACGCGTCGGACCACCAGCCCGGGACCTCGCCGCGCGGGTCCGCGAGCGCGGGCAGCTGCAGCACGAAGGTCGCGAGGCGCGGCTCGCCGATCGCGCCCTCGCGCAGCGCGCGCGTCGCGAGCGCCTGGGCCGTCGCGAAGCGGAACTCGGTCCCGATCTGGTGGATCACGCCGGCCCGCAGGGCCGCGTCGAGCATGCGCTGGCCCTCGGCCGCATCGCGCGCGAAGGGCTTCTCGCAGACCACGTGCTTGCCCGCCGCGAGCGCGGCGAGCACGAGCTCGCAGTGGCTGTGGGGCGGCGTCGCGACCGAGACGAGCTCGACCCCCGGCAGCGCGAGCGCGCGCGCGAGGTCGGTCGTGCCGAGCGCGACGCCCGAGCGGCGCGCCCGGTCGGCGGTGCGCGCCGGGTCGCGCCCGACGAGCGCCGCGACCTCGAATCCCGCCGCGCGCAGCGCGCGCAGGTGCGTGAGCACGCCGAATCCGGTTCCGATCACCACGGCGCCGGGTCTGGCCGCCATCGGGTTCCTCCTCATGCTCGGGTTGCGGGTCACCGATCGCGCAACAGAGTGCACCAATCATGGGCGCGCCGTGTTTTTTTCGATGCGCGGAAGCCATCGCCTGGGGGATACTGCCGGAATGCGAGCGCGAGATCACGACGAGCTCGGCGCCCTCGACGCGACGGCCCAGGCCGAGTGCGTGCGCAGGGGCGAGCTCTCGCCCGGCGAGCTCGTCGAGTCGGCGATCGCCCGGATCGAGGCGGCCGACGCGCAGCTCGGCGCGCTCGCGGCCCCGCTCTTCGACGAGGCGCGCCACGCGGCCGTCCAGCGCCGGCTCCCGCGCGGGCCCTTCCGCGGCGTGCCCTTCCTGCTGAAGGACCTCGGCGCCCGCCAGGTCGGGGTGCCCCACAGCTGCGGCAACCGCGCGCTGCGCGAGGCCGACTACCGCGCGAGCGACGACTCCCCGCTCGGCGCGCGCTTCCGGCGCGCGGGCCTCGTGACGCTCGGCACCTCGAAGACGCCCGAGTACGGGCTGCAGTCGACGACCCAGCCGCTCGCCTTCGGGCCGACGCGGAATCCCTGGGCCCCCGAGCGCAGCGCGGGCGGCTCGTCGGGCGGCGCGGCCGCGGCGGTCGCGGCGGGATTCGTCGCGCTCGCGCACGCGAGCGACGGCGCGGGGTCGATCCGGATCCCGGCGGCCTGGTGCGGTGCGGTCGGACTCAAGCCCTCGCGCGGGCGGATCTCGCGCGGCCCCGGCGATCTCGAGGCCGCGACCGCGGTCGAGTTCGCGATCACGCGCAGCGTGCGCGACGCCGCCGGGCTGCTCGACGCGGTCCACGGCAGCGCTCCCGGCGATCTCTTCACGGCCCCGCCGCCGCCGGCGCGGAGCTTCCGGCGCGCGCTCACGGCGGCGCTGCCGCGGCTGCGGGTCGGCGTGCTGACCGAGATGCCCGGCGGCCTCTGCGAGCGCGCCTGCGCCGAGGCGGCCGCCGCCGCCGCGCTGCTGCTCGAGTCCTTCGGCCACGACGTGCAGGTGTCCTGGCCGAAGGCGCTCTTCGAGCAGGAGGAGCGCGCGCTGCTCGGCCTCGTCTTCGGCCCGCTCGAGGCGCGCTCGTGTCTCTGGGACCTCGCGCTGCGCCTCGGCCGCAAGGTCGAGGAGTCCGACGTCGAGCCCTTCCTGTGGCGGCTCGCGCATCTCGAGGTCGGGCCGTTGCCGGCGGATCAGCTCGTGAGGGCGGCCGAGCGCCAGCTCGAGTGGGCGGCGCGCGTGGCCTCGTGGTGGCAGGACTTCGACCTGCTCGTGACCCCGACGGTCGGTCTGCTGCCGCCGCTCCTGGCCGAGCTCGACGGGGCCACGCACGGGCCCGACGAGCTGATGGAGCGGATGGGGCCGCACATGGCATTCACCGAGCCCTTCAACGCGACCGGTCAGCCCGCGCTCGCGCTGCCCTTCGGCCTCTCGGAGCAGGGGCTGCCGCTCTCGGTGCAGCTCGTCGCGGCGCACGGGCGCGAGGACCTGCTGCTCGCGCTCGGCGCGCGCCTCGAGGCCGAGGCGCCCGCCTCGGAGCGGCCGGCCCCGCTGCTCGCCCCGCGCTGAGCCCGGCGGCGCCGCGGGGCGCCCGCGCGTGCGCGGCCGGCGCGGCGCTGCGAGACTTCCGCCCCCATGCCGCGCCTCGCCCTGCTCCTCGCCCTGCTGCTGCTGCTCGTCGCGCTCGGCGCGGTCGAGGGCGCGCGCCACCGGCGCAACCTGAGCCGCATCCCGATCCGGATCCACGTCAACGGCACCCGCGGCAAGAGCAGCGTGACCCGCCTGATCGCGGGCGGCCTGCGCGCGGGCGGCATCGCGACCGTCGCGAAGACCACCGGCACCGAGGCCAGCATGATCCTGCCGGACGGCAGCGAGTACGGGATCTACCGGCCCTGGCGCGCGAACGTGATCGAGCAGGTGCGCATGCTCGACACCGCGGCCTCGGTGGGCGCCGAGGCGATGGTGGTCGAGTGCATGGCGCTGCAGCCGCTGCTCCAGAGCCTCTCCGAGCTGCGCCTCGTGCGCGCGACCCACGGCGTGATCACGAACGTGCGACCGGATCACCTCGACGTGATGGGACCGACCGACGAGGACGTCGCACTGGCGCTGGCCGGCACCACGCCCGTCGGGGCCCGGCTCTTCACGGCCGCCGACCGCCACCGGGACGTGCTCGCGCGCGCCGCGGCCGACCGCGGCTCCGAGCTCGTCTGCCTGGCGAAGAGCGAGATCGACGCGGTCTCCGATGCGGACATGGCCCGCTTCGGCTACCTCGAGCACCGGGAGAACGTCGCGCTCGCGCTGCGCGTCTGCGCGGAGCTCGGGATCGCGCGCGACGTCGCGCTGCAGGGCATGTGGTCGGCGAGTCCCGACCCGGGCGCGCTCACGATCCACGAGCTCGACTTCTTCGGCCGCCGGATCCTGTTCGCGAACGGCTTCTCCGCGAACGACCCGGAGTCGACCGAGCGCATCTGGAGCGAGGTGCTCGGCCGCGCGCACGGCTTCGAGCGGCGCATCGCGCTCTTCAACTGCCGGGTCGACCGGCCCGACCGCTCGCGCCAGCTCGGCGACGCCTGCGTCGCCTGGCCGGCGGCCGACCACTACGTGCTGATGGGCAGCGGCACCTACATCTTCGCGCGCGCCGCGACCGCGCGCGGGCTCGACATCCGGCGCCTCGTGATCGCCGAGAACCTCGCGCCCGCGGACATCTTCGAGACGCTGCTCGAGCGCTCCGGGCGCTCGGCCCTGATCATGGGGATGGGCAACGTGCACGGGGGCGGCGAGGAGCTCGCGCGGCTCTTCCGCAACCGCGGCCGGCAGCTGGAGCTCGCCTGATGGATCTGTCGCTGCTCTCGCTCTCGATCGGGATCGGGCTCGTCGTGAGCCTGGTCTTCTCCGAGCTCTTCGGCCTCGCGGCCGGCGGCCTCGTGGTGCCGGGCTACATCGCGCTCTACCTGACGCGCCCGCTCGACGTCGCGGCCACGCTCGTCGCGGCGCTCGTGACCTTCTTCCTGGTCCGGCTGCTGTCGAGCTTCGTGATCATCTACGGGCGCCGCCGCACCGCGCTGATGATCCTCGTCGGCTATGCGATGGGCCTCCTGATCAGCCTCGCGGTCGAGACCGGCAGCGAGGCCGCCGCGGGCGCGAACGTCGCGGTCGCGCTCGTCGCCGCGCCGACGGTCCCACAGCTCGCGGGCCAGGCCGCCTTCGAGGCCGGCGTGATCGGCTACATCGTGCCCGGGCTGATCGCGATCTGGCTCGACCGCCAGGGCGTGCTGCCGACCCTCTCGGCGCTGCTCGCGAGCGCGGTGGTCGTCCGCCTCGTGCTGATCCTCGCGGTGCCCGAGGACCTGCAGTGGTTCGAGGCGCGCCCCTCGCTCTCGCTCTCGAGCGAGGAGCCCACCGGATGAAGCGCGTCTACTGGCGGCCGCGCGGCGTCTCGAGCAACGCGCTGATCCTGATCGCCTCGATCGCGGTGGTGTCGATGGTGATCGTCGAGGTCTTCCCCGAGCGCACGAGCGAGACCTACCTGCAGCAGATGCTCGAGGCCTCGAAGCGCGCGAGCGAGGCCTTCGCCGCGATCAAGCGCGAGCGCGGCCGGCGCCGCATCGCGATCGACCCGATCGCGGATCCCTCGGAATCGGGGCTGATCGGGGTCGCGATGAGCGACGTCACGAGCGCGCACGGAAACCTGCTGGCCAAGCAGACGAGCGTGAACCCGAACTGGGCCGCGGTCGGCGTGCACCTGCTGCGCGAGGCCGGCGTCAAGGAGGGCGACACGGTCGCGGTCGGGCTCTCCGGATCCTTTCCGGCGCTGAACGCCGCGGTCTTCGCGGCGATGGCCACGATGCACCTCGAGGCCGTCGTGATCACGAGCGTGTCGGGCTCGCAGTGGGGAGCGAACCATCCCAAGTTCCTCTGGCTCGACATGGAGCGGCACCTCTACGAGCGCAAGATCTTCCCGTACCGCTCGGCGGCCGTCTCGCTCGGCGGCGCCGAGGACCGCGCGATCGGGATGTCGGAGAAGGGCATCGCAGCGCTCAAGAAGACGATCGGGCGCACCGGATTGCGCATGATCGACCCGGCCAACTACGCGGAGAGCGTCGTCGAGCGCCTCGCGATCTACCGCAGCGAGGCCGGCGACAAGCCGATCCGCGCCTACGTCAACATCGGCGGCGGCACCTCGTCGGTCGGCACGCGCCGCTCGAAGTTCGCCTTCGAGCCGGGCATCAACACGCGCACGCCGCCCAAGGCCGCGCTGATCGACTCGGTGATGGCGCGCTTCCTCGACGAGCGCATCCCCGTGATCCACTTCCTGCAGATCAACCACATGGCGCAGCGCTACGGCCTGCCGCTCTACCCGCAGACGCTGCCCGAGGTCGGCAGCGGCCAGGTCTTCCTGCAGCGCCGCTACAACCCCTGGCTCGCGGGCAGCGGGCTGCTCACGCTCGTCGCGAGCCTGTTCCTCTTCGTGCGCTCGGGCCGCGGGCGCATGGTCTTCCAGGGGCGCCGCGAGGAAGAGGCGCAGCTGGAGCCGACGCTGTAGGCGCCGCTCGCAGACGCACGACGGGAGGAATCGCATGGCCGAGGCGATCGACTACTTCCTGATCCAGAATCTGCTCCACCGCTACTCGGATGCCGTCGACCGGGCCGACTTCGAGGCGCTCGGGGCGATGTTCGGCGCGGCCGACGTCTACTTCCCGGGCGAAGTCGAGCCCTCGATCCGCGCGGGGGTCCCCGATTTCGGCACGCACCTGCGCAAGTGGACGCGCGTCTACGCGCAGACCGGGAATCCCTGCACGCGGCACCTCTGCACGAACCCGATCATCGAGTTCGACGACGCGACGCACGCGCGCTGCCAGAGCTACTTCGTCGTGTTCCAGGGGACCGAGGGCTTCCCGCTGCAGGCGATCATCACCGGCAGCTACCTCGACCGCTTCGAGAAGGTCCTCGGGGAGTGGCGCTTCAGCGAGCGCCGCGAGCGGGTCGGGCAGACGGGCGACCTCTCCGCGCACCTGCTGCAGCGCTTCGCAGGCCCGACGGGCGAATAGCGGGATCCGCACGCGAGCCCCGAGCGCGCGCGACGCCGGAGCGGTCCGCGAGCGCGCGCCGCCGACGGAGATTCGAGGGCCGCGCCGCGGGCTCTCTTCTTCCGTTGCGGGCGATCGAGGCGTCCGGTGGATCGCGGGAGCTCGCGCCCCTCGCAGTCCTCCGGGCGGTCTGGGGGCTGCGCCCGCATCGGCGCTTCCGAGGGCAGCGTCTTCCCCTACCCTGCAGCCGGCCGCATCCGGACTGGAGGGCGCCGATGGAAGCGATGGAATGGTCGTTGCCCGCAGCCCACGACGTGCTCGCGGCGGCGGTGCCCGACCGCGAGATGCTGGTCTGCGAGACCGCGCGGCGGAGCTACGCCGAGGTCGCCTCGCGCTGCCTGGGCTTCGCGGCGTTCCTCCGGCGTCACGAGCTCGGCCTGCGCCGCGAGCGCGGCGAGCTCGCGCGCTGGGAGTGCGGGCAGTCCCCCGTCGCACTGCTGCTCTACAACTGCCCCGAATACATCGAGGCGATGCTCGGCTGCTACCGCGCCCGCGCGGTTCCCTTCAACGTCAACCAGCACTACCGAGCGGCGGAGATCCGGAGCCTGCTCGAGCTGCTGGGCACCGAGGCCGTGGTCTATCACCGCGCGCTCGCGCCGCTCGTCGAGGAGTCGCTGCGCGGACGCCGCTGTGTGCTCGTCGACGTCGACGATGGCTCCGGCGTCCCGCCGCTCGCGGGCAGCACCGCCTTCGAGGACGCCGCCTCGGCCGGCTTCGACCCGGCCGAGCTCCCGCTTCCCTCTCCCGACGACCTCTACCTCGTCTGCACCGGCGGCACGACCGGCTCGCCGAAGGCCGTGCTCTGGCGCCAGGCCGACATCTTCGCGTCGGCGATGGGCGGCGGCGGCATCGAATCGCCGGAGCAGCTCTGCGCGGCGGTGCAGGCGAATCACGAGATCTGGTATGCCGCGCCGCCGCTGATGCACGCGGCCTCGCAGTGGACGGCCTTCGCGGGGCTCCACGGCGGCGGCACCGTCGTCACGCACGACGACTCGGTTCCCTTCGCGGCGCGCACGATCCTCGAGACCGTCGAGCGCGAGCGCGTGAACATGATGTCGATCGTCGGCGACGCCTTCGCGCGCCGGCTGATCGACGAGCTGCGCGCGCGCCGCTACGACCTCTCGTCGCTGCGGCGACTCGGGACCGGCGGCGCGATCACGAGCGAATCCTGCAAGCAGGAGCTCCTCGAGCTGATCCCGCACCTCGTCATCGTCGACGGCTACGGCGCATCGGAGACCGGCGGCATGGCCTACGGCGCGTCGACGCGCAGGGGCAGGGCGCCCGGTTTCACGCCGGCGGCCGACGCGGCCGTGCTCTCGGCCGACCGCAGCCGCTTCCTCGCGCCGGGCGAAGAGGAGATCGGCTGGACGGCGCGGCGCGGTCGCGTGCCGCTCGGATATCTCGGCGACCGGAAGCGGACCGAGGAGACCTTTCCGATCCTCGGCGGCGAGCGCGTCTCGGTGCCCGGCGACCGCGCGCGCCTGACGAAGGATGGCGTGATCTCGCTGCTGGGTCGCGACTCGCTGGTCGTGAACAGCGGCGGCGAGAAGGTCTTCGTCGAAGAGGTCGAGGAGGTGCTGCGCGGGCACCCGGACGTCGCCGACGCGCTCGTCGCCGGAAGACCGAGCGAGCGCTTCGGCGAGGAGGTCGTCGCGGTCGTGCAGCTGCGCCCGGGAGCGATCGTCGCGCCCTCCGAGCTGCGCGACTTCACGGCGAATCGCATCGCGCGCTTCAAGGCGCCGCGCGCGATCGCGTTCAGCGAGCAGCTGCGGCGCCACGCGAGCGGCAAGCCCGACTACGCCTGGGCGCGCGCGTTCGCGCGCGAGAACGCCGTCTCCGCCGCGACGCGCTGAGGCCTCCGTTCAGCTCCGCGCCGGCCGCACGAGGCCTGGCGGTCTGCCGAGCGGCAGGTCGAGGTGGGTGCGGATGCCGGGAGGCGCGGCGACGACCTGCGGGATCATGTTCACGGCGCTCATCGCGGTCCAGACCCGGCCGGGGTAGCCGATGTCGCCATTCACGTCGGCGTCCATCGCCTCGAGCGTGAAGCGCGTCGGCTGGTCGCCCGTGATCTCGATCACGTAGTGGTTCGGGCCGGGCTCGAAGCGCGGGGTGATCGCGTCGCCGAGGCGCGCGTAGGACTGGAACACGAGCGCGGGCCTGCCGGCGACGATCGCCTCCCAGCGGAAGCGCATGCCGCCCACCGAGCCCTGCTTCGCGACGCCCGAGCGCACGCGGATGTCCTCGTCGGCGGTCGAGACGTCGAAGGAGAAGCGGAACTCGTCGACCGCGAGGTCGAGGCCCGCCGCGAGCAGCGCGATCGACTCGCGGAAGATCTCCTCCATGTTGTGGATGATCGGGCTCGGGCTCCTCAGGGCTTCCACGGGGTCGCGCCCGAAGCCCATGCCCTCGAAGACCATCGCGTGCGACGGGTGTCTGGCGAGGAGGTAGACCTCGGAGACGACGAGCTGGTCGATGCGGCTCATGAGCCGAGCCCCCGTCAGCGCGAAGACGTCGCCGATGTAGCCCGGGTGGATGCCGGAGCCGAAGAGCGAGCTGCCGCCCTCCTTGCAGGCGGCCTCGAGGCGGGCCGTCTCCGCGGGCTTGCGCGCGGGGGGATAGGCGAAGCCGACCGGGGTCACGAGGTTCTTGCCCGAGCGCAGGATCGCGCACATGTCGTCGACGTCGAAGTAGAGCGGTGCGTAGTTCACGCAGTCGGCGTCGAGGGCGAGGATCTGCTGTTTGTCCGTGGTGCAGCGCACGCCGAGCTTTCCGATGCCGGCGACTTCGCCGGCGTCCTGGCCCTGCTTCGCGTCCGACGTCACGTAGACGCCGACGAGCTCGAAGTTCGGATGCCCGGCGAAGTGGCGGATCGAGATCTTGCCGATCGATCCGGTCGCCCACTGGATCACCCGGTAGCTGCGTCTCGCGCTGGTCATGGCCGATCTGCTCCCTCCGTGTTCCTTCGCGTCGCATCGCGGCTCAGACCGTCACCCACTGGCCGCCGTTCACGACGAGATTCTGGCCGGTGATCGCCGCCGAGAGCGGCGAGACGAGGAAGAGCACGGCGCCGGCGCACTCGTCGGGAGTGGGCATGTGACCGAGCGGCAGCGCGCGGCCCTTCTCGTCGACGAGGCGAGCGCGCTCCGCGTCGCTCGTGCCCTCGGGCGCGATCGCGCGCGTCGTGTTCTCGCCCTGGGTCGCGCCGAGGGTCAGGCTGTTGACGAGAATTCCCGAGTGCCCGAGCTCGATCGCGAGGGTGCGCGCGAGGCTCGAGAGCGCCGCCTTCGAGGCGGAGTAGGAGCCGAGGCGCGGCGGGCTGCTGAGCGCGGCCCCGCTGTTCACGAGCACGATGCGCCCGCCTCCGCGCGCGGCCATCGAGGGCGCGACGCCCTGGACGATCCGGAACGCGCCAAACAGGTTGACCTCCATCACCTCGCGCCAGCTCGCGCAGCTGGATTCGAGCGCCGGCTTCCAGTCGCCCGTGTGGTGGCCGTTCTGCACGAATACGTCGACGCCTCCGAAGTGGGCGATCGCGCGCTCGGCGATGCGGGCGCACTCCGCTTCGTTCGCGAGGTCGACCGGCACGACGAGCGGATCGCAGCCCAGCGCGCGCACTTCGGCGGCGACCTCGCGCAGGTAGGCCTCGCGGCGCGCGCCGAGCACGAGCTGCGCGCCCTCCGCGGCGAAGCGCAGCGCGATGCTGCGGCCCATGCCCGAGCCGATGCCGGTGACGAGCGCGACCTGGCCGTCGAGCAGGCCCACGCGCTCAGCCCCCTGCGCGCGCGCGGCGCCGCATTCCCAGGGACGCAGCTCGGGCGGATTCCGCGATCGACATGGAGCTTCTCCCACCCGGGAGCCCGACCCGGGAGTCGCAGCGAAGCACGGCTCCGAAGGGCGGTGACGAGGGGGGTCGCTCCCACCGCCGCTGCGCATGCCGGGTTCCACCCGCCTCGGATGTTCTCACGGCCTCGCAGCGAGAGGCGCCGGAATCGCAGCGTCTGCTCGATCCCGGCGCAGGGAGCCAGGCGATCGAAATCCGGGTGCCGGCGCCCACGCCTCCGGCGGTCCCCAAGCCCGGCGGGCGCCCGGCCGAAGAGAGGGCACCCCAGCGATGCGTTCCGATCCCGAAACGGCGCGGCCGCGCGACCTGCGCGCGATGGTACGCGATGCGGTCTTCACCAGCGCGATGGTCGGCGCGGGAGAGGCCTACCTGCCGGCCTTCGCGCTCGCCGCAGGGAAGGGCGAGATCGCCGCGGGGCTGATCACGACCCTGCCGCTGCTCGCGGGCTCGGTGTTCCAGCTGGTGGCGCCCGCGGCCTGCCGACAGCTCGGGTCGTACCGCCGCTGGATCGTGTTCTGCGCGCGCATGCAGGCGCTCTGCTTCGTTCCGCTCGCGCTCGGCGCGTGGAGCGGCGGGATCCACACGGCCTGGCTGGCGTTCGCGACGGTGGCCTACTGGGCCTTCGGCATGGCCGCGGCGCCGGCCTGGAACGCGTGGGTCACGAGCCTGGTGCCGCGCCGCATCCGCGCGCGCTACTTCGCGGAGCGCACGCGCGCGGCGCAGATCGCGCTGCTGGTCTCGATGCTCGCGGCGGGCGCAGCGCTCGAGCTCGGGCGGCACCGCGCGCGCGAGCTGACGGTCTTCGCGGGGCTCTTCGCGCTCGCGCTGGTCTTCCGCGGCGTCTCGTCGCTGCACCTCGCGCGCCAGAGCGAGGCGCCGGGACTCGTGCGGAGCCACCGCAGCCTCGGGCCGCGCGAGGTCTGGCAGCGCATCCGCGCCGCGCGCTCGACCCGGGTGCTGCTCTACCTGCTCGCGATGCAGCTCACGGTGCACCTCGCCTCGCCCTACTTCACGCCCTACATGCTCGGGCCGCTCGCGCTCTCGTACGCGGATTTCACGCTGCTCTCGTGCGCGGCCTTCGCGGCGCGGATCGCGCTCCTGCCGCTGCTCGGCCGGATCGCCGAGCGCCGCGGCGCGCGCTTCCTGCTCTGGATCGGAGCCGTGGGCATCGTGCCGCTGCCCGCGCTTTGGCTCGTCTCCGACGAGCTGCTCTTCCTGCTCGGGCTGCAGCTCGCGGCCGGCGCGGCCTGGGCCGCGCTCGAGCTCGCGACGCTGCTCTCCTTCCTGGACGGGATCGAGGAGCGCGATCGCGCGAGCGTGCTCACGCTCTTCAATCTCCTGAACGCGGCCGCGGCCGCGGGCGGAGCGTGGCTCGGCAGCTGGATCTTCGCGGCGCTCGCGCTCAGCCCCGCGGCCTACGCGGCGCTCTTCCTCGCCTCGACCGCGGGAAGGCTCGTCACGCTCGCTCTCCTCAGGGGCAGCGTCGCCGGGCCCCTCGAGCCAGGCGCCCGCGCTCAGCGCTTCCAGCTCGAGCGCTGCGCGCGGCCCGAGCCGAGGCGGCGACTCGCGAAGCTGCGCGCGATCGCCTTCAGGCCTTCCGGGGTGCGCAGCGCCTCGCTCCAGAGCCGCGCGAGCTCCGCGCCGTCGATGTCCCCGGCGCCCGGGTCGAGCTCGCGCCCTCCCGCGAGCTCCGGGAACCAGCTCGCGAGCTCGCTGAAGTAGGCGCGGTCGTGGCGCTCGCACCACTCGCTCAACACCTCCGGCGCGATGCTGTGCTCGCCCGACTCGTCGAAGGCCCAGAAGGAGACGCGCGTCTCGGGGCGGATCTCCTTCTCGAGGCGCGTCCAGGGCCGCGCCTCGCAGGCGAGCGCGTCGGTCGCGCAGTAGGTGTCGCCGAGGTCGCGGAACACGATTCCGCCCGTGGGCGCGAGGTTGCGGTCGAGCTGCAGCAGCAGGTTCTGGGGGTTCGGCGTGTCGAACCAGAGGCCGTAGCGCGCGAAGAGCCGCGCCTTGGCGCGGCCGACGCTCGCGGCGAAGTGCTCGCCGAAGAAGTCGGCGAAGTCGGCCCCGAGCTGGCGCGCGAGCTGCGGGCCCACGAAGGGCAGCGCGGCCCCGGGCAGGTAGTGGTGGCCGTCCCGGAAGCGCCGCAGGTCGCGCACCAGGCAGCCGGCCTCCGAGTCGTGGACCAGGATCACGATCTGCTCGCGGATCAGCTGCAGCTCGGGATCCGGGCCGCCGAGCCAGCGGTCGGCGCGGTCGACGAGGTCGACCCAGGCGAGCGTCCAGTTCGCCTCTTCGCGCAGCCGGGTCTTCTCGGGCTGGTGCCAGTCCGGGTGCGGGTGGTCGGTCGCGAGCTTGACCGAGAAGAGCGACTCGCCCTCGGGCACCGGCACCGCGAGCGTCCGGGAGGACGTGAAGCGCGCGCTCCAGCGCTCGCGCTCGGGCGCGTCGTGGAAGGGGACGGCCGTGTCCCGGTTCAGGGGATGGCGCGGGATCCGGACCCGGTCGCCCCGCAGGAAGCGCGCGACGAGGTCGGCCGGTGCGCTGCGATCGAGCGCGACGCTGACCGCGCTCGCGGGGACCTCCGCCACGGAGAGCTCGAGCGGCTCGGTGCTGATCCGGAAGCCCGGAAGGTTCGCCTGCTCCTCCCACCAGAGCCACTGCTCGAAGGGGTTCGGGCGCCGCTCGAGCGGCTCGTCCGGGGCGAAGCGACGCGGGAAAAGCTCTGGCAGATTGGACATTTCCGGCACCCCCAGCCTTTCCTCCCTGGGGGGAAGAGCCTCGGGCAAGCGAGGGCCCGGGCGCCGGCTGCGATGCCGGACACCCGGGCCCGATTCGGAACCAGCCTATCGGATCGGCTGGATCTCGACGCGGCGGTTGAGCCGCCGGTTCGGGCGCGTGTCGTTGGGCGCCGCGGGCTCGGCCTCGCCGACGCCGGTCGCCTCGAGGCGCCCCGCCTCGAGGCCGGCACCGGTCAGCCGCTCGCGGACCGTGTCCGCGCGCCGCTGCGACAGCCCGAGGTTGTAGTCCTCGTCGCCGGTCGAGTCCGCGTGGCCTTCGACGCGCAGCCTCAGGCCGGGGTTCTGCTCGAGCACGCGCTTCACCTCGTTCACGGTCGGATCCACGCTCCCGGGGAGATCGGCGCTGTCGAAGTCGAAGCGCGACTCGGGCACCACCCAGCAGCCGCGCGCATCGACGCTCGCGCCCTGCGGCGTGCCCGGGCAGCGGTCGATCCCGTCGCGGATGCCGTCGCGGTCCGCGTCGGGCCCCGCGCCGACGGCCGGCAGCCCGTCGCTGCCGTAGAACACCAGGCGCGAGAAGCGCTCGACCGCGGCGACGTTCAGCGTCTGCTCGGCATTGCGGAAGCTGCCGCAGGGCGTGAGCGCCGCGATCTGCCGCAGCAGCGCCGCGCCCGCGGCGCCGCTGCCGACCTCGACCGTGTGGAAGCAGATCTCGCCGTCGAGCTGCGCTGCGAGGGTGCGCGCGGCCGCGAGCGCGCCGGACGGATCCGCGTCGACGCCCGAGCTCGTGGTCGGCTCTCCGTCGGAGAAGAGCACGAGGGCCGTGCGCCCCGCGCGCCCCGCGAGCACCTGGCCCGCCTCGGCGAAGACCTCCGCGAGCGGTGTCGACTCGTCGAGATGGCGGATCTGGCGCACGCCTTCGGCGAGCTGGCTCCGGTCGAAGCGCCGCACCGGGACGCTGATGCGCGCGTCTCCGCCGAAGGCGACCGCGCCGGTCTCGAAGCTCCCCTCCGGAATCGCGGCGACGAAGGATTCCACCAGGGCCTTCGCGTTCGGGAATTCGCGCGCGAGCGAGCCCGACGCGTCCACGATCACGAAGGTCCGCTGGACCTGGATCCGCTCTCCCGCCGCGGGCCGGATCGGCGAGACCGGCAGGGGCTCCTGGACCCTGGTCGCTGTGCAGCTCACTCCGAGGGCTGCGAGTGCGGCCGATGCCGCCACGAACGCCTGGCGCAGATCGCGCATGCGAGTCTCCTTCGCTGGTGTGTCGCGGGGGGTGGCCGGAGTGTGCCGCGTCAGCGGTCTTCGATCACTACCCGGTCGCCCTCGATCCGGATCCGGTAGCGATTTCCGCTCTCGCAGCGCACCAGGTAGTCCTGCTCGCCCTGCCGGGTCGCCTCCACGACGCGGCCGCAGGGCTTTCCGCGCAGCGCGAGCACGCTGAAGAGGTCGCGCGCGAGCGCATCGCCCGAGGCGCCCGGAGCGGGATCGCTCGCGTGCCCGGGCGCTGCGAGCGCGAGCGCGAGGGAGCCGCACGCGGCTCGGACGGCGCTCGGAAAAGAGAGACGGCGCGGCATGTTGGGGTCCTCCTCGGGAGTCACAGGCGGCTCAGCCGGACGGGGTCCGAGAGCAGCGCCCAGAGCTCGTCGCGGGACGCGACCACCTCCGCCGCGAGCTCGGGCGCGTCGTCCTGCAGCAGGCTCAGCAGCTTCAAGACGAGCCCCTCGAAGCGCTCGCGCAGCAGCGCGAGCGGCGGATCGCCGCGCTCGTGGCTCGCGCGCGCCTTCTTCACGAGCGCGTCGATCTGGTTCTTGAGCTCGAGCTTCGTGAAGACGCCGATCGCGGGGGTGGCCTTGAGGTGCGCGGTCAGCTGCTCGAGATCGACGCTCTTCGCCGCGCCCGCGCCCGGCGCGTCGCGCCGAGCCGCGGGCGCGGCCTCGGCGGGTGCGGTCTCGGCTGCGGGGCTCTCGGGCGCTGCCGCTCGGGGCCGCGCCGGCTCGCGGGGAGGACCGGGCTCCGGCCGGCTCGGGGCCGCGGGCGCGGCGGTGAGGTCGGCTCCGGACTCCGCTCCGGGCTCGGCCGCGAAGTCGGCTCCGGAGTCTGCGCCGGGCCCGGCCGCGGCTGCCTGCGCGGGCTCGGCCGCGGCGTTCTCGCGGGCGGCGGGAGCCGGATCGGGGCGCGCGCTCTCCTGGCTCGAGCAGGCCGCCGCGCAGAGCGCGGCCGCGAGCGCGAATCCGGCGAGGTGTCGCTGCATCTCGGCCATCCCCCCTCGGATCTCGCAGGCTACCGGAGCGGCCCCGGCTCCGGCTCCGCCGCGATCCGAGCTTGCGACGCGGGCGGCCGCACTCGGCTTCGAGCGCCGCGTGGCAGACTGCGCGCATGTCCGACTTCATTGGAATCTCCGAGGCGCGCGCGCGGAAGGGGCTGCGGCTCGTGCTGCTGCGCGGATTGCCGAGTCCCTGGAGCCAGGCCGCCAAGGGCATCTTCGAGCTCGAGCGGGTCCCCTTCCAGAAGGTGCAGCTCCTGCCCGAAGAGCCGCGCGAGCTCCTGCGCGAGTGGACCGGGCAGGACTCCTTTCCCGCCGCGATGTACGACGACGAGCGTCCGCGCACGGGCTGGGCGGAGATCCTGCTCCTCGCCGAGCGCCTCGCGGAGAAGCCCAGCTTGATCCCCGCCGAGCCCGCCGACCGCGCGCTGATGTTCGGCCTCTCGCACGAGATCTGCGGCGAGCTGGGGCTCGGCTGGTGCCGCCGCCTCGCGTCGCTGGGGGCGGCGATGCGCGCGGGAGGCAATCCCGCGCTCGCGGCGATGGGGCAGAAGTACGGCTCGAGCCGCGCCGAGGAGGAGCGCGCGAGCGCGCGCTGCGCCGAGGTGCTGCGCCTGCTCTCGCAGCAGCTCGAGCGCCAGCAGCGCGCGGGCCGGCGCCATCTCGTCGGCGAAGCGCTCTCGGCCGTCGACCTCTACTGGGCGACGATGTGCAATCTCGTCGCGCCGCTGCCTCCCGAGCAGCTCGCGCTGCCCGACGCCATGCGTTTCGCCTTCGAGTGCCGCGATCCCGAGGTGCTCGCCGCGCTCTCGCCCGCGCTGCTCGCGCACCGGGACCGCATCTATGCCGAGCACCTGCGGCTGCCCGTCGAGCTCTGAGCAGGAAGCCGAGGTCGCGCCGTGAACCAGCTCGCGACGATCTCCCCCGGCTGCCGCGCGGTGCCGGTCCGGTCGCTGCCAGGCCGGCGCCTCGCCCGCGGGAGCAGGGGAAGCCCGCTCTGCCGCGGCCTGCTCGCCCTCTTGCTCGCGCCGCTCTGGCTCGCGGCGCGCCCGGCGGCGGCGCAGCCCGAGAACTTCCTGATCCTGCTCGTGGACGACGTCGGCGTCGAGAAGATCGGCGCCTACGACTTCTGGAGCAGCCACGGCTTCCCGCAGCCGATCACGCCCCGGATCGACCAGCTCGCCGCGGAGGGCGTGCGCTTCCGCAACGTCTGGGCGAACCCGGTCTGCTCTCCGACGCGCGCGCTCGCGCTGAGCGGCGAGCACGGCTTCCGGACCGGCATCGGCACCTTCATCGGCGCTTCGGCGGCGGACTACAGCCTCCCGACCAGCGGGCCGCCGCTCCTGCCGCAGATGCTCGCGCCGGCGGGCTACTCGAGCGCCGCGATCGGCAAGTGGCACCTCGCCGCCGTCGGCCTCGATCAGCCGACCGCGCACCCGCTCGAGAGCGGCTTCGATACGCACATCGGCTCGATCCAGAATCTCGACGGCGAGCGGATCTCGAACGGCGTGCAGAGCCGGCAAGCCGACTTCTTCAGCTGGAAGCGCCTCGTCGACGGAAGCTTCCCGAGCGCCTACCACTCGGTCTACGCGGACCCCTTCGCGCCGAGCCCCGCCGGATACCAGCATCCCGAGCACTACGCGACGCGCTCGATCGCGAACGAAGTGATCGCCCGGATCGACGGAGACGGTTCGCTGGACCTCCCCGAACCGTGGCTCGTGTACGTCGCCTTCCACGCGGCGCACTCTCCCTTCCACATTCCTCCCTCGAACCTGTCGCCCGAGAGCGAGGTTCCGGTCTCCGGCCGGCTCTACGAGCTCACTGCGGCGCTCTCGCCGGCGCCCACGGATGCCGAGCTCCACCGGGCGATGCTCGAGTCGCTCGATTTCGAGATCGGCCGCGTGCTCGCGGCGCTGCCGCCCGCCGTGGCCGCGCGCACCACGGTGATCTTCGCGAGCGACAACGGAACCGCGAACGGCGCCGCCGAGGCGCCCTACACACCCCAGCGGGTCAAGGAGTCGCTCTTCGAGGGCGGCATTCGCGTTCCCTTCATCGTGAAGAGCCCGCGACTCGCGGCGTACGCGGCGAACCGGGGCAAGCAGAGCACGGCCATCGCGAGCGTCGCGGATCTCTTCGAGACGGTCCGCGACATCGCGGACGCTCACGTGGCGGGCGTCGCGAGCGGAGGCGGTCGGGATTCGTCGAGCCTGGTTCCCGTGCTCGAGGATCCGAACCTCGGCAGCGCGGCCGCGCTGCCGGACGACGCCGTGCGCGCGAGCGTCTACGCCGAGGTCTTCCGCAGGAACGGGCTGCCCTCGCCCGAGGAGCAGGCGCTTCCGGCGCAGCTCGGGAACCCGCTGGCTCCCGTCTTCCAGCGCTCCTACGAGCGCGCGATTCGCGACACGCGCTACAAGCTGATCCGGGAGCAGGGGCGCGACGCGCGGCTCTACGACCTCGCGAGCGATCCGCTCGAGGTGCTGAACCTGATCGACTCGCCCGCCCACGCGGCGATCCGGGACGACCTGGTCGCGCGCATGGATGCGCTCGTCGGGATCCCGCGCTGCGGCGGCCGGAACGACATCGACGGCGACCTGCACTGCGACGACGACGATCGCTGCGTGCTGGTCCCGGACTCGGACCCGAGCCCTGGCGCGCAGGCGGACCGGGACTCCGACGGCTACGGCGACGCCTGCGACCCGGACTTCGACGACTCGGGCAGGGTCTCCGTCGCGGACCTCAACACCTTCTTCCAGTGCTTCGGAAAGGCGGTCCCGGCGCCCGGTCCGGGGCCCGCGGCGGACCCGACCTGCGAGGAGTCGGACCTCGACGCGTCGGGCAGCGTGCTGATCCAGGACTTCAACCTGCTGCGGGCGCGCTTCAGCCAGCCGCCGGGCCCTTCCGGCGTCTGCGGCTTCACGGGCTTCCTTCCCGCCTGCCTCTCTCCCTGAGCGCTGCGGCGCGCGCCTACCACTTCTCGAGCACGTCTCCCGCGAAGCGGCGAAGCCCGTCGAGCTTCTTCTCGAGATCGGGCGTGAGCCCGTGGTAGAAGACCCAGGGCATCGTCAGGACGTGCGTGACGCCGGCCTCCGCGAGCCGGCGATAGGCCGGCAGGTCGGCCGCGTCGCTCGCGCTCGCCATCACGTCGAAGGGCTCGTGCGCGCGGCCGAGCTCCGCGCGGAAGGCCCTGGTCTTGCGGATGCACTCGCGGATCTCGTCCGTCGTCTGGAGATCCGAGAGCCAGCCGTCGTTGCGCGCGGCGCGGCGCAGCGCCGGATCCGAGATCCCGCCGACCCAGATCGGGATGCGCCGGCCCGGGGACGGATTCATGCGCACGCGGGGCACGTCGTAGAACTCGCCGTGGTGCTCGATCATCTCGCCGCTAAAGAGCTTGCGCAGGATCTCGATCATCTCGTCGCAGCGCCGGCCGCGGTTGCGGAAGCTCTGGCCGAGCAGCTCGAACTCGATCTTCGACCAGCCGACGCCGACGGTCAGCGTGACGCGGTCCTGCGAGAAGCAGGCGGCCGTCGAGATCGCCTTCGCGGCGGCGAAGACGTTGCGCATCGGCAGCACGAAGACGTTGGTCGTGAAGCGCAGGCGCTGCGTCAGCGCCGAGAGCGCGCCGATCGCGACCCAGGGGTCCGGGAAGTCGGAGCTCTCGTCGTAGCGGCGCGAGCCGTCCTCGGTGTAGGGGTAGGGCGTGTCGAGGGTCTCGGGGTAGAGCACGTGGTCCGAGAAGCTGATCGCCTCGTAGCCGCAGGCATCGGCGCAGCGGGCGAGCTCGAAGAGGTGGGCGGGCGGCTGGAACGCGGCGGAAATCACGAACTTCACGGGTCCTCCGGGGCGCTCCGGGTGTCGCGCGCGCGGAATCCCGCGCGCGCGCACGCGCGGCGCGATTCTCGCATGCGCCGCTCCGGGCTCGCGTGCCAGAATCGGCGGCGAGCGCCCCGATGGTCCACTACGACCCCTACCTGCCGGAGATCCTCGAGGACCCGCACCCGCTCTATGCGCGGCTGCGGCGCGAGGCGCCGGTCTACTACCTCGAGCGCTTCGATGCCTGGGTGCTCTCGCGCTTCGAGGACATCTGGCAGGCCTCGCAGGACCGCCTGCACTACTCGGTCGCGAACTCCACCGCCGACCGCAGCTTCCTCGAGCGCGAGGCGCCGCCGATGGAGGTGCTCTCGTCGATCGACCCGCCGCGCCACACCGAGCTCCGCGCGGCGCTCTTCCCGCACTTCGGTCCGAGCGCGGCGCGCGCGCTCGAGCCCGAGGTGCGCGCCTGGGCGCGCGCGTGCCTCGCGCGCGGGCGCGACGCGGGCCGCATCGACGCCGTGCGCGGGCTCGCGCAGCAGGTCGCCGTGCGCGTGGCCTGCCGCGTCTCCGGCTTCCCGGTCGAGGACGCCGACTTCCTCGTCGACGTGGTCGCGCGCTTCTTCCAGCGCGAGCCCGGCACCGAGGGGATGAGCCGGCAGGGTCTGCTCGCGCGGGACGAGATCTGGGCCTATCTCGAGCGCACGGTTCGGGCGCGCGTGCGCGCAGGCGCAGCGCGCTCCGACGCGCTCGCGGTCCTGCTCGACGCGCTCGGCTCCGACCCGGACGCGATGCAGCGCGTCGCGCGGCATCTCACGCTGCTCTTGATCGGCGCGACCGAGACCTTTCCGAAGGTCTTCGCGTCGGGCCTGCTGCGGCTGTGGCAGCACCCCGACCAGCGGCGCGCGCTCGCGCGCGATCCCGGGCAGATTCCGACCGCGCTGACCGAGATCCTGCGCTACGACATGCCGACGCAGTGGCTCGGGCGCACGGTGATCGCCGAGCACGAGGTCGGCGGCCGGCGCTTCCGACCGGGCCAGCCCGTGCTCTTCCTGTACCCGTCGGGCAACCGCGACGAGCTCGAGTTCGAGCGGCCGGAGCGCTTCGACATCCGGCGCAACGCGCCGCGCATCCTGACCTTCGGCCACGGCGTGCACCGCTGCCTCGGCGCCTTCCTGGCGCGCATGGAGGGCCGCGTGCTGCTCGAGGAGACGCTGCGCGCCGCGCCCGGCTACGAGGTGCTCGAGTCCGAGTGCGTGCGGCCGCCGAGCGACTTCGTGCAGGGCTATGCGAGCTTCCCGATCGCCTTCGGGGGCGCTGCCTAGCGCGCCGCGGAGCGGGATCCGCCGCGGCGGGAGGCGGCGCGTCAGGCCGCGAGCGCCTGGCACTCCGCGAGGCAGCGCTCGCAGGCCTCCGCGCAGGCGACGCAGGGCTCGTGCTCCGCGTACTTGCGGCACTCGAGCGCGCAGGCCCGGCAGACCTCGGCGGTCGCCGCGGCGAAGTGCGGCAGCTGCGGCGATCCGAGCGCCGCGAGCCGGGCCAGCGCGCCGCAGACCGCCACGAGCTCGGCGACCGCGCTCGCGCAATCGGCGAGCTCGCTGCGCCCCGCGCGCATCTCCGCGAGACAGTGCGCGATGCACTCGTCGCCGCGGCCGACGCAGTCGAGCGCCGCGCGCGCGAGCCGCGCGAGGGCGGAGCGCGCGGGCACCAGCGGATCCCGCGCGGCGCGCGGACCGACGGCGGGCAGGAGCGCGAGGGCCGCGGCCGCACCGACGAGCAGCGCGCGCCGATCGAAGAGCCTGGGCTCTGCGGCCATGGCCGGCCTCCTGCGCGAGCACCATGGCGAAAAGCCCACGTTCTTGTCAAGCCGGGCAGCGCGGCCGGGAGCTCCTAGGGGGAGGGCGGCCCGGCGGGATCCCCGGGCCCACCGACGATGCGCTTGTAGAGCGCGCCGGCCGGGAGCGCCCCGCTCACCGGAATTCCGTTGATCAGCGCGAGGGTTGCGAGATCGGCGCCCGAGGGATGGCGGCGCGCGAGCTCCTCGAGGCGCCCGCCCTCGCCGAGCTCGACGACCGAGAGGCGCTGCGGCTGCACGCCGAGGACAGCCGGATCCGTCTCCCGCGCGAAGCTCCGGATCGCGCCCGCGAGCGCGTCGCGCCGGCCGCGCCACGCCTGCGCGGTCGAGTAGCCGAGCAACTGGTAGACGCGCGCGTCGAGCGCGACGAAGGCGGCGATTCCCGGGAGCTGTCCCTGCTGCGTCTGCGCGACGAAGACGTAGGCCTCCGCGGGAAGCCCGGCGGCGGGCTGTGCGCCGAAGCGCTCGACCGCGCGCGCGCCGGTCTGCTCGAAGAAGCTGCGCGCGGCCTCGGCGGGCGTCGCGGCGCGCGCGAGCGCGATCGCGACCAGCGCATCCTGCTCGGCGCTCACGCCGGCCACGGACTGCTTCTGGTTCTGCGTCTGCCAGCCGGCCGGGAAGTCGAAGCGGAAGCCGAGCTCGGGGTGGTGGAAGCGCGTCTCGCGGAAGAAGCCCTCGCGCGGGTTCGCGCCGAAGACGAGCCCGTCGAGGCGTCTCAGGTAGCTCTCGCGCTCGAGCCTCGCGCCGCCGAAGTCGCGCCCGATGCCCGCGAGCTGCTGCTCGACCCAGAGCCGCCGATCGCCGGGGTTCGGGTGGCTCGAGAGCCAATCGGGCAGGCGCGCGCTCCCCTCCCCCTGGCTCACGCGCTCGAGCGTCGCGAAGACCCGGGCCATCGGGCGCGGGTCGTAGCCCTGCTGCAGCAGGTAGGCGAGGCCGAGCGCGTCGGCCTGGGACTCGTCGTCGCGGCTGTACTTGAGGAAGAGCAGCGAGAGCCCCGCCCCGGCGAGCGAGCCGAGCGGGCTCAGATCGATGCCCGACGCGAGCGTCGCGAGGCCCACGCTGAGACCGAGCCCGATCTGCGCGAGCTGCTGCCGGCTCATCTGGCTGACCGAGTGGCGCGCGGTGACGTGGCCGATCTCGTGGCCGAGCACGGCGGCGAGCTCCGCCTCCGAAGCGAGGTGCGCGAGGATTCCGCGCGTGACGTAGAGGTAGCCGCCCGGCAGCGCGAACGCGTTCACGCTCGGATCGTCGAGCACGCGGAAGCTCCAGGGCAGCTCGGGGCGCTCGCTCTCGCGCGCGAGCTCCTGGCCGAGCGCCTGCACGTAGCGCTGCAGCGTGTCGTCCGGGTACAGGCCGATCGAGCTCGCGATCTGCTGATCGGCCTCGCGGCCGAGCTCGATCTCGCGCGCCTCGCTCACGAGCGCGAGCTGCGGCCGGCCGGTCACGGGGTTGGTCGCGCAGCCCGCGAGCGCGCCGCTGCCTAGCAGCGCCGCGGCGGCGGCGCACAGCGCTGCGCGGCGGTGGCGATGCGCCCTCATCTGCGGGCCACTCTACCACCCGCGGCCCGCCGCTCCCGCGCGCGCCGCGCGGCGCGCCGCGTCGGAGGGCGCGCGCCGCTGCCTCAGCGCAGCGAGAGCGCGCGCCGCGCGCCGCCCAGCACCTCCGCGTCCGAGAGCTCGAACTCCGCGCTGCGGCCCTCCGCCTCGATGCGGTAGGGCCCCTCGGCGCGCGTGCGCCCGAGCCCGCCGTCGTCGCGCCGGCTCGAGTAGGGCAGCACGAGCTCTGCGCGCCCGGCCGCGTCGGCGCTCGCGGTCTGGCGGTAGACGAAGTCGCGACCGGAGGCCGTGCGCAGCGGCAGCCGCAGCGAGAGCTTCGCGGCCGGCGCGGTCTCGACCGCGAGCCGCGCGCCCGCGACGCGCTCGAAGAGCTTGTAGGGCACGACCCGGTGCGAGCGCTGCTCTTCCGGGAAGTCGTGCCAGAGCGGCAGGTCGCCCGGCTCGCTCTCCGCGATCAGCCGGAAGTGCTGCAGCGCGCGCGCGCCGCCGCGCCCGGAGCCGTCGAGCCGGTGCAGCTGGTGCGCGAAGAGCGGCGGCGCGAGCAGGCCGTAGTCGAAGGAGAGCACGTAGCGCGCGTCGAGCCGCTGCGCGATCGCGACGGCGCGCGCCTCGCTCGTCGCGAGCTCGAAGAACTCCCGCGCGAGCTGGTACTTCTCGAGGTCGAGGTAGGGACCGAAGTTGCTCGACGCGACCGGGCGCCTCGCCGCGTAGACCACGACGCCGCCGTGGCCCGGGTTGCAGAGCACCGCGTACTCGGGCCGCAGGCGCGAGTCGAAGTAGCCGGAGGTCTCGGGCGTGAGCGCGCGGACCCGGCGCGCGAAGCGGATCAGCGCATGTCCGGCGACGTCGTGGGCGACGGGCGCGGGCGCGAGCGCGCGGATGCCGAGAGCAGCCAGCGCACTCCGCGCGGGCGCGGCGTAGGCGAGCGCGAGGCCCGGCAGGAGCAGCAGCGCGGCGGCGAGCGCGCAGGCCCGGCCGGCGGCGCGCTCCCCGGCGCGCGGCGCGATCCGGCGGCGGCAGGAGTCGAGGCACAGCGCGAAGCCCACGGACGCGGAGGCCGCGAACTCGTTGCCGAAGCGCAGCTGCAGCACTGCGAGGGCTCCGAGGCAGCCGGACGCGATCGCGAAGCAGAGCGCGGCGCCGCGCCGCGCGGGGTCGCGCGCGCGCAGGAGCCCCGCGACCGGAACCAGCGGGATCAGGTACAGGAAGCCGCCGTAGAACTGGTGGCCGATGCCGACGAGCGGCCGCTCGAAGCCCGGAACCGGGAGGAAGCCGAGCAGCGGAAACTGCTCCGGGTTGCGCCCGGCCCAGCTGTCCTCGCCGGCGAGGAACGCGGCGGCCGGCCGCAGGCCCTCCCAGAGGTCCGGAAAGAGCAGCAGCGCCGCGCCTGCCGGGGCGGCCGCCGCCGCGAGCGCGAGCGGCCAGCGCGCGACCGGTCCCGCGAGCCCCGGCCAGCGCAGCGCGAGCGCGACCGAGAGCGAGGCGCCCGCGCCCGCGCCGAGCGCGACGACGTGCAGCCACGAGAGCGTGGTGGTCGAGAAGGGACCCGCTTGCGGCGTCGGGCACGCGGCGACGACGGCCGCCGCGACCGCTGCCGAGAGCGCGAGGCCGGCGGCGTTCGCAGCCAGGCCGCGCCGCGCGCCGATCGCGAGCAGCGAGACCGCGAGCGACGCCTCGATCACGCCGAGGTAGAGCAGGCTGCCGCTCCAGCTCGTCGCGAGCGCCGTGCGCGCGGCGAAGAGCCCCGCCGCGAGCGCAAGCGCGCGCGCGCGCGAGCTCCCAGCGCTCGCGAGCTGCGCCGCGAGCGCGAGGTACCAGGCCCCGAGGAACGCGACCGCGGCGTGGTGATCGGCGTCGCCGATGCGCTGCCACTGCGCGGAGATCGGGAGCAGCGCGCAGAGCCAGGCGGCGAGCAGGCCCGCGCGCGGTCCTCCGAGCAGCGCTCCGAGCCGCGCGACCGGCAGCGCCGCGAGCGCGCCGAGCAGCGGACTCACGAGCGCCGCGACCCACTCGGTGCGCCGCAGGCCCCCGCCGAGCAGGCGCGCCGCGCCGCCGAGGGCCCAGTCGTAGAAGGGCGGCATCGGCACCACGGCGCCGTCCGGATGCGCGATGTAGCGGTCGAAGAGCAGTGCGGCCGGGAAGTTCTCGGCCGAGTAGAGCGCGCGGCGCGCGTGGTAGGAGGAGTCCGCGCGGTGCAGCAGGATGTCGAGGCTGCCGTCGGCGCCGAAGCGGAAGATCTCGCCCGCGAGGAGGCTGCGCACGAGGAGCCCCGCGAAGAGGACGGCGACGAGCGAGCGAGCGGGAAGACGCGTCATGACTCCGCCGGATCGGACGCGCTCCGGCGCCGGCGCGCGGAGCCTAGCCCGGAGGCACCGGATCGCCCCGCGGCAGGAGCCCGCGCCGCGCGCGGGAGGCGCAGGGCCGGATCGAGTAGCGTCCCGGCGGACTCCGCGAGAGGCGACGCCGATGCGCGCTGCGACCGCCGAGCTCGTGATCGACTGCCCCGAGCGCGACGCGCGCGTGACGTATCAGCCCGGCTACCTCGAGCGCCCGGCGGCCGACGCGCTCCTCGCGTGGATGCTCCGCCACACGCCCTGGCAGCGCGAGGCGCCCTTCGTCTTCGGCAGGGTCCACGCGGTCCGCCGGCAGAGCTTCGCCTACGGCGAGGCCGGCGCCCGCTACCGCTACTCGGGCGTCGAGCGCAGTGCAGAGGCCTGGCCGGCGGCGCTCGGGCCGCTCGTCCGGCGCCTGTGCGAGGAGCTGCGCGCGCCCTTCAACTTCGGGCTCTGCAACCTCTACCCCGACGGCGACGCGCAGCTCGGCCGCCACGCCGACGCCGAAGCCGAGATCCTGCGCGACAGCCCGATCGCGGCGCTCTCGCTCGGCGCCGCGCGCGACTTCCTGCTCTACGACGGCGACGGCCGGCGCGTCGCCGCGCGGAGCCTCGCGCACGGATCGCTGCTCGTGATGTGGGGCGCGAGCCAGCGCTGCTTCAAGCACGCGATCCCGCGTCGCCGGCGCGTCTGCGCGCCGCGCGTGAGCATCACCTTCCGCGCGCTGCGGGAGCGAGCGCGCCGCGAGCGCTAGCCGATCCGGTCGCCACCCGAGCGCGCGCTGCGGGTACAATCGCGAGCCCGCGCCCGCGCGGCGCGCCACCGGAGGGAGACCCGATGGATCGCAGGCAATTCCTGCTCGGAACGGCTGCAGGCGCGGGCCTCTCGGCGCTCGCGGGCACCCTCGCGGCCGCACCGGCCGCGCTCGCGGCTCCGGTCGGAGGCGGCGCGGGGGGGGCCGGCGAGTCGGCCGACGCGCTCGGCGAGCTGCTCGCGCTCCTGCGCGAGATCGACGCGCGCTACCTCGGGCCCGAGTGGGGCGTCACGAGCCCCGAGGACGTCGCCGAAGGGCGCAGCTATGTGATGCACGTGCTGATGCACGCGCTCGACGCCTGGCACGGCGCCGACCCCGCGCGCCCGCGCTGGACGCGCTTCACGCAGACCAGCAAGAAGCTGCTCGGCGACAACCCCGACGCGCTCTACTACAGCGCGCCCGTCGACCCCGCGCGCCGCTACCGCATCCGCGGCAACCTGGCCGGCGCGGTCTACACCTCGTTCACGGTCGAGGCCGGGACCGCCGAGGGGCGCGGCTCGAAGGGCGCGGTCGCCGCGCTGAACGACAGCCAGTTCGAGGTGCGCGCGGACGGCAGCTACGAGCTCGTCGCGAGCGCGGATCCGCAGCCCGGGAACTGGCTGCGCCTGGCACCCGAGGCCGGGAGCCTCACGACGCGCCACTACTTCGAGTGGCAGCGCAGCGCCTGCGCGGATCCGGCGCTGCAGATCCCGCTCTCGATCGAGCCGCTCGACGACCCCGGCCCGAGTGCGCCGCCCGACGACGCGAGCGCGGCCGCCGGGCTGCGCCGCGTCGCGAACTTCGTGCGCGCGTGCACGCTCGAGATGCCGCTGCGCAAGCCCGAGGAGCAGCCGCCCTGGGTCAGCCGCGAGCCGAACCGCTTCCCGAAGCTGCGCCGCGAGGCCGGCAACTCGGCGATCGGCTTCGCTGCGGTCGACAACGTCTACTGCTCGTCGCGCTTCGAGCTCGCTCCCGACGAGGCGCTCGTGATCCGCGGCCGCTACCCGCGCTGCCGCTTCGCGAACGTCGTGCTCTGGAACCGCTTCACGCAGAGCTTCGACTACACCACCCGCCGGATCTCGCTGAACCGGCGCCAGACCCGGCTCGAGCCGGACGGCAGCTTCCGCATGGTCATCGCGCCGCGCGATCCCGGTCTGCCCAACTGGCTCGACAGCGAGGGCCGCAGGAGCGGCACGATCTTCTGGCGCTTCCAGCTCCCGGAGGAGGAGATCCAGCCGCTGAAGTCCGAGGTCGTCCCGATCTCGAAGCTCGAGCCGGCCTAGCCGCAGCGCGCGCGGAGCGGCCCCGCGCGCGACCCCGAAAGCGAGGAGTCCCCGGATGAAGTTCGCGCTCTTCTACGAGATCCCCGTCGCCCGCCCCTGGACTCCCGGCAAGGAGCAGAAGGCGCTCGTGGACACGATCGCGCAGGCCGTCTTCGGCGAGGAGATGGGCTTCCACAGCTTCTGGACCGTCGAGCACCACTTCCTCGACGAGTTCTCGCACTGCTCGAACCCGGAGATCCTCTACGGCGCGATCGCCGCGCGCACCTCGAGGCTGCGCATCGGCTACGGCGTGCGCCTGACTCCGAGGCCCTACAACCACCCGGTGCGCACCGCCGAGAGCGTCGCGACGCTCGACAACATCTCGGACGGCCGCGTCGAGCTCGGCACCGGCCGCTCCGCGACGCGCCTCGAGCTCGAGGGCTTCGGCATCAACCCGCACGAGACGCGCGCGATGCTCGGCGAGGCGCTCGACCACATCGTCGGCTGCTGGACCAACGACGAGCACGAGTTCCAGGGGAAGTTCTGGCAGATGCCGAAGCGCCGCGTGCACCCGAAGCCCGTGCAGAAGCCGCATCCGCCGATCTGGTCGGCGACGACGAGCCTCGACGGCCACTTCGAGATCGGCAAGATGGGTGTCGGCCTGCTCTCCTTCGCGGTCGGCGTGCCGCCCGAAGACCTGATCCCGCGCGTCGAGAGCTACCGCAAGGGCCAGGCCGCCTGCACCAGGCCGAAGGGCCTCTTCCGCAACGAGCGCGTCGCGACCTTCACGATGGTCCACTGCGCCGACACGAACGCGCAGGCCTTCGCCGAGGCGGAGGAGTCGATGGTCTGGTACCCGAGGCACGGCGGGAAGCTCGTCGCCGACACCGCCGACTACGCGCGCAGCTTCCAGGAGGATCTCGGGACCTACCACTACACCGGCGAGATGAAGAAGCTGTCGGAGGCCGGCAGCATGGACCAGCTGAACTTCGACTACATCAAGCAGTCCGGCGCCGCGCTCGTCGGGGACCCGGACCGCTGCATCGAGCTCGCGAAGCGCTACGAGCGCGCCGGCTGCGAGCTGCTCTTCTGCCTGCTGAATCCGTACAAGATTCCGCACGAGCAGGTGATGCGCTCGATCGAGCTGATCGGCAGGCACGTGATCCCGGAGCTCGACAGGGAGTGAGCCCGCGATGAGCGCCTCCGGAGCCCGCCCCGACTTCTCCGTGATCGACGCCGACGGCCACGTGATCGAGCCGCCCGGTCTCTGGAAGCAGTACAGCGAGCAGAAGCTCTGGAACCGGCTGCCGCGCCCGGTGCGCGACGAGAACGGGCTCTTCTGTTATGCCGTCGGCGACCGCCTCCTGATGCGGAGCGCGAGCCGCATGGCGATGGAGCCGCGGCCCGGCGAGAGCGGCGAGCTGCGCGCGGGCGGCTCCGACCCGGTCGCGCGCCTCGCCGACATGGACCTCGACGGCATGGACGTGGCCTTCCTGTACCCGACGCTCGCGTTCTTCTTCCCCGAGCTCGACGACGCGGAGCTCCACGCGGGGCTCTGCCGCGCCTACAACCGCTGGCTCGCGGACTACTGCAAGACGGATCCGCGGCGCCTCGTCGGCATCGCGCTCCTGCCGCTCGAGGACGTCGACGAGTCGATCCGCGAGCTCGAGCGCTGCGCGCGCGAGCACGGCTTCCGCGGCGCCTTCGCGCGCCCGAACCCCTACCGCGGCCGGCCGCTCCAGAGCCCCGCCTACGATCCCCTGTTCGCGCGCGCGGCCGAGCTCGGCGTCGCGCTCACGGTGCACGAGGGCATCTCCGAGACGCTCCCGACGCTCGGCCGCGAGCGCAGCGAGAACCCCGTGATCCAGCACCTGATGTCGCACCCCTTCGAGCAGATGGCGGCCTGCGCGGGCCTGATCCTCTCGGGCGCGCTCGAGCGCCACCCGGAGCTCCGCGTCGTGTTCCTCGAGAGCGGCTGCGGCTGGCTGCCCTACTGGCTCGAGCGCATGGACGGCCACGCGCAGAACTGGCGCAGGCAGCTGCCGCGCCTGAAGGCGAAGCCCTCCGAGTACTTCCGCCGCCAATGCTTCGTCTCGATGGATCCCGACGACGCCTGCGCGCCCGCGGTGCTCGCTGCGCTCGGCGACGACTGCGTCGTCTGGGCCAGCGACTATCCGCACACCGACCACGAGTTCCCGGGCGCGGTGCGCTCGACCCTCGAGATCCTCGCGCGCGCGGGGCCGGGCGCCGCGCGCGCGGTGCTCGAGCAGAACCCGCGCCGCCTCTACCGCCTCTAACCCGCCACGCGGACAGGAGCCCCATGGACGCGCTCGCCGAACTCGAAGCCATCCGCCAGCTCAAGTACCGCTACCTGCGCGGCGTCGACACCAAGGACTGGGCGCTCGTGCGCGCGACGCTCACGCCGGACTGCGTCAGCGCCTACGACCAGGGGCACTACGCCTTCGAGGGCGCCGACGCGATCGTCGACTTCCTCGAGACGACGCTCGGCCACGCGGGCGTCGTCTCGCTGCACCAGGTCCACCATCCCGAGATCGAGCTGCTCTCCGAGACGCGCGCGCGCGGCCGCTGGTACATCGTCGACTACGTGATCAACGCGGGCAGCGGCCACCCCGTGATGCCCGACCGGGTCGAGCTCCACGGCGCGGCCTTCTACGAGGACGAGTACGCCAAGCAGGGCGACCAGTGGCGCATCAGCCGCACCGGCTACGAGCGCACCTTCGAGCAGATGCGCCCGCTGCCGCTGCAGGGGCACCGCTTCCGGAGCCGCTGGACGGCGTAGGCGGGCGCAGGCGCCGAGCCGCGCGGGGATCCGGCGTCGAGATCGGCCCCGCGCTGCGCCGGCGCCCGCTTCGCGAACTAGCGCGCCCGCGTTCTGCTCCGCGCCGCGAGCCCGAGCACCGCGATCCCGAGGCCGAGCAGGCCCAGCGGGAGCGGCTCCGGGATGACGTTCACCGCGGCGCTTCCGAACGCGGGGTCGATCCGAAACAAACCATTGCCGATCAGAGCAAAGTCATCCGGAGAGCCGAAGAGCGAGAAGACATCGGAACCGTCATTCGTCAGATTGGATGGATTGGTTGCGAACACCAGGCGGGCAAAGCTCAATGTCGTGTTCTGGGGCCCAAGCCCAGGCGCGAATCCTCCAAGGCTGCGGATCTCGCCCTCGGCACTCGCGTCGCTCTCGCGACTGCTGGCAAACCCCACCCCGGTGAACGAGCCTGGGCCTTCGGGGTTCGACCACGAAGGCGTCTCGGTCGACAACAAGTTCAACTCATCTCGGAGGTCGCGATCGAAGCGCACCGATACCGACAGCAAGGATAGGCCCAGTGAATCGACATCCAGCACGAGTTCGAGGGTCAGCGTCTCCGGTTGTGCCGCCGACACCTCGATCGCGGAGCTTCCGACCACTCCCGCTCCGCTCGTCCCCGTCCAGATGAGATCGACGGAGGTCGCGGATGCGGGCTCGGCGGAGAGGGCGAGCCCGAGCAAGGGGAGGAGGCAACGGGAGAGGTCCCGCAGCGGGCCCAGGCCCTGCGGGAGGGTGGTCATCCGAATCTCGTCGGAGTGAGTGTCACACGGACTCCGCTATGCGCCGCAGCCGGCAGCCGGCTGGCCCAGCTCGGCGCCGCGGGAACTCGAGGCCCGGAGCTGTCGCCCGCCGAGTGTAGTCTGGATCGGCTGGCGGGCGGCGCCACGCGCGCTCCGGGTAGAATGCCGCCGGTCGAGGCGGCTCCAGGCACGCGCCGCTCCGGCGCCCGGACGGAGGGAGGACTCATGGCCGAGCCGAGCGCGCGCCCGCTGCGCGTGATCCAGTGGTCGACCGGGAATGCCGGGAGCAAGGCGCTGCGCGGGATCCTGCGCCACCCGGGGCTCGAGCTCGTCGGCGTGCACGCGCACTCGCCCGCGAAGCGCGGGCGCGACGCGGCGCTGCTCTGCGGCTGGCCCGAGAAGACGGGCGTGCTCGCGAGCGACGACAGCGAGGCGCTGCTCGCGCTCGGCGCCGACTGCGTCGTCTACACCGCGCAGGGCGAGACGCGCATCCAGGACGCGCTCGCCGATCTCTGCCGCATCCTCGCCTCGGGCGCGGACGTCGTCTCCACCTCGCTGGTCTCGCTCTGCTATCCGCCGGCCGCGAGCCGCAAGCTCACCGAGAAGCTCAAAGAGGCCTGCGCGGCCGGCGGCAGCACGCTCTACACCTCGGGCTTCGACCCGGGCTGGTCGGGCGACGTGATCCCGCTCGCGCTCGCGGCCTGCTGCGAGCGGGTCGACCGCGTCAAGGTCACCGAGGTGATGGACTACTCGACCTATCCGGACGCCGACTTCACGGGCGTCTTCTTCGGCTTCGGCAAACCGCTCGACTTCGACGCGCCGCTCCTGCGCCCGGGCATGCTGCGCGGCGGCTGGGGCTGCATGCTGCACCTGGTCGCCGACGCGCTCGGCGTGAAGCTCGACGAGATCCGCGAGCTGCACGAGCGCCGGCCCGCGCCGGAGAGCTTCGAGTGCGCGATGGGGCGGATCGAAAAGGGCAGCTGCGCGGGGCTGCGCTTCGAGCTGCAGGGCATCGCGGACGGCGCGCCCGCCGTCGTCGCCGCGCACGCGAACCGGCTGCACCCGGAGGTCGGGCCCGACTGGGAGCACCTCGCGCCCGGCAAGGGCTCGGGCTACCAGATCGAGGTGACCGGCTCTCCGAGCTTCCGCTGCGAGATCGAGCCCGTCGGCGAGGACGGCGACCACAACACCGCGGGCATCACGGGCACCGCGATGCGCGTCGTGAACGCGATCCCGGCGGTCGTCGCGGCGCCGCCCGGGCTCGTCTCGACGCTGGATCTGCCGCTCTTCAGCGCGCGCGGACTCTTCCGCCGGCCCGGCGCGGCCATGCCGTGAGCGTTTCGCTCGATCCCGACGAGATCCTGGCCGAGGCGCGCCGCGAGTCCGGCCTCTCGGACTTCGGCGACGAGGCCTTCCGCGAGCCGATGCGGCGCCTCGTGCGCGCGCTCGACCGCGAGGCGCGGCTCCACGAGGTGGGCCGCGCGATGCAGCGCCGGCGCACGCTCGACATCCTGGTCTCGCGCGCGCGCGTCGAGGAGGCCTATCGCCTCCACCCCGAGATCGCGCAGGAGGTGATCGGCGCGCCGCTCGTGATCTGCGGCCTGCCGCGCACGGGCACGACGATGCTGCACCGGGTGCTGGCCGAGGACCCGGAGTTCGACTCGGCGAAGTGGTACGAGGTGCGCTTCCCGGCGCCCTTCGACGGCTGGCGGCCCGGCGCGGTCGACGCGCGCATCGCGGCAGCCGAGGCCGAGGTCGCGCAGACGCTCGAGCTCGCGCCCGAGCTGATGGCGATCCACCCCTTCGATGCGCTCGGGCCCGACGAAGAGATCATGCTGCTTGAGCAGTCCTTCATGAGCCGCACCGCCGAGGCCTACTGCCGGATCCCGGAGTTCGCGGCCTGGCTCGAGGCGCAGGACCAGTCCGCGGCCTATCGCTACCTGCAGCGGCTGCTGCAGTTCCTGCAGTGGCAGCACCGGCAGCAGGGCCGCGCGCGCCCGCGCTGGGTGCTCAAGTCGCCGCACCACATGGGCTTCCTGCCGGAGCTCTTCGCCTGCTTTCCCGAGGCGCGCGTGGTGCAGACGCACCGCGATCCGCTGCAGTCGATTCCGTCGATCTGCAGCATGAGCCTCTACCTGTACCGCATGGGCAGCGACGACGTCGATCCGCACTTCATCGGCCAGCACTGGAGCCGCGGCTGGGCGCTCTACCTCGAGCGCACGCTCGCCTACCGCGCGCGGCAGCACGACGACCGCTTCATCGACATCGGCTACCTCGACTCGGTGCGCGATCCGGTCGGCGTGGTGCGCCGGATCTACGCCTTCCTCGGCCGCGAGCTCACGCCGGTCGCCGAAGACAAGATGCGCCGCTGGACCGGGGAGAACGCGCGCGAGAAACGCGCGTCGCACGCCTACACGCTCGAGCAGTTCGGGCTCTCGGAAGCGAGCATCGCGCGCGCCTTCCGCAGCTACCGCGAGCGCTACATCCTGCCGCGCGAGCCGGGGTGAACCATGGCGATGACGATCGGGCTCTGCGTTCCCTACTACGGCGAGGCCGAGCCGACGCGCGAGTTCCTGCAGGACTTCTTCCGGCGCGTCGACGAGGGACCCTTCTCGAGCCTCTCCTGCGGCGAGCGCATCGTCGGTCCCTGCGTCGAGCTCTCCGCGACGCTCGCGGCCGCCGCGATCTACACCTCGCGCGTGCGCATCGTGCCGACCCTCTACGTGCTGCCGATGCACCCGGCGATCTGGGTCGCGAAGCACGCCGCGATGCTCGACGTGCTCTCGGGCGGGCGCGTGACGATCACGGTCGGCACGGGCGGCCGCGACTACGACTACCGCGCGATGGAGCGGCCGCGCGAGAAGCTGCAGACGCGCCTGCGCGACCAGGTCGCCGAGATCCGGCGCATCTGGCGCGGCGAGCCGGCGTTTCCGGGTCTGCAGCCGGTCGGCCCGCGGCCGCTGCAGCCCGGCGGCCCGCCGATCCTCGCGGGCGTGCTGGGTCCCAAGGCGATCGAGCGCGCGGCGCACTGGGCGGACGGCGTCTACTCGTGGTCCGGCAACGGCGATCGCGGCGAGCTGCTGCAGCAGCGCGACCAGGTCCGCGCCGCGTGGCAGCGCGCGCGGCGCGAGCAGGCGCCGCGCTGGGTCGCGGGCTTCTGGTACTCGCTGGCCCCGGATGCCGCGGCGCGGCTCCCCCGCTACGTCCACGACTACGTCGTGCACAGCATGGGCGAGCCGGTCGCGAGCGCGCTCGCGAAGGGCATGAACCGCTGCACCAGGGACGCGGTGCGCGCGTCGCTCGACGCCTACGAGGAGCTCGGCGTCGAGGAGTGCATGCTGAACCCGGTCACGCGCGATCCCGCGGAGATCGACGAGCTGCTCGAGCTGATCGCGAAGCGCTGAGCGCCGCGCGCGCGGGTCGCCCCGCCGCGCGGCGCCCGGCGCCCGCTAGCGGCTGCGGCGCCGCAGCGCGCCGACGGCGACGGCCGCGATGCTGCCCCCGACGAGCGCGAGCCCCGCGAGCGGCACGACCGGCACCGTGGCGTCCTGCTCGGAGAAGCCGCGCCGCCAGTGCTGGTTGTTGCCGAAGTCGCTCGTGTTGTAGCGGAACACGTAGGGCACCGTGACGAAGCCCGTGCCGTGGAAGGTCCAGGTGCCGAGGTCGTAGAACTCCGAATCGAAGACCGGGTCGGTCGTGACCTCGTCCATGCGGCCGGCCAGCGAGCAGACCACGCCCGGGTTCGAGTTGCACCACTCGTGGCCCGTGATCGTCCAGCCCGTGACGATGCCCCAGCGGATCGTCGAGGAGGTGCCGCCGGTGCCCGTGAAGCTCGGCGGCTCGGGCTCGAAGAGCCCGGGCGCGGTGCGCGAGGCGTTCGTCACGAAGAGCGAGGTCGTGAGCGAGGGCACGAACACGGTCACGCCGTCGCCGGGCGGGTTGATGAACAGGAGCTTGCGCAGGATCGGCGAGGCGCCGTCCTCGATCAGCGTGCGGTCGAGCGGAGGATTCTCGATCGGCTGGGGGATCAGGTCCGGGTTCGGGTTCGCATTCGGCGACGAGACGATCACGGTGTTGCGCATCCGGTACTTGCGGAGCGCGGCGTCGGCCTGCGACGCGATCGAAAGCGCGGCTAACAGACACACGGCTCGAGACAGCGCAGGGTTCATGGTCTCTTCTCCTGGGTTGTGGGGGGTCTCCTCTCGGCTAGCGCCGGAACGCCATCGTCATCGTGTCCCTCGGGATCTCGTCCTCGCGGAGCGGGACGCGGACCTCGGCGGGCGTCGGCCCGCACTTCGCCGCGATCGGCGCGAGCTTGGCGAGATCGAAGCGGTAGAGCTTCGCGGCGTTCAGGCCGAGCATCGCGCGCGTGTCCTCGGGCGGGACGTCGTGGAAGGTGTGGCGGTACGAGAGGCGCGAGTGGGGGTAGGTGCCCTCGTAGTGCGGATAGTCGCTGCCCCACAGGATGTGGTCGACGCCGATGATCTCGCGGTCGCGGATCTCCGAGGGCGAGGGCGAGCTCGCGCCGTAGTAGCAGTTGCGCTTCGCGTAGAAGCTCGGCGGCTCGGGCGGCATCGCGCCCTCCGCGAACTGGAACTCGCCCGCGACACCGCTCCGCACGCGCTTCCAGACGCCGTCGAGCTGCGCGAGCGTCGACGGCACCCAGGCGCAGCCCGACTCGGTCAGGATGTAGCGGAGCTCCGGGAAGCGCTCGAAGACGCCCGCGAGCAGCAGGTGTCCGTAGCTGCGGATCGAGAACCAGGGCGTCTCGAGCAGGCGGATCGGCAGCGAGACGGGCCAGCTGCCGTAGTCGGGCGAGCCGGTGCCGCCGTGCTGGTTGATCACGAGGCCGAGATCCTGGATCCGCGCCCAGAGCCGGTCGTACTCGGGCGCGTAGAGCGGCAGGATGTGGCTGCAGTCGGGCGGCACGTGCGGCAGCAGCACTCCGCCGCGCAGACCGTGCGCGGCGATCCACTCGAGGTCCTCGATCGCGTCGTCGAGGTCGTTCAGGTACACGAGCCCGATGCCCGCGCGGCGCTCGGGGAACTCGGCGCACCAGTCCGAGAGCCAGCGGTTGTGGGCGCGGATGCCCTCGCGCCAGAGCGGGTAGTCCGCCTTCGAGGGATTGCCGCAGATCAGGACGCTCGTGCGGAAGAAGGGCGGCACGGTGTTCGGAAAGATGATCTCGCCGACGACGCCGTCCTGCTCCATGTCGCGCATGCGCTCGGCGTCGTCCCAGTTCTTGTGCTTCTTGCTGCCGATGTGCTTCTGCTGGGGATTGCGGTAGCTGCCGCGCCACTCGTCGAAGAGCGCCTGGTGCTTCTGGTCGAGGTAGCTGCGGTAGGTCTCGAGGTTGGCGCCGGCGTGGGTGTCGGCGGAGATCACGGTGTAGGGAAGCTCGCTTGCGCGGGGAGCGGTCATTGCGGCGGGTTCCTCTGGCTGGGTCGCGGGCAGCATAAACCCGCGCGGAGCTCGAGGGAAGCCGCGCCGCGGGCCCCGAGCGCGTCAGGCGCCCTCGGCCGCGCCGACGGCGACGAGCGCGGCGAGCGCGCAGGCGGCGTCGCGAGCCTGGTCCGCCCCCGAGACCCCGATCGCGCCGAGCAGCTGCCCGTCTGCGACCACGGGGTAGCCGCCGTCGGCCGCGATGTAGCCCTCGATCTTCTCGATGATCGCGCGCTCCGAGGCGGGAATGCCCTCGACGTACTGCTTCCAGCGCAGCGTCGACATCCCGGTGTTCACCGCGGTGAAGGCCTTGTGGCGCGCGGTCGTCGCGGCGAGGCGCGGCGCCCCCTCGAAGGAGAGGAAGCCCACGAGCTCCGCGGCCGAATCCATCACGGCGATGTGGACGCGGATCTCGAGCCGCCGCGCCTCGTCGGCGGCCGCGCGCAAGAGCGTCTCGATCGCGGCGGTCGTGAGCGTTCCGCGCGGGGCTGCGATCTGCACCGGACTAACCCCCCTGCCCGGAGCGCGGCGCGTAGGCGATGCGCAGCTCCGCGAGCGAGCGCAGCGAGAGGCCCGGAACATGGCGGATCGCCGCGCCCGGCGCGAGGCACAGGGCGTCGAACCTCTCGACCAGCGCGCGGAACGCCGTCGCGAGCTCCTGGCGCGCGAGCGGCGCGCCGAGGCAGTGGTGCGCGCCCTGGCTGAAGGCCAGGTGCGCGCCCGCGTTCGGGCGGCGCAGGTCGAGGCGGTCCGGGTCCGGGAACTGATCGGGGTCGCGGTTGGCCGCGGCGAAGCGCAGGTGGACCATCGAGCCCTTCGGGATCCGCACGCCGCGCAGCTCGGCGTCCTCGAGCGCGACGCGGAAGAAGCCCTGGCTCGGCGATTCGAGGCGCAGCACCTCCTCGCAGAAGTTGCGGACCAGCGCGGGCTCGCGGCGCAGCGCGGCGACGAGCTCCGGCTGCCGGATCAGGAGCCAGACGCCCGACGCGAGCGCGCTCGTGACCGTCTCGTGCCCGCCGACGAGGATGTGCTCGGCCAGGCCCATGCGGTCGGCCTCGGGCAGCGGCGAGCCGTCCGGCAGCCGCGCCGCGGCCAGGTCCGAGAGGATGTCCTCGGCGGGCGCGCGCCGCTTCTCCTCGAACTTCTGCGCGAGGTAGCGCTGCAGCGCGACGCCCTGCCACGCGATCTCGATCTCGCGCGCCTCGCTGCAGCCCATCCCGAGCGGCTCGATCCAGGCGTCGGACCAGGCCTTGAGCCTCGGCACGTCGCACTCGGGCAGGCCGAGGCGCTCCGCGATCACGCGCACGGGCAGGGGCGAGGCGAAGCGCGAGACGAACTCGCACTCGCGCTCGCGCAGCAGGTCCCCGCAGAGCTCGTCGACGACGCGCTGCACGAAGGGCGCGCTCTGCCTCACGCGGCCCGCCGTGAAGGAGACGTCGACGAGCGAGCGGTAGCTCCGGTGCGCGGGGGGGTCGGTCGAGAGCCTCGTGTTGCGCGCGAAGCCGTTCTGCTCGAGCACCTCGCGCGCGGCCGCGTGCTGGAACATCGAGAAGCCCGCCCTCCCGAGCAGATCGATCGACCAGATCTCCGGATGCGCGAGCACGTGCTGGATGTCGCGGTAGCGGCTCACGAGGTAGGCGCCGGTATCCGGCATCCGGTAGACGGGCGCCTCCTCGCGCAGCGCCGCGTAGTAGGCGTAGGGATCGGCCTGGATCGCGGGATCCATCAGGCTGTGCCGATCGACGCGCCGCGTGGAGGATCCCATCGCGCGCTCAGCCGCCGCCCGCGCGGCGCACGAAGAGCTCGCGCGGCGCGCGGATCGTCGGGTTGTCCTTGCGCCAGACGACCGGCGCGGCGAGCTCGAGCGCGGGCGCGCGGTCGAGCAGCGCGCCGAGCGCGACCTCGGCCTCGAGCTTCGCGAGCGCCGCCCCGAGGCAGAAGTGGCGGCCGCCGCCGAAGACGAGCAGCTCGCGCTCGCGGCGCTCGAGGTCGAAGCGGTCGGGATCCGGGAAGCGCGCGGGATCGCGCTGCGCCGCGGCGACACAGAGCAGGAGCTGGCTGCCTGGCTCGAGCGGCCTGCCGCCGAGCTCGCTTCGCGCGGGCACGCTGCGGCTCGCCGAGAGCGCCGGGGGCTCGAAGCGCAGCGTCTCGAGCACGGCATCGGCGATCCGCTCGCGCTCGCGGCCGACGCGCGCCCACGCGCCGGGCAGGCTCAGCAGACACAGGACCGCGTTGCTGATCAGGCCCGCCGTGGTGTCGATCGCGGCGCTGATCAGGAGCACCGCGTTCGCGACGATCTCGAGCTCGGAGAGGCGGCCGTGCTCGGGATCGGACGCGCCGAGCTGCGCGAGCAGCCCCTCGCGGGCGCCCGCTCCCGCGCGGAGCCGGTCGCGGAAGCGCTCGGCGAGTGCGAGCAGCGGCAGCGGCTCGCCCGGCTGGAACCGGGCCTCGACCTCTTCGGCCCACTCCTCGCGCGGGATCTGGAAGAGCTGCCGGATCACCTGCGAGGGCAGCGCGAAGCCGAGGCCGCGCGCGAGCTCCGCGCGGCCGTCCTGCGCGCGCTCGAAGGCCTGCGCGACGAGGCGCTCCGACTCCTCGCGCACGAAGCCGCGCAGCTCGGCCACGCGCCGCGCGGTGAAGGAGCGCGAGACGAGGCTGCGCGCGCGCTCGTGCGCGGGGCCGTCGAGCGACATCAGCCAGCTCTGCATCACCTCGCGCAGGAAGCCCGTCGCGCCGAAGGACTCGGCCACGCCGCGGCCGGCCAGGAGCGCGGGGCTCCGCAGCGCAGCGTCGCAGAGCGCGAAGCTCGTGACGAGGAAGACGCCGTTGCCCGCGTCGTGGATCGGCGCGCGCTCGCGCAGCGCGCGCCAGTGCGGGTGCGGATCGTCCTCGAGCGCGATCTGGTAGACGTCCCAGCCGGCCGCGAAGTCCGCATGCGCGCGGACTTCCGGCTCGGCGGGCTTCGACCCGGGCGGCGCGCTCACGCGGTGGGCAGCTCCGGGTCTCGCCGCGCGGGGATGCCCTCGATCGCGAGGAGCGCGACCGCCTCGGGCGGGGTCCCACCCGCGTGGCCATCGGAGGAGACGAACAGGCAGCGGCTCACGGCGATCCTCCTCCGCGCGACAGGATCGACTCCCGGGAGGCCGCGCCGATTCTACACCCGCGCGCCTCCGCGGCGGGGCCCGCCGCCGAGCCAGAGCACGCCGATCGCCGTCGCGAGCAGCGCCGCGCCGCCGGGCTCGGGCAGCTGGTAGACCTCGCCGGCGAGGTCGACGAGGTAGATCTCGCCCTGCGCGTCGGTGCCGAAGGCCACCAGCAGCTCGATCGTGCCGTCGACGGGCGCGAAGGGCGCCGAGCGGTCGATCACGCCGCCGACGATGCCTAGCGCGGGGTCCCACTCGAAGCTCCAGTACTCGTCGGAGAAGAGATCCCCGAAGAAGTAGTGGCCCTGCAGGTTCGGGAAGCGGCCGCCGCGGTAGACGACGCCGCCGATCACCCCGGCGCGCATGTTGATCGTGGTGTCGTATTCGGTGGTCGGCGGCAGCGGGACGCCGCAGGCGGGCTCGCTCGCGGGGCTGGGGCCGCGGCAGATCGTGCCCTCCTCGACGTCCCAGCCGAAGTTGAGCGGCGCGGGCTGGCCGGGAGCGACGCCGACGAGGTCCGCCGCGGCCACGACGTCGATCTCCTCCCGCGCGGCCGCGCCGACGTCGCCGAGGTAGAGGTCGCCGGTCAGCGGATCGAAGGAGAAGCGGAAGGGATTCCGCAGGCCCTTCGCGACCACCTCGGGCGTCGGAACCGCGAGCGAGACGTCGAAGCGCAGCAGCTTGCCGAGCAGGCTCGAGTCGTCCTGCGCACTGTTCGAGTCGAAGCCGCCATCGCCGAGCGCGAGGTAGAGGTAGCCGTTCGAGAACGCGAGCGTGCCGCCCTTGTGGTTCTCGGCTGCGGGCTGCGGCAGCGAGAAGACGATCTCCTCGCTCGCGGGGTCGGCCGCGTTCGAGGTCAGCGGATCCCCGATCACGCGGAAGCGGGAGATGCGGCTCACCTGATCGTTGACGACTGCGGGATCGCCCGCCGTGTAGTAGACGTAGAACTCGCCGTCGCTCGCGTAGTCGGGCGAGAAGGCGAGGCCCAGCAGACCCCCCTCGACCCTGGTGTCGACGCAGTTCGGCGGCGTGCAGCTCGTGATGTCGAGGAAGGCGCCCGGCACCCGGACGCCGTTCTGCACGATCTGGATGCGCCCGTCGCGCTCGACGACGAAGAGGCGCGTCTCGTTCGGCAGGTCCGGCGCGGCCGCGAAGACGGGCTGGTTGAAGCCGTCGGCGAACCTCGAGGTCACGAACTGCGCGTCGGCGCCGGCAGCCGTCAGCGAGACGAGTGCGGCCGCGAGGACGGCCGCGAGCGGTGCGCAGGCGGGGTGCATGCTTCGCTCCACGATCGACGGGGTGCATCTTCGCATACGGGTGTGATACCCGACGAAGAGTCCGCGCGCCGCCCCGGATCGGGGGAGGCGCGCCGGCGGAGCGGCCGGTCGCCCGGCCCGGGGCGCGCCCGCTGCTACGCGATGAAGCGCTGGAGGCCGCGCGTCAGCGAGAGCAGCTGCGCGCGCAAGAGCGGCTCGGACATGCGGTGCACCACCGACGTGCGCCGCAGCTGGAGCGGCCTCGGCCGGCGCAGGTCGTTGATGCCGCGCTGCGTCGTGAACGCGAGCTCGAAGCCCTCCGCCGCGAGCGCCTCGAGCGTGCGCGCGTCGAAGCCGCCGCTCGGGTAGGCGAAGATCGGCAGCGTCTTTCCGATCTCGCGCTCGAGGTCCGCGCGCGAGCGCGCGGCCTCCTCGCGCACGCGCGCCGGGTCGAGGCGGTGGAGCATCGGATGGGTCCGCGTGTGCGCGCCGAGGGTCACGCCTTCCCGCGCGAGCCGGCGCAGTGCGTCCCAGGAGAGCACGAGGTTGGGCGAGCTCGGCTGGCCGAGCTCGTCGCAGAGCACGTCGACGAGATCCATCGCGACGTCGTGCGGCAGCGACTTGACCTTGTCGCGCAGCTGCGCGTAGGCCTGGCGCCGCTCCCGCGCGGAGCCGAGGGGCAGCCGCTTGCCGTCGCAGTGCAGCGCGCCCTGCTTTGCGCCCGCGAGGGCCTGGTGCAGCCGGTCCCACCAGAAGGAGCGCTCCGGAGCGTCGGGGTAGGCCGTCGGCACGAAGAGCGTCACGGGCAGCTCGAGGCGCCGCAGCACCGGCCACGCGTGCTCTGCGAAGTCGCAGTAGGCGTCGTCGAAGGTGATCAGCACGGCGCGCGGCGGAAGCGCGCGGCCGCCGCGCACGGCCTCGAGCACGGCCTGCACCGGGACGACCTGGTAGTGCTCGCGCAGGCACTGCATCTGCATCGCGAAGTCGGCAGGCGTCGCGCTCAGCAGCGAGGGGCAGGGCGCGGGCTCGCCGTCCGGCTCTGCGATGCGGTGGTAGGTGAGGACGCGCAGCAGCTGGGCCGGGCCGGAGGGCTCGCGATCGAGCCACGCGAGCGCACCGCTCGAGGCCGCGCCCTCGGCGACGGCCGAGACCACGCGCTTGCGCCAGCTGGGCGGGGCCCCCTGCATCAGTACGCGCCGCGTTGACCGAAGACTGCGCCGACGGTGCGGACGAGGATCTTCAGATCCAGCAGCAGGCTGCGGTTGTGGACGTACTCGATGTCGAGGCGCACGCGCTCGTCGAAGTCGACGTCGCTGCGGCCCGAGACCTGCCACAGGCCGGTGATCCCCGGGAGCACCTCGAGGCGCTCGGTGTGCCAGAGCGAGTAGGTGCTCGCGTCGAAGGAGGTCGGGCGCGGCCCCACGAGGCTCATGTCGCCGCGCAGGACGTTCAGGAGCTGCGGCAGCTCGTCGAGGCTCGTGCGGCGCAGCCAGCGCCCCACGCGCGTGATGCGCGGATCGTCGTCGATCTTGAAATCCGGGCCGCTCTGGTGGTTCAGGTGCATGAGCTCGCGCTTGCGCGCGGGCGCGTCGGCGACCATCGTGCGGAACTTGAAGAGCGGGAAGCGCCTGCCGTGCTTGCCGGTCCGCTGCTGCCGGAAGAAGATCGGACCGGGGCTGTCGAGGCGCACCAGGAGTGCGCAGGTCAGCGCGACCGGAAGCGCGGCCGGGACGAGCAGGGCGCAGGCCGCGAGGTCGAGCGCGCGCTTCGCGCGGTCGTAGCGGCGGCGGAAGACGTGGGTCGGACGGCGTACGATGGCGCGGGCGTCCTGCGGGGCAGGGCTCGCGACCGGCCGCACCAGGAGTCTGCGCAGCGTGCCACGGGGTTCGGGCTGAACCCACTTCTCAGGGGACGAGACCATCGGTATTCCTCGATAGACGCATCTTCCACGCTTCGACGGATGCTTGTCAACGCACCGACACCGCAGTGTTAAGGCCGTTCTCGTCGGTGCGCGGACGCCAGGATCGAGGGCTTGCTTTCGGGGCGACGTTCCAGAGGTTATTGCGTGGAGCGCATGAGCGAGAACGACTTCGACATCCACGGGCTCGCCGGCGTGCGTCTGGTCGGGGCGAGCGCCGCGGACGCGCGCGCCGTCGCGCGCCAGCTCGGACCCCTCGCGCGGCCGCTCGCGCGAGATCCCGACATCGTGCTGCGCTTCGTCGACCGCCTCGAGCTGCGTGGCCCATTGCGCTACATCGGGCTGCACGACGCGGGCTTCACGGACGACGCCTTCCTCGTGCTGCGCTCCAAGCACAAGGCGCAGGCGCGCGTGCAGATCCCCTTCGAACGCGTGGGCCAGCCGCTCGAAATCGTCTGCGAGCGCGGGCTGCCCGCGGTTCCGCTGCTGGTCCCGATCCTGAACCTGCGCATCCTCGAGCGCGGCCACCTGCCGCTGCACGCGGCGGCCTTCGAGCAGCACGGGACGGGCGTGCTCTGCACGGGCTGGTCCAAGGGCGGCAAGACCGAGGTGCTGCTCTCCTTCATGGAGCAGGGCGCCGCGTACGTCGGCGACGAGTGGGTCTATCTGTCCGGGGATGGCGAGCAGATGTTCGGCATCCCCGAGCCGATCCGGGTCTGGAGCTGGCACCTCGAGTCGCTGCCCGAGCTGCGCGCGGAGCTCTCGCGCGGGACGCGCGCGCGCCTCGCCGCGCTCGGGGCGGCGATCGCGGGCGCGCGGGCCCTGACCGCGCTCGGGGTCGCGCCGGCGCGGCGGGTCGCGGCCTTCCTCGAGCGGCAGCACTTCGCCGACCTCTCCCCCCACGCGCTCTTCGGCGCCGAGCGCTGCGCGCTCTCCGCGCGGCCGGATGCGCTGGTCTTCGTCGGCAGCCACGAGCGCTCCGACGTCGTGCTCGAGCGGATCGACCCCGAGGAGGTCGCGCGCCGCATGCTGGCCTCGCTCCAGGAGGAGCTCGTCCCCTTCCGCTCCTTCTACCTGAAGTTCCGCTTCGCGTTCCCCGAGCGCCGCAACGAGTGGTTCGAGCGGGTCGAGGAGGTGCAGCGCGAGGCCCTGTTCAAGTGCTTCCAGGGGCGGCCCTGCTGGTCGCTGCAGCATCCCTATCCAGTGGAGCTCGGGAAGCTGCGGCGGGCGCTCGAGCCCCTGTGCGGCGGGAGCGCGCCCCGCGCGCGCCGGGAGGCTCAGCAGTGAGATCGCTCAACTTCAGCGTCGCGCTGATCGGCGCGGACGGCGCCGGCAAGACGACCGTCGGCCTCGAGCTCGAGCGCTCTGGCCCGATCCGGATCAAGTACCTCTACATGGGCAGCAACCCCGAGGCTGCGAGCCACAGCCTGCCGACCACGCGGCTGCTGCGCGCCCTGCAGCGGCGCCTCGGGAGCGACGCCGATCGCCACGGTCCGCCCGACCCCTCCCGCGCGAAGCCGCGGCCGAAGGGGGCGCTGCGCCGGGCGCTCGCGTCCTGCAAGGCCGGGCTCGGACTCTGCCAGCGCCTCTCCGAGGAGTGGTACCGCCAGGCGGTGGCCGCGAGCTACCGCTGGCGCGGCTTCGTGGTGCTCTACGACCGCCACTTCTACTCCGACTACTACGCGCACGACATCGCGCAGAGCGGCGCGCTGCCGCTCGCGCGCCGCATCCACGGCTGGGTGCTCGAGCGCCTCTACCCGCGGCCCGATCTGACGATCCTGCTCGACGCGCCCGCGGCCGTGCTCTTCGCGCGCAAGGGCGAGGGCACCCTCGAGCTGCTCGAGCAGCGCCGCCGCGAGTACCTCGAGCTCGCCCTGCGGGAGTCCCCCTTCGCGGTCGTCGACGCGAGCCAGCCGCGGGCCGCGGTCGTCGAGCAGGTGATCGAGATCCTGCGCGAGTTCCAGTCGCAGGCCGGCCCGCTGCGCCGCGCGCACGCGGGCTAGATGCGCAGTCCGGCCGGAACGGGGCGGACGGTCCTCGTGACCGACGCGTCGCGCGGCAGCGCGCTCGCGATCATCCGCTCGCTCGGCCGGGCGGGCTGGCGCGTGATCGCCGCCGACGCCGAGCCGCGCAGCCTGGGCTCGCTCTCGCGCTACGCGGCGGCGGAGGTCGTGGTGCCCTCCCCGGAGCACGCCCCGGCCGCCTACGCCGCGTCGATCCGGGCGGCGCTCGCGCAGCACGCGGTCGAGCTCCTGATCCCCGTCAGCGACGAGGCGCTGCATCCACTCGCCGCGATCCGCGGGGAGCTCGAGCGCTCCTGCCGCATCGCCGCAGCGGCGCCCGAGGCCATCGCCGTGGCCTCGGACAAGGCGCGCACCTTCGCGCTGGCCGAGTCGCTCGGGGTTCCCATCCCGCGCACGCGCGTGGTGCGCAGCGCCGAGGAGGCGCGCGAGGCCGCGCGCGAGCTCGCCTGGCCGCTCGTCGTGAAGCCCGCGGTGTCGCGGCTCCACCAGCCCGAGCGCGGCATCGTCGAGCGCTTCAGCGTGAGCTATGCGGCGGACGAGGGCGAGCTCTCGCAGCGCGTCGCGGGGATCGGCGGCAGGCAGCCGATCCTGCTCCAGGAGCTGTGTCCCGGCGCGGGCTCGGGCGTCGAGCTGCTCGCGTGGCGCGGCCGACCGCTGCTCGCGTTCCAGCACCGGCGCCTAGCCGAGCTGCCGATCACGGGCGGCGCGAGCGCGTGGCGCGAGAGCGTGCCGCTCGATCCGATGCTCTACGAGTACTCGCGCAGGCTCGTCGCGGCGCTCGAGTGGACGGGGCTCCTGATGGTCGAGTTCAAGCTCGGGGAGCGGCCGGTCCTGATGGAGATCAACGGGCGCGTCTGGGGTTCGCTGCCGCTCGCCGTCGCGAGCGGGGTCGACTTCCCGCGCCGCTGGGCGGAGCTCTGTCTCGACGGGCCGCCGCCCGAGGCTGCGCTCGGCTGCGACTACCGCGTCGGCGTGCGCGCCTACGACCTCGAGAAGCTCTGGAGCTGGATCGCGAAGGTGGCGCTCGGTGGGAATCCGCACCCCTACCTCGCGCGGCCCGCGCGCTGGCGGGCGCTCCAGGGCCTCGGCGCGATGCTCGATCCGCGCGGCGTGTCCGACTTCTTCGCCTGGGACGACCTCGCGCCCGGCCTGGTCCAGCCCGCGCGCATCGCGCGGAAATGGCTGCGCAAGTCCGGCGCGCGCGGGCCGGCTCCGCTGCGGCCGCTCGGCGCGCGCGGCGGCGATCAGTCCCGGTAGCGCCAGCGGCGGCCGAAGTCGCTGCCGAGCAGCGCGTCGAGCGCGAGCACCTCGTCCCGGAACTCGCGCCGCAGCCGCTGCTGCGTGCTCTCCGCGATGCGCGGCTTCTCGCCGGCCTGGAAGGGCCGGTAGAGCGCCGACCGCAGCAGGCGCGAGGTCTTCGCGCGGCCGCGCAGCGCGCGCAGGCCGAGCGCTCGCGCGGCCCAGGACGCCCGCTTCGCGAGCGCCGCGAGCGCGCGCGAGCGCGGCCTGCCCGCCGGCATCATCGCCTTCCGCTGCGCGGGCGCGAGCGGATGCGGCGCGACCCCGAGGAACGCGAAGAGCGCGGCGGCGAAGCCATCGGGATCGCGGCCGAGATCGTCGAAGACGCCGACGTGCAGCTGCTCCCGCTCGAAGCGCTCGAGGTAGACCGCGAGCTGGCGCGCGTAGCGGCTGCCGTCGAGCAGCTCGGGGTGGGCCTCGAGCGCGTCCTCGAAGGAGCCCTCGATCTGGCCGTTCTTGACGCCGTCGAGGTAGTCCGAGAAGGCGCGCTCGACCGGCTCGCGCAGGCTCACGACGAGCTTCATCTTCGGGTTCGCGGCCGCGATCCGCTCGCAGGCCTCGGCCGAGGCGAGATAGGTGTGCGAGACCTCGCCGACGGCGAGGGCATCCTCCGCGCCGCGAAACTGCTCGCGGTACCAGTCGAGTCCGCGCGCGTGGTGCGCCGTGAAGAAGTAGAGCCCCTTGCCGGGCGCCATGAAGATCTGCGGGTGCTGCGCGAGCACGCCGTAGATCCAGGTGGAGCCCGCCTTGGCGGGGCCGAGGTAGAGGAAATCGGGCAGGCGGCTCATGCGCGGAGCTCCCTCGTGCAGGCGGCGATCCGGCTCGCGATGCCGCGGGAAATCAGGGCCAGGCGCCCGCGCTTGGCGGCCCGACGCAGGCCCTGTGCAGCGTCGGCGTGGTGGACGAGAGCGGCCCAGCGCGCGAGGCGCGCCTGGATCTCGAAGAGCGCGAGCGCCGCTCGCGGCAGCTTCTCGTCCCCGAAGTAGCCGGCCAGGAGCTCGCGCAGGACGCGGCACTGGTCCGAGCGCTGCGGCGGACGGCCGTCGGTCAGCAGGAAGAGCGCAGGGCCGTCGAGCGAGACCGCGAAGTGGGCGAGGTCCTCGTAGATCGGCGCGCGCCAGGCGGCCTGGGTGTCGAGCGCGGTGATCCGGCCCGAGGCGTCGCAGAGCAGGTTGTGCGGGGCGAAGTCGCCGTGGCACAGGCCCGTCGGCAGCAGCGGGGGCAGGCGGCTCTCGACGGCGGCCGGCAGCGCGCTGCGCAGCTCGCTCAGGAGCTCCGGACGCTGGCCGTGGGAGTCGAGGTAGTCGAGGAAGCGCAGCAGCGAGGCGCGCAGGTCCTCGCGCCGCTCGTGGCGCGTGCGCGTGTGCTCGAGTCCAGGCGCCGCGTGGAAGATCCGAAGCCAGGTGCCCGCGTTGCGGAAGCCCTGCGCCGCCGCGGCGGGCAGCTCGGCGCGAGGGCCCGCCCGCCGCGCGCCCGCGAGGTACCGAGCCAGGCTCTCCGCCGGCACGCGCTCCATGCAGAGGGCTCCGAACTCGGGCAGGTAGTCGAGCACGCGCACGCATCCGAAGCGCCGGTCCGCGAGCGCATCGAAATGCTCCTGGATCGCCCTCAGCGCGCGGAACTCGCGCACGCCCTTCTGCTCCGGGCGGACGCGGGGGGTCAGGCGCAGCGAGTCGGGAAGCGCCGTCTCGCCGGAGTCCTGCGCGAGCGCGCGGTGGCGGCGTCCCGAAGGCGCCTTTACGACCAGCGCCTGCGCGGCCACTTCGAAGTCGAAGAGCGTCGAGAATCGGCGCTCGCGCACGCCGGTCAGCGTGACCGGGAGCGTCGCACTCGCGCGCGGTTGCCGGTCGGCTGCCGTCGAGTTCGAGTGGAAGTACCGGGGAGCACGCGTCTCGAGCGTGGCGGTGAGTGCGCGTCCGAGTTCCTGGGTCGCGGCCATGTCGTCACGGGTGCGCCAGCGCACCGCATCTCCTCGTGAACTTGGTCTAGAATAACATTGTGATCGACCTCGAAGAAGAATTCGAGATGACCGCGCTCGGCGCGCGAGGCGGGCCGTCGCGAGCGACGAGCGCGGACGGCGCGGAACCGGAGGCAGCGCGAGCGCAGCGGCTGGCTGCGCAGCTCGCCGCGCAGGCCCCCCGCTACTTCCCCGAGATCGCGCGCGGGCAGAGCGATGTGCAGCTCCTGCGCGTGTACCGCGGCGCGCTCGCGAGCGTCTACGCCTTCGAGCTCCGCTCTGGCAGCCACGTGCGCGGCGTCATGCTGAAGCTGCCGCGCCCACCGGGCGCGGCACCGGACCCCGCAGGTGCCTGCCAGCCGGACCGCCCGCGCGTGGCGCCGGTCCTCGCCGCGCGCGAGCGGATCGAGAGCGAGCACGCCGCGCTCGCGGCGATCGAGGCGAAGCTCTGCGCGCAGGCCGATCCGCGCTTCGGCTGGATCCGGGTGCTCGACCTCCTGCGCGGAGAGCCTGCGCTCGTGACGCAGCGGGCGGAGGATCCGCCGCTCAAGCAGCGGCTCGCGCGGGCGCATCGACTCGCGCCCGCCGCGCGCGGCGCGGAGCTGCGTGTCCCCTTCCGGAATGCCGGCGCGTGGCTGCGCAACTACCACGAGCTGCCCGCGCTCGCGCACACCCGCGAGCGCGGCGCCCTGGCCGCGGAGTTCGGCGAGAGCCTGCGCCGGCTCGCGGACTTCCTCGTGGAGCGCGGCGCTCCGCCCTCGCTCGGCGAGCTCGCGCGCGGCTGCGCGCGCGAGGCGCAGCGGCTGCTGCCGGCGCAGCTGCCGCTCGGTACCTCCCACGGGGATCTCGCGCCGCGCAACGTGCTGGTCGGACCCGCCGGGCGCGTGACGCTGCTCGACACCCGCGCCGCCTGGCGCGCGCCGATCTACGAGGACCTGGCCTACTTCGGCGTGAGCCTGCGCAGTGCGCGAGCGCAGCTCTACAGCGGGGGCCTCTTCTTCCGCGAATCGCTGCTGCAGGAGCTCGAGACCTCGTTCCTCGCGGGCTACTTCGGCGCGGAGCCCGTCCCCGCGGCGAGCCTCCGGTTGTTCCGGGTCCAGTGCCTGCTGGATCGCTGGGCGTCGCTGGTCCACGCCGAGCGCGAGACGGGGATCGCGGGCCGGGCGCGGATCGCGGCCGCCCACCACACCTTGTGGCGGGCGCTGCGCGCGAGCTGCGCAGCGGCGCTGCGCGCGAGCTGCGCAGCGGCGTAGCGCGCGAGCTGCGCAGCGGCCCGGCGCGCGAGCGGAGCCTGGCGCGGGTCAGGGCGGGCAGGGCGTCGCTCCGGCGCAGCTGAGTCCGGAGGGCCCGGGCGGCTGGTTCATCAGCGTCCGAAAGCGGTTGAAGTCCGAGAGCTGCACGCTGTTCGTGGCGTCGAGGTCGGTGCGCGGATCGAAGCCGGGCTGGCAGGCCAGCTTGAAGAGGCTCGCGACCAGGGTCTGGAAATCGACCAGGCTCACGAGGCCGCTGTTGTCGAAGTCGGCATCGCAGGCGTTGCCGAAGCCGTCGCGGTCGGTGTCGATCTGCGCCGGGTTCAGCCAGCCGGTGCAGTTGTCGCAGCGGTCGCCGATGCCGTCCCCGTCCTGGTCGGTCTGATCCGGGTTCGCGACGAAGCGGCAGTTGTCGTCACAGCCGGCGGTCGCTCCGCCGGTACATGGAGCATCGCCGGCATTCTGGGACTGGTCGCCGTCGTCGAGGCGGCCGTCGGAATCCGTGTCGCGGGAGCCGATGCCCGACGGGTGCGTCCAGTCGGTGAAGCCGATGTTCTTGCCGGGCCGCGTCTGGCCCGGACGCACCGTGCGGAACTCGCTCTGGTAGACCGCGTTCACGAGCCAGGGCACCCAGGTGTCGTCGCCGGCGGCCGGATAGTTCGCCTCCTGGTAGAGCCAGCGGACCGCGCGGAAGAGCGCCTGGTCCTGCCACTGCCACGCCGGATGGCCCGCCCGCGCGAGCAGCTGCGCCTGGACGACGGCGCCCTGCAGCGCCTCCCAGACGTAGTTCTCCTTCGCAAAGGGCCCGCAGCTCGGGATCCCGCAGTTGCAGCGCCGCTGGTCGTCGGGGAGCACGCCGTCGACGTTGCGGCCGAGCCGCGTCGCGCCGGCCGGGTTGATCCCGACGGGCTGCTGCGGATTCGCCTGCCAGTCGAGGTTGCCGTACGAGAAGCCCGCGTAGACCGAGCGGTTGCCGACCCAGCCGTGGAAGACCTCCGCGGCGCGCGCGACGTCCGCGCTGTCTCCGACGAAGAGCGAGGCCGCGATGCGCGATGCGCCGGCGTGGGTGCCCCAGTTGTTGGGGCGCTCCTCGTGCGTGCTGATCAGGGTGCGCCCCTCGAGCACCTGGTGCCGCACCTGGTCCACCCAGGTGACGAAGCGCGGCGAGCGGTGGTCGATCAGGTCCGCGGCGAGCACGTAGGCGAGCAGGTTGCGCCCGAGCCCGAGCGTGGTCCCGCCGACCTCGGTGCCGACCGCGGCCTCGAGCGCGGAGAGCGTCTTCTCGCGCATCGCGGCGTCGCCGACGCGCGCGGCGTAGAGCGCGCCCGCGAGGGTCGAGGTGTTGTGCTCGCTGCCCTGATCGGCGACGGACGCCGGGCCCCAGTCGGCCTGCGCCTCCGCGGCGAGCGAGCTCCACGCCGCGCCGCTCGTCGGCAGCGCCTGGAGCTCGGCCGGAGAGAGCCAGATCGAGCGCGTCTGGGCGCCGGCCGGCGGCGCAGCGCTGCCGAGGCCGAAGCAGAGCCCGAGCATCAGGCCAAAGGTGGGGACGAGGTCCCTGGAGTCGTCCCGAGCGCGCACGTCGCCTCCCCCTCCTCCCCGAGCCGCTCCAAACGCCTCGGAACGCGAACCGTCGAGCCTACGGCAGTCGAGCCGATCTCCCGGCGCTTTCGTGAAGAATCTTCACCGGGGCCGCTTCCGGATCGCGCGCAGCACCGGAGCGAGGGCCGAGCGCTCCTCGGGAGCCACCACCGCGGCCGTCGCGGCGGAAAGGGCAAGCACGAGCCAGAAGTAGCGGATGTAGGACGCGTGCAGGAACACACTCGTCGCGAGGTACACGATCAGGGAGAGGCGCAGCCCGTCGGCGATGTGCACGAGATCCGGCCGCAGGTACTCCCAGCGCCGGCGCGCTCGGGCTAGGCTCCGAAAGGTCATTGCGAACACCCCCGTCATCGCGGCGAGTCCGAGGATCCCGTTCTCTGCCGCGATCTGGAGCATCAGGTTGTGCGGCTGCCGCGCCTCGTTGCGCGCGCGTCCGCCCGCGACGCGCGAATACTCGACATAGTGCTCGGGGTACATCTTCGGGCCGACGCCGAGGATCGGGTGATCGGCGAAGATCAGCGCCGCGGTGACCATCTCGGTCAAGCGGCCCTTGGTGGAGCCGTCCGCGTTCTGGACGCCCGGGCTGCCCTGGCTCGTCATCACGCCCGCGAGGTCGGCCAGCGTGCCGAGGCGGACGAGGTACTGCGGCGCAGCGAGCAGCACGAGCGCGACGCCGGCCGCTCCGAGCATCGCGGCGCGGCGGAGATCGATGTGCCCCTGGACCACCATCACGGCCAGCATCACGCCGAGCGCGAGCGCGGAGCCGCGCGAGAAGGCGAAGGAGCTGCCGACGAGGATCAGGCCCAGCGCGGCGCAGCAGGCGAGCTTGCCGCGCAGCCTCCGGCTCGCGTGGTACTGGAAGATCGCGAGCGGCACGAGCATCACCATGACCTGGGCGTAGCGGTTCGGCTCCCCGACGGGCCCCGTGAGCCGCCGCTGGCGCGCGCCGTCGCTCTGCCCGTCGGTGCGGAAGCCGGTGCCGTCGTCGACCTGCGCGAATCCGCCGTAGTCGTAGTCGAAGTTGCCGGTGAGCTGCTGCCAGGTCACGAGCGCGCCGATGCAGGCGCCCGCGGCGATCAGCGACGCGATCACGAGCCGCAGCGATTCCGGCGTGCGGACCGCGTTCGTCACGAGCAGGTACAGCGCGATGCCCTCGAGCGCGAAGGTCGTGAGCTCCGCGAGGCAGCTCTCGGGCTGGACCGAGAGCAGGCCGCCGACGAGCTGGACCGCCGCGAAGGCGAACAGGAAGGGCACCTCCGGCCCGACGAAGACGGGCTTGCCGCGCAGCCAGAGCTCGCGCCCGATCGGAATCAGGAGCAGCAGCGGATACGCGGCGGAGATCGGCTCGGGCACTCCGTGGAAGCGGGCTGCGATCACGGGCATGTTCGTGTAGAGGGCGAACGCGAAGCAGGCGGCGGCCAGCTCCGGCCGGTGGAGCAGATAGGCGAGGCCCGCGGCGCCACACACGAGGGCCGCGAGCGGCAGCGCGGCACCGGTCCAGAACAGGCCAAGCCCGACGAGGATCGCCGCGGCGATGCTCCCGAGCAGGCGCAGCCCGTCGCCGGCGGCCGAGCGCGGCGTCCGCTCTCCCGAGTTCGAAGTGGCGGCGGTCAAGCGGGAGATCCTTCCAGTCTTCGAGTCCGCGCCGAGAGGTGCGCGCGATGTCAGTCTGACATACAGGTGGTGGCAATTCTCGCACGGGCGCACCGAGCTGCAGTCGAGCTGCGCGCGGCGCGCGCGTCGCCTGCACGAAGAGCGCTCCGAGCCGCGCCTTCCGCTCAAAAAAATTAACGCCGATTGCGAGCGAATCGCGGGGCGAGATAGAGTGGTCGAGACGGGGGGTTCGAGAGACAACGTGACCGACTCGCGACTTCCGACACCGTACCGTGACTCCGTTCCGAGCGAATCCTCCCCCGACGTGCGTCTCGAGCTTCGCGATGCGACGGGGCGCCAGATCTGGTCGCTCTACTCCCAGGACTCGCACAGCCTCGACGGCGGCGAGAGCCCGCTCTCGTTCCTGCTGCGAGAGCTTCCGGGGCTGCTCCAGCGCGGGCGCCGCACGCTGATCGCGGGCGCGGCCGTCGGAGCGGTGCTCGGCACCGCTTATCTCGTCGTCGCGGCTCCGACCTATCTCGTCAAGTCGCTCGTGCAGATCGAGCGGCGCGCGTCCTCGCTCGGCGACTACGCGATCGTCGGCGGTGGCGGCGCCGAGTTCTTCGCGACGCAGGCGGAGGTCCTCGACAGCCCGCCGATCGTCGGGCAGGCCGTGCGCGCGACCTTCCGCCCCCCGGATCCGGACGCGCGCGGGATGCTCGCGCGGATCAAGGACGGGTTCCGCTCGCTGCTCGGGGTGGGCGACGACCTCGACCCGATCCTCGCCGAGACCCAGAAGGCCGTGGACTCGCTCGTCGCGACTCCGATCGTCCAGACCAACGTCATGGCGATCACCTACCGGACGCAGGAGCCCGCGCACGGCGTGGCGCTGCTCGACGCGGTGATCGAGACCTACCGCAAGCACATCCGCGGGATCGAGAGCAGCGGTCACGAGTCGGCGCTCACGATCCTCGCCGCGCGCGAGGAGCAGCTGCGCACGGAGCTCTCGGAGCTGCAGACCCGCTTCGTCGAGCTGCGCGCCGAGGGAGGATCGCTCGGCGACGACGAGAACGCGCTGAGCGTCCAGAAGTCGCGGCTCGAGGAGTACGCGCGACTCGCGGTCAAGGCCGAGAGCCGCCGGATCCAGCTCGAGGACCAGCTCGAGGCCGCGAAGCGTCGCGGCGGCGCGCAGGCCGGCGGCCTGCGCAACCAGCTGCGCGACGCCGAGGTCCGGCTCGCGGAGCTGCGCACGAAGCTCGGACCGCGCCATCCCGATCTCAAGGCCGCAAAGGAGCAGATCGAGGTGCTGCGCGTGCAGCAGAGCCCGAGTGCGAACCTCGAGCTCGGCGACATCGAGCAGCGCCTCGCGGCGGCTCGCGATACCGAGGCCCGGCTCGACGCGCTCTACGCGCGCGAGTTCGACAAGGGCAAGGGCCTCGAGTCGCACCGCCTGCTCGAGCAGCAGATGCGCTCCCAGATCGAATCGGTGCGCGAGGCGCACCTCGAGGTGCAGGGGCTCCTGCGCGAGAAGCAGCTCATGGTGAGCGCGCTCGCCGGCGAGGACGCGGGCACGATCATCCGCGTGCTCGAGGCGCCGTCGCTGCCCGAGGATCCGATCTGGCCGCTGCCGATCCCGGTGCTGCTGGCCTTCAGCGCGCTCGGCGCGATCGGCGCCTTCGGCTACGTGCTCGTGTCGGAGAGCCGGCGGCAGCCCGAGCGCGAGCCCTCGACGGCGCTCGTGCCGGTGGGATCGCCGATGCCGCCGATGGCTGCCGCGGGCGGAGGATTGAGCCCGGACTCCCTGCTCTGAGGGGAGCCGAGGAAGCGAAGGGGGGACGCGAGGAGGGGCGCCGACGGCAGGCAGGCCCGGGAGTCGGGAGCAGAGCCCGGTGTGGATGCGGATGCAGATGCGGATCTGGTTGCGGAAGTGGATGTGGACCCGGCGGGGTGAAACGAGGCGTCGATGAAGGGCTGGCGTTGGTGGCATGCGGGGATGGTGGCGTGGCTGTTCGCGCTCTACAACGTGGAGCGACTCCACGCGCCCCTGAATCTCGCGTCGTTCGTGTACCCGCTCGCGGCGCTCTCGGCGCTCGCCGTGCTGCTGGTTCCGGCGGCTGCGCGCGTCGCGATCCCCGCGCTCGCGGCCGGGCCGCTCCTGGTCTACGCCGCGCTCAAGGCGAGCTTCGGACTGCCGGCCTTCGGCGCCGCGCTGCCGCTCAGCGTCACCGAGGTGTGTGCGCTCGTCGTGAGCGTGATGCTCGCCGCGAGGATCGCGCGCGACCGCGCCGCGATCGAGAGCTCGATCGGCATCGCGCTCGTCGAGCACCTCGAGGAGCGCTGCGCCCCCTTCGAGCTCGGCCAGGCGCAGATGGTCCAGGAGATGCGGCGCGCGCGGCGCTTCGAGCGGCCGCTCTCGGCGCTCTCGCTCGCGCCCGCCGAGGGCCTCTCGGAGGTCGCCGTCGACGAGATCTTCGCGCGCGTCCAGCGCGAGAACCTCGAGCGCTACATCTTCGCGCGCGTCGGGCGCATCCTGACCGACCAGACCGAGGGCTCGGGCGTGATCACGCAGCGCGGCGACCACTTCGTCGCGCTGTTGCCGGAGTCGACCGGAGCCGACGCGGAGGCGCTCGCGCAGCGCCTCGAGCAGGAGATCGCCGAAGGCCTCGGCCTGCGCGTGCGCTTCGGCATCGCGGCCTTCCCGGAGCAGGAGGTCACGCTGGATGCGCTCGTGCAGCGGGCGGAGCGCGAGATGCGGCGCCACGAGCCGAGCGTCTCGGCGATCGCGGCCGAGCGGTCGCGCAGCGCGAAGGCGGGTCGCAGCGGCGGCGCTGCGGAGCTGGCTGCGCGCCAGCCGGCCGTCGTCGAGCCCGCGGACGCGGTGGCGGACAAGGCCCAGGGCGCCGCTTGAGCGGCCCGCGCGCGGCGGAGCGCGGCGCGGCAGCGGGCCGCGCCGGCACGGGAGTCGGGATGGACGCAGAGACCAGACAGCCGGGCGCGCGCCGGCTGCGCGTGGCCTACCTGATGTCGCGCTTCCCGAAGCTCACGGAGACCTTCGTGCTCTTCGAGCTGCTCGCGGTCGAGCAGACCGGCGTCGAGGTCCTGCTGTATCCGCTGCAGCGGGAGCGGACCGAGACGATGCACCCGGAGGCGCGCGTGCTGCTCGCGCGCGTGCGCGGCAACCGGATCTTCGACGCGCGCATCGCGGTCGCGGCGCTGCGCTCGCTCTGGCGACGGCCCCGCCTCACGCTCGCGACGCTCTTCGAGCTCGTGCGCGCGAACTGGGGCAGCGCGCGCTACCTCGGCGGCGCGCTCGCGTTCTTCCCGAAGGCGCTCTGGTTCGCCGAGGAGATGCGCCGCGACGGGGTCGATCACGTCCACGCGCACTTCGCGAGCCACCCGGCCGCGGTGGCCTTTGCGATCCGGCGCCTCACCGGGATCCCCTTCAGCTTCACCGGGCACGGCTCGGACCTGCACCGGGACCAGCACATGCTGCGCGAGAAGGTGGAGGCCTCGGCCTTCGCCGCGGCGATCTCGGAGTTCAACCGCGCGCTGATGCTCGGGGTCTGCGGCGCGGAGTTCGCGGAGCGGATCCGCGTGATCCGCTGCGGGGTCGACACCCAGGTCTTCCGGCCCGCGCCGGCCGCGCAGGTCGAGCCCTCCCCGATCGCGCTCGTCTGCACCGGAACGCTGCACGAGGTCAAGGGGCAGGCACCCCTGATCGACGCCTGCGCGCTCCTGCGCGAGCGCGGCATCGACTTCGTCTGCCAGCTCGTCGGAGATGGCCCCGACCGGCGCGCGCTCGAGCAGCGCGCCGCGAGCCTCGGGATCGCGGACCGGGTCCGCTTCCTCGGCACGCGCACGCGCGCAGAGGTCGCGGAGATCCTGCGGCAAGCGCAGATCGGCGTCGCGCCGAGCGTTCCGTCCCGCGACGGCCGGCGCGAGGGCCTGCCGGTCGCGCTGATGGAGGCCGCGGCGAGCGGTCTGCCGCTCGTCGCGAGCCGGCTGTCCGGGATTCCCGAGCTCGTCGAGGACGGCGTCACCGGGATCCTGGTCGAGCCCGGCGACGTCTTCGGGCTCGCCGACGCGATCGAACGCCTCGCCAAGGACCGCGAGCACCGCGAGCAGCTCGGCCGCGCCGCGCGCGAGCGCGTGCTGCGCGACTTCGATCAGCACGCGAACGCGCGCGAGCTCGCGCGGCGCTTCGCGCAGGCTGCCGGCCGATGAGCGAGCTCGTCTTCTGGGCCGCGGCGGCCTGCATCGCCTTCACCTACGTGGGCTTTCCGGCGCTGCTCGCGCTGCGCGCCGCGCTCTTCCGCAGGCCGCATCGGGAGGCGGAGATCCTCCCGCGCGTCTCGCTCCTGATCTGCGCGCACAACGAGGCGCGCTCGATCGCGGCGCGGCTCGAGAACGCGCTGGCCCTCGACTATCCGGCCGAGCGGCTCGAGATCGTCGTGGCCTCGGACGGCTCGGACGACGGCACGCCCCGGATCGCAGCCGGCTACGAGCGCGGCGGGCGCGTGCGCGTGCTCGACCTCCCGCGCCGCGGCAAGATCCCGACGCTCAACGACGCGGTGCGCTTCGCGCGCGGCGAGATCCTGGTCTTCAGCGACGCGAACAGCCACTTCGAGCGCGGCGCGATCCGCGCGCTCGTGCGCCCCTTCGCGGATCCCGAGGTCGGCGGGGTCGCCGGCGATCAGCGCTATGCGAAGCCCGCGCGGCGCGGCTCGGACGGCAACGACGGCGAGCGCGCGTACTGGGCGCTGGATCGCTGGATGAAGCAGTGGCAGAGCGCGGCGGGCAACGTGACCTCGGCCACCGGCGCGATCTACGCGATCCGGAGCTCCCTGTTCCAGGCGGTCCCGGGCGGGGTCACGGACGACTTCTGGATCTCCACGCGCGTCGTGGCCCAGCACAGGCGGCTCGTGTTCGCGCCCGGAGCGATCGCGCGCGAGCCGGTGGCGCCCGGGGCCGGCGCCGAGTTCCAGCGCAAGGTCCGGGTGATGACGCGCGGGCTGACCGGCGTCTGGCTCGCGCGCGCCCTGCTGGATCCGCGCCGCCACGGCTTCTACGCGCTGCAGCTCTTCACGCACAAGGTGCTGCGGCGCCTCGTCGTCGTGCCGCTCGCGCTGCTGCTCGTCGCGACGCCCTTCCTGATCGACGAGGGGCCGCTCTACCGCTTCGCCGCGCTCGCCCAGGCGGGGCTCTACGCGGCCGCGCTGGTCGGCGCGCTCGCGCGCAAGGGCCTCGGCCGGCGCAGGCCCTTCGCGCTGCCGCTCTACTTCTGCCTGGTGAACTTCGCGGCCTGGCAGGCGCTCCTGAACGTGATGCGCGGGCGCCGCATCGAGCGCTGGGACCCGCAGCGCGCGAGCTGAGAGCCCCGGCCCCCGCGGCGGCCGCCCGGCCCCCGCGCGCCCCCAAGTCGAGGGTCGGTCCGGTCGATCCAGCAGGGCGGCGGGGGGGCGCGTGGATCACTACCTGATCACCGGCGGCACGGGCTTCATCGGCTCGCACCTCGCGGAGGATCTCGCCGCGCGCGGCGAGCGCGTGCGCGTGCTCGGGCTGACCGGACTCCCGGAGGAGCGGCGCAACGCCGCGCGGCTCCAGGCGCGCGGGGTCGAGGTGCTCTCGGCGAGCGTGACCGACGAGGCCGCGCTCGCGACCGCGATGGAGGGCGTGAGCCACGTCCACCACCTCGCGGTCGCGATGCGCGAGGGCGGCGTCTCCGACCGCTTCTTCGAGCGCATCAATCTGGACGGCACGCGCGCCCTGCTCGAGGCCGCGCTCGAGAACGAGGTCCGGCGCTTCGTGTTCTGCAGCACGATCGGGATCTACGGCCACCGCGCTCCCGGGATCACGCGCGAGGACAGCCCCTTCGCGCCCGGCAATGCCTACGAGCGCAGCAAGCTCGCGGCCGAGGCGCTGGTCCTCGACTGCGCCGCGAAGCGCGGCCTGCCGGCCGTGATCCTGCGGCTCGCCGACGTCTACGGCCCGCGCGACATGCGCCTGCTGAAGCTCTTCCGCGAGGTCGCGCGCGGCCGCTTCCCGCTCTTCGGCGATGGGCTCGGCCGACGCCACATGGTGTACGTCGACGACGTCGTCGCGGCCTTCCGCCGCGCGGTCGAGTGCGATGCGGCGCTCGGTCGGGCGCTGATCGTCGCCGGGCCCGAGGTCTGCACGCTGCGCGAGCTCGTCGCGCGCGTCGCGGCGGCCACGGGCCAGCCGCGCTTCGGCTGGCGGCTCCCGCTCGCGCCGATGCTCGCGCTCGCGGCGCTGGTCGAGGACCTGTGCCGCGCGCTGCGCATCGCGCCGCCGATCTACCGCCGGCGCATGGACTTCTTCGTCAGCGACGCGGCCTTCGACACGAGCCGCGCGCGGGAGCTGCTGGGCCTCGAGCCGCGCGTGTCCCTCGCTGAAGGGCTGCGGCGGACGCTCGAGGCCTACCGCGAGGACGGGCTGCTCTAGCCGCGCGCGCAGCGTCAAGCGCGCCGCGCGGACGGCCGATACGGGGGCCTCTCGCAGCGGCAGAGGAGCGGCCATGTGCCCGCGCGAAGACGAGTTCCAGGACCTCGCGGCGCCGCCGGATCCCGCGGCGAAGCTCGCGCTCACCGCGGTGATCGAGCCCTTCGACTCCTTCTGGGAGGGGCCCGAGGACGTCGAGTCCGGCTACGAGCGCTTCTACCGCTTCTACGCCGCGAACTATCTGCCGCACGTGCCCGAGGAGCGCGGCTCGCGCATCCTCGTCGTCTCCTGCGGGCCGGGCTATCTGAACGAGACGCTCCGGCGCCACGGCTACCGCGACGTCGTGGGCATCGACTCCTTCCCGGAGAAGGTCGAGCACGGCCGCCGCCGCGGACTCGACTGCCGCGTCGAGCGCGCGTTCCCCTTCCTCGCCTCGCACAGGGAGTGCTTCGAGGCGATCCTGTGCGAGCAGGAGCTCAACCACCTGACCAAGGAAGAGATCCTGGTCTTCCTGCGGCTCTGCCACGAGAGCCTCGTCCCGGGCGGCACCCTCGTCGTCTTCGCGCTGAACGGCGCGAACCCGATCACGGGCGCCGAGGCGCTCGCCCAGAACTTCGACCACTACAACACCTTCACCGAGTACACGCTGCGCCAGGTGCTCGAGTACGCGGGCTTCGAGCGCGTGCGGCTGATTCCGCTGCACCTCTACGTCTTCTACCGCAACCCGGCCAACTACCTGGCCTGGGCCGCCGCGAGCCTGCTGCACTTCGCGTTCCGGATGCTGTTCCGGCTCTACGGCAAGAGCGCCTCGATCTTCACCAAGAAGCTCGCCGCCGCCTGCGTCAAGCCGCTCTGAGTCCGTCCGGCGCGCACCAGTCGCCGGCGGCGATCGCGTCCGCGATGCGCAGCGCGGCCTTGCCGTCGCCGTAGGGATTGCGCGCGCTCGCCATGCGCCGATGGGCCTCGCGGTCGTCGAGCAGCTCGAGCGCCGCGGGCACGATCTTCCGGCCCGTTCCGACGAGGCGCGCCGCGCCGGCCGCGACGCCCTCCGGGCGCTCGGTCACCTCGCGCAGCACGAGCACGGGCACGTCGAGCGCGGGCGCCTCCTCCTGGATCCCGCCGCTGTCGGTCAGGATCAGGTACGCGCGCGCCATCAGCTGGCAGAACTCCCGATACGCGACCGGCTCGATCAGCCGCACCTGCGCGACCGGCCCGAGGATCTCGCGCACGCTCGCGCGCACCTCCGGGTTCGGGTGCATCGGCAGCACGAAGTCGCAGTCGGGCCGCAGCCGCGCGAGCTCGCGGACGGCCGCGCAGATCGCGCGCAGCGGCGCGCCGAAGCTCTCGCGCCGGTGCGTGGTCACGAGCACGAGCCGGCGCGACGCGTCGAGCGCCGCGAGCGCCGGGTCCAGGAAGCGGTAGTCGGGGCGCAGCGTCTCGAGCAGCGCATCGATCGCGGTGTTGCCGGTCAGGTGGATCTCGTCCTCGGGCACGCCTTCGGCGAGCAGCGCCGCGCGCGCGGTTCCGGTCGGCGCGAAGTGCAGGCGCGCGAGCGGCGTGACGAGGCGCCGGTTCAGCTCCTCCGGGAAGGGATTCCAGCGGTCGCCGCTGCGCAGGCCCGCCTCCACGTGGCCGACCGGGATCCGCTCGAGCTGCGCCGCGAAGGCCGCCGCGAAGGTCGTCATCGTGTCGCCCTGCACCAGCACGAGGTCGGGGCGCAGCTCGCGCAGCACCGGCGGCAGCGCGACGAGCACGCGGCTCGCGACCTCCGCGGGGCTCTGGCCCGGGCTCATGAGCGCGAGGTCGCGGTCGGCGCGCAGCCCGAACACGCCCATCACCTGGTCGAGCATCTCGCGGTGCTGGCCGGTCAGGCAGATCCGGCTCTCGAAGTGCGCGGGGCGCTGCGCGAGGGCGCGCACGACGGGCGCGAGCTTGATCGCCTCGGGGCGCGTGCCGAAGACCGAGAGCACGCGGATCACGCCGCGCTCCCGGCCTCGGCCGCCCGCTTCTCGCAGAGCTCGGCGTGGCTCACCGAGCGGAAGCCGCGCTCCTGCACGCGCTGGAGCACGCGCCGCAGCATCCCGATCCGGACGCCCTCGTAGCAGGGATGGCCGTAGAGCACGACGACCTCGCGCTCGGCGAGGTGCAGATCGAGCTCCGCGAGCACGCGGTCCTCCGGGGTCCGGCGCGCGGCGTGCCACTCGAGCCAGGGCACGGTGCGCGCTCCGATCAGCGTCACCGGGACGAGGGCGAGGGGCAGCGCGCGCGCGCCCGCGCGGGCCGGGCGCGGCTCGCCGCCGATCGCGTCGCCGCAGTAGCGGAACGAGAGCTCCGCGAGGAGCTCGAGCACGCGCTCGTCCGAGCGGAAGCCGGGCGAGGCGAAGCCGGCCGGAGCGCCGAGCTCCGCGCGAAAGAGCGCGAGCGCGCGCGTGAGCTCGGCGCGCAGCCACTCGCGCGAGAGCTCCGGGAAGCGCCGGCTCCAGACCACGTGGTCCATGCCGCCGTGGAGGCCGAGCTCGTGGCCCTCGTCGCGCAGCGCGCGCAGCTCGGGAAGAAAGCGCGCGCCCACGGGCCGCGCGAGCAGCGTCTCCAGCGCAAAGCGCCCGAGCCCGATCTTCGCGATCAGATGGATCGCATCGGCGTCGGCGAGCTTCTCCCGCGTGCGGGAGAGCCCGCGGAGCCACTCGCGCAGGTTCGTCGAGCGGCCGAGGTTCACGAAGAAGCTGTGGCGCACGCCGAGCTCGCGGCAGAGCGCCCGGATCCGCGGCAGGCCATCGGTGATGCAGGCGCGGTGGTCGATGTCCCAGCGGAACGAGAAGAGCCGCTCGCTCATGCGCAGATCCGCGACTGCTCGATCTCCTCGAAGATCTCCTCGAGGGCGAGCGCGGTCCTGTCCCAGCTGTAGAGGCGCTGCGCGCGCTCGCGGCCCGCGGCGCCCATGCGCGCGCGCAGCTCCTCGTCCTCGAGCAGCGCGCGCAGCGCGTCGGCGAGCGCGCGCGCGTCGCCCTTCGGCACGACGAGGCCGGTGACGCCGTGCTCGACGACCTCGGGCAGCCCGCCCGCGTCCGTCGCGATCACGGGGATCGCGCAGCCCATCGCCTCGGCGGCCGGGATGCCGAAGCCCTCCTCGAGCGAGGGGATCACCGACACCGCGGCCGAGCGGAACCAGCCCGGCAGCTCGTGGTTCGGGACCGAGCCGAGGAAGCGCACGCGCGCCCCGATGCCCAGCGCGCGCGCCTGCTGCTCGAGCGCGGGGCGCTCGAAGCCGTCGCCCGCGAGCACGAGGCGCAGCGCGGGGAACTCGTCGCGCAGCGCCGCGACCGCCTCGATCAGGAAGCGGATGCCCTTGCGCGGGATCAGCTGGCGGCAGGCGAAGACCATCTGCGGGCCGGAGTCCTCGAGCGGCTCCTTCTCGGGATCGGCCGGCGAGAAGCGGCGCAGGTCGGCCCCGTTCTCGACCAGGTGCATGTTGCGGCTCCGCGCGCCGGCGCGATAGGCGTGCTCGCGGCAGTCCTCCGAGATCGCCGTGAGCGCGTCGGCGCGCCGCAGCGTCCCGCGCAGCAGCGGCTTCACGTACCAGCGCGTCGGGAAGTCGTAGCCCTGCTCCCTGTTGACGTAGACGTCGCCGCCGTGGAGCGTGATCGCGCAGGGCACGCCGAGGCGCCACGCGGCTGCGACGGCGGCCGGACCGGTCGGGATCGCCCAGTGCGCGTGGATCAGCTGGGCGCCGAAGTCGCGGCCCTCGCGGAGGTTCCAGCGCTGCTGCAGCCAGAGGTAGCGCGCCATCGCCGCGAGGCGGGCCAGCTTCTGGCGCGGCCCGACGCGGCTCTGCGCGACCTTGCCGTAGCCGAGGTCCTCCGGCAGCGCGAGCGGGAAGCGCACCACCTCGACGCCGTCGAATTCCTCGCGCGGCGCGGAGTCGCGATCGCCCGGCGTCACCACGCGCACGCGGTGGCCGCGCAGCACGAGGTGCCGGTTGATGTCGTGCACGTAGGTCGCGCGCACGTCGGTCGCGAAGCGCGGGTACCAGTAGGTCGGACACAGGATGCGGAGGCAATGGGTCATGTCGGGTTCCAGGCATGGGCGGTCGCGACCGCCTCGGTTTCCTTGCGCACGCGCGGAGCGTCCCAGCCGAGCTCGCGCGCCAGGATCTCGGCGCAGCGCGCGAGCGTCGCGGGAGCCGGCGGACCGCAGCTGCCGAGGTCGGTGCGGCGCAGCACGACGTCGCACAGGCTCTGCGCCATCTCGCAGCGGACCGCGTAGACGAGCTGGGCGCCGATCGCGTCGCAGCCGGGGTCGAGCGGCGCGCAGAGCTCGGGCCGCTCGCTCGCGAGAGCGAGAACCTGCGGGTACTCGCTGCCGTGGCTCGCGACGAGCTGGCGCATCGAGCGCTCGGGGATCGCGGGCGGGCGCACCGCGAGCGCCGCGTGCAGGAGCGCCGGGAGGTCGCCGAAGCGCGCGCCCGAGACGGGCGCGTGGCCGGTCGCGCAGGCCGGCAGGTCGCGGCGGCCGAGCAGCAGCGCGACGCGGTCGACGGCGCTCTCGGCGACCGCGCGGCCCATCGTGAGGCGCACGCTCATCGCGCTCACGAGGCCGCGCGGACCGCCGCGCTCCGCGTGGTCGACGACCAGCGAGCGCTTGCCGAAGGAGAGATGGGTCTCGCCCTCGGCGTTCTCGCCGAAGGGCAGCAGGCCCGCGTAGACGGCGCCCACGTCCGCGGGCTCGAGCGCGAGTCCCGGGCAGGCCTCGTCGAGCTCGGCCAGGAAGTCCAGCACCTCCTCGCGCTCGACGCAGAGCTCGTAGGGATCGCCCTCGAAGACCCGGCTCGAGACGCCCGCGAGCGTGTGCCGGCGCCAGGGCAGCAGGAAGAGATGGCGCTTGCCGCGCGAGAAGACCGCGTCGGGGTCCTCGTAGCGGGTCTGCACGGCGAGGCCGCGCGCGCCGACGAGGTTGCGCCGCAGCACGAGCGCCATGTCGCGCGAGAGCGGCGTGCGGCGGCGCGCCTCGATGCCCGTGCGCACGAGCAGCTGCTCGGCATAGGGACCGGTCGCGTTGACGACCGCGGCCGCGCGGATCTCGAGCGGTCGCCCGGAGAGCCGATCGCGCACGCGCGCGCCGCGCACCGCGCCCGCCTCGATCAGGAAGTCCGTGAGCTCGCAGTGGTTGGCGGCCACGGCTCCGGCCTCGACCGCGGCGCGCACGATCGCGAGCACGAGGCGCGGCGGGTCGAGCACCTGCCCGTCGCTGAAGAGCGCGCCGCCCGTGAGACCCGCGGGCTCGAGCGCGGGCAGCGTGTCGAGCGTCTCCGCGCGCGAGAGGATGCGCCCGGCCGGAATCCGCTGCGCGCGCGGCAGCCGGCGGTTGCGGTCCGCGGTCAGCGCCTCGAGCAGCGCGAAGGCGGCCCGGAACACGAGCTTGCCGCCCATCCCGCGGCCCTGCGTCGGCACCACGATCGGCAGCGGCCGCGTCAGGTGCGGCGCGATGCGCAGGAGATTGGCGCGCTCGCGGCACGACTCGCGCACGCGCGCCAGGTCGGCGTGCTGCAGGTAGCGGATGCCGCCGTGGAGCACCTTCAGCGAGTGCGCCGAGGTCGCGCCGCAGAAGTCGCGCGCCTCGACGAGCGCGACGCGCAGACCGCGCAGCGCGGCATCCCACGCGGTGCAGGCGCCGGCGATGCCGCCGCCCACCACGAGCAGGTCGTAGTTCCGCTCCGCGAGCGCCTGGGTGTCGCGCTGCACTGGACCTCTCGCGCGCCTTCGGCGGGCTCCCGCCGGCACCGCTCGCGCAGCTCTCGCGCAGCGCTCGCGAAATGCGGGCCCATCTCTTTGCGGCCGCCCGAGCCGAGGGATTGAGCGGCGCGCGAGGCCGCTCGCGGAGCGGCAGCTCCAGGGCCGGCAGCCGCGCGAACGCGGGGAGTTCGGGCCGCGCGCCGCGGCTCAGCGCATCAGGCTGCCGCCGTCGGTCACGAGCGACTGGCCGTTGACCCAGCGCGCGGCGGCCGAGCAGAGCCAGACCGCCGCCTCCGCGACGTCCTCGGGGCGACCCATCGAGCCGCTCGCGCGGATCGCCGCGCCGATCTCGGGCGGGGCCTGGTCGAGCGAAGCGCGCAGCATGCGGGTGTCCGTGACGCCCGGACAGATCGCGTTGCACGAGATGCCGAGCTGCCGGTACTCGCTCGCGACGTTCTTCGTGAGGCCCAGCACGCCGTGCTTGGCGGCGGTGTACCAGGCCATGCCGGGCGACGGGACGATGCCCGCGCCCGACGAGGTGTTGACGATCGCGCCGCGCCGCCCGTCCACGGGCTCCTGGGCGAGCATCTGGACCAGCTCGTACTTGAGGCACCAGAACACGCTCGTGAGGTCGCTGCGGATCACGCGCTCCCAGTCCGCGGTCTCGATCGTGTGGAAGGCCGCGGCCGGCGGGCAGATCGCGGCGTTGTTGAGCGCGCAGTCGAGGCGCCCGAAGCGCGCCGCGACCTCGCCGACCATCCCGCGGATCGCGCCCTCGTCGCAGACGTCGACTTCGAGGAAGAGCGAGCGGCTGCCGCGCGCCTCGATCCGCGCGGCCGTCTCGCGGCCGCCCGCGGCGTCGACGTCGGCCACGGCGACCGCGGCCGCGCCCTCGCGCGCGAAGATCTCCGCGGCCGCGCGCCCGATGCCGCTGGCGGCTCCCGTCACGAGCGCGATCGATCCGCTGCACAGGGCCATCGGCGCGCATGATAGTGTGGCCGGACCGGGCCGGAGGGAGGAAAACGCGATGTTCGATCTGGGCGGCCGCGTCGCGCTCGTGACGGGGGCCGGGCAGGGCGTCGGGGCGGGCATCGCGCGCATCCTCTCGAGCCAGGGCGCGCGGGTCGGAGTCAACGATCTGCACGCCGAGCGCGCGAAGGCGACGGTCGAGCAGATCGCGCGCGCGGGAGGCGCTGCCGTCGCGGCGCCCTTCGACGTCGCGGACTACGCGGCGGTCTGCGCGGGCATCGAGCGCTTCGCGGCGCACTTCGGCCCGGTCGACATCCTCGTCAACAACGCGGGGATTCCCGAGGGCATGGGGATCCAGCCCTTCCGCGAGAGCGAGCCCGCCGCCTGGCGGCCCTACGTCGACGTGAACCTCTACGGTGTGATGAACTGCTGCCGGGCCGTGATCAACGGCATGGTCGAGCGCGGCTTCGGGCGCATCATCACGATCTCCTCCGGCGCAGGGACGACGGGTCTCTCGCTGGGCGTCTCTCCCTACGCGGCCGGGAAGGGCGGAGGCATCTCCTTCATGCGCCACCTCGCGATCGAGAACGCGAGGCGGGGCGTCACGGCGAATACCGTCGCGCTCGGCCTGATCAACAGCCAGCGCGAGCCGGAGGCCACCGCGCAGCTCGCGAAGTCGGTCCCGGTCGGCCGCCTCGGCGAGCCCGAGGACGTCGGCGCGCTCTGCGCCTATCTCGCGTCGAACGAGTCGAGCTGGATGACGGGCCAGACGCTGCAGATCAACGGCGGCAGCGTCACGACCTGAGGCCTGGGGCTTCCCGCGCGCGCCTCAGCGCCACGCGATGCAGAGCGGCAGCCGCGCGTGGCGCCGCACGAAGAAGCTCGGCACCCAGGCCGGCGGGTCCTCCGGGTCGAGCTCGAAGTGGCTCGTGCGCGCGAGCAGCGCGCCGAGCGCGATCTTCGCCTCGAGGCGCGCGAGCGCGGCGCCGACGCAGAAGTGCAGGCCGCGGCCGAAGCCCAGGTGCGCGGTCGCCCGCGGACGCGCGAGGTCGAGGCGATCCGGATCCGGGAACACCGCGGGGTCGCGGTTGGCCGAGGCCCAGAGCAGGAGCAGCGGCGCGCCCCGCGCGAGCGCGACGCCGCCGAGCTGCGTGTCGCGCGCGGCCATCCGGTAGTGGCCGCGGAAGGGAGACTCGAGGCGCAGCACTTCCTCGACGAAGGGCTCGAGCGCGCGCGGATCACCGCGCAGCCGGGCCTGCAGCTCGGGCTCGTCGGCGAGACGCCGCACGGCGTTGCCGAGCAGACCCGCCGTCGACTCTCCGCCCGCACCCGTGAGCTGCACGAGCATCGGGACGACGTCCTTCTCGGGGAGCCGCCCGGCGTCGACCGCGCGGACCAGCGCGCCGAGCAGGTCGTCGCCGGGCCGCCGCCGCGCGGCCGCGAGCTGCTGCAGCAGGTAGGCCGCGTTCTCGGCCGCGGCGCGCGCGAGCTCGGCCATGCGCGTTCTGTCGGCCGTGCCCGAGAGCAGCTCGGTGCCCTCGAAGGCCCACTGCACCAGGCGCGGCGCGTCCGCGGGCGGGAGCCCCAAGAGCTTCGCGACGAGCTGCATCGGCAGCGGGTTCGCGAGAGCCCCGGTCCACTCGATGCGCGCGCGGCCGGCCTGCGCAGCGATCAGCGCGGCCGCGCGCTCGGCGAGCCAGGGCTCGAGCGCCTCGAGGCGCGACGCCTTGAGCAGCGGCTGGACCAGGCCGCGGTGCAGCGCGTGCTCGGGATCGTCGGCGGTCGCGAGCACGTCCGGCGCGGTCGCCACGCCGGCCATCGAGAAGCGCTCGAGGCCGCCGTCGTCCGAGCGGATCAGCAGCGATTCGAGGATCGAGGAGAAATCCGCGGGGCGCGCGAGCGCCTCCTCGACGCGCTCCCAGGTCGAGACGAGGTAGGCGCCCGTGCCGGGCACCTCCCAGACGGGGGCCTGGCTGCGCAGCGCGGCGTAGAAGGGATAGGGATCGTCGAGCTGCTCCGGAGCGGTCAGTGCGCGGATCTCGAGCTGCATGCGTTCCCCGCGGTGGCTTCAGTACGAGCGCGGCAGCCCGAGCAGCTGCTCGCCGATCCGGTTGCGCAGCATCTCGTTCGTGAGCGGCGAGAAGCTCCAGAGCCGGCCGTCGCGGTAGTAGCGCTGCATCGGGTTCGCGCGCGTGTAGCCGTGACCTCCCATCAGCTGCATGCCGCGCTCGGCGATCCGGACCGCGGCCTCGGACGCGACGAGCTTCGCGATCGAGGCGACGAGGCCGCTGTCGCCTCCGGCCACCTCGATCTCCGCGGCGCGCAGCATCTGCGCGCGCGCGGAGTCGAGCGCGATGGCGGCGTCGACCATCCAGTGCTGCGGCACATGGAACGCGCCGATCGGCTTGCCGAAGACCTCGCGCTCGCGCGCATGGCGCACCGCGAGCTCGAGCGCGGCGCGCCCGACGCCGAGCGTCGCGGCCGCGGCATTCAGCCCCTCGCGGTTCACGCTCGCGAAGACCTGGCGCATGCCGCGGTCCGGCTCGCCGAGCAGCGCGGACTCGGGCAGCAGGACGCCGTCGAGGAAGACGTCGCAGGTCGAGAGGCCGTGGATGCCGAAGGTCTCGATCTCGCGGATCTCGACGCCGCGCGCGCGGGCCGGAACCAGGAACATCGTGATCCCGTGCACCGGCGAGCGCTCGATCGGGCTCGTGCGCGCGAGCACGATCAGCGCCTCCGCCCGAGCCGCGCCCGAGGTCCAGGTCTTCTGGCCGTCGAGGCGGAAGCCCGACGCGCCGCGCTGCGCGCGCGTTCGCATCGCGCGCGCGACGTCCGTGCCCCCGCCGGGCTCCGACAGCGCGAACGAGACCCGGGCCTCGCCCGCGATCAGCCGGCGCAGGAGAGCCTCGTGCTCCGCGCCGCGGCCGAAGCGCGCGAGCACCTGCACCGCCGCGTAGTGCCCGATCAGGAAGGCGGCCATCGAGGTCGGACCGGCCGCGAGCTCCTCGACCGCGACGAGCTGGTCGCGCACGTCGCCGCTGCCGCCGAGGGCCTCCGGCGCGTCGATCCCGAGCACGCCCTGCGCGGCGAGGTGCGCGCAGAGCGCGTCGTCGAAGCGCTCGGCCTCGTCGAGCTCGCGGATCCGCGCGGGCGGCGACTCCTTCTCGATCAGCGCGCGCAGCGCGCGCCGCAGCTCGCCGCGCTCGGGCGTCTCGGCGAGCGGGTCGCCCGGGAGCGGCGCATCGGGAAAGGGGTAGGGCATCGGCGGCGCACTCCAGCGGCTGCGGGCCGCGCGGCTCAGAGCTTGGCGAGGATCTGCTCCTGGTAGCGCCCGACCAGGCGCACCACGGCCTCGAGGTCGCGTCCGCTCGCGCCGGCCTCGGATTCGCAGACGATCAGCCGCGCGATGCCCACTTCGGCATAGCGCTTCACGAAGTCGAGGTCGAGGGTCTTCGCGAAGTCGTAGCTGCCGGGCCAGACGCTGAGCTCGATCTCGTCGGGGTTGCGGCCCGCCCCGGCCGCGACCGCGCGCAGCTCCGCGGCGCGCAGCGCGAAGTCCGCGGGCGAGATCACGTAGGGGTACCAGCCGTTGCCGCGCAGCCCGGCGCGCCGCGCCGCGGCCGGGCTGCTGCCGCCGATCACGATCGGAACGCCCTCGGCGCGCTGCGGCCTCGCGTCGCCCGGCCAGGGCTTCGCGTCGCAGTGCACGCGCTCGAAGCGCACGTGGCGGCCGCGGAAGCTCGCGGGGCCGGGCCGCCAGAGCGCGCGCATCGCGTCGATGCACTCGTCGAGGCGCCGGCCGCGGTCGCGATAGGGCACGCCGCAGGCCGCGTACTCCTCCTTCTGCCAGCCGATTCCGACGCCGAGCTGCAGGCGCCCGCGCGAGAGCGCATCGAGGGTCGCGGCGCGCTTCGCGAGGATCGCCGGGCTGTGCTGCGGCGCGACCACGACGCTGGTGCCGAGCCCGATGCGCGTCGTCACGGCCGCGGCGAAGCTCAGCCACTCGAGCGGGTCGGGCATCAGCGTCGTCGGCGAGGTCGGCATCTCGCCCGACGGCGAGTAGGGATAGAGCCTCTCGTAGCCCTCGGCGACGACCACGTGCTCGACGCTCCAGAGCGACTCGACGCCGAGCGCCTCCATGCGGTGGCAGAAGCCGACGACCCAGTCGGGGTCGAGGATGCGATCGCGATCGAAGAGGGGCAGGATGCCGAGTGCGGGCTCTCTGCGGGCCAAGCGGGGTCTCCTGCGGGTCGGGCGCTCCTGGCACGCTGCCGCGCCGCCCGGCGCGCGCCCGCGATTCTATCTCGCAGGTCTATACTGCGCGCCGATTTCCACTCCGAGGCGAGGCGTGAACATCACCGCGGCGAAGTTCGGCTACCCCGACGCCCTGCTGCACGGCACGCCGCACTGGCTCGTGCTGCTGCGCCCGGTGCAGGTCACGCTCGGCAGCCTGGTGCTCTGCTGCGTCGATCCGGCGCGCCGCTTCGGCGAGATCAGCGAGGCGGCGGCTGCCGAGCTCAAGCCCGTCACCTCGAAGATCGAGGCGGCGCTCTCCGCCGCGTTCCAGCACGACCGCATCAACTACCTGATGCTCATGATGGTCGACCCGGACGTGCACTTTCACGTGCTCCCGCGCTATGCGAGCGAGCGCGAGATCGCGGGCCAGCGCTGTGCGGACCGCGCGTGGCCGGGCCCGCCCGACCTCACGCAGTCCCTCGAGCTCGCGCCCGCCGCGCGCGCGGCCCTGCTCGCGCGGCTGCGCGATCACTTCGCCTGAGCGCGGCTCGCCGGGGCTCGCGTCGGACGACGAGTCGTAGCGCAGCGGCGCGGAGTTCCTGGTCGACGGCGGCGCGAGCGCGGCGCGCGGCCGCTCCTATCCGCCGCGCCGGCGCCGGCCCAGTGCGCGCAGCACGCCGTGGAAGAGCGGCCTCAGCGCGCGCCCCGCGCCGCGTCGGAGCCGCGACGCGGCGCGGGTGTTGCGCGCCGAGCCGAAGCGCTCGAGGCCGAGCTCGTCGCGCAGGTCCTGCGAGAGCAGCTCGAGCGGGGCGTCGAGGGGAATGCCGGTCGCGTCGGCGATCCGCACCATGCGCTCGAAGTTGCCGACGATCCCCGCCGCGTCGACGAGCCCCTCCGCGCCGACCGCCGCGCGCAGCCTGGCCCTCGCGCGCGCGAGCTCGGCGTCGCTTCCCCGGACCAGCGCGTCCGTGAACGCGAGCAGCTCCTCGGCGTGCGCGACGCCGCTCGCGGCCGCCGCGGAGGGATCGGTGATCGAGGCGAGATCGACCTCGCGTCCCGTCAGCTCGGCGCTCGCACGGAGCGCCAGCGCGTGCGCGGTGGTTCAGTAGAAGCACTCGTTCAGCGCGGAGACGCGCGCCGCGACGAGCTCGATCTGCGCGCGGTCGATCGCGCGGCCGGCCCGCAGGTCGACGATCCGGTCGAGCGGGAGATAGTGCGCGGCCGAGAGCCGGCTCAGCTGCCGGACCGCGTCCGGCACGAGGCTCAGCGCGCGGATCACGTTGGCCGTGAGGCGGCCGCGCCAGAGATTCGCCTCGCGGCCGACGGCCCCCGCGGCCGGAATCATCGGAACCCAGGCCGCTTCGAGCCGGGCCTGCGCGGGCCGGTAGCGCGACGGCTCGCCCGGCAGCGGCTCCGGCAAGGGGTGCAGCGGCAGGCCCAGGCCGCGGCACACCGCGTCGATGCTGACGAGGGTGACGACGACGCCGAGGATCTCGACGTAGGCCGCGTCGCCGAGTCCCTCGGCGAGCTTCTGCTGGTACCAGCTGCGCGTCAGCCGCGCCGGATCGCGGACCACGCGGTGCACCACGTCGACCGCGGCGTCGGGCAGCTGCGTCGCGCGGTCGTGCGGGATCTCGACACCGCCGGGCGCGAGCGCGCGCGCTCTCTCGTGGCAGCGCCGGCACTCCCGCGCCTGGCGCGCCTCGGCCGCGAGCGCGACGCGCTCCGCGCCCGTCCACCAGCTGCCGGGAGCCGCGAGCCGCCGCCAGGCGTCGCGGTGCGCGTCGGCGATGTCGCCGCGCACGGGGAAGGGCAGCTGCGAGAACCCGAGCTCCACCACGGCTGGAACCCCCGATCCGCGGATGGCCGCGCGGGCGCCTCAGTGCGCCGCCGCCGCAGCGGGCGGGCCGGCGGGCGGCCGGCAGGTCAGCAGCACACCGGCGCCCAGCAGTGCGGCCAGCGCCGAGCCCGTGAGCACCGCGAGCTTCGCGATCTCGAGCCGCTCGCTGCTGCCGAAGGCGAGGTGCGCGATGAAGAGCGACATCGTGAAGCCGATGCCGCCGAGCAGAGCGGCGCCGAGCATGTGGCGCCAGCCGACGCCGCGGGGCAGCGCGCTGAGCCCCAGGCGCACGGCCAGGAACGACGCGCCGAGGATGCCGACCGCCTTGCCGACCACGAGCCCGAGCACGATGCCCCAGGCCTCGGGGTCGACCACGGCGTGCCCGGCCACGTCGCCGACCGAGACGCCCGCGTTCGCGAACGCGAAGGCCGGCACCACGAAGAAGGCCGTGAGCGGGAGCATGCCCTTCTCGAGCCGCTGCAGCGGCGTCTGCGCGCTCTCGGTCAGCTTCTCCATCGCGCGCAGCACGCCCTGCTGGACGGAGCTCGTGAGGATCATCGTTCCGTGGCTGCGGTCTCCGGCCGCCGCGCGGTCGCGGTCGAACGCGTCGGCCAGGCGGCGCGTGTGCCGCGTGAACTCGTCGCCGTCGATCCGCGTGCGCACGGGGATCGTCATCGCGCCGAGCACGCCCGCGATCGTCGCGTGGACCCCCGACTCGAGCACGAAGAACCAGAGCGCGAGTCCGACGATCCCGTAGACCCACCAGCGCCGCACGCCGAGCAGGTTCATCCCGCCCATCGCGCCCATCGCGGAGAAGGCGAGGCCGAGGGCCGGCAGGCTCAGATGCTCGGGGCTCGTGTAGAAGAGCGCGATGATCAGGAGCGCGCCGAGGTCGTCGGCGATCGCGAGCGTGACGAGGAAGACGCGCAGCCCCTGCGGAATCCGAGCGCCGAGCAGGGCCAGCACGCCGAGCGCGAAGGCGATGTCGGTCGCGGTCGGAATCGCCCAGCCGCGCAGGGAATCCGCGCCCCAGTTGAAGGCCGCGTAGATCAGCCCCGGGACGAGCATGCCGCCGACCGCCGCGATCAGCGGGAGCGCGGCCTTGCGCGGCTCCCTGAGCTCGCCCGCGAGGAACTCGCGCTTGATCTCGAGCCCGATCACGAAGAAGAAGGCCGCCATCAGCGCGTCGTTGACCCACCACTCGAGGTGGCCCGGGTGCTTGCCCGACGGAAACACCCAGCCGCCGACGTCGAGGCGGATGCGCGTCCCGGTCCAGAACTCGTGGAACGCGTGTCCGAGCGCGCTGTTCGCGAGCAGCAGCGCCGCGAGCGCGCTGACCAGCAGCACGATGCCGCCCGCGGCCTCCTTCTTCGCGAAGTTGCCGAAGGGGCCCACGACCGCGTCGATCGGGCGCCGCCGCGTGTGCACGTCCTGGAAGAAGTCGGGGTCGGTATGCGCCATCGCGGGAGGGGTACCTCGTCTGTGAATCGGCGCCACGGCGCCGCGATCGCCCGCGGCAGGATGCCCCATTCTCGTGTTCGCGCCGACCCAGTCGCGCACGCGCTCGGCCCCGCTCTTGCAGAGACGGCGCAGCGGCGCGCGCTCGCCGATGCGCTCGAGACGCCTCGCGAGGTCGCGATCGGCAGCGCGTTCCTCGGCGCGCTCAGGCCGCGTCGAGCGGCAGGCTGAGCGCGACGCTGCCGGTCAGGTGATCTCCGAGCTCGTTCGCGACCCGGATCGCGAGCTCGACGGCGCGCTCGTCGCCCTCCCGACCCGTGCGCGCGACCCGCCCCGTGAAGCGCAGCGTCTGCCCGGGCAGCGCCTGCGCGCCGAGCCGGATCGCGATGCGGCGCAGCCGCGCCTCGGGTCCCGCCCAGTCGGTGACATAGCGCGAGACGTAGCCGTTGCTCGTGAGGATGTTCATGAAGATGTCCGGCGCGCCCTGCGCGATCGCGTAGGCGCGATCGTGGTGCACCGGCATGAAGTCGCGCGACGCGATCGCGCCCGCGACGATGCGCGTCGCGCTGAGCGGCAGCTCGAAGGGCGGCAGCGCCTCGCCGTCGGCGGCCGCGCCCGCGGGCCTCGCGCGGCTCGGCGCGCCCGCGCTGCCCGCTGCGGCGCCGCTGCCCGGCCCGCCCGCGCTGCCCGGCGCGAACTCGAGGATCCGGAAGCGCTGTCGGCCCACCAGCTCGCCCGCTGCGTCGCGGTAGGTCGTGAGCCAGGTCACGAAGTAGCCGGCGCCCAGCGCGGTGGCCTTGCGCTCGGAGATCGACTCGAGCGCGGTCGACGCCTCGAGCTGGTCTCCGGGTCGCAGGTAGCGCTCGAACTCGAGCTCGGAGTTCGTCGCGAGCGTGCCGCGGTAGCCCGCGTTGGCGAGGGTGACGATCGGGCTCTCCGGGTCGAGCTCATCGGCGGCGCCGCCGCGCTCGGCGATGCCCTCGATCCGCGGGCGGCCCATCGTCCAGGTCTGCAGCATCGCGGGGGGCGCCACGATCCCGCCGAAGCGCGTCGCCCTCGCGAACGCGGCGTCGAGGTAGACCGGGTTGCGGTCGTCGAGCGCGTCGACCCAATGCCGGATCATCGGCAGGTTCACGGGATCGGGCGCCCGCGCCGGTCCCGATCGGCTGAGCGGCTTTCCGATCCAGTCCTCGAGCCGCGCCCGCAGCGGGTCCGCCGCCTCCGCCATGTTCGCGATCCTCCCCGTGTGCTCGGCCGCTCCGCGCAGCGCCGCTCGACGCTCCTCGCGCGGCTGACCTATTAACCCAGGGACCTCTCTCTGCCAACCGGAACGCCGCGCGCCGCCGCGCCGGAGGAGGAGCCATGGCGGAGCTCGCAGCCCTCGCGCCGCTCGAGCCCGAGACCCGCCTGCTCGTCGGCGGCGTTCTCCGCGAGGCCGCGGGCGGCAGGCGCTTCGAGAACCTCGACCCCTCGACCGGCGAGCGGCTCGGCAGCTGCGCCGACGCGGGCGCGGCCGACCTCGACGCCGCGGTGGCCGCCGCGCGCCGCGCCTTCGACGAGAGCGACTGGTCGACCAATCCCGCGCTGCGCGCGCGCTGCCTCGGCCAGCTCTGCGAGGCGTTCGCCGACGAGATCGAGCGCTTCCGCACGATCCTCGTCTCGGAGGCGGGTGCGCCGGTCGCCCTCACGCACTGGTACCAGCTCGATCCCGTGATCGGCGACCTCGGCTACTGGCGCGACCAGATCGGCGCCGTCGCGCTCGAGACCGAGCTCCCCGTCAAGCAGGTGATGGGCCGCGCGACGCGGCGCACGCTGCGGCGCGAGCCCTTCGGCGTGGTCGGCGCGATCACGCCGTGGAACGCGCCGCTGCACCTGATCGCCGTCAAGCTCGGGCCCGCGCTCGCGGCGGGCAACAGCGTCGTGCTGAAGCCGCCGCCCGACACGCCGTGGTGCGGCGCGACCTTCGGCCACCTCGTCGCCGAGCGCACCGACATCCCGCCGGGCGTCGTCAACGTGATCACGTCCTCCGACCACGCGATCGGCGAGCGCCTCGTCGCGGACCCGCGCGTCGACATGGTCTCCTTCACGGGCTCCACCGCGACCGGCAAGCACATCATGCAGGTGGGCGCGTCGAACGTGAAGAAGCTCTTCCTCGAGCTCGGCGGCAAGAGCGCGCACATCGTGCTCGACGACATCGACCCGGCCGAGATCGCCGGCTCCTTCGCGGCCGGCTGCACCCACGCGGGCCAGGGCTGCTCGAACCTGACGCGCATCCTGCTGCCGCGCGCGCGCTACGAAGAGGGCGTCGAGGTGATCGCGAAGGCGCTCCGGGCCATGCCCTACGGCGACCCGCGCGACCCGGTGAACGTGATGGGCCCCGTGATCCGCAAGTCGCAGCACGAGCGCATCCTCGGGATCATCGAGCGCGGCCGGCGCGAGGCGCGCCTCGTCTGCGGCGGCGGCGTCCCGGCCGGCCTCGAGCGCGGCTACTTCATCGAGCCCACGCTCTTCGCCGACGTCTCGAACCAGAGCTTCCTCGCGCAGGAGGAGATCTTCGGCCCGGTCCTCTGCGCGATCCCCTACGACGGCGACGACGACGCGGTGCGCATCGCCAACGACTCGCGCTACGGCCTCTCGGGCGCCGTCAGCAGCAGGAACCTCGAGCGCGCCCACGCGATCGCGCGCCGCATCCGCAGCGGCACGCTCTCGCTCAACGGCGCCCAGTACTTCTGCGTCGACGCCCCCTTCGGCGGCTACCGCGAGAGCGGCCTCGGCCGCGAGAACGGCCGCATGGGCTACGAGGAGTACCTGGAGACGAAGCTGATCGCGTCGCCGGCGTGAGCGGGGAGCGTCAACTGGGAGGCTCGAGGGTCCGCGGCAGCCGAGCCGGTGCAGATCGCGGCAGCGGGATCGCCAAGGCCCGGCGGGCCGAGCGCGCCGAGATCGGACCCGGCGCGAGTCGAGCGAGCTGCGTGCGGCTCGAATCCCGCGGCTTCGGCGACTCGCAGCGAGCAGAGAGTGAATCTCGCGGATGCGCCTGACCTCGCCGTCGATCTCGTCGCTCTCGAGGACCCCTCCGCCGCGGATGTGGGCGAACGCGCGGCTGCCCTCGCCCAGATAGGAGGTCCCGCCCTGCCCCCTAGATATCACCCGGTCTGGCGATATAATACTACTCGATGGCAGCACGAGTATCACGGCGCCCGCGAGCGGCTTCGGGGCGATTCCTGCTGCGGATCGAGCCGCAGCTCCACGCGGCGCTGCGCGATGCGGCCCGCCGGGCGGGCCTCTCGCTGAACGAGCTCTGCGCGCGGAAGCTCGCAGCGCCGCAGCTCGAGGCGGGCACGCCGTCGCCCGCGGCTGCAGCCCTGCAACGCGCCGCAGCGCTGCTCGGGAGCGACCTCGTCGCCGTCGCAGCGATCGGCTCGTGGGCTCGCGACGAGAGCTTCGCCGGATCCGACGTCGACCTGCTGATCGCGGTCGACCCCGCGCGCGGACTCACGCGCGAGCTGTACCGGGAATGGGATGCCGATCCCCCGCGCTGGGGCGAGCGCGAGATCGACGTCCACTTCGCGCATCTGCCCGCGCCGGAGGCGCCGGTCGGCGCGATCTGGGCCGAGTGCGCGATCGACGGCATCGTGCTCTTCGAGCGCGACTTCGCGCTCTCGGCGCGGCTCGCGCGCATTCGACGGGACATCGCCTCGGGGCGACTCGTCCGCCGGACCGCCCACGGGCAGCCCTACTGGTCGGAGGTGGCCTGAGATGCGCAATCGCGAACTCGCCGCCGACTACCTGCGCCGCGCGGGCGCGCGTCTGCGCGCCCTCGACGTGCTCTTCGAAGCCGAGAGCTGGGCAGACGTCGTGCGCGAGTCCCAGGAAGTCGTCGAGCTCGCGCTCAAGGGCCTGCTGCGCGCCTCGGGCATCGATCCGCCGCGGATCCACGACGTCGCGGACGTCCTGCTCGCCGAGCGCGAGCGTCTGCCGCGCTCGCTCCACGGCGAGGTCGAGGAGCTCGCGTCGATCTCGCGCGAGCTGCGCCGCGACCGCGAGCTCGCCTTCTACGGCGCCGAGGACCTGACGCCCTCGAGCTTCTACCGGGAGAGCGACGCCACGCGCGCGCGCGACGCTGCGCGCCTCGTCGTGCGGCTCTCGGAGCCGAGCGTTCGGGCGCAGCCCTGAGCGCTCGGGGGCGTGGAGCTCGAGACGGCGCCCGCCGACACCCACCCCGCGAAGAGGCATTCCAGCGCGCCGTCCACGGCCCGCGCCGCCTCGGATCACGAGGTCGAGCGCCAGGCGGGCCCCTCGTGCGAAGATCCAGCGCGCAGCTTCGTTACAGCGTGCTGTACCTCTGAGCCCGGAAGTGGTAGAGAGATGGGGCATGAGCGGGAACGCCGCCCCTCCCGAGGCCGCCCCCGGCCGGCGCGAGCGCCGGAAGCTCGAGATCCGCGGCCGGCTGCTCGAGGCCGCGCGCGGCCTCTTCGAGCAGAAGGGCTTCGGGGCGACGACGGTCGACGAGATCTGCGCGCGGGCGGACGTCGCGCAGAAGACCTTCTTCAACCACTTCCCGACCAAGCAGCACGTCGTGCGCGAGATCGCCGAGGCCTTCCTCGACGACCTCGGCGCGCTCGTCGAGGAGGCCCGCAAGCGGCCCGGCTCGACTGCCGAGCGCATCGCCCATCTCTTCGAGCGCGCCGGCGAGGAGACCGCCCGGGCGGGACCGCGCCACCGGGAGCTGCTCGCCGAGGTCGTGCGCGTGGCCCAGGTGGACCGCTCCGGCGACGAGACGACGCGCCGACTCCACGCCGCCTTCCGCGCCCTGATCGCGGATGCCGAGGACCTCACGCGGGAGCACGACGTCGCCTTCCTCACCGAGATGGTCGTCGCGGTGTTCGCCGCGATCCTGCTCAACTGGAAGAGCCTCGACGGCTACCCGCTGCGCGAGCACCTCGAGGAGGCCGCGCGCTTCATCGGCCGCGCGATCTCGAGGCCCGGGGAAGCTGCAGCGTGACGGCGCTGCCGCCTGCGACGTAGCCGCGGCGTCTCCGACCGGTACACCCACGAGGAGGACACGAGATGACGCACGCCGATTCCCGCCCCGACGTCGACCGCTTCATCGCCGAGCTCGAGCGCGAGCTGCGCGAGCGGAAGCTCACGCTGCTCGACTCCGACATCCTCGCCGCGCTGGAGGCGAAGCAGGCGACGCGCGAGCAGATCTGCGAGTGGGCGAAGGCCTTCTACGCCTCCACCCGGCACGGGCGCATGTCGATCGGAAACTTCTACGCGAACGCTCCGGACGACGACGAGCTGCGCCGCGAGCTCGCCGAGAACATCTACGAGGAGGAGACCGGCCGCATCTCCGGCGTCGGCATGTGCCACATGCAGGTCTTCCAGTTCCTGCTCGACGCCTTCGGCATCAGCGACGCGGAGGCGAAGAAGCTCCCCGCGCCCTTCGGAGACCGCATGCCGCAGGGCAGCGCGATCCCGGCCGACGAGTTCTACGGGACATTGTCGACCTACGGCTTCAGCATCGAGATCCCGAACGCGGAGTGGTCGGCGCGGATGGCGCGCGCGCTGCAGCAGAACTACGGCTTCTCGGAGCAGCAGGTCCGCTGGTTCAGCATGCACGCCGCGCTCGACGCCGGCCACGGCGAGGAGTTCCGCCGGCACGCGCGCAAGGTCGCCGAGCAGCCCGGCGGGCTCGAGGCGCTCCGCGAGAAGACGCTCGCCTTCGCCCCCGTCGCGAAGAACGTCTGGAACGGCCACGGCGCCTGGCAGAGGCTCGCGGGTTGAAGCATCTGGAGACGGCCCTCGGACACGCGTCCTTCGCGGGGGAGAGCAGCGCGGCGCCCGCGCGGCCGGAGCAGCCGTGCGAGGACATCGGAGTGTTCTTCCGCGGCTTCCGCCGCCTTCACGGCTGGACCGGAGGCTTCCGATGAGAGCCCTGGCAGACCTCGACCCCTTCGATCCCGACGTCGTGCAGGAGCCGCACGAGTTCTTCGCCGCGCTGCGCCGCGAGGCGCCGCTCTACCGCCTGCCGAGCGGCGCCTACTCCCTGATCAGCCGCTACCGCGACGTGCGCGACGCGGCGATGAACCCGGAGGTCTACTCCTCGAACCTCGTCGCCGTGATGATGCAGGGGCTCGAGCAGCCCGAGCTGCTGTCCTTCGAGGGCGCCGGACGCGTCGACGTGCTCGCGACCGCCGACCCGCCCGTGCACGCGCGCCAGCGCAAGCTCTCGAACAAGGCGTTCTCGATGCGGCGCGTCGGCGCGCTCGAGCCCGCGATCCGCGCCCTCGCGGAGTCGCTGGTCGGCGCGATCCTGCCGCAGGGCGGCGCGCGCTGGAGCTCCGCGGACTGGGTGCGCGAGGTCGCGGTGCCGCTGCCGATGACGCTGATCGCGGGGCTGATCGGGCTGCCGAGCGAGGACATCCCGCAGCTCAAGCGCTGGTCGGACGGCGCGATCGCGCTCCTCTCCGGCGTCAACACCCCCGCGCAGCTCGCCGAGAGCGTGCGCCAGGCGGGCGAGCTCGGGGAGTACTTTCGCCGGCGGGTCGACGAGGCCGCGCTCGCTCCCAGGGACGACGTGCTCGGAGACCTCGTGCGCGCCAGCGGGGGAGGCAATGCGCTCACGCGAGAAGAGGTCGTCGCGATCCTGCTCCAGCTCCTCACCGCCGGGAACGAGACCACCACGAGCGCGATCGGCAGCGCGCTGCTGCTGCTGCTCGAGAACCCGGAGATCGAGGCGCGCATCCGCGCGGACGGCGCGCTGCTCGAGCCCTTCATCGAGGAGGTGCTGCGGCTCGAGTCGCCGCTCCACGGCCACTTCCGGCTCGTGCGCCGCGACACGAAGGTCGCGGGCCTGCCGCTGGCGCAGGGCAGCCGCGTGATGCTGCTCTGGGGCGCCGCGAACCGCGACGGCGACGAGTTCCCGAACCCCGACGCGATCGACCTCGCGCGCCGCAACGCGAAGGCGCACTTCGCCTTCGGGCTCGGCCTCCACCACTGCATCGGCGCCGCGCTCGCGCGCCTCGAGATCCGGGTCGCGCTCGAGACGCTGCTCGCGCGCACGAGCGCGCTCCGGCGCGGCGACGGCAAGATCGCCCACGTGCCGAGCCTGCTCGTGCGCGGCCTCGTCTCGCTTCCCGTCGAGCTCGCGACCTAGCGCAGCAGCGGGCGGAGCTCGCGACCGCCGCCGATGAGGACTGCAACGGAGCCTGGCCCTGCGAGACTCGCTGCTTCGAGCGCGACGGCTTTCAACGGCACCGCATCGACGAGGGCGCGCGCGACACCGGCGAGACCCTCGTTCCGCTCCACGGCGAGCCCGCGCCGGGAGAGACGCGAGCCCCCGACCCTCGGGTCCGAAGGACGAACCCGACCCAACAGACGATGGGGAGTTGCGCCTCGTCTCCCTGCAGGCCGCGCCACGGAGCGGCAGCGAGGACGCTGCCGGCACCCGGTCGGCACTTCTCGGAATGGCGCGATGCAGCTAGCCCGTTCCCTCGGCGCCAGGTTGGCGATGGTCCGGTCAGCGCGCCGCGCGGGCGGAGGATCGCCTGAGCCGCGTGCCGCGCCAGCCGCGACCTCCAGGGAGTGGGGTCGGCAGGGGGAGCAAGCTAAAGTCCTGCAACGGCGTTTCCGAATAGCGCTCGGCGCTCTGGATCTCTTGATCGCCGGCGGGAGGTTTTCCGACCCGTGGAGTGGCCCCGGATGAGAAAGCTGGTCCTTCCGCTCGCGCTTGCCTGCGCCGGGCTGCAGGTCGCACCCGGGTCCGCACTCCTGGCAGGGCTGCTGGCGCTCGGGATCCATCGCGGCGACCACGCTCATGCAGTCGCCATCGTCGCCGACCAGGGCCACCTCCATCTCGTGCTGTCGCATGGCGAGACAGGCGATCATGAGCACGCGAGGGCGCCGCAGCACGACCATCGGCAGACATCGCCCTCCGAGACGGACCACGTCCTCCACATCGCGGGCGACGACGCGACCAACACGACACCTCGTCGTGTCGATACTCCGCCTGCTTCCCCGCCTGCGGTGGTGCTCGCGGCGCTACCGTCGGCCGTACCAGCGTGGGTGGTGCGTCTCTCGCCCGACGCGCACGCTCGCAGCTCCGATCCCCTGAGAACCGTCGTCCTCCGCCTCTGAGAAGCCGCGTCACGCGCGACGCCGCCCGCTCGCCCCTCCGCGTGGCGAGCCCGATCAGGCTTCTCAACATAGGACGACTGTTCCATGCGCTTCCTCGCTCTGCCCGGGTGCGCGGCACTCGTGGCCGCCGGCCTTGGCTTTCCACTCGTTGGTCGTGCCCAGGAACCCGCGCGCTACCCGCTGGGCCGCGAGCTTCCTGCCTTCGAGGCGCCGCCTGCCGCGGCCCTGCCGCTGTCCGATGGTCCTCACGAGCCGGCCGGTGTGCTCCGGCTCGGCGATGCGCTCGCCGCGGCCTTGCACCGCAATCCCGAGATCGCGGCCGATGCCTACGAGGTGCGGGCCCGCGAAGCGGCGCTCGTGCAGGCGGGAGCCCACCCGAATCCGACACTGTCGGTCGAGCTCGAGGATTTCGCCGGCTCGGGCCAGTTCCGGGGTTTCGAGACCTCGCAGACCACGCTCCTCCTGCGTCAGCTGATCGAGCTGGGCGGGAAGCGCGCGGCGCGCCTCGATCTCGCGACCGCGGCGCGTGATCTCGCGTCCTGGGACTACGAAGTGAGGCGCATCGACGTCCTGGTTCGCACCGCGAGTTCGTTCGTCGACGTGCTCGCGGCGCAGGAACGGCACCGCCTCGCCGGTGAAGCTCTCGCGCTCGCGCGTTCGATGCAGCGCGTGGCATCGCTGCGCTTGCGGGCGGGGATCGCGTCGCCGGCGGAGGAGATCCGCGCGGGGGTCGAGGTGGACGTCGCGGAAGTGGATCGCGAGCACACCGAGCACGGGCTCGCGACGGCGCGTCAAGCGCTGGCCGCGATCTGGGGGGGAGAGGAGGCCCACTTCGAACGGGCGGAGGGCGATCTCGAGATGCTCCCCACGGTCCCGTCGATGGAGGAGCTCATGCAACGATTCGAGGAGAGCCCGAGCGTGGTGCGCTGGCGGACGGAGCTCGCGCAGAGAGACGCTCTGCGCGAGCGGGCGAGGAGCGAGCGAGTGCCCGATGTGACGCTCGGGGCCGGCCCACGGCGGCTGTCGGGTCCCGAGGACACCGCGCTCGTCGCCGAGATCTCGGCGCCACTTCCGCTGTGGAACCGCAATCGCGGCGCTGTCGCGGAGGCAGAGCATCGCGTCGCGAGGCTCGCCGCCGAGGAGCGCGCCGCGCGCGCCCGCGCCGTCACGGAGCTCGCCACGGCGCGCGTGGGCCTGGAGGCTGCATCGGAGGAGGCCACGTTGTTGCGCACCCGCGTGCTCCCCGGCACCGAGCGCGCCGTCGAGGCGCTGCGACGCGGCTACGAGGCGGGCCGATTCGCGCAGATCGAGGTGCTCGACGCGGAGCGCCAGCGCCTTGCGGCGCGCGAACAGTACGTGAGTGCGCTCACCGAGGCACACCACAGCGCTCAGCTGATCGAACGCCTGACCGGCGTGCCGCTGGAGGTTCGACCGTGACGCTCGACGAGATCACGAGCCGCCCGGCCTTCGTCGCGCTCCTCCTCTTCGCCGCCGCTTTCGGCTGCGCACGCGAAGAGCATGGGCGCCACGAGGGTGAGCTCCGCGCCGAGGCGGGTGCCTTCGAGCGCGGGCCGCACCGCGGCCGCTGGCTCGAGGACGGTGCGTTCGCGCTCGAGCTCACGATCTTCGAAGAAGGGGTTCCCCCCGAGTTCCGCGCCTTCGTCTACCGGGACGAGAAGCCGATCGATCCTGCGGGCGTGCAGCTCGAAATCACGCTCCGCCGGCTCGGGGACCGGGTCGATCGGATCGGGTTCGAGCCTCGCGGGGACTACCTGCTCGGCGACCAGACCGTCTACGAGCCCCACTCGTTCGACGCCGAGGTCGTGGCGCGCGAAGGCGGGAGCGTGCATCGCTTCCACTTCTCGTCCTACGAGAACCGCGTGACGCTCGCCTCCGACCAGCTCGAGGCCGCCGGCATCACCGTCGCAACGGCCGAGCCCGCCACCATCCGCGAGCGCGTCGTCCTGAACGGCCGGATTGCCCCGAACGACGACGCCGTCGCGCACGTGATGCCGCGCTTCCCGGGAGTCGTCCGCTCGGTGCACAGGCGGCTCGGGGACGCGGTCGCACGGGGCGACCTGCTCGCGACGATCGAGAGCAACGAGAGCCTCCAGCCCTTCGAGCTGCGCGCACCCCTCGCCGGCACGGTGATCGAGAAGGACGTCTCGCCGGGCGAGTTCGTCTCGACCGAGCGGGAGCTCTTCCGGATCGTCGACCTCGGGACCGTCTGGGTCGACCTCGACGTGTATCGCCGCGACTTCGCGCGGCTGCGAGCAGGGCAGCCCGTGCGGATCGACGCCGGGGACGGATCGCCGCCCGTCGCGAGCACGCTTGCGTATCTCTCGCCGATCGGCTCGGTGAATACGCAGACTCTCCTCGCGCGCGCGGTGCTCCCGAATCCCGATCGGTCCTGGCGGCCGGGGCTCTTCGTGACCGCCGAGGTGGAGGTGGGTACGAGCTCCGTGCCGGTGGCGGTCGAGGTCGGCGCCCTCCAGCGCCTGCGCGACTGGGACGTGGTCTTCCTGGCGGCGAGCGATGTCTTCGAGGCGCAGCCCGTCGAGCTCGGGCGCCGGGACGCGACACACGCCGAGGTCGTCTCCGGTCTGGCGGCAGGCCAGCGCTACGTCGCGGCCGGCAGCTTCATCCTCAAGGCCGAGGCCGGAAAGTCCGGCGCGACCCACGATCACTAGGAAGGGGGCGTGATGCTCGAAGCCATCGTTCGCCTCGCGCTCGAGCGCCGCTGGCTCGTGCTGGCCGCGACGCTCCTCGCCGCCGGCATCGGGGCCTACAGCTTCGTCCAGCTTCCGATCGACGCCGTCCCGGACATCACGAACGTCCAGGTGCAGATCAACGCCGTGGCACCCGGCTACACGCCGCTCGAGTCGGAGCAGCGCATCACGTTCCCGATCGAGACGGCGCTCGGCGGCCTCCCGCGTCTCCAGTACACGCGCTCGCTCTCGCGCTACGGCCTCTCTCAGGTGACCGTCGTCTTCGAGGATGGGACCGACATCTACTTTGCACGTCAGCTCGTGAACGAGCGGCTGCGCGAGGCGATGTCGCGACTTCCCGATGGGATCGAGCCCGAGCTGGGGCCGATCGCGACGGGGCTCGGTGAGATCTTCATGTTCACCGTCGAGTCGCAGCCGGGTACCGCCGACGAGTACGGGGATCCGGTCGACCCGACGGACCTGCGCACCCTTCAGGACTGGGTGATCAAGCCCCAGCTTCGCACCGTGCCCGGCGTCACCGAGGTGAACAGCATCGGTGGCTTCGTGAAGGAGGTGCACGTGACGCCGCGCCCGGAGCGTCTCGTCGCACATGGGCTCTCGTTTCGCGATCTCCTGGAGGCGATCGCCCGCAACAGCATCGGGACGGGCGCCGGCTACATCGAGCGCAACGGGGAACAGTACCTGGTGCGTTCTCCCGGTCAGCTTCGCGACCTCGACGACGTCCGGAGGATCGTGGTCGGCCACGCGGGGGGCGTCCCGATCCGCGTGGGCGACCTCGCGTCGGTCGGCCTCGGCCGCGAGCTCCGCACCGGCGCCGCGACCGAGAACGGCCGCGAGGTGGTTCTCGGGACGGTTTTCATGCTGATCGGCGAGAACAGCCGGGCGGTCTCGCAGCGGACCGCGGCGAAGCTTGCCGAGATCAACCGCAGCCTCCCGGCCGGTGTCACCGCAAGGGCCGTCTACGACCGCACCGAGCTCGTGGACCGGACGATCGCCACGGTGCAACGGAATCTCGTCGAAGGCGCGCTGCTCGTAATCGCGATCCTCTTCGCGCTCCTGGGCAACGCGCGGGCGGCGTTCCTCACCGCACTCGTGATCCCACTCGCGATGCTCCTCACCTTCGCCGGCATGGCGCGCGGCCGGATCAGTGCAAACCTGATGAGTCTCGGTGCGCTCGACTTCGGGCTGATCGTGGACGGGGCGGTCATCATCGTCGAGAACTGCATCCGGCGGCTCGCCGAGGCAGGTCGTGGGCGCAGCGAGCCGCTGGCCCTGCGCGAGCGCCTCGACGTGGTTTCCGCTGCGACGCGTCAGGTCATCCGGCCGAGCGTCTTCGGCGTCACGATCATCCTGATCGTCTACGTGCCGATTCTCGCGCTCACGGGCGTCGAGGGGAAGATGTTCCGGCCGATGGCGATCACGGTGATCCTGGCGCTCGTCGCGGCGCTCGTGCTCTCGGTGACCTTCGTGCCGGCCGCGATCGCGCTCGTGCTTCGCGGGCGGATCGAGGAGCGCGAGAGCCGCGTGATGCGCGGGGCACGATGGGCCTACGAGCGCGTACTCGATTTCGCGCTGCGCCGCCCCGCAGTCGTCCTCTCGACTGCCGCGCTCCTTCTCCTGGCCTCGCTCGGCCTCGCCGCACGCATGGGCAGCGAGTTCATCCCGAGCCTCGATGAGGGCGACGTCGCACTCCACGCGCTGCGCATTCCCGGAACGAGTCTCACGCAGGCCGTCTCGATGCAGGCGGCGCTCGAGCGGGCACTGCGTTCGGTGCCGGAAGTCGAGACCACCTTTGCCAAGATCGGTACGGCGGAGGTCGCCACCGATCCGATGCCGCCGAGCGTCGCCGACGGGTTCGTGATGCTCAAGGAGCGCGCAGAGTGGCCCGACCCGCGACGGCCGAAGGCCGAGGTCGTGCGAGCCCTGGAGGCAGCGGTCTCGCGAATCCCCGGCAACAACTACGAGTTCACGCAGCCGATCGAGATGCGGATGAACGAGCTGATCGCGGGCGTCCGCAGCGACGTCGCCGTCAAGGTCTTCGGCGACGATCTCGAGCTCCTGCGCGGGATCGGCGACCGGATCGCCAGGATTCTCGAGCGCGTCCCCGGCGCGGCCGACGTGAAGGCGGAGCAGGTCACCGGGCTCCCGATGCTCGAGATCGAGATCGATCGCGACGCGCTCGCGCGCTATGGATTGTCGCAGGACGAGGTGCAGGAGGTCGTGCGCACGGCGATCGGCGGCTCGGTCGCCGGGCAGATCTTCGAAGGCGACCGACGCTTCGACATCGTGATCCGGCTGCCCGAAGTGCTGCGCGTCGATCTCGAGGCGATCGAGCGGCTCCCGATCCTGCTCCCGGTCCACCCTGGCGAGACCGCACCTCAGGGCCGGATGCGCCACGTGAGCACGCCCGAAAGCTCGTTCGTTCCACTCGGTGCGGTCGCACAGCTCTCCGTCGGCACCGGACCGAACCAGATCAGCCGCGAGAATGGCAAGCGGCGCGTCGTCGTCACGGCGAACGTGCGCGGTCGGGACATCGGCTCGTTCGTCGAAGAGGCGGAGCAGCGGATCCGCTCCGAGGTCGAGCTCCCCACGAGCTACTGGAGCACGTGGGGTGGCCAGTTCGAGCAGCTCCAGTCGGCCAGCCGCCGGCTGCAGATCGTGGTGCCGCTCGCGCTGCTCCTGATCTTCGGGATCCTCGCGACCGTCTTCGGCTCGGCGCGCGACGCGGCCATCGTCTTCAGCGGAGTCCCGCTCGCGTGGACCGGAGGGATCGTCGCTCTCCTGCTCCGCAGCATCCCGCTCTCGATCTCGGCGGGCGTCGGGTTCATCGCGCTCTCGGGCGTCGCGGTGCTGAATGGCGTGGTGATGGTCTCGTTCATCAACGAGCTCCGGCGCGAGGGGCGAGCCGCCGAGGCCGCGGTGCGCGAGGGCGCGGTCACGCGTCTGCGCCCCGTGCTCATGACCGCGCTCGTCGCCTCCCTGGGCTTCGTGCCCATGGCGATCTCGACCGGCGCCGGTGCCGAGGTGCAGCGGCCGCTCGCCACCGTCGTGATCGGGGGAATCCTCTCGTCCACCGCGCTCACGCTGGTCGTCCTGCCGGTCCTCTACTCGGTCGTCGTGGCCCGGCCTGGACGCGCGAAGCCCGCGCCGCCGGCCGGCTCCGACCGTGGAATGTAACTATCGTTTCATCGATGGTTCCTCTGTTACCATCCGCTCGTGTCGCCGAGCGCCCCCGACCACCGCTGGCTGATCCTGGTCCACCAGCTGCCGCCGAAGCCCTCCTACGCCCGGGTGAGGGTCTGGCGGCGGCTCCAGTCCCTCGGAGCCCTGGCGCTGAAGAACGCCGTCTACGTGCTTCCCGACCGGGACTCGACGCGAGAGGACTTCGAGTGGCTCGCGCGAGAGGTGGCGGAGCTGGGCGGGACCGCAACCGTCTGCGAAGCGCGGCTCGTCCAGGGGCTCGACGACCGGGAGATCGAGGAGCTGTTCCAGGAGGCCCGCGCGGCGGATTACCAGGCGCTTCTCAAGGAGGCCCGCGAGCTCGACGCGACTCTGCGCGTGGCCCAGCCGCGCGGGAAGCCGCCGCCGGATCGCGGAGCCGACGTCGCGACGCTCCGGCGTCGCCTCTCCGCGATCGCGGCGCTCGACTTCTTCGGCGCCCCGAACCGAGTAGCGGCCGAGGCGCTGATCGCCCAGCTGGAGCGGAAGGTCGGATTGTCGGCCGCTGCTTCGGAGGCGCGCTTCCGCCGCGAGGATCTCCGCGGCCGGACCTGGGTGACACGCGCGGGCGTGCACGTCGACCGGATCGCGAGCGCCTGGCTCATCCGCCGCTTCATCGATCGCGACGCTGTCTTCAAGTTCGTCGCCGCGAAGGGCTACCGCCCCGAGCCCGGCGAGCTCCGCTTCGACATGTTCGAGGCCGAGTTCACCCACGAAGGCGACCGCTGCACGTTCGAGACGCTCTGCACCCGGCTCGGCCTCGGGGACGCTGCGCTCCAGTCGGTGGGCGAGATCGTGCACGACATCGACCTGAAGGAGGAGAAGTTCGGCCGGCCGGAGACGGCGGGCGTCGCGCGGCTGCTCGCCGGGCTGGCTCGGCGCACCCGCGACGATCGCGAGCGCATCGAGCGAGGAGTTCAGCTCTTCGACGACCTCTACGAATCCTTCCCGAGGCGAGGAGGGGGTCCGAAGTGACCGCGGACGAGAGCCCTCATAACGCCGAGCCCACGATCTCGCCGGCAGCCTTCACGCCCCGCGAGCTCCTGGCCTACTTCCTGCGGCTCGGGGCCTTCTGCTTCGGCGGGCCGATCGCGCTCGTGGGCTACATGCAGCGCGACCTGGTCGCGCGGCGGAGATGGTTTTCGAAGCAGGACTATCGAGGGTCTCGCCTGGATGCAGGGAGCCTTCTACGGGATCGGCGGCGCGGTGATCGCGATCATCGCGCGGAGCGCCTGGAAGCTCATGCGCAGCACCTTGGAGCGCGACGCCGGCCTCTGGATCCTCTTCCTCGCGAGCGCCGCGCTGGTGCTCGGGAGACGCGCGATCGTGGACGTTCCAGCGGGGGCGATCGCGCTCGGCGCGCTGGCTGCCATCGTCTCCCGGCGCCGCGTCCCGGAGCCAGCCGTGATCGCCGTGGCCGGTGTCATCGGCCTGCTCGCGAGGACCCGACGCGCGGCACGCTGCCGAGCGGCCTCACGACCGCGCAGACGGGCGGCGGAGCTCCCGCGGCGTGGGAGATCCAGGAGGACGGCTCGTCGCCGGCGGGCCCCAAGGTGCTCGTGCAGACGAGCCGCGACGAGACGCGCAGGCGATTCCCGCTATGCGTGTACGGATCCTTCTCCGCGCGCGACCTGGACCTGAGCGTCCGATTCAAGCCGATCTCGGGCAGGGTCGACCAGGCCGCGGGGCTGGTGTTTCGCTACCGGAGTCCCGGCGACTACTATGTCGTCCGCGCGAACGCGCTCGAGGGGAACGTCGTCCTCTACAAGGTGGAGCGCGGCGAGCGCTCCGACCTGAAGCCCGTGGGCGCGGGCCTCTTCGACTGCGGGAAGGAGGCACGAGTGCCGGGCCGGGAGTGGAGCACGCTGCGGGTGGTCGCACGCGGGAGTCGCTTCTCGGTCCACCTCGACGGGAGCCATCTCTTCGACGCCGAGGACGCGACGTTCCCGGATGCCGGAGGGATCGCGCTCTGGACGAAGGCCGACAGGTTGATCCGGCGCTTCGTCGATCCCGCGGCCACGATCCCCTTCGTCGAGCCCGACGAGGTCGCCGAGGTCCAGCGGCGCGACGCTGCGACGGGATTCGACCCGCAGGGCGCGACCTACCCGCACCAGGACCCGCGAGGACGCTGCTCGTTCGAGGCGCTGGCAGAGGAACGGTGCGCTCCCGATCCGGCGCTCGGCGCGCGAGACGGCTCGGGGACGATCGAGCGGTCCAGCTCTCTGTGCGACGCGCTCTGCGCCTCTCTCCGCGAGCGCGTGGCGCAGGAGCGTGCGTCGTGACGGCCGGCGCGAACGACCTCACGCGCCGCGAGGCACTTGCCGTCGTGGCGGGCGCGACCGCGGCCGCATTCGTCGGCGCAGGAACGACGGAAGGAGGAACTGCGATGGCAGAGACGAATCACCTCCCGCCGGCCTACCGAGGCCAGCACCAGCCGAAGCCGCTCCCCTTCGATGCGGCGAAGCTCCGCGGGCTGTCGGAGAGGCTCCTGCGCTCGCACCACGAGAACAACTACACGGGTGCGGTGAAGCGCCTGAACCTGATCCAGCAGCAGCTCGGTCGGCTCCCCGGGGACGCCCCGCCGTACCAGGTGGGCTCGCTCAAGCGCGAGGAGCTGATCGCGAGGAACTCGATGGTGCTCCACGAGCTCTACTTCGCGAACCTGGGCGGGGACGGAAAGGCGGCGGGCGCGATCGTCGCACTCATCGAGGCGCGCTACGGCACCCTCGAAACCTGGGAGCGCGACTTCCGGCAGACCGGCCTATCGCTCGGGGGCGGCTCGGGCTGGGTCGTTCTCGCACTCGATCCGCACCTGCAGGGGGTCCACAACTACTGGGGCTGGGATCACGCGCACTCGTTGGCCTGGGGAACGCCGCTGCTCGTGATGGACATGTACGAGCACTCGTACGCGCTCGACCATGGCGCCAACGCGCGCGCGTACATCGACGCCTTCTTCGCCAACGTCGCGTGGGACGAGGTGAGCCGGCGCGCGGAGCAGACGAGACCGAAGCGATGAAGTCCCGGAGGCGCGAGGCGGAGGGCGTGGGCTTCCTGCTCGTCCTGGTGCTCGCGGGCGCGGTCCCGGCCGCGCAGGCACGCGAGGTGTTCGTGGTGAACACGCAGGGCGCCTCCGTCTCGCGCGTGGATCTGGCGTCCATGAGGGAGGTCGGGCGCTTCCCGGTCGGGTCGCGGCCGTATGGGATCGCCGTCACGAAGGACGGCAAGACCGTCGCAGTCGGTGTCGAGGACGAGGAGAGGGTGAAGTTCTTCGACGCGAGCGACTTCAGGCTCCGCGGCGAGACGCGCATCGGCCCCATATACAACGACCACATCATCCTCGCGCAGGATGGAAGGCACGTCCTCGTGGCGAACTTCCACAGCGACGACGTGGTCGGCGTGGACGTGAGCAGCATGACGGAGGCGTTCCGCATCGACGGCGCCAGCGCGCCGCACGTCGTCAAGTACGGCCCGCTCCAGAAGCAGGCGTATGTGACCTGCAAGAGGATCACGGGCATCGCGATCATCGATCCGGTGCGGCGTGCGCTGGTGAAGTTCCACCAGCTCAACGTGAACCCGCGGAGCCTGACCTTCTCCGCTGACGAGTCACGGCTCTACTTCGCGTCGTTCTGGGTCGACGGCTTCTTCGAGATGGACACGGCGGCTGGGAAGGTCACGAGGCTGATCCCGCTTCCACCGCCGGCCGAGAACGCGGCGCCGCAGGAGGTCACCTACCACGGTGTCGAGGCGGTGGGCGAGGACGTCGTCCTGGCTGCGAACGAGGGTCGCTCCTACGTGGACGCGGTCGACGTCTCGAGCGGCCGCCTCTTGGATCGGCTCACTGCGGGCGTCTCGAAGCCCTGCTGCGTCGAGCTCGTCCCGGCTGCGAGCGGCGAAGCGACGCGGGCTCTCGTCAGCAACATCGGCGACGGGACCGTGCAGCTGCTCGAGCTGCGGGACGGGAGGCTGCGCTCGGTCGGCAAGGTTCCGGTCGGCGCAGCGCCGAAGCGCGTCGCGTGGGCAGAGCCTCCTGGACGCGCCGCCGGCTCGACGCGATAGGCCGCTCGGGAGCGCGGGCGTCTCGGGGCCTCGTTCTTTGCATGGCCCCCGTGCTCGTCGGGATGCATTCGATCTCTCCCTGCCTGGAGCCGCGCCGGGCGCAGCGCAGAATCCGCTCGCGCGTCCTGGACGATCTGCGTGGCGCGCCGTGGGGGACTCGAGGCAGCGCTCCGACCGGATCCGCGGCCTCGGGCCTGCGAAATCCGTGACGGGCAGCGGAATCGCCTTAGAATGGCCCGCGCGCCCGCAGCGAGTGCAGCGCCCGATCGCCGCGACCACGAGGACCGCCATGGCACTGCGCGACGACTACTCGGGACCCTTCGACCCCGATCTCAGCCTCGCCGACTTCTCCCGCAAGTTCCTGGTCCGGCTCGGCTACGAGTACCTGCTGATCGGTCATCTGCTCGACCGCTGCGGACAGCCGCTCGTCGCGATGGAGGCCGGCGTCGACGGCTTCGTGCGGTCCGGCATCGAGGAGTGGATGGGGGCTTCGCCGATCTACTCGAAGCGCATGCAGCGCATGATGAAGTTCGAGGGCGACGACGTCGGCACCGTCTTCAAGAACCTCCAGCTCGAGGTCGGCTCGCCGCAGCAGTTCATGGACTTCCAGTTCCGGCTCGATTCGCCGCACTACGGCGAGTTCTGGCTGGCGCACTGCGGCGCGCTGCTCGACGTCGAGAGGGGCGGCAACCAGGACGTCGTGAAGCGCATGTGCCACGACATCGAGGACCCGACCTTCGACGCGACCGCCGCAGCGACGAACCCGCGCATGGTGATGCGCCCGCTCCACCGGCCGCCGCGCGTCGACGGCCGGCACGGGAACGTCTCCGGCAACGGCAAGAACCGCTGGCCGCACTGCCGCTGGGCGGTGTCGATCGGCGAGGAGAACCAGCCCTTCCAGCAGCACCCGAATCTGGAGATCGTCCGGCGCTCGAAGCTCGCGAGCATCGAGGTCGAGCTCCCGGAGAAGAGCGCCGAGCCGGGCGGCTGGGAGGACTACTCGGGCCCCTTCGATCCGGGCTGCCAGCTCCAGGACTTCTCGCACCGCGCGCTCGTCGGGTTGAACCAGGAGTGGGCGGTGCAGACGCACCTGCTCGTGCACTCGTACCTGCTGTGCAACGCGCAGGCCCTGGGCGAGGCGAAGGCGCGGGAGCTCGGCCGCCGGATGTGGATCGGCCACGCGATGGTCGGCGCCGAGCGACTCCAGAAGTACCTCGGGATCGCCGGCGACGACATCGAGACCATCGCGAAGGTCCTACAGCTCCACCCGAACTTCCAGCCGCGCAGCTATGTCGACCTCCGCGTCGAGCGGACGGGTCCGAGCAGCGCGTGCGTGTCGATCGGCGACTGCCCGGCCCTGCGGGAGGAGACAGAGCACTTCTGGTTCGCGCAGCTCGGCCGGGAGCCGCATCCGGCGATCGAGGCGCTCGTCCAGCACGTGAACCCGCGCGCGCGCCTGCGCGCGGCGGATCCAGGGAGTGCGCGCCTCGCCTGGGAGATCGAGATCGAGGCGAGCGCCCGGCCGGCAGAAAAGCCGCAGGAGGGGAAGATCGCCCAGCTCAGCGGCGGTCTGTGCTTCCGCTTCGAGGAGCGGCGCCTGCTGCGGGGAGCCTGGTAGCGACCCGATGCGAGCGATCCCATGGACATCGCGAAGCGAGAGCCCCCGTCGACCAAGCGCATGCGCGACGCGGCCGAGCCCGCGCGCAGGGCCGCCGATCCGGCGCGGGATCGGGCGCAGCGGTGTTGAAGCTGATCTACCTCGCGCGGCGCAAGCCGGGCTTCAGCTTCGACGACTTCGTCCGGCGCTGGCGCCTGCACGGCGCGCGGGGCATGCAGCAGTCGATCTGGCGCCACGCACTCGGCTACGTCCAGGCGGAGCCCATCCGGCCCGCACCCATCGCCGGGGCCTCGGACGCCTTCGATGCCGTCGCGTACCTGATGCTGGGCGACGAGGCCTTCGCCCATCGCACGGAGCTAGACGCAGCCGAATCCCGCGCGATCGCCGCGGACGAGCTCGAGACCTTCGCGGCGCCGATTCCGACCAGCTCGCTCTGGGTCGACGAGGAGCGCCTGCGGAACGGAGACCTCGGCGGCGCGACCGCCTTCCTCTTCTTCGCGGACGGCGCGCGAGCGCGCGAGGTCGCAACGCGCGCCGGCTCCGCGAGCGGGCTCTCCCGGATCGTGCTGAACGCGAGGCGGGACGACGCCCCGCTCGGTCCCGGCGCGAACACGCTTCCGTACCAGGCGATCGTGGAGCTCTCGGCCTGCGACATCGGGACCCTCGCCGCGGCGGTCGGCTCGGTCGGGAGCCGGCTGCTCGCGGAATCCGATGTCGCGGTGGTGGCCCGCGAGGCCGTGCTGTGGCACCGCCTGCCCCGCTAGGCGGCGCGCCGTGCTCGAGCTTCGCGCCGGCGATCCCGTCGCGGAGCGCGCGGGTGTGCCGTCGTCGATTCCCGCCGATCCGATCGAAGTCGCGCTGCGCGGAGCTGCGGGCCCCCGAACTCGAATCGGCCGGCGCAGGCCGGGCAGATCGACCCCGGATGGGCGGACGGCACAAGTGCTCGAGGAGGAGCTGAGATGCTCGATTGCGTGCTGCGCGGTGGCCAGGTGGTCGACGGCACGGGAGCGCCGGCCCGGAGCGCGGACGTCGCGATCGCGTCCGGGCGGGTGGTGGCCGTCGGTCGCGTCGAGGAGTCCGCTCGAGTGGAGATCGATGCGGAGGGACTCGCGGTGTGCCCCGGCTTCGTCGATCCGCACACACACTACGACGCGCAGCTCTTCTGGGATCCCTACGCGAAGCCGTCGAGCCTCCACGGCGTCACCTCGGTCATCGCCGGCAACTGCTCCTTCGCGCTGGCGCCGATCCGAGCGGCCGACGCCGACTACACGCGCCGCATGCTGGCCCGGGTCGAGGGCATGCCCCTCTCCGCGCTCGAGCAGGGCGTCCCCTGGAGCTGGGAGTCCTTCGGCGAGTATCTCGGCGCGCTCGACGGGCGGATCGCGGTGAACGCCGGATTCATCGCCGGGCACTCGGCGCTGCGCCGCTACGTGCTCGGCGCCGACGCGAACCGCCGCGCCGCCTCGCCCGAGGAGCTCGGACGCCTGTGCGCCGCGCTCGACGAGGGCCTCGCGGCGGGCGCCCTCGGACTCTCGACCGACGTCTCCGAGTCGCACATGGACGGCGATGGCGCGCCGATCCCCGCGAAGGGCGCGACGCCGGAGGAGCGGCTGGCGCTCTGCGAGGTCGTCGGAGCGCGCGAGGGCACGATGCTCTCGGGCATCTTCGAGGGCGGGAGCCGCGGCTGGAGCCGCAGCGAGCTCGACCACCTCACGCAGATGTCCGCCACCGCGAACCGGGTCCTCAACTGGAATCTGATGGTCGTCGACGCGAGCGAGCCCGAGCGGGCGCGGCAGCAGCTCGGCCTGTCCCATCACGCGCGCGCCCGCGGCGCGCGCATCGTCGCGCTGTTGATGCCCGTGATCGTCCCGATGAACCTGAGCTTCGGCAGCTACTGCGCACTCTTCCTGATTCCGGGATGGCGCGAGACGATGGCGCTGCCGCCTGCGGAGCGCATGGCCGCGCTGGCGGACCCGGAGACGCGCAGGCGGCTGCAGGCGGCGGCGGCGAGCCCGGGTGCGGGGATGTTCCGCCGGCTCTCCGACTTCGCGGGCTACGTCGTCGGCGACACCTGCTCCGCCGCGAACGCGGGGCTCGCGGGTCGCAGCGTCCGGGACATCGCGGCCGAGCGCGGCGTCGAGCCCTTCGACGCGCTCCTCGACCTCGTGCTCGCCGACGCGCTCCGGACCGTGCTCTGGCCCTCTGCGCCCGACGACGACGACGCCCACTGGGCGCTGCGCGCGAGTCTCTGGGACGATCCCGACATCCTCCTGGCCGGCTCCGACGCGGGCGCCCACCTGGACCGCATGTGCGGCGGCTCCTACCCGACCCAGTTCCTGGCCGACTGTCTGCGCGGGCGCAGGCTGATGTCGCTGGAGCGCGCCGTGCACGAGCTCTCCGCGAAGCCCGCGAGGCTCTTCGGGCTGCGCGACCGGGGCGTCGTCGCGCCGGGCGCGTGCGCCGACCTCGTGGTCTTCGATCCGGCGTCGGTCGCGGCCGCGCCCGCCCGGCTGGTGCGCGATCTCCCCGGCGGCTCCGCGCGCGTCACCTCGGACCCGATTGGAGTCCGCCACGTGTTCGTGAACGGGGTCGAGATCGCCCGCGAGGGAAGGCTCACGGGCGCGACGCCCGGCAGCGTGCTGCGCTCCGGGCGGGACACGCTCACGGTGACCGCGCGCTGACATGCATCCCCGCATCTCGATCAGCACGATCAGCTCGCTCGCCTGGCCCCTGGCGGAGGACCTCGCGCTGCTCGATCGGCTCGAGGCGCCGACCTTCGGATTCCCGCTGCTCAAGATCGAGGGCGACATCGAGGGCGGAGTCGCGGCGATCCGCGGGACGGGGCGCAGGGTCGCCTGCGTGGCGGCCTCGACCGCCGAGGCCTGCCTGCTCGATCCGGGCGATGCGCTCGCCGTCCTGCGCCCCGCGATCGACGTCGCGCACGCCCTCGGCAGCCCCCTGTGTTATTTCACTTCGGGCCGCACGCCCGAGCGGATGACGACGGACGACGCCTGCGCGGGCCTGGTCGCGGCGTTGTCTCCGTCGGTCGCCTACGCGGCGGGTCGGGGCGTGACCCTGGCCATCGAGAACAACAGCGTCACCACGCGCCGCAGCGGATTCGTCCACACGCTGGCCGATGCGATCCGGCTGGCCGAGGAGGCGGACATCCGCATCTGCCTCGAGCTGCAGAACTGCTGGTACGAGCGCGACCTCGGCCGGCTCTTCCGCCAGCACGTCTCGCGCCTGGGCATCGTCCAGGTCAGCGACTTCCGGGTCGGTGAAGAGCTGCGCCTCAACCGGCGCGTGCCGGGGGACGGCTCGATGCCGCTCGACTGGATGATCGAGGCGCTGCTGGAGGCGGGCTATGCGGGTCTCTTCGAGATCGAGCTGATCGGCCCCAGCATCGACGCCGAGGGGCCCGAGGCGGCCCTGCGGCGCAGCGTCGAGTGGCTGAGCGAGCGGCTGGCGAAGTCCGGGGCATGAGCGGCGCGCACCCCACGGCCGAGGCGCTGATGGAGCGGGCCGTGCGCCAGAGCGGGCTCGAGGACTTCGGAGCGCCGAGCTTTCTCGCCGGGCTCGAGGTCCTGCTCGAGAGCCTGGCGGCCGACGCGCCCTACGGGCCCGAGGATCGATCTCGCGCGACCGACCTGCTGCTGCGGCGGCTGGTCAATCGGCTCGAGATCGAGGCCTGGCTCGCGCGGCACCCGGAAGTGGAGCGCGCCCCGATCGATCGCCCCGTCTCGATCGTCGGACTTCCGCGCACGGGCACCACCGCCCTCGGCAACATGATGTCGCTCGACCCGCAGCTCCGCGCGCTGCGCCCGTGGGAGCAGGAGAAGCCCTGCCCGCCGCCGCGGATCGAGGACGAGGCGTCCGACCCGCGCCGCGTCGCCTATCGCGACCGGATCGAGGCGATGCTGCGCGAGCACCCGGAGCAGGCGGCGATGCACCACTGGGAAGTCGACGCCACGCTGGAGGACACCGAGGTGCTCGGGCTCGAGTTCCGGGCCCAGCAGATGACGATGCCGGTCTGGCGCTACCACGCCTGGTGGCGCGGCGGCGACATGCGCGAGGCCTACGCCTATCACGCCCGCGTCGCTCGCCTGCTCCAATCGCAGCGCCCCCCGAACCGCTGGCTCTTCAAGGCCCCCCATCACAAGTTCCATCTCGAGGCGATCGCCGAGGCCTACCCCGACATCCGCTTCGTCTTCACGCATCGCGACCCGGCGCAGGCCGTGCCGTCCTATGCCAGCTTCATCGCCTCGCTCTTCCCGCCCGAGGTCGTCGCGAAGCTCGGCAGGCAGAAGATCGGGCGCGAGATCCACGCACACCTGCTGGCCGGCATGCGCCAGGCGATGGCGGCGCGGGAGCGGCTCGGACCCGAGCGCTTCCTCGACGTACACCACGGTGAGTTCGCGGCGGCTCCGCTGGCAGTGCTCGAGCGCATCTACGCCTGGCTCGGGCTCGAGCTGAGCGACGGGACGCGGATCCGCTTCGAGCGCTGGCGCGCGCAGAATCCCTCCGGCGCTCGCGGCGCCCATCGCTACACCGCCGCCGAGTTCGGTCTGTCGGCCGAGGCGATCCGCGAGGAGTACGCTCCCTACATCCGCGCGTTCGGCGTGGAGACCGGCCCGGCGAGGACCACGGCGTGAGCGACCCGACGCTGGAAGGGCGCAAGATCCTGATCACCGGCCCGGCCGGCCAGATCGCCTTTCCGATGGCGCGCGCGCTGGCGCGCCGCAACGAGGTCTGGGGGATCGCGCGCTTCGGCGATCCCGCCAGCCGACAGGAGGTGGAGGACGCCGGGATCCGCGCGCTCGCCGTCGATCTGGCGCAGCCCGACTTCTCCGAGCTGCCGCGCGACTTCACCCACCTCTTGCACCTGGCCGCGACGGTCCGGGGCGACGACTGCGACGGCGCGATCCGCGTGAACGCCGAAGGCACGGGCCTCCTGCTCTCGCATTGCCGCCGGGTCGAGGCCGCGCTGGTGATGTCCACCGTCTCCGTCTACAAGCCCCATCCCGATCCGTGGCACCTCTTCCGCGAGGACGACCCGCTCGGCGACATCATGCTGCCCTTCGCCCGCTCCTACAGCGTCAGCAAGATCGCCGAGGAGGCCGTCGCCCGCTTCTGCGCGCGCGAGTTCTCGATCCCGATCACGATCGCCCGCATGGGCGCGTCCTACGGTCCGCGCGGCGGGCTCCCGACCTTCGGCCTGCAGGCGCTGGCGGCCGGAAAGCCGGTCGCGACCCGCTTCGATCCCTGTCCCTACAGCCCGATCCACGACGACGACATGCTGGCGCAGCTCGAGCCGCTGCTGGACGCGGCGAGCGTTCCGGCGACCATCGTCAACTGGGCCGGGGACGAGGCCGTGAGCATCCAGGACCTCGCGGCCTACGGCGCGGGCCTGCTAGGCGTCGAGCCGCGGGTCGAGGTGACCGAGGTCCCCGGTGCCTCGATCGGCTCGGCCGTCGACCCGACCCGGCGCAGGGCGATCACGGGTCCGTGTCGCGTCCCCTGGCGCGAGGGCATCCGCCGCGTGCTCGAAGAGCTCTACCCCGACCGCGTCCGACCGGCCGCGGCGAGCCGAGGACGACGATCCCCATGACCGCTCCCCATCCCGAAATGCCCGAGTGGGACGCGATGCTCCGGAACCTCGCGCCCGTCGGAGCACTGCTGCTCCGGCGCTGGGGCCGCGAGAATCCCTCCGCGGACGATCGGCGCGAGCTCTTCCGCCTGGCGCTCTCGGCCGTCGCGAGCGGCTACCTCTCCCACGTCGCGCTCGATCCGCGCCGCCCGACCTGGACGCCGTGCTGGAACATCTCGATGAACATGGGCGGGCCCTGCCCCGACTACACCTACCGCACGACCGACGTGGATCCGAAGGGCAGCTACCGCATCTCCGGCTTCCGCGGCACGAACCGCTTCGTCGAGATCGGCCAGCAGAGCTACGATCTCCTGGGCCACGAGGGCCCGACTTCGGTCGCGCCCGTGCAGCACAACCTCGACGAGCTCTCGCTCGGCGAGGGCGGTGCGTTCAGCGTGATCCTGAGCCCGCGGCGGCCGGCCGGCCACGCGGGCGACTGGTGGGCGCTCCAGCCGACGACGCGGAGGCTGCTGATGCGGCAGTGCGCGGTGGACTGGATCAAGGAGATCGACGCGCGCGTGGCGATCGAGCGGCTCGACGACGCGCCGCCGACGGCGGCCGCGGAGATCGATCGCCGCATCGCCAATCTCGGCCCCTGGGCGGAGGGCATGGTGCGCTTCGACATCGACCTGGCGCGCTGGTACCGCGAGCACCACGGCGTCAACGTGCTCACGCGATCCAGGAAGATCGAGAGCATCGGCGGCATGCCCGACCAGGTCTACTACGACGGCGCTTATCAGATCGACGACGACGAGGCGCTGGTGGTCGAGACGGCGCTGCCGCGCAAGTGCCTCTACTGGTCGCTGCTCGTCGCCGACGACCGCTTCAGCACCGTCGACTGGGCCAACCACCAGTCGAGCCTGAACGGAGCGCAGGCGCGGCTCGACCGCGACGGCAGGTTGCGCGCGGTGATCTCGAAGCGCGACCCCGGCGTGCAGAACTGGCTGGACAAGGCCGACAATCCCTGGGGCATCATCCAGCTGCGCTGGAAGCTCCCGAGCGACGCGCCGGACCCGCTCGTGACCCGCTGCAAGCTCGCCGACCTGCGCCGCCAGCTCCCGGCCGACACCCCCGCCTGCACGCCGCGCGAGCGCGAAGAGGCGATCCGAAAACGCCGCGTCGGCTACCAGATGCGGCAGCACTGGTGACCCGCCCGTACAGCCGATGCGGCGTCAGGCAGGGTCGAGCCGTCCGCGGCTCATCGGAGCGGCGGGTTCTTCTTTGGCACCGAGCTCGCCGCCCTGCGCGGTCTACTGGGGGGCACGGGCGGGTTCGTGCGCCAGGTGGAGCGCGGGCCGGATCTCTCGCTGCGAATGGTCCGAAGAAACGAGATCAGGTCCGCCCGGCGGCTCGAGCAGCGGACTCCAGATTCTCTCGAAGGATCCTCGGGTGCCGCGCGGCGATCCGCAGCAGCGCGATCGCGGGTCCCTCCGGCTTCCTGCGGCCCTGCTCCCAGTTGCGAAGGGTATGCACGCTGATCGCGATCGCTCGAGCGAACTCGGCCTGCGTCAGCCCGACGAAGCTTCGCAGCGCCGCGATGTCCTCGCCGGATTCGAAGCGTCCCTGCATCAGCCGCCTGCGCAGGCGTGCCGGGATCGCTCTCTCGAGCTGCTCGTCCGTGAGTTCCGGAAGGTCGGTCATCGGAAGCGATCCTCGTGCGAGCGGTACAGATCCTGCTCGCGATTGGTGGCCGGCCGGGCGCCAATGATCCGGAGTCGGCCTTCCTCTGGTTTCGTTTAGACGACGACCACGCTCCCGCGATCGATGGGGCCGATCGCGATGAACCGGTCCTCGCTCTCCGAATGCTCCGCGTCGAAGATCTCGAGGTAGTCGACGCCCGACTCGAAGAGCGCCTGGGCTTCCCCGAAGGAGAGTCCGTGCTTCCGTCGGTTGCTCCGGTCCTTCGCAGGGTCCCACTCGAGCTCCACTCGGGGCGAATATAAGCCATTGACCTAGTCAGTCAATGGCTCACGACTTCATGCGCCGAGCGAAGGCGCGAAGGCCGCGGTGACCGAGAAGCGTCTTGCCCAGGAGGTGCACCTGGCGCGCCGGGAGGGACTCGAACCCCCGACCCTCAGGTTCGAAGAGCGATCCCGAGGACCCGGATTCCTCAGGAAACGAGGAAGGTTAGGGGGTTACGAGTTAGGGAAATCGCTCCAATCGTGGCTTTTCGTGACGGAGTCCCCCCAGAGTCCCCCCACCTGTAGGTGGTTAGGAGCACCCCGGCCCGGCGGCCTCTTTAACGAACTGCCTCGGTACATCGCCTAGCTTGCCCACGGTTATCGCGCACGCCACGCGCCGCGAGATGGCACGGAGAGCCGGGTCGCTGCCGGAACTCGGGCGGGTCGCGTCCGAGTGGGCATTGACGTGGGACAGCATGCTGCTGTGCCCCAGCAGCTGGTCCTGGGTGGGCCTTCCAATCCCGCTAGTGGGGGTTCAGAATCGAGGCCGCGGGGTGAAGTGGAGGCTCAAGATGCGTTGGCTCGCAGTGGTTGCGGCTGGGTTGTTGCTGGTGCCGTTCAGAGCCGTTGCTCAGGCGGACGTCACCCCGCCGGTCCTCGTAGATTTCACCGTGAGTCCTACGAGCTTCGACGCGGGCTCGGGTGCAGTTACGATTCGATGGTGTGTGACTGTGGCGGATAACTTGTCAGGGGTCCGCCTTGTTACCGTGTTCGCTCGCTTGAACGATCCGCCCGCATTCTTCGATCTGGGGCAGTCTGATTTCACACCACCTGTCCTTGGAGGCGCACTCTGCGTTGAGCAGACAGACCACGCAATCCCCCAGTTCGCGCCCTATGGAGAATACTCCCTTCGAGTCGTGCTTCTCGATCAGGTCAACAACACGCGAGAGTACTCCCGAGCAGGTTCGTTTCCCGGGGATGAGGACCTCTGCACCATCGGCCCCTGTAGTCTCGAGAACCGCCCAGCAGTGGGCCTACCTGATGCAGATAGTGACGGCATACCGGATGACGCCGACAACTGCCCCCACGATCCCAACCCCGACCAAGCCGATCGCGACCTCGACTTCATCGGCGAGGTCTGCGACCCCTTCCCCGACGATCGCGACCACGAGAAGGCGCAGTGCATTGTGGACCGTGATCAGGCGCTCGAGGACCTCGAACAAGCTCTGGCGGATCTCGACCAGTGCCAAAACGAACCGCCCTTCGCAGACGCCGATAACGACGGCGAGCACGATCAAACTGACTACTGCCCCGGAACAGTGTCAGGTGCAGCGGTGGATACCGCAGGCTGCTCGCTGATGCAGTTCTGTAGCTCGAAGGCGGTGGGCGGTTCTATGCAGCGCGCTGCTTGCAATCGAGCAGACTGGAAGAACGACGAACCGTTGGGAAACGCCGCGGACTGCAGGGTTGCCAGGGCCGCGTTCTCCGGGAGGCCGGTCACGCTGCATTGCGTGCCGCGGTGATGAAACGCTCCAGATTCGGCTAGAAAGGGCCCGCAGATGAAACGCCTGCGAGCGGCGTCAACAGCGGGATCCTCTGCATCATGCGCCGCGTGGCACTGCGCCAAGGTCGGTGGCCCACCCACTCCCTGTCCCGGTGTACGATAGTCCCGCCAGCTTGGAAGGGGTTGCCGTGAAGGAGGCAACCCGGTGCGTTTCGTACTCCTGCTTGCAGCTGCGGCTCTATTCGCCATGCCCTCACAATCCGCGAGCGCCATCGTAATCGCAGACGGTGGTTCCCACGTCGTCAATGAGTCGAATCCGTTTCCCTATGAGGCAATTGAGGTAGCCAATGATTCTATCTCTGGCGACCCAACTCTCGTCGAGGTCACAGCGGCGGGATTGGTAACGCTGGCGAGCAGCATCACGACCCGCGGCACCTCGATGGTGACGATCTCAGGCGGGCTCGTTGGTGCACTGGGGATTCTCGAGAACGGGCGAATGGAGATGTTGAGCGGACATGCGTCCACTGTTTTCGGAAACAACGACAGCCAGCTTACTCTTTCCGGCGGTCGCATCGGAACGACGTTGAACGGCTTTGGGAACGCCAACTTTGAGGTGCGTGGAGGCGCGATTGGTGGAACCGCCCGAATGGGCGATTCCTCGACTCTTCGAGTCACCGCCGGAACACTATCAGCTATCCGAGTCATGAATAACGCTGTGGCAGAGATTCACGGTGGCACCATCGAGGGAATCGCGCTGAGCAATGACGACCCGGGTTTTTTGGCGCACGCGATCGTCCGTGGTGGTACGTTCGGAGTACCCCTTCTACCGATGACAAGTCTGCCAGGTCTCAGCACCGACACTGACGGCTTGATCACAATCTACGGAAGCAGCTTCAACTATCCCTTCGGAGACCTGGTCCCATTCTCAGGAACCCTCGCAGGCGTCCTGAGTGACGGGAGCCCCCTTCACGTCAGTTTTTATCGCGGCGCATCCAATGGCGGCCCTCGATCCGACGGCCGCATCACCCTCGTTGAGCTGCTTCCAGTTCCGGAGCCTTCTGCAGGGACGCTAGTCGGTGTTACGCTCGTCATTAGTTCGGCAACGAGTGCGCACCGTAGAACAGGGCGGGGCCGAGATGCGTCACACGTGAACGATTCTCAGCCGATCTAGCTGCAGCTATCTTTCTCTTACTGCAGAACGCGTTTCGCACAGCTGCTTCCTGAGCGAGCACAATCGCTCCTCGCCTTCACGGGTGTACCTCACAAACGCCTCCTTGACCGCATCCTCCTCTAGCCAGGCACAAATGGCGGATGAGAAAATGGATTTTCCAGCGAGATGAAGAGTCTCCGCGTCCTCGATAAACCCAGCCTTCCATTCCGCCAGAGCCTTCGGCTGATAATCGTACTTGCATTCGATCGCTTTGATCTGGTTGAATGTAAGCGCCCGACGTGATGCGTCATAGCCAGGCCGATCCCGGCGTGATTTTCTCGGGCGTGTGGTGGAACGCTGGGCTGGATCGTTAGGCAGGTGGCGTGCGGCGCAGGGCTTCGGGGTGGGC
>Ga0187893_10000181_pt1 | contig 153205 bp, 127 predicted proteins | sample MA1701074metaG_FD_139574 | JGI IMG/M metagenome (GOLD analysis project Ga0187893, IMG submission 139574) | White microbial mat communities from a basaltic lava cave in the Kipuka Kanohina Cave System on the Island of Hawaii, USA - MA170107-4 metaG ...
AGGCACTGATGACCGTCACTCGATTCCATTCCTTCTGGCTCAACGTGATCGCCCCCGGTTCGCTCATAGGGGTGACATTTTCACGTGGCCGTTAAGGGGTGACAAAATTATCCGGCTAAGACAGCGAGGCTAAACCGGATGCCCACTTGAGCTCCAGGGTGCTAAACTGGGCAGTTGAATCGGGAGTGTGAGCCGTGTGCGGAATAGTCGGGTACATCGGGCAGAAAAAAGTGGTGCCGCTGATTCTTGAGGGGCTGAAGAAGCTGGAGTACCGGGGGTACGACTCGGCGGGGATTGCGGCGGTGTCGCAGAACGGGAAGCTGGAGATTCGCCGGGCGTCGGGGAAGCTGCGCAACCTGGAAGAGACGCTGCGGCTGAACCCGATGGACGGGCTGTACGGGATCGGGCACACGCGCTGGGCCACGCACGGGCGTCCCACGGAGGAAAACGCGCACCCGCACCGCGACTGCAAGGGCGAAGTGGTGGTGGTGCACAACGGCATCATCGAGAATTACATCGAGCTGAAGCGCGCGCTGGCGGCCGACGGCCACAAGTTCGTCACCGAGACGGACACGGAAGTCATCGCGCACCTGGTGGAGAAGCACATGAACGGCGGGCCGCTGGAGGAGGCGGTGCGCAAGGCCGCCAAGCAGTTGAACGGGGTGTACGCGCTGGCGATTGTCTCGACGCGCGACCCGCAGAAGATCGTCGCGGCGCGCTTCGGGCCTCCGGCGGTGATCGGGCTGGGCGACAACGAGTACTTCGTGGCCAGCGACATCCCCGCAGTGCTGTACCACACGCGGGACGTGTTTTTCCTGGCCGACGGGGACCTGGCGGTGATCACCCCGCAGGGCGTCCGGCTGATTGACCTGGAGGGCCGCGCCATCCAGCGCCCGGTGCAGCACATCACCTGGGACCCGATCATGGCGGAGAAGGGCGGGTTCAAGCACTTCATGCAGAAGGAGATTTTCGAGCAGCCGCGCGCGGTGCGCGACACGCTGCTGGGGCGCATCTCGCTGGACTCGGGCAAAGTGTTTCTGGACGAGATGGACATCACCGAGGGCGAGTTCCGGCAATTCCAGCAGGTGAAGATTGTGGCCTGCGGGACGAGCTGGCACGCGGCGCTGGCCGGGAAGTTCATGATCGAGCGGCTGGCGCGCACCCCGGTGGAAGTGGACTACGGGAGCGAGTTCCGCTACCGCGAGCCCATCGTGGAAACGGACACGCTGACCGTGCTCATCAGCCAGAGCGGCGAGACCGCGGACACCCTGGCGGCGCAGCGTGAGGCCAAGCTGAAGGGGTCCAAGACGCTGGCGATTTGCAACGTGGTGGGCTCGATGATTACGCGCGAGGCGTCGGGGACCATCTACACGCACGCGGGGCCGGAGATTGGCGTGGCCAGCACCAAGGCGTTTACGTCGCAATTGACGGCGCTGGCGTTGCTGGCGATTTACCTGGGCGAAGTGCGCGGCACGCTGACCATGGACCAGGCCAAAGCGCTGCTGCAAGAGTTGACCCGGCTGCCGCACAAGATGGAGACCATGCTCCAGCGCGACGAGGAGTGCGAGGCCCTGGGCAAGCAGTTCTTCCGCTACACGGATTTTCTCTACCTGGGGCGCGGCATCCATTACCCCATGGCGCTCGAGGGCGCGCTGAAGTTGAAGGAGATTTCTTACATCCACGCGGAAGGCTACCCGGCCGGGGAGATGAAGCACGGGCCCAACGCGTTGATTGACGAGAATCTGCCGGTGGTGGTGCTGGCCACGCGGGACGAACGCGACCCGGCTTCGATGCAGCGGTATGAGAAGACCGTGTCGAACATTCGCGAGGTGAAGTCGCGCGACGGGATCGTCATCAGCGTGGTCAGCGAAGGCGACGACCTGGCGCGCGCCGCTTCCGACCACGTGATCGAAGTGCCCGCCGCGCCGGAGTTGCTGGCGCCCATCCTGGAAATACTTCCTCTGCAAATGCTGGCCTACCACATCGCCGTGCGCCGCGGGTGCGACGTGGACCAGCCGCGCAACCTGGCCAAGTCCGTCACCGTGGAGTGAAGGCGTGCCGGTGCCTGCTTACTTTCGACGCAGCCCTGCTCTTGAGTCAATGAGCTCCCCGTTTGCCGGCGTGTCATTCGGCTCCCCCTCTGCCGACGTGTCATTCCGCTCCCCCTCTGCCGACGTGTCATTCCGAGCGAAGCGAGGAATCTGCATTTCGCTTGCGAACGGAGAAAATGCAGATTCCTCGCCGCGCTCCGTGCCGCTCGGAATGACAAGCCGTTTTCTGGCGCGCGGAGTTGCGCTGGCGCTGGCGTGCCTGCTGCTTGCGCCGGGAGCGGGCGCGCAGACGACGGAAGCGGGGACGGCGAAGCTGGTCGAGGTGAAGGTGGTGGGGTCGAAGCGCTTCCCGGAAGCGGCCATCGTGGCGGCGAGCGGGCTCCAAGCGGGGCAAGACGTGACGCGCGAGGAAATGCAGGCCGCCGCGGACAAGCTGAGCACGTTGGGCTACTTCCACAACGTGCGGTACAACTTCCGCAGCATCGAGGGGGAAACGAGCAGCCGGGTCGAGATGACGCTCCAGATCGAGGATGCGCCGACGGTCCCGGTGTACTTCGACAATTTTCCGTGGTTCACGGACGATGAGCTGATGCAGGCGCTGCGGGAAGCGCTGCCGCTCTTTGACGGCACCATCCCCGAGGCGGGACGCGCGGTGGAAATGGCCACGGAAGCGATCCAGAAGCAACTGCCGGGCCGCAAGATCGAAGGCACGGTGGAACGGGAGCTTTCCGGGCAGGTGGTGGGCGACGGGATGATGATGCGGTTCATCCTGAAGGGGCCATTGCTGAAGGTGGAAGGATTGCGGATGGACGAGCCCATCGTCGCGCAGAACAAAGCCATCGCCGCGGAAGCGCGGGAGCTGGCGGGCAAGCTGTTTTCGCGGTTCACGGTGGAGCTGTTCCTGCAAGAGCACGTGCGGCCGGTGTACTGGGAGCGCGGGCACCTGCGGGTGCGGTTCGCGCCGCCGCAGGCGCGGTTCACCGGGGACCCGCGCAAGCCGCTGGCCGACTCGGTGCTGGTGATCGTGCCCATCGAGCCGGGGCCGGTCTACCGCTGGGGCGGGGTCACTTGGACGGGGAACGCGGCGTTCGGGCCGGCGGCGCTGGACGCGTTTGTGCTGCTGCCCGCGGGACTGCCGGCGAACGGCAACCAGGTGGAAGAAACGTGGCAGCGCATCGAGCAGGAGTACGGGCGACGGGGCTACATCGAGATGCGACTGCGCGCGACGCCGGCGTTCGACGAGACGAACCTGCGCGTCCACTACACGGTGAAGATGGACGAGGGGCGGGCGTATCGCATGGGGGAACTGGTCCTCACCGGACTTTCGCCGCTGGCCTCGCGGAAACTCACCGAGGCGTGGACGCTGGAGAAAGGCGCGGTGTTCGACGCGAAATACCTGGAGGACTTCCTGGCCGCCTGCCGCAGCAAGAAAGTCTTCGGCGATTATGTGATCCATTACGACGAAGTGGGGCACATGCTCCAGCCCAACCCGGAGACGCGCACCGTGGACGTGATGATTGATTTCAAGTAGGGGCGGGCTTGCTGACGGGGCGAGAGGACAAGGGACGACGGGGGAACAGCAGCGGAGTGGAAGAGTGAAAGAGACTTCGAGGAAAGAAATGAGCCGCGCGGTGCGAGACAACCGGCCGGGCGTTGCGGGGGGAGCCGCGGCTGAGGCCGGCGCGGCTGAAAAGCAGGCGCTGCTGTTCGCGGCGCTGGGCGAATTGGAGTCCGTGCTGGTGGCGTATTCGGGCGGGGCGGACTCGGCGTACCTGGCGTGGGCGGCGCAACGGGCGCTGGGGGAGCGGGCGCTGGCGGTGACGGCGCTCTCGGGCAGCTTCTCGGCCTACGACCGGGAACGGGCGCTGGCGTTCGCGCGGGAAGCGGGGCTGCGGCACGTGTTCATCGAGACGCGCGAGTTCGCCAATCCGCTCTACGTGGCCAACAACGCCGACCGGTGCTACCACTGCAAGGCCGAACTGTTCACGGAGATGGACGGGCTGGCGGCGGAGCGCGGGTTCGCGGCGCTGGCCTACGGCGTCAATGTGGACGACACGCGCGACGTGCGGCCGGGTCATCGCGCGGCGCGCGAGCACCGCGTGCTGGCGCCGCTGCTCGATGCGGGGATGAGCAAGGCGGAGGTGCGCGAGCTTTCGCGCCGCGCCGGGCTCAGCACCTGGGACCGGCCGGCGTCGCCCTGCCTTTCGTCGCGCATCCCGTACGGCACGGCGGTGACGCGGGAAGCGCTGGCGCGCGTGGAAGCGGCGGAGGCGGTGCTGCGGGGGCTGGGCTTCCGGCAATTCCGCGTGCGCTCCTTCGAAGAGACGGCGCGGATTGAGATTGATCCCGCAGAGCTGCCCCGCGCGCGTGAAATGCGGCTGGAGGCCACCTTGGTGGAGCCGTTGCGCCGCGTCGGCTTCGCGCGCGTCGAGCTCGACCCGCGCGGGTACCGGCAGGGGGCGCTGAACGAACTGCTGTAGCCGGAGGGATCACAGGCCTGCTCCTGATTCTGCGGCTTGGCGGGATGGGCAGAGGACAGACCTGGAGGTCTGTCCTACATCAGTGGAAGCCGGCCATTTCCCACTTCTTTTGCGTGTCGAGCACCAGGGCCTTCACTTTGGCGACCACTTTGCGGAAGTACTCGTCGGCTTTGGCCTGGCTGAAGTCTTTGGGCCAGCCCTGGCCTTCCTTGTACAGGGTGATGGAAGAAGGAAAGGGCGTGGCGCTCCACGCGCCGGGGGCGGGGTTGGGAGTGGCCATGTCCTTGCCGGTGTAGAGGTCCCGGTGGACGAGCTTGGGGTTGATGGCCTGGACGAAGGCCGTTTCGTTGATGCCGGCGTGCCCGCCGTCTTCGCCGAAGACTTCGAGAGTGACGTCGCCGGCCAGCGCCCACCAGTTGATGACCAGCGTATTGACGTTGCGGCGGAGGGCCAGGTCGTTGGCTTCCTGGGTGAGGATGGCCGTCTGCGGCCCGCCGTGGCCGTTGATGACGATAATATTCTTGAACTGGTTCTTGACCATGCCTTCGAGCACCGCGCGGATGTAGGGGCGGAAGGCCTCCTCGGGGACGTGCATCGCGCCGGGATAGGGCGCCATCGAGCCGGTGACGCCGTAAGGGATGTGCGGCGCGATGAGCGCGTTCGTGTCGGCGGCGATGGCCTGGGCGATGGCCACCGGCGCGGTGTTGTCCGCGCCGTTGTTGACCACGCCGTGGGGCTCGAGCGTGCCCACGGTCACCAGCACCGTCTTCACTTTCGCCGGCACAATCTGGCGGAAGTGCATCCAGTTCAATTCATCCATCTGCCGCGAGGGTAGATCCTGGGCGGGGACGGTCGTGGCAAAAATGGCAGCCATCACCCAAGCGATTCTCATATGAACCTCCGGACTGACCGCGTGTGTCAGGCTCTGGGCAATACGTCCAGGTACGGGCTTTGGGGCTGATTATTGAGCGTCACAAGGTAATGTTCAAAGAAACCGCTCTGCCCGAGAATCCCATAGCGAAAGGGGAGGGACTCCGCAAAGCCCGCACGAATGGTAACAGTGGAATCAGCCATGGTAAGAGCGACGGCGTGAATGAACGCGGTGCGACCGATTCCTTCCACGCCCGTAAACCTCAAGGGCCGACCCGCCTGGATGGAAAGGCCCAAGGAGCGACCGATTTCAGCATGGAAAGGCACCAATCTGCCCCCGAATCAACCTAGGCGCGGTAACGCACCCGGTAAACTGCCGACCCCTCGATGACCGACAGCGCCACGGGAATGATCGGGCGTCGAATCAGCTTCAGCCCGGTTACAGGATCCGGTTCGACCGTCGTCTGAAGTTTGTACGGGTAGCGCAAGACTCAGGAGGGGACGGCGATAATGAAAAACTCTCCCGTGGAGGCAGACTTCATGACCACAGGATCCTGCTCACCCTTGCCGTGAGCTTCCTCCAATGCTGTTTGCAGATCAGGATGATGCGCAAGGAGCCGCGATTCATCCGAGGAAAGGGCGATCCAGTCGCCTTCGGGAACAGCGTCTATTTCCTTCAGCAGCTCAATTTCGCTCATTTCTACCCCTTATCGTACCACCCTGCTCCGAGAGGGTCAATTTCGGCGCCCGCCTCAATGAGCGCCCGACGGTGGCGGTTCGAGGACGCCGGAGAGCCAGCGGACGGTGTTGAGGCAGAATTGCGCGTTTTGGGCGGCTTTGGGGTGGTTCATGCCCATGGTCCACTTGTCGGGGCCGGCGATTTGCGCGGAGCACATGGCCGCTTCGCCGAGGATGACCACGCGGCCCTTGCCCAACGTGCGCGCGGCGCCCTGCGCCCAGCCACCTACGCTGAAGCGCGGCCATTCGCGGCGAGGGGGCGCGGCGGCGCCCAGGCTCAGGCTCCAGTGGAAGACGTTCATGGCGTCGGGCGGGAGCACCAGCAACAGGTCGAAGTCCCAGGAGGGCTTGAAGGCCGAGCCGGTGAACGTGGCCACCGCGGTGACCCGTTCCTTTTCGTTGCGCCCATTGGTGATGGCGTGCAACCGCAAGCCGCCGGAGTCGCCGCTGAAAACGTCGGGCGGGTCCTCGCCGGTGTTCAAGTTGGCGTAGCCGTCCACCAGGGCGGCGCCCAGCATGGCGCCTAAGCCGGCGGAGGCGCCGGGCATGGGAGAGTGGTCCACGATGAGGAGCAGGGACCCGCCGCCCTGGAGCCACAGGAACATGGCATTGATCTCGTCGCGGGTGAAGGCCGAGCCGTGCGGATAGGCCCAGTCTTTCTCGTTTTCGGCAGCGGTGGCGTTGGCGATTACCATCACGCGGCAGGGCTTGAGGGACTCGGCGGTGAATTTCTCCTTGAAGGGCTCGACCCGGTAACCGTCGCCGTGCGCTACTTCGGCAAAGGAAGCGTAGCGGCCGCCGGCAGTGTGGAAGTTGTAGTGCGCTTCGTCAATGCACACCGCCGGACCCTGGCCGGCCTCGAACGCGGGCGCAGGATTGGCGAACTTGAAGTTGGGGTCGGGGGCCTGCTGGGCTGGGCAAGGCAGCACGCAGATGGCCACGAGCGCTGCGGCAACGGTAATGCGCATCATTCCTCCCGATTGGTCTCGAAACACTAACAGCTTGTTGAAAAAGTGCTTTTGACTGCCATCCCGCGCGAAGCGAGGGATCTGCATTTTCAGAACAATGCCAGGAAATGCAGATTCCTCGCCGCCTTCGGCGGCTCGGAATGACAACCATCGGGGTTTTTCAACCAGCTGCTAAGACGACGACTGGATTAGAAGAGTTAGACGCGGGCGGAGGCGGGGTGCTTCGCGCGCGCGAAGTCGCGGGCGGCCATCAGCGTGTGGACATGGATGCGCACGGTGTCTTCGGTGCGGCGGGCGTAGCCGCCGGCCAGGGTGATGGCGAAGGGCACGCCGCGGCGGCGGGTGTGCTCGTACACCAGGCGGTCGCGCCGTTCGAGGCCCGGCATGGTGAGGGCCAGGCCGCCAAGCTGGTCTTCGCGGTAAGGGTCGGCGCCGCCGACGTAATAAAGCAGATCCGGCGCGAACTGGTCGAAGGCTAGCATCAGATGCTTTTCGAGGATGGCCAGATAGTCGTCGTCGCCGGTGCCGTCGTCGAGGCCAATGTCCATGTTCGACGGAGGCTTGGGCATGGGGTAGTTATTCTCCTGGTGGATGCTGAAGGTGAAGACGGAGTCATCCTTCGCAAAAATGGCGGCGGTGCCGTTGCCCTGGTGGACGTCGGTGTCCACGACCATGGCGGTCCGGATGGCGCGGTCCCGCTGCAATTTGCGGATGGCCACGGCCACGTCGTTCAACACGCAGAAACCTTCGCCGTGGCCCGGGTAAGCGTGATGCAGCCCGCCGCCGATGCTGGCGCCCACGCCGTCGGCCAGCGCGCGCCGCCCGGCCAGGGTGGAGCCGCCCGCGGCCAGCCAGCAGGCCTCCATCAATTCTTTCGAGTACGGCACTTCGAGGCGCATGCGCTCATACGCGCTCAGGGTGTTGGTCTTCAGCTTGTGGACGTACTCCGGGGTGTGCACCAGGCGGATGTCCTCGTCGGTGGCGGGCTCCGGCGTGAGAAAATCTTCCTGCGTGGCCGAGCCCTCACGTAAGAGCAGCTCGTATACCAGGCGGTACTTCGCGGAGACGAAGACGTGCGCGCCCAGGTTCAGGTCGTACCGCGGGTGATAGATCAGTTTGAAAGGGAGCATGGTCGGGTGGCGCAGCCGCTCCTGGCTGCGCATCTACCGCGCAGTTTGTCTGCGACCGGCTTCTCTACGCATGGTGGCGCACGACGAATGCCGGGACCCAACCCGTCCCCGCGCTACAGGGCGGAAGCGCACAGGTCGCAGCAAAACCGCACAGCCAAGAGTGGCTGTGCTACTCAGCTTTCGCGGTCGAGGATGAAGTCGGGCACGGCCAAGAGCACGCGGCGGTAGCCGGGGTCGCCGAAGCCGTTGATGCAGTCCTTGGCGCGGGCGGCGTAGTCGTGCGCGAGCCGGCGGGCGCGTTCGAGCGCGCCGCTCTCCTCGACCAGCGCGGTGATTTGCTCGGGCTTCACGCTGTGAAAGCCCTTCTCTGCGAGCACGGTGGTGACCATGCGGCGGCCCGCGGAATTGCCGTTGCCGTTCGAGCCTTCGAGCGCGTAGATCAGCGGCAGGGTGACCTTCCCTTCCTTCAAGTCGCTGAGCACGGGCTTGCCGAGTTTCTCCGGCGAGGCGGTGAAGTCCAGCAGGTCGTCCACGAGTTGGAAGGCCAGGCCGCAGGAGCGGCCGTACTCGACCATGGCGCGCTCGCCCGCTTCGCTCTGCTCGGCGAGCACCGCGCCCAACTGCGCGCAGCCGCTGAAGAGGCACGCGGTCTTGCGATAGGAGAGGTCGAGCGCGTCCTGCTCGGTGAGGTCCGCGCGGCCCAGCTTGGTGAGCTGGAGCAGCTCGCCCTCGACCATGTTCTGCGTCAGCTCGATGAGGATGTCCAGGATGCGGAAGTTGCGCTCGGCCAGCGCCATCTGGAACGACTGCATGTACAGCCAGTCGCCGGCGAGCACGCTCATGTGGTTGCCCCAGCGGCAATTGGCGGAGGGGCGGCCGCGGCGGAGCTCGGCGCCGTCAATCACGTCGTCGTGGATGAGCGTGGCCGAGTGGATCATCTCAACCACAGCGCCGAGCTTGACCGCGCTCGACCCGCGGTAGCCGCAGAAGCGCGCGGCCAGCAGCAGCAGCGCCGGACGCAGGCGCTTGCCGCCGCCGCTGAGCAGGTACTGGCCGATTTCGGCGGCGGGCTCGACGGCGGTGGCGCTTTCCGCGGAGATGACCTCCTCGACGCGGGCCAGGTCGTCGCGCACCAGGTCGAAAATCTCTTTGGCGGTCAGCGTGGTGATGGCGTGCCCTCTTTGTTCCTGTAGGGGCGGGTCTTTAGACCCGGCCGCTGCGCATACCCTTCGCGTTTGGTCAACATATTTTCCCGCAGGTCTCCCCGGGCGGGTCTGAAGACCCGCCCCTACGGGTGTCGCGCCTTTCGGCGCGTTCAAACCGGCCGTTGCAATCGGAAGAATCGCCGGAAGTTCGCGGTGGTCGCGGCGGCGAATTCCTCCGTGGGCAAGTTTCTCACATTCGCCAGCACCTTCGCCACTTCCGCGACCAGCGCCGGCTCGTTGCGCTTGCCGCGGTGGCCCTGCGGGGCCAGGAAGGGCGAATCGGTTTCGATGAAAAGGCTGGCGAGGGGGAGATCGCGGGCGACGTCGCGCAGGTTTTGCGCCCTGGGGTAGGTGGCATTGCCGGCGAAAGAGATGACGAAGCCCATTTCGATGCCGCGTTGAGCGTGCTCCAGCGCGCCGGTGAAACAATGCAAGATGCCGCCGAGTGCGGCGCTGCGCCAGTCTTCGTGGAGGATGCGCAGGCAGTCGTCCCAGGCGTCGCGGCAGTGGATGACGACGGGCTTGCGCGCGGCGCGGGCCATCGAGAGTTGGCGGCGAAACACGGCGTCCTGCGCTTCCTTCGGGGAGTGGTCGTAGAAGTAATCGAGGCCGATCTCGCCCCAGGCGATCACGCGCGGATTCTGCGCCAGGATGTCGAGCGCGGCGTAATGCTGCTCCGTGGCCAGCTTGGCTTCGTGGGGGTGGATGCCGACCGTGCCGTAGATCCAATCGTGCTGGTCGGCGATGGCGGTGGCCGCGTCAAGGCGTGAAGGCCCCGAGCCGCTGCCAATGGCGAGAATGGTGTTCACACCGGCGGCGCGGGCGCGCGCCAGCATCTCCGCGCGGTCGGCGTCAAACTGCGAGAACTCCAGGTGCGCATGCGAGTCAATCAGATCCATCGAGGTCAAGGAGTCAGGAGGTCAAGAGGTCAGGAGCCCCGGGACATCACGCGGCGGTGCGAGAATGCCAGTTCTTCCATAGCCTATAGAGCAATGTCGCTTTCGTCCTTGCTCATGTCCAGCCACATCCGCGTTTCGTGGCAAGAACCGATTGCCATTTGCAGGTACCGCTTGAACTCAGGGACAGAGGAACGCTTCGACCAACCCTCGACGATGTTAGCTGGGACCGAGCGCGCTGAGCGGCGGAGCTGCCTCGCAAGCTCATACTGCTCCACTTGCGGAAACTTCTTCGACAGGCGCGAGACATGGATCGCAGCTTCATAAGCCTCCTTGTACACTTCCAGATCACGATAGGTCTGGATCGCCATTCCTTGAAGGTCCTTTCTTGACCTCTCGATCTCCTGACCTCTTGACCTCCCTACTTCAGCCGGGCGCCGACGGGGACGTCTTCCAGGAAGCCGGCCAGGACCGGCGCGCCATCCGGCGGCGCCGACGCGGCGACGATCATGCCGTTGGACTCGACGCCGCGCAGCTTGCGCGGGGCCAGGTTGACGACCACAACGACGCGGCGCCCGATCAGTTTCTCCGGCGGGTATTGCTGGGCGATGCCGGCGACGATTTGCCGCACTTCGTCGCCGATGTCCACCAGCAGCTTCAGCAGCTTGTCGGCGTTGGGGACGCGCTCAGCCTCCTTGATTTCGCCGACGCGCATTTCCACTTTGGCGAAATCCTCGATGCCGATTTTCGCGGCCCCCGCTGCTGCTGCCGCGCCAGCCCCGGCCGTTGCAGCAGCGCCGCCCGTGGCGGCGGTGGCCTCGTTACGCAACTCGTTCTCCATGGCGTCCATCCTTTCGATCGCTTCGTCCTTCTTCACGCGCGGGAAGACGGCAGCGGGCTCGCCGATGCGCGCGCCCGGCTGAAGCTGGCCCCACTCCAAGTTATCGAGCCGCAGGTGTGCCAGCGAGCCGCGCTGGCCGAGTTGCCGCCAGATGGTCTCCGTCGCGTGAGGCATTACGGGATGCGCCAGCGCGACGCTGACGCGCAACGCCTCCGCCGCGGTGTGGAGGATTGTGCCCAGGCGCTCGCGGTCGCCGCCCTGCTCGGCCAGTTTCCAGGGCGCGTTCTCCACCAGGTATTTGTCCACGCGGGCGATGAGCCGCCAGATGGCTTCGAGTGCCAGCGAAAACTGGAAGCGGTCAAACTCCAACTGAGCATCGCGGATGGCTTCGCGCGCGGCATCGGCCACGGCGGCTTCCCCTTCCCCTCCCTGGCCCGCCGGGGGAATGGCGCCTTCCAAGTAAGTCTCGATCATCTTGAGGGTGCGGCTGGCCAGGTTGCCGAGGCCGTTGGCCAGGTCGCTGTTGTAGCGGTCCACGACGGCGTCCTGGCTGAAGTTGCCGTCCTGGCCGAAGACCATATCGCGCAGCAGGAAATAGCGCAGGGCGTCCACGCCGAGCACGCGCGCAAAAGGGCGCGCCAGCAGGATGTTGCCGCGCGACTTGGACATTTTCTCGCCGAGAAAGTTCCACAAGCCGTGCGCGAACACCTGGCGGGGCAGCGGCTCGCCCGCGGCCATGAGAAACGCGGGCCAGTACACGGCGTGAAAGCGCAGAATCTCCTTGCCGATGAGGTGGACGTCGGCGGGCCAGTATTTTTCCCACTGCACTTCGTCGTCGCCGTAGCCGACGCCGGTCATGTAACTGGTGAGGGCGTCGTACCAGACGTAGAAGACGTGGCGGGGGTCGTCGGGCCAGGGGATGCCCCACTGGATGCTGGTGCGGCTGATGCTGAGGTCGCGCAGGCCGGCGCGGACGAAGGCGATGACTTCGTTGCGGCGGGCGTCGGGCTGCACAAACTGCGGCTGCTTCTCGTAGAGCTCCAGCAGGCGCTCCTGGAACGCGGAGAGCTTGAAGTAGTAGTTCTCCTCGGTGATGCGCTCGGTGGGGCGCCGGCACTCGGGGCAGAGGCCGCCGGGGAGCGGCTCGTCCACGTACATTTCGTCGTGTACGCAGTACTGCCCGGCGTAAGAGCCCTTGTAGATGTAACCGGCGTCGCGCGCCTTCATCATCAGGATGCGCACGGCGTGCTCGTGGCGGTCCTCGGTGGTGCGGACGAAGCGGTCAATGGAGAAGTCCAGCTCTTTCCACAGGGCGCGGTACTCGGCGGAGATGCGGTCGGTGAGCTGCTCGGGGGTGACGCCGGCGGCCTTGGCGGAGCGCTCGATCTTCATCCCGTGCTCGTCGGTGCCGGTGAGCAGCACCACGTCGAAGCCGCGCATGCGCTTGTAGCGCGCGATGGTATCGGCGACCACGGTGGTGTAGGTGTGGCCGATGTGCGGCCGCGCGTTGACATAGTAGATCGGCGTGGTCAGGTAGAATTTCATCGCCTTGATGATTGTTGATTGATGATTGTTGATTGGCGAGGATTCCGCGCCGCCAGACGCGGAAAGGCAATCAACCGTCATCAATCAACAATCGCAAATCACAACGGCTACTGCTTGGTCCGAAACGCGGCCGCGGCCTGCGCCAGCACTTCCTTGAGGGGCACGCCGCGCTGGGCGGCGATGCGGCGGCAGTCCTCGTATTCCGGCGCGGCGTTGAGGACGTGGCCATTCAAGCGCGACACCTTCATGCGCACGGCGCCAAACGAAGTTTCCACGGTGACCGAATCGCGCAGCAGGGTGCGGCGGCGGGCCTCCCAGGAGCGGACGCCAATGGTAGTCGTCTCGCGAAAGACCAGGTCGGTCAGCTTGGCCGCGTCGGGGGGCCGGCACAGAATGGTGACGAGCTGACCGGGGCGGTTTTTTTTCATTTGCACGGGAGTGGCGTACACGTCGAGGGCGCCGGCGGCCAGGGCCTGCTCGGCGAAGTAACCGTAGATTTGCGGGTTCATGTCGTCGAGGTTGGCTTCGATGATGGTGATGGACTCGTCCCACGGCGCGGTTTCGCGGGCGATGCGCTCGCCCACCAGGATGCGGAGTACGTTGGGCTGCTCGGGCAACTCGAAGGAGCCCGCGCCGTAGCCGATAGCTTCGGTCACCATGGGCGGAATCGTGCCGCAGCTGGCCGCCAGCGTGGAGACAATAGCCGCTCCGGTGGGCGTGACCAGCTCCCGGTCAATGCCGCTCGAATAGGTCGGCTTGCCACGCAGCAAGTCCACCGTGGCCGGGGCGGGCACGGGCATCACGCCGTGAGCCGCGCGTACCGTGCCGCCGCCCACGTTCAGCGGGGAGCAGGCGAATTCCTCGATGCCCAGCAGTTCGAAGCCGACGCACGAACCGACGATGTCCACGATGGCGTCCAGGGCGCCCACTTCGTGGAAGTGCACCTGCTCGACGGGCACGTTGTGGATGCGCGCTTCCGCTTCGCCGAGCCGCTGGAAAATGGCCGAGGCGCGCTGGGCCGCGCGCGGGGCCAGACCGGCGCGGGCAACAGTGTCGAGGATTTTGGCCAGGCCGCGGTGGTGGTGCGTCTCCTGGATCTCCACGTGCACCTTCGTGGCCGCCAGCGCGCCGCGCTTCACTTTTTCCGCGCGCAGCGACCAGCCGGTGACCGGCAGCTTGCGCAGCTCCGCCTCGAGCTGCGCGGGCTCGACGCCCGCGTCCACCAGCGCGCCCAGGATCATGTCTCCGCTGGCGCCGCTGAAGCAGTCGAAATAGGCGATCTTCGTCATGGGAAGCGTAAACGTTTGATACTAGTCGGGGCGTGGGGGAGTGTCAAACAAGGTGATGAAAGGCAGCAGGTCCGTTTGACTCGCGCGGGCGGGCGTCTTACTTGACGACGGTGCGGGACGGTACCTAATATTCGAGCCGCAATGCCCGTCGAAATCGGACAGATTGAAGCGATATTCCGCTATCCGGTGAAGTCCATGCGCGGCGAACAACTGGAGGCGGCCACGTTGGGCTGGCACGGCCTGGACGGCGATCGGCGCTTCGCATTTCGCCGGCTTGACGATCGCGGTGGTTTCCCCTGGCTCTCCGCGAGCAGGCTCCCGGAAATGATTTGCTTTGCTCCGCTGGGGCGTGAAGCGGGGAATGGGGAAGGGATTCCGACACATGTTCGAACGCCCGAGGGGGAGGAGATGCCCCTGTTCGGCGAAGCACTGGCCTCTGCGGTCAGCCGCCGGTGCGGGGCGCCAGTCCAGATGATGCAGTTAAAACACGGCATCTTCGACGAAGCGGCGGTTTCCGTCATCTCCTCCACAACGGCGGGTGAGATTTGCCGGCTCGCGAAGACGAGCGCGGCCATCCGCCGCTTTCGTCCGAATATCGTCGTGCGGTCCACGCGCGCAGTCCCCTTCGAGGAGGATCAATGGGTGGGCGGCGTGCTGACATTCGGTGAGGGGGACGATGCCCCCGCTGTCACTATGACCATGCGCGACGTTCGCTGCGCGATGGTGAACATTGATCCGGACGGAGGGACCCTAACTCCGGAAATGATGAAGGCTTGCGTTCGGACCAATGAGAACACCGCGGGCATCTACGGCACGGTCACGCGCATTGGACGGCTGGCCGTTGGACAGACCATCGTTCTCCACCAGAATGCTCCAGCCTCGCACTGACCTACCGCAGGACTGGAAATTCCTGTCCTCGTCAAGCCCCTTGGGGAACAGATGTCGTCCTGTAATTCCATCGGGAATTGCCGACGGGACAGCAAGCAGGTTGGAAAGGGTCCTCCTTGGGTCACACCATTTGCGGCAGAACATCCCCGGCGGGGCCTTGCAAGGAAAGCGAGGCGTGGGCAGAGAGGTCGGTGGGCTCGGGATTGACTTCGATGACGCGGGCGCCGGCTGCGAGGGCCACGCGCGGCAGGGCCGCCGCAGGATAAACCACCGAAGACGTGCCTATGACGAGAAACACGTCCGCGTCTTGCGCGGCCTGCCAGGCTTGGCGCAGGGCGACGTCGGGCAGCGGCTCGCCGAACCAGACCACAGCGGGACGCAGGATGGCGCCGCAGGGGCACAGTGGGGGGAGCGGCTCGAGCGGCACGCGCGTGTCCAGGTCCTCGAGGCCGCAGCCGGCGCACCGGACGCGCCACACGCTGCCGTGCAGGCGGATCAGGCGGCGGCTGCCGGCGCGCTCGTGCAGGTTGTCCACGTTTTGCGTGATAAGCGCGAAGCCGGCGGCGCGGGCTTCGAGCGCGACCAGGGCGCGGTGCCCGGCGTTAGGCTCGCATTTCGCGTGCACCGAGCGGCGCCAGTCGTACCACTCCCACACCAGCCTGGGGTCGCGGGCGAAGGCTTCCGGCGTGGCCAACTGATGAGGCTGGTAGTTGCGCCACAGGCCGCCGGGGCCGCGGAAGGTGGGCAGGCCGCTCTCCGCGGAAATGCCCGCGCCGGTGAGCACGGCGACGGAGCGCGCTTCGCGCAGCCAGTCGCGGGCCCGGGCAATGTCGTTGCCGTTGGCAGGCACCGGCAACAAGGTAGCACAAGAGCGACTCGCGGCCGCCGATTGGTGATTTTTGATTTTTGATTTGCCCCGCGAAGAAGCATGAAAGGCGTGACCGCTTCCGGCAATCACCCATCACAAGTCAGCCATCGTCAATCCACTTTTTGACGGCCTACTCGCTTCCGACTACTATTCTTGATTCAATCCGGGGGAACACGGCTTGTATCACGTCTTTGAGGAGCGGGTGCGGCGGGCGCTGGGCGAGTTCATCCGCGGGCGCTTCGGAGAAGAGGGCGAGGTGGTAACCGACCAGCCGCCGAGCGTGGAGTTCGGCGAGGTGGCCACGCCGGTGTGTTTCAGCCTGGCCCGGAAGCTCAAACGCTCGCCGCGGCAAATCGCGCAGGAGATCGTCAGCGGCATCGGCGCCGTGGAAGGCGTGGCCCGCTGGGAAGTGGCCGGGGCGGGCTACATCAACGCGTATCTGGATCGCGCCGTATTCTTCGGCGCCTGCATGTCCGCGGCTTTCGACACCGGGGCGGAGCAACAGCGGGCCGCGGGCAAGACCATCGTCGAGCACACGGCCATCAACCCCAACAAAGCGGCGCACGTGGGGCACCTGCGCAACGCGGTGCTGGGCGACACCTTCGTGCGCCTGCTGCGGCACGCCGGCCAGCGCGTGGAGGTGCAGAACTACATCGACAACACGGGGGTGCAGGTGGCCGACGTGGTGATCGGCCTGCTGCACCTGGAGAAGAAATCGCCCGGCGACGTTCGCGGGCTGGCGGCGGCGCCGCGCTTCGACTACTACTGCTGGGACCTGTACGCGCGGGTGACGCGCTGGCTGGAGGAAGACCAGACCCGCCTGGCGCTGCGCCAGGACACGCTGCGGGCCATCGAGCACGGCGTCGGCGCGGAAGTGCAGATGGGCGCCGTGGTCGCGGAAGCCATCGTCCGCTGCCACCTGCGCACCATGGAACGGCTGGGCATCGAATACGACCTGCTGCCGCGGGAGAGCGAGATTCTTCATCTGAAGTTCTGGGACGCGGCGTTTGAGCTGCTGAAGCAGCGCGGGGCCATCCACAAAGTGACGGAAGGAAAAAACGCCGGGTGCTGGGTGATGCCGACGGATTCGACGGGCGCGGCCAAGGAAGCGGCGGAAGGCGCCGGGGGCGCAGCCCATGACGACGCAAAGATTATCGTGCGGTCGAACTGGACGGTGACTTACGTCGGCAAGGACATCGCCTACCAGTTGTGGAAGCTGGGACTGCTGGGCAAAGAGTTCGCCTATCGCCGTTTTCACACCCACCCGAGCGGGCACGAAGTGTGGATGACCACCGACCGGGGCGAGCGGGACGCGCCGGCCTTCGGCCACGGCCAACCGGTGTACACGGTCATTGATTCGCGCCAGTCGTACCTGCAAAACGTGGTGGCCGCCGGGCTGCGCGCGCTGGGTTACCAGAAGCAGGCGGAGCACTCGGTGCACTTCGCGTACGAAATGGTGGCGCTGACGCCGCGCTGCGCGAAAGAGCTGGGCTATGAGATCGCTCCGGAGGACGCGGGCAAGCCGTGCGTCGAAGTGAGCGGGCGCAAGGGGCAGGGCGTGAAGGCCGACGACTTGCTCGACCGGCTGGAGGCGAGCGCCCGCGCGGAAGTGGACGAGCGGCATCCGCAGGCGCCGGAAGCGGAGCGCGCGCAGACCGGCCACGCCATCGCCGTGGCCGCGCTGCGCTACTACCTGCTGAAGTACACGCGCAACACGGTGGTGGCGTTCGATTTCGCCGACGCGCTCAGCTTCGAGGGCGAAACCGGCCCCTACTGCCAGTATGCCGTGGTGCGCGTGCGCAGCATTTTCCGCAAAGCGCAAGAAACCCAGCCCGGCGGCGCGCCCGCGGATCTGCCGGCCCTGCACGCGGCGGCACGGCCTTCGCTGGGCGCCACGCTGGCGGACCCGCGCATCTGGGAACTGCTGTTGCTGGCCTCTTCGCTGGAGGCTCGCGCGCGGCAGGCCCTCAGCGCGCAGGAGCCGGCGTTCGTGGCCAAGTTCGCCTTTCAACTGGCCCAGGCCTTCAACACGTTTTACCAGACCCATCACATCCTCTCGGAAGCCGACGCGGCCCGGAAAGCGGGGCTGCTCAGCCTGACCGCTTTCATCGAACGCCAACTGGCCGCGGCGCTCGCGTTGCTGGGCATTTCCGCGCCGGACCGCATGTAGCCAATTCCCTCCGCGCAACGCGCGCCGCGCGGCCTGTGTTTGGAGTAGGATGTGGCCTCGAGGAGGCGTTTGTGCTTCCCTTCCTGCTGTACTTGGTCACCGGCCTGGCCGCAGGCGCGCAGATCCTGTGGATCCTGATGTGGGGCGTGTGGGGCCGCCCGACGCACTGGATCGAACTGGCCGCGTGCGGGGCCTCGCTGGCCATGCTGGGGGTGGCCTACGTGGCGCTGTTCTCCACGCGGGCAGCGGCGTGGCTGGCCCTGCCCTGCGCGTTGCTGCAATGGGCGTTCTTTGTGCCCGCGGTGTGGCAGACGCTGGTGACCAGTAGCAATCCGCAAGCCCAGGGCCGCGTGTCACCCGGCTGGTGGGCCTTCCTGGTGTTCGTCCCGGCCCTGCTCTCGGCGGCCACCGGCGCGCATGCTTTGCTGGCCGGGCCGCTGCGGCGCGATACGCCCGCATGGCTCTTCCCGGGCCGGGCCGGGGCGCGCGGGGCGTTCATCGCCGCGGGGTGCACGTTTGCGGTGATCGCGGGGGCCGCGACGGTTTCCGCGTTGCTGCTGGGAGTGGAGAGCACCGTAGAGCACGAAATGCGCTGGAGCTACACGGGGCGGCAGGGCCACCGGGGCGCGCGCGAGGTGGTACTCGTCTTCGTCAAACACCCCATGTACTACGAGCGCTTCTTCTCCGACGAGCTGGGGGAGTACCTGGAATCCACCGGCGCGCCTACGGTGCGGGTGCGCTTCCGCGTGACGCGCGACTTCGGCAAGGTGCGCGCCATCGGCATCGAACAGGTGGGGCAGTGGCCGCACGGCGACCGCGGCTGGGCCGGAGGAGGCTCCGGTTGCGGCGACTGGCTGCCCCCGTGCGTGGAAGGCGGGGTGAAGGGGCCGTCGCCGTGGGGCGCGGCGCAATGAGGCCGGACTTCCCTGCCGGGCGATGGGCGGCCGTGGCGTGGCTGGCGGTTTGGATTCCAGCCTACTGGATCACCTGGGGCTGGCAGAACCTGCTGTTGCTGTGTGACGTCTCGCTGCTGCTGACGTGCATCGGCGTGTGGCGGGGAAGCTCGCTGCTGATCTCCAGCCAGGCGGTGGGCGGGCTGCTCCCGAACCTCTTCTGGACGCTGGAGTTCACTTTCCAGCTCATCACCCGGCGGTTGTTTTTCGGCGGCCCTGAGTACATGTGGATGGAGCAGTATCCGTTGTGGGTACGGCTGCTTTCGCTGTTCCACGTGGCGCTACCCTTTGTCCATTTCGCGCTGCTGCGGCGCGTGGGATATGACGCGCGCGGGTGGCGGCTCCAGGTGTGCATCGCGGCGGCGCTGCTGGTGGCGTGCCGCGTCCTGGGCCCGGAGAAAAACCTCAACTACATCTACGCGGACCCGGTCTTCGGCCGCGCCTGGGGCCCGGCCCCGGTACACCTGCTGGTGATCCTGGCCGGCCTGACCGTGATCTGTTTCTGGCCCGCGCACCTGCTGTGCCGGCGGCTTTTCCGTGCAACAGGCCGCTGAACTGGCGCGTTGCCCGCGCTTGCAGGCATGAGTTAGGATGCGCCGGTGCTCGTGCCCTGGGAAACACGGAGCTGGGTCTTCCATAACGCTTTCTGGTTTGCGTACATCGCCGCGATTGGAGAAATGGCGCTGCGCCTGAGCCGGTCCGTCTATGCAGCCCTGCGCGACGGCGGGATGGTTTGCCTGGAAGACGCGGCCATCGTCTGGGCGGTGACGGCGGTGGACCTGGCGCTTTATGCGGCGGTGGGCGCGGGGGTGGTGCTGCTAGCGGGCCGGTTGACGCGTGGCGCCGTCCAGAGCCTGACGCATGCCCTGCTGGCGACGCTGACGGCCTGGCTCTGGCTGCTGGCGCCCGGCCGCCTTTGGGAGCCCGCGGCCCTGATCCTGGCCGCCGGAGCAGGCGCCGTCTGGGTGCGCTGGAGCAACCGCGAGCCGGAAACGAGCGAGCGGCTTCGCCGAAGGACTTTGCGGCCGCTGGCAATCACCGCTTTACTCGCGTCCATCACCGTGTTCGCCGGGCAGGCTGCGCAGGAGCGCGGCCTTTTCGAGAGAAAACCCTCCGCCCATGGGCAGTCCCCCAGCGTGCTGTTGGTGGTGCTGGATACGGTGCGGGCCGACCGCATGAGCCTCTTCGGCTATGCCCGCCCCACGACGCCTTTTCTCGAACAGTACGCGCGGGAAGCGGTGGTGTTTGACAAGGCCTTTGCTACATCGTCGTGGACGCTGCCGTCGCACGTTTCTTTTTTCACGGGACGGGCGCCGCGCGAACACGGCGCCACGCTCCAGGCCTATGACCGGCGGTTTCCTACGCTGGCCCAGGTTCTGGCCCGCCGCGGCTACGCCACGGCCGGCTTCGCCGCCAACCTGCATTACACGCGATGCTCCCGCGGAATCAGCGCGGGGTTCCAGCACTACGAGGGACCCTATGGCGGCGCGGGCGTGGCTTTCTACCGCGCCTCGGCTGGGGGCCTGCTGGGCCGGCACATTCTGGGACTGCGGGACAGCTTCCGCTTCCCGGCCTACTTCTCCGCCGCAGAGGTCAACCGGCGTTTTTTTCGCTGGCTGGACGCGGAGGCGCGCGGCCCCTTCTTTGCATTCCTCAACTACATGGATGCGCACTTGCCGGTGGTTCCTCCAGAACCATTCGCCGGCCGGTTTGTGTCGGCCCCGGGAGAACCGCAGCGGCGGGATTGGGACGCCCTGTGGGTGGAACAGCGGGTGCGCCCGGAGTTGCAGGCGCTGATCCAGCAACGCTACGACGCGGCCGTGGCCTATCTGGACGACCAGGTGCGCGCGCTGCTCGCAGGGTTGCGCCAGCGCGGGCATCAGCAAAACCTGCTGGTGGTGATCCTCTCCGACCATGGCGAGTCGCTCGGCGAGCATGGCTTGTTCGGGCACCAGAGCAGCCTCTACCGCGAGCAGATTCATGTGCCGCTGATCCTGCGCCGGCCGGGGGGGACGCCGGCGAACCACCGCGTGGCGGCGCCGGTGTCGCTGCGCGACGTGGCGGCGACCATCGCGGACCTTGCCGCGGTCCCAGATCATGGTCTGGCCGGCTCCTCGCTGCGAAGGTTCTGGAGCGACCCGCCGCCGGCCGAAGAGCCGGTGGACTCGGAAGTGAGCGGCGGGCCGCTGATACAGTTCGCGGCGCACTGGCCGGTGTACCAGGGCTGGATCCGGTCGCGGATCAGCGGGCGCTGGCACCTGCTGTGGCGAGAAGACGGCCCCGTGGAGCTCTATGACTGGATCGCTGACCCCGAGGAAAAGACCAACGTGGCCACCACCCCGGAGGGGCGGGCGGTGATGGATCAGATGGCCCCGAAGGGCGCGGGCTTCCCGCGGGCGGCGCCGCCGGGTCCAGGATGCGGCCGAGGGTGAACGGGGGCCGGGAGTCTATTCAGCGGCCCGCAACTGTGGTCTGATAGACGAGGGAGAAATCTGGATGCTACCCAACGGGCGGGCCATTTTGCGTACGCTGAGCCTTCTGGTGGCGGGATTGACGATGATACCGATGGAAGCAGACGCGCAGGAGCGGTCGCAGGGGCGCTCGATGGTGATTTCGCGCTACGGCATTGTGGCCGCCGAGCAGACCCTGGCGGCGCAGGCCGGCGTGCAGGTGCTGGAGCGCGGCGGCAACGCCATTGACGCGGCGGTGGCCGCCAATGCGGCCATGGGGCTGATGTCGCCCACGGGCAACGGCATCCGCGGCGACCTCTTCGCGCTGGTGTACGACGCAAAAACGAAGAAGGTGTACGGGCTGAACGCCAGCGGCTGGGCGCCCAAGGGTCACACGCTCGACTACTACAAGAGCAAAGGACTGAAGGAAGTGCCCGAGCGGGGGGTGTACGCGGTGACGGTGCCGGGCGCGGTGGAAGGCTGGGCCAAACTGCTGGAGCGCTTCGGCCGCAAGAAGTTCCCCGAGGTGCTGGCGCCGGCGATTCGGTACGCCGAGGAAGGTTTCCCAGTAGCAGAGCTGGTGTCCGGGGGGTGGGGCGCGAGCCTGCGGATGCTTTCCGCCACCCCCAGCGCGGCGAAGACGTTCCTCATTGAGGGCCGGGCGCCGCGCACCGGCGAGGTTTTCCGCAACCCGGACCTGGCGTCGTCTCTCAAGAAGATAGCGGCGCAGGGGCGCGACGGCTATTACCGCGGCGAAACCGCGCAGCGCATCGTGGACGCGGCCAACGCCCTCGGCGGGGCTTGGACCACGGCCGACCTGGGGGAGTACTCCGCGGAATGGGTGGAGCCCATCTCCACCACGTACCGCGGCTGGACCGTGTATGAGATTCCGCCGAACGGCCAGGGCATCGCCGCGCTCATCATGCTCAACCTGATGGAGCACTTTCCCATCAAGGATTACGGTCACAATTCGGCGAAGGCGCTGCACGCCATGATCGAAGCGAAGAAACTGGCTTACGCGGACCTGCTGCGGTACGTGGCCGACCAGCGCTACGCCCAAGTGCCCGTGGCCGGGATGCTCTCGAAGGTGTATGCCAAAGAGCGGGTGGCGTTGATTGACGCGGCCAAGGCGAATTGCAGCGTGCCGGCGGGACGGCCGCCGGCGCCGGGGGACGACACCATTTTCCTCAGCACGGTGGACGCGGAAGGCAACCTGGTCGCGCTGATCCAGAGCAACTACTCGGGCTTCGGCTCGGGCATCGTGCCGGAGGGCGTGGGCTTCATGCTGCAGAACCGCGGAGCGCTCTTTTCCATGGAGCCGGACAGTCCCAACATGATCGCCGGACGCAAGCGCCCGCTGCACACCATCATCCCGGCGTTCATGGAGAAGGGCGACGAGCGCATCGCCTTCGGCATCATGGGCGGGTGGAACCAGTCGCAGGCGCACGCGCAGTTCGTCTCCAATGTGGCGGACCACGGGATGAACATCCAGGCGGCCATGGAGGCGGCGCGCTTCACCAAGGCCACGTTCGAAGGTTGCGACGTGCAGGTGGAGCGGCGCATCCCGGAAGCGGTGCGCGCGGAACTGGAGAAACTCGGGCACCAGGTTCGCCCGACGCGCGGCGATTTTTCCGGCGCAGTCGGCGGCGGGCAGGCCGTGCGGCGCGACTTCGCCGCGGGGATCAACTACGGCGCCTCCGACCCGCGCAAAGACGGCGCGGCCATTCCCCAGCCCCCGCCCGACAAATGACGTTACTGGGAACACGGATGAACACTGATGAACTCGGATAGAACGAAACCTCCAGGTCTCTGGACGGTTCTTCTGCTTGTCCTGCTGGCGGCTTGCGCGGCTGGCGTGTGGGCTCAATCGAAGCCAACGGAGCAAGTCAAGACGCCCAATATCGTTCTCGATTTTCTCGAGTCCAAGCAGATCAGCAACCCGGAGACGTTCTTTGCGCGGGCCAAGGACAAGCTCTGGTCGGTTTACCAGCACGATGAACCACTGAAGGGTGAGTTGCTGGCTTATGTGCAGTCCGCCCCCGACGGGCCAGGCCTGTGCTTCGCGGGGATAGCCCTCATCCCGTTCCACGACCCGCGAACGGTGAAACCCATGCTGGATAGAGTCCTCGACGCCCGTACGTTGCCGCCGACCCGGTGGTGCCTTCTCAATGCGGCGCCATACATCTTGGCCATCGGGGACGGGATTTACACGGGCGAGGGCAAACTGGACCGCGAAGTACGACGAATCGCTGGCAGCTACCTCAAGTTCGCCGAGCTTGCATCGCAACTGGGTCTGGGCCGGGCGCACGCCGCCGAACTGCGACTGCTCGCGGCCCGGGAGAAGACGGATCGCTACTTCAAGAGTTTCCTGGAGGAATACCCGCAACTTCCGAATCCGTTGAGCCGCTTTCCCAAGAACAAGCGTCCGTACATACTCGCGCTCTGGCACTTCGGCGCCTATCTGGACGGGACGCTGGACCTGCGGGACCGCGAGGCGTTGGCCCAGTTTCTGACTCCGGAGTCGTACGTTCTGCCCAACGTGATGTCGGCGTTGTCCCGGGCCGCCAATCGCGACTTTGAACGGGAACTCCGGGCAGCGGACCCTTCTCTAATCACCCCTGAGTTCCTAAGAAGAGAGGCCGGTAAGGCCCTCGAATGGTGGGGAGAATACCTCCGCCTGAATCCTTCGGGCGACTGGCTTCCCGCGGCCGTAGATGGATTCCGGGAGCCAGGCTACGATCTGGAACACGATCTCCAATCCGAGAAGTCGATTCGGGCACTCCTGCGCGCTATGGACTCAGAGAGCGAAATCCTCCGTTACAACGCCTACCGCCTGCTGAACCGTGTCTTCAAGACGCATTTCGACCTGGAACGCATCCTGCTGGCCGATAAGTATGCGCTCAGCTTTCTGGAACCCAACAAGGAAAAGGGACAATCGGAAGCCCGGCTGAAGAGGTATTGGCGGGCGCGCTTCCATGACCTGATCCAGTAACGGGCCGGAACGAACCCGCGCGAGAGGGCTCCCGGCGAGCCCGCTCACGGTGCGCGCAACCAGAGCAACGCCGCCTCACGAACCTCCGCGTCCACCTCGGCGGGGGTGCGGCCGTCCTTCTTGCGGACGGCGAAACTATGGTCGGCGTGTTCAATCCAGTGCTGGGTCCAGGTGCGCGGCAGTTTGGCGACGACGGCGTCCATCAGGTCGCGCCGGGCGAAGTCGTCGCGCGTGCCATTGAAGCACAGCACAGGAACCGTGATGCGCGCAAGGTGCTCAGCGCGCAGCGCGTCGAATTTGCCCGGCGGGTGCAGCGGATACGCCATCAGGATCAAACCATCGCAGGCGTAGCCTTCCGCCGCCAGCATGGTGGCTACGCGCCCGCCCATCGAATGACCGCCGAGATAGGTCCGTAGGGGCGCTGCTTGCTGCGCCCCGCACCGCTCCCGAACGGACTCGACCACGGCGCGGTAACACTCCATCAGCAGCGGCATCTTGTCCGGGTACTTGCGGCCCGCAGCGCGGTACAGGAAGTTGAAGCGGGCTACGCCCAGTCCCAGTTGGCGAAAGATGGCGGCTTCGCGGGCCAGGTTGCGGTATTCCATGCTGCCGCCGGCGCCGTGGCCCAGGACCAGCACGCCGCGGGCAGGCTCTGCGCGGGCGCGCTCGTACAGCGCGTCCGTTTCCTCCGCGCCGACGCGCACCTTGCAGCGTTCTGATTCGCTTGCGCCCAATGAACGCCCTCTTTTTTTCTCTCCACTCCTCTGCGTACTGCGTCTCTGCGTCAGATTCTGGTTCTGAACGGAGGCAAAGTCAAAAGGTGACGCCGAGGCGCGGAGGACGCAAAGACTCGCAGAGAACCCCGAAACGGCGATGGGCGCCCTTGCGTCAGAATGGCTTTAGACCCACAATCCAGTGCCGCCCAGCCCTGCGAATCGGAGGAGAACCATGACCGCACTGAATCTGCGGAAGCTCACAGCGTTGTTGCTCGCCGTCGCGTTGCTGTCCCCGGCAGCGCCCGCCGCGACTGCTTACACGCAGGACGCCCAGGGAGCGCAGCAGCCCCCCGCCAAAGCCCCGGAAAAGAAGGCGGACCCCAAGCCGGCCGAGCAGGCCCCGGCGCCGAATCCGCCGGCGCAGCAGCGTCCCGCGGGTGAGCGGCAGGCCGGCGGCGAGGAAGGGCGCGCGCCGCGCGATCCATTTTCCACGCCGACGTTCAACGGGCTGCGCTTCCGCTTGATTGGCCCGGCGATGATCTCCGGCCGCATCTCCTCTTTCGCGGTGAATCCGCAGAACCGCGCCCATTATTTCGTGGGCGTGGCCTCCGGCGGCGTTTGGAAGACCGTCAACGCGGGCACCACCTGGCAGCCGGTGTTCGACAACGAGGGCTCCTACTCCATCGGCACGGTGGTGATGGACCCCAAGAACCCCAACGTGGTGTGGGTGGGCACGGGCGAAAACAACAGCCAGCGCAGCGTGGGCTTTGGCGACGGCGTGTATCGCAGTGAGGACGGCGGGCGCACCTGGCGCAACATGGGCCTGCGCGATTCCCAGCACATCGCGCGCATCCTGATTGACCCCCGCAACTCGAACGTGGTGTACGTGGCGGCGCAAGGGCCACTGTGGGGGCCGGGCGGCGAGCGCGGGCTGTACAAAACCACCGACGGCGGCCGGAACTGGAACAAGATTCTGAACATCAGCGAGAACACCGGGGTGACCGACGTGGTGATGGACCCGCGCGACCCCGACGTGCTGCTCGCCGCGGCGCACCAGCGACGGCGGCACGTGTGGACGCTGCTGCACGGCGGGCCGGAGTCCGGGCTGCACCGCTCGACCGACGGCGGGGCCACGTGGTCGCGCGTCCGCCTGGGCACGCCCGCCGACGTCTTCGGCCGCATCGGCCTGGCGGTGGCGCCTTCGAACCCCGACATCATCTACGCGCAGGTGGAAGCCGCCAACCAGCGCGGCGGGCTGTACCGCTCGACCGACCGCGGCGTCACCTGGGAGCGGCGCAACAACTTCGATGCGCAGGGCCAGTATTACTCGACGGTGTTCGTGGACCCGCGCGACGCCGACCGCGTCTTTGTCATGAACGTGCAGGTCATGATGAGCGAGGACGGCGGGGCGACCCAGCGGGCCCTGCCGGCGCGGTTCGTCCACGTGGACCACCACGCCATGTGGTTCGACCCGAATGACCCCAACTACATCCTGCTGGGCAACGACGGCGGCATCTACGAGAGCTTCGACCGCTCCGCCAATTGGCACTGGAAGGCCAATCTGCCGGTGGGCCAGTTCTACGACATCACCGTGGATAATTCCTCGCCCATTTACTACGTCTATGGGGGCACCCAGGACAACAACAGCCTGGGGGGGCCTTCGCGGACGCGCACCTCCCACGGCATCACCAACGCGGACTGGTTCATCACCAACGGAGGCGACGGGTTCCAAACGCGCGTGGACCCGGTGGAGCCCAACATCGTGTACGCCACGAGCCAGGAAGGCGGCCTAGTGCGCTTCGACCGCAAGAGCGGCGAGCGCACCGGCATCAAGCCGCAGCCGCCCAAGGGCGGCCCGTCCATGCGCTGGAACTGGGATTCACCGCTGCTCATCAGCCCGCACGCGCACACGCGCATCTACTTCGCCTCGAACATCGTATTCCGCAGCGACGACCGCGGCGACACCTGGCGCGCCATCAGCGGCGACATCACGCGCCAGATCGACCGCAACGCCCTCCCGGTGATGGGCAAGGTGTGGGGCGTGGACGCCGTGGCCAAGAACCTGAGCACGCATTTCTACGGCAATGCTTCGGCGCTGGTGGAGTCGCCCAGGAAGGAAGGCCAGCTCTACGTGGGCACCGACGACGGCCTGATCCAGATCAGCGAGAACGGCGGCAAGGACTGGCGCAAGCTCGAGACTTTCCCCGGAGTGCCCGAGCGGACCTACGTGAGCCGCATCGTGGCCTCGCAGCACGACGCCAATACGGTGTACGCGGCTTTCGACAACCACAAGAACTCCGACTTCCTGCCGTACCTGCTGAAGAGCACGGACAACGGGCGCAACTGGACCAGCATCCGCGGGGACTTGCCGGAGCGCGGGATGGTGCTGGCGCTGGCCGAGGACCACGTCAACCCCAACTTGCTGTTTGCCGGCACGGAGTTCGGCCTGTACTTCACGCTGGACGGCGGCAAGAAGTGGATTCGCATGCGCGGCGGGCTGCCCACCATCGCGGTGCGCGACCTGGCCATCCAGAAGCGCGAGAACGACTTGGTGGCCGGCACCTTCGGCCGCAGCATCTACATCCTGGACAACTATTCCCTGCTGCAAACGCTCAAGCCCGAGCAACTCGCCCAGGAAGACACCATCCTGTTCGGGGTGAAGAACGCTCTGATGTATATCCAGGCGGCGCCGTACGGCGGCGGGCGCAAGGGCGCGCAGGGCGAGTCTCTCTATGTGGCGGACAATCCGCCCTTCGGGGCCACTTTCACCTTTTACATGAGGGAGGCGTTGCGCACGGCGCGCCAACGCCGCCAGGAAGCGGAGCGCGAAGCAGAGCGCAGCGGCAAGCATCTTCCTTACCCCACCTGGGACCAGTTGCGCGCCGAGGATGCCGAGGAGGCCCCGGCGGTGCTGCTCACCATCACCGACGCAGCCGGCAACGTGGTCCGGCGGCTGGTGGGCGGCACGGGCGCGGGCATCCAGCGCATCACCTGGGATTTGCGCTTCCCGGCGGCCAACCTGGCCGGGCTCGGGGGAGGCGGCTTCGGCGGCGGCGGGGGAGGCGGCGGCCAGTTTGGCCCGCCGCCGGAAGGCGCCGGTCCGCAGCAAGCGCCCTCCGGGATGCTGGCGATGCCGGGGGAATACAAGGTCACGGTGGGCAAGCGGGTCAACGGGGAATACACACAACTGGCCGGCCCGGTGTCCTTCCAGGTGGGCAGCGACGGCATGGCCACGCTGGCCGCCGCCGACCGCGCGGCCTTGGTGGCCTTCCAGCAAAAAGTGGCTCGGTTGCAACGCGCCTACTTTGGCGCCCTGCAAACCGCCAACGAACTGAACACGCGCATCGGGCAGATCAAGCGCGCGCTCCAGGAGACCCCGACGCCCGACAACAAGCTGCGTGAGTCCGCCAATGCCATCGAGAAGCGGCTGACCGAAATCCTCATAGCCATGCGCGGCGACACGGCTCTGCAACGGCGCTTCGAGAATGTGCCGCCGGACATCGGCGACCGCATCCAGGCCATTACCGGATCGATGGGCGCTTCCACCTCCAAGCCCACGCAGACCATGCAGGACTCTTACGCCATTGGCGCGGAGGAGTTCGGCCGCGAACTGGCCAAGCTGCGCGGGCTGATCGAAGGGGACGTGGCAAAGCTGGAAAAGGCCATGAACGATGCGGGAGCCCCGTGGACCCCGGGTCGCCTGCCCGAATGGAAGGAGTAAGACGGCCGCAGCGCGCGCCAGGCCTAGGCCGCCCGCCCGCCGCGCGCACGCCGCCACATCTGCAAAGCAGCCAGCAGAAGCAGGCGCCGGTTGTGCTTCTGGATGCGTGGAACCAGACGCAACACGCCGGTGGTGTAGCGATCCGCCGGTGCAGGCGCCGCCGGGGGCGCCGTTTGGGCGCGAAGCTGCCGGCGAACATGCTCGGGCAGTTCGCCGCCGCAATTGTAGAACAGGCGGTACAGGGGCACCCTCAGGGCCACGGCCATCTTGGTCAGGGTGTCCACCGAGGGGGTCACCCGCTCGTTTTCCACCCGCGAAATGTACTGGACCAGGAGGCCGGTGGCACGCTGCACGTCCCGCTGGGTCATGTGCCGCTGTTGCCGAAGCTTGCGAAAGCGTTGGCCGATGCTCATGCCGGCATTATCGTCCCGGGCCCAGGGGCGGGTTCCTTGTTACTGGGGCGGGCCGGGGGAGGGGCAAAAACCCGCCAAAAACGGCCCTTGCCCGGGCACGGCGCCGGGTGGTAGTGTTCAGTCGGCTGAACAAGACTGCCGGCTTCCCTCTGGTTCCCTGGTTTCATGCATGTGATATATTTACTATGCAGATTATGCCGCACGGGAGCCCACGTGGACGGTACCTGAAGGAGCTGCGCGAGCGGCTGGGCCTGGGGGTGCGCGACGTGCAAAAGTCCAGCGCGTTGATTGCCGCGGAAGAAGAGAACACCGAGTTTTACATTTCGGCCGCGCGTCTCAGCCAGATCGAGAACGAAGACTCCGCCCCCAGTGTCTTTAAGCTGTTCAGTATCAGCGCGGTGTACGGAGTGGACTTTGTGGAGCTGCTGCAGCGCTACGGCGCGGACCCGGACCGCATCCATCACTACCGGGACTTGCTCAAGCTCGATGCCACCCACCCCGTGTCCGTCGAAAGCCACAACCCGCACCTGGAAGTCACCCTGCCGGTGCGCCTGGACCCCAGTTTCCGGTGGGAGACCACGCAGCTCATAAACCGCGTGGTGTCGCAATGGGGGAGAGTGCCCGCGACGTTGCTGCAAGACCTGAGCCCGCGGACGCAGATGTTCGGCTACGTGGGGCTGGAGGACTACACCATGTACCCCATCCTGCGGCCGGGTGCGCTGGTGATGATAGACGGTAACCGGCGGAAAGTGGCGCAGACTGGCTGGCGCAACGAAGCGGAAAGGCCCATTTATTTCATTGAATTGCGCGACAGTTACCGCTGCGCCTGGTGCCAGCTGGAGGACGGGCGGCTCACTCTGATTCCGCACCCGATGTCCCCGGTTTCTGCACAGACTTTTCGCCATCCGGATGATGCGGAAATCGCCGGTCAAGTGGTGGGCGTGGCCATGCGCCTGAGCCCGGCGGAGCTGCCGAGCTGACGCCGGCGGCGATCACCCCCAGCGCCGCGCGCATCTGCGAAAGAAAAAACTCCCGCTCCAGTTGCGAGCAGCCCACCGGCACCACCTCGCGGTACGGTTCGGTCTCCAGCCACAACATCGCGGTCTCCACCGGCGGCTCGCCCAGGGCGGCGAAGTGCTCGCGCACCTGCTCGCACAACGCTTCCAGCGGAACCTGGAGCACGCCGCTGAACACCGCGTAGTGGCGCTGCAGCGCCGCCGTGTGCACTTCCTCCGGCGAGGTAAGCGTGGCCCAGCCTTCGTGCGCGTACCGCCCGGTGTAGGAATCGCGCAGGGAGCCGAGATACACGATCTGCGCCAGCGGATTGGGCAGGCTGTCCAGCGCCTGCCGCAGCGAATTGGCGAGCCGGTTCCCCAAGCCCATTTCTCCTTAAGACGCGATTAGAGCATATTCCATTTCAGCGCGCTGAAATCTTTCCCCTTTTCGCTCCCTTCCTGCCGCTTTCCGCCTATCGTGCGGAGTGCAGGATCAATCTCGCGAATTCACTGAGGAGGACGTTATGACCCGCATGCGTTTTCTGGATGATCCGTGGCCGGTTCCGCCGCCCATTCCGCCGGAATTCTGAATCGGGGGCAAAATCCGCCAACTCGAGGGAGAGGCTTCCCTCGGGTTGTCGGGGCAACGCTCCGCGGTTATGATGTCCCCTAAGTGGCCATGTCCTTAGCGGAATGGGGGATGATCAGCCTCGGGCTGGCGCTTCACTCACTGCTGGTCGTGAGGTGCGTGCTCACCTCCGCCTACTTTGCATACCCCTTTTTTTTCATTTACGTCACCGTAGCGCTGGCCCGGCTGGTCTTAATTCTCAGTATGCAGCTTGGACTGCTGCAAGGGGATTTCCCCACCTTCTACTGGCGGAGCGCGGAATACGTTTCGCCGTTGCGGCTGCTGGTCTGCTGGGAGGTCTTTCTCCGAGCCTTCCCGCCTAGCTCGGCGGTTCGGCAGGTCGCCCGCGGCGCACTCGTCGGGTGTATGGTGCTCCTCAGCGCGTATTTCGCGTTCGGGGCCGAACAAACCAGCACGATTCCGGAACAGGAACGCCAATTGTCACTCGCGGTGGCGGTTTGGCTGGCGGTTGTCGTCGTTCTCAGTACCTACTACGGCGTGCGCATGACGCGCGCCGTTTGGGGAATGGCTCTGGGCATGGGGCTGTATGTTTCCATTTCGCTGATGAACTTTTCCGCCTTCGACCTGTTCGCGTGGTTCCTGCCCACGTGGGGGTGGATCCGGTCTTTCGATTTCATTCTGATGATGCTGATTTGGAACTGGGCCCTGTGGGGTTACCGTCCGGAGCGGCCTGGCGCCGGCCCCTGGGGGGAGGTTACCCAATCTTTACTCTTGCAATGGCGGGCGCAGTGGAGTAATCTCCGGGCAGGTATCAAGAAGGCGGTTGGGTTGTGACCGAACTGGTCCTGCTTCTGGTAGTGGGCGGAGTGTTCCTGGCGCTGTTTGGAGCGGCGCTGGTGCGCGGGCGTCCGCGCCGCATCGAAGAGCCCCAGGATGTGTTCGCGCTCACCCGGGTAGTGCGCCTGCCGGCGCTGGCCTTCCCCAACCCCTCCATGCTGTTTGACCCGGCGGACTACCGGCGCCTGGCTGTGCAGCCCGGCATGGCCGCGGTAGCGCGGGAGTTGCGCCACGACCGCCGCCGCCTGGTCCTGCTGTGGCTGGGTATGTTGCGCGAAGACGTGCTTACACTGTGGCGGTTCCGCCGCCTGCTGACGCGCTATGGCGTTTCCTCCGGGCTGGGGGAGGAGGCGCACGTGGCCCTTTCGGCCATGCTGACCCTGGGACTGCTGGCGATGCTGCGCGGCTGCGTCCGGGTGGCGGGGCCCTTTGCTGTGGTTGCTATGCTGGACGGCGCGGGGACCCGCGCGGAGACCGCGTCGCGCCGCTGCGCGGCCATGCTCCACCGCCTGCCAGCCGCCCGCCTGCCAGAAATCCAGCGCGCCTGGCTGGCCGCGTAGAACCTGCCGAGACAGGGTGGTTCCCTGCCCAGGAAGCCTGCCCGGTACCATTACGTTCGCCCCTTGACTCCCCGCTCTTGGAAGCGCATAAAGTGAAGCACGTTCCCGGACCAGCCCGCAGGCTGGGGCTCTCGCATAACGCATCTGGAGGCTGGATGACCACCTCTCGGCGGGCCCGTAGGACAGACCTCCAGGTCTGTCCATTTCGAATCACGCCAAGACTCCGATTGCTAACCCGCACACGGCATTCCTCGCTGCATGGATCAGTATCGCTGTGCTTGCCCCTGCTGGCCCTGCTCTTTGCGTCCTCTTCCCTCCCCGCCGCCGCCCAGGAACCGATCGAGCAAGGCACCCAGGCGGTGCGTCTGCCCGCCGCGCTGGGCGCGCGCCCCGAGCCTCGCCCTACGCTGCCCAGCGAGGTTCACCGCGCCATCTACGTGGACCGGCGCTCGAAAGTCGTGCTGCCTCCGGTGGACGTGGACGCCCTGCTGGCCGAAGACGCCCTGGCGGCGAAAGGCGGCCAGCGCAAAGTGCGCATCGGCGTCCCTCGTGAAACCAATCTCTCCACCGCCACACATGGCCGCTGGGTGCCGCTGGGCGACTCTGGCCGGGCCTGGACCCTGGCCATCACCGCCACCGGCGCCCTCGGCTTGAGACTGCACTTCCGCGACTTCGCCCTGCCCGCGGGCGCCAGGCTCTTCGTCTACGTTCCGGGGAGCGCGCGTCACCCTGACGTTTTCGAGCACACCGGCCCCGACCGCAACGGCGACTTCTGGTCCAACGACCTTTTCGGCGAAACCGTCGTGCTTGAATTGCACGACCCGGACCGTAACGAGCAATCCGCTCCCCGCCAGTCCCTTTTTGCCATCCCCGAAATCAGCCACCACTACAAGGACCCTTTCGAAAAGGCCGCGACCAGTCCCAAGGCGGCGTTCTGCGAGCGGGACGCCACGTGCGAACCGGCCTACGCCTCGGTTGGGGATGCCGTGGGTCGCTACACCTTTGCGGACAACGGGACCTTCCTTTGCTCCGGGACGCTGCTCAACAACAACTCCGGGGACTTCTCTCCCCTTTTTCTCACTGCCAACCACTGTATCTCTCGCGACAGCGTGGCCAACTCCATGAATGTGTACTGGTTCTTTGAGACCGCGACCTGCAACGGCGCTCCCCCCAACATTAACGATCCTCTGGTGGTGCCCCGTTCCACCGGAGCACGCTTCCTGAACGGGCGGAGCTTCGAGGAACTCAGCGATGTGACCCTGCTCCAGATTCAGGGCGCGCTGCCGCCCGGCCTTACCTACGCCGGCTGGACCGCAACGAACCCGCCTCTCAATGATCCGGTCACCGGCATCCATCACCCCCTGGGCGAATTTCGCCGCATTTCCTTCGGGTCGCTGCGCAAGCGGCCCGCCGAACGCAACTATCACTCGGTAGTGTGGTCCCTGGGAACGACGGAAGGCGGCTCATCCGGATCGGCCCTTCTTAACAGCAGTCAGCAGGTGATCGGACAGCTCTTTGGCGGCTTGGCTTCTTGTGCGAATCCGTCCGGAATCGATTTGTACGGCCGCTTGTCGCGCTCGTTCCCTTACCTGACCAACCAGCTCAACGGCCGTCACTACTTGGTCGAAGGGCTGGGCGATGACTTCTACGAAGAAAATGATTCCCGTATGGCGGCGGCGCCCCTCGGCCTCAGTCCCTCAGGAGCATCTTCCATTCTTCAGCTTCGCGCCGGAGACGAAGACTGGTTCCGCATCGTCGCCCCTGCCAATGCCTTCCTCACCGTGACCGCCAACTACACCCACGCCAACGGCGACATGGATTTCGAAGTGTATGAGGGCGCCTCTCCAACCCCGGTGGCTTCGGCCACGGGCTCAAACAACCTCAGCTTCAGCCCGAGTACGGCGCCCGCCATGCGCGAGTTTTTCCTCCGCGCGTTCATGATCGCCGGCGTGCGCAACGAATACCGCCTCACCGTCAGTCTGTTTGCTTCCTCCACGGAGACTCTCACCATCCTGGCAACGCATCCCGGCGCGACCGTAACGCTGACCCCGGCGGACCTCAATGGCGAAACCGGGGGGAACACCCCAATCGTCCGTCAGTATCCCTTCAACACCAACATCACGGTGAATGCATCGCCCTTCGCCAATGGCCAGCCTTTCAGCCGGTGGACAGGTTGCAACTCGGCCAATGGTCTCACCTGTTCGGTATCGCTCATTAACGAGAATATTGTCACCGCTCTCTATGGCGCCGAGCCCTGCCGCTATTCCGCATCTCCCACGGGATATAATATGTCCTTGAATTCCTCCTCGTTCGTAGTCTTTCGTGTAGATTCCACCGTGGCTTGCTCCTGGACGGCTTCCACGCCGGACTCCTGGATCACCATTCCCGCCACCTTGCCGACTTTCTCTGACGGGGTCACGTTCTTCGACATAGCCGCAAATCCCGGGCCGGCCCGCTGGGGCACCATCAACCTGGCGGGACACACCGTGCACGTCACCCAGCGCGCGGCTACGGGCATGGCCATTCCCAACGAGACCTTTGCCACGGCCCAGACGGTGACCCTGGTGAACAACGCTTTTCTTCACGCCAGTACCATTTCAGGTGGGGTGGGACTCGACACCACCAATGACCCCAGTCCGCCCTGTGGAAACAACAGCCGTGCCCAAAGCCTCTGGTACACATACACCGCCCCGGCGAGCGGCGCCGTCACGGCCAGCACGCTGGGCAGCGGCTATGACACCATTCTCTCCGTGTGGACCGGCGCGCCGCCCGCAGCCGGCTTCACCAATGTGGCTTGTAATGACGATTCCGCGGGGACCTTCCAGTCGCAGGTCTCCTTCCAGGCCTCGGCCGGCGTCTCCTACCACATCATGGTGTCCCAGTTCAGCGGCAGCTCCACCAGCACTTCGGCCTTCTTGATTTTTACCTTTGAGATGAGTCCCCCGCGGCGTTCTCCGGTGGTTCATTAGCCTGAAAAAGAGGGACATTTCAGCGGGCGGGAACGGGACCGTGGCCGCGCCCTCGAGAAACGGCTACTGAGGGAGGTTCTGCCTTCTGCCTTCTGCCTTCTGCCTTCTGCTGGGCTACTTCAGGTTGTGGGCGTAGAGCGCGTCGCGTTCGCGCAGGTAGAGCTTGCCGCCGGCGATGACCGGGTGGGACCAGCTCAAGTTGGCGCCGGGGATTTCGAAGCTGCCCTTCTCCGAATAGCCGTTGGGCGACGCGCCAATCAGCTTCATCACGCCGTTCTGGTAGCGGAAGTAGAGGTTGCCGTCGGCGTAGGCCACGGCCGCGGAGCCGCTGCCGCCATTGCGGATGTCGCCGCCCCACACCACGCGGCCGGTGGAGAACTCGATGCAGATGGGGAAGCCGCGGTTGTGGCCGTGGCCGGCGTAGATGTAGCCGCCCACCAGGACCATTCCGCCGTGGTGGTTCTGGAAGACTTTGGACTCGAGGAAGTACACTTCGTCGGCTTTGACCCCGTCGGCGGTCTTGCTCAGCTTCACCAGTGCGGCGCCGGTCTGGTAGCCGGTGGAGGCGAAAACGAAGTCACCCTGGACCAGGGCGGTGGGAATATTGGCCACATCGTTGGCCACGCGGTTGTAGCCCCACAGGAACTTGCCGTCGGAAGCGCGCACGCCCACCAGGCCGCGGCCGGTGACTTGGACGTACTGGCGGACGCCCGCGCCGTCGCTGACCACGATGCCGGCGTAGCCGGCGCCGTCGCGGCCCTTCGTGCCCAGGCTGGGGGGGGCCACAGTGCGCCAAATGTCCTTGCCCGTTTTCTTGTCCACCGCGGCCAGCAAGGCGTCGCGCCCGCCGGGAGTGAACACCAGCTTGGCGCCGTCCACCAGCGGCGATTCGGAGTACTTCCAGTCGGACATCATGTAGCCCCCGAAGTCCTTGGGCAGGCTGCGGCGCCAGCGTTCTTTGCCGGAGGCCGCTTCGAGGCACACCAGGTCGCCTTCGGTGCCGATGGCGTAGAGCAGTTCGCCGTCCACGGTGGGCGTGCCGCGGGGGCCGGGGAACTCGTCGTGCCAGGCCGCGCCCACGCGGGTCTTCCAAAGAATGGCCCCGTTCACCTGGTTCATGGCAAAGACGTATTGGTCGTTGCCCAGGTCGCCCATAGTGAAAATCTTGCCGCCGCTGATGGCCAGGCTGGAAAAGCCCTGCCCCAGGCCGCTGGACTTCCAGGCCAGCGCCGGGCCGCCGTCACCCCACTGCTTGAGCAGGCCCTTTTCCAGCGAGATACCTGTACGGTTCGGCCCGCGCCACTGGGGCCATTCGCCGTCGGCCGCTGGGGCCGCGGCCCCGGTCCGAAAAGCGGCCACGCCGGCCAGCACGGCCGCGATGGCCGTCGTACTCAGTAGGATTCGCTGCATGCGGGACATCGTCCCTCCTTAGCCCTTAGGATCGCAACGACTCGGTTCGAGTTCGCACTAATGTTGGTTAGACGATTCACCCGGCGATTTGTTCCCGGCAGTCCGCGGGAGCGGCCGGCTTTCACCGGCCGGCCCTCAGCCGGTTCGACGCGGGCAGCGGGCGCAAGGATATCCGGTGAAGGGCCATCTCAAGCTGGCCCCTACATGTCTCGTAGCCAGGCCAGGGCCAGTGCGGCCTTGGCTTTGTCTTCGAGCTGCTCGATTTCCGCGCGAATCGCCGGCAAATTGCGGCCCAGCTTTTCGAGTTCGGCCGGCCCGGACTGCGGGTTGAGCTCGATGCGGCGGCCGGTCTGCGCCGCCTCGATGAGGATGTCCGGCGACCAGCCGCGCGGCCAGGTGGAATTGACCACGTCGTAGGCGCGCTTCACGCACGCCAGCTTGCCGGCCAGACCGTCGAGCAAGCGCGCTTGCTCCTCCGTGAGCGCGCGCTGCCGCACCACAATCTGCACTGTCGTCCGCGTGCTGAAGCTCGGCGTGGTGATGATGACGGCGGCCTTCTCGCCGTCGTAGCGCCAACCTGGCGACTGGCTGCCGGAGGCCGGGCGACCCACCGGGTCACCCCTACGAAATGCCACCGGCGTGCCGTTGACCGTGACCGACTCCGGCGGCAGCGCGCCGAGCAGACGCATCTCATAGCCGCGGGAAGTCAGCATCCCGGGATACGAACCCTCGGAGGGGCCGATCTCGATGTTCAGCGTTCCGTCGGCCTGCCGGGAATGACGCACGGGCGTCCAGGCCAGTGCGCCGCGCTGGTAGCCGGGAGTGTTTCCTTCATCGTCGTACACGCGCGTGGCGCCCGATTCGCCCGGCACAATGTTCAGGATGAGCGGGTCCACCGGCTTTTCTCCAGTGTGGCGCATGGGCGGCTGCATGGGAACGACGGCGCCGGCGCGGGCGTACACGGCGATTTCGTCCAGCGCGAAGCGGCGCTCGATGGTGCGGCCGCCGGCGAGGCGCGCGCCGGTGAACCACTCGAACCACTCCCCCGGCGGCAGCCACACGCGCTTGGTGGCGGTTCCCGTCTCCGGCGAAACCGGATCGGTCACGGGCGCCAGCAGCAGGTCGTCGCCGAAAAGGTACTGGTCTTTGAACTCGTAGGCTTCGTCCGCTTCGGGCCAGTCGTAGTACAGCGGGCGCGCCAGCGAGATGCCCGTGTCGTAGGACTGGCGCGACGCCGTGTAGATGTACGGGATCAGGGCATACCGCAGCAGAAAGGCCTGGCGCATCGGCGTGTAGTACTCGAGCGGGTAGGCCCAGATGCGCCGCTCGGCGTGGGGGTCTTTGGTGGTGTGCGTCCGCAGGATGGGGCTGAACACCCCGTATTGCACCCAGCGGGTGTACAACTCCGGGTAGTCCTCGGCCTGCGGGCCGGTCTCCGGCCGTCCGCCGAGCCGCGCGCGCAAGTGTCCTCCGATGTCGTGGCTCCAGTAGCCATAACCGACATTGGCAGCCGTAGCGGTGAAATACGGTTGAAACGCCAGCGAGTCCCAGGTGGTGAAGGTGTCGCCGCTGAAGCCCACCTGGTAGCGGTGATTCCCCAGCCCTCCCCAGCGATGGAAGAGCAGAGCCCGCTTGCCGCGCCGCTCCATGTCCGTGAAGTGCGTGTAGTTGAGCCACCACGTGGGGTTCAGACCCGGCACGCCGGTGATGTGCTGCTGCTGCCAGTCGAGCCACCAGAAGTCCACGCCTTGCGCTTCCAGCGGGTGATGCAGAATCTTGAAGTAGTTCTCCGCGAATTTCTTGTTCCAGATTTCGAACGGCACGTATTTCTTCGTGGCCGGGTCCATGCCCATGGCCCGGGCCACCTCGGGATACTGCTCTTCGTGCGGCTGCACGCCGGAGGCCGGGTGCAGGTTGAGCGGCGTCTTCAGTCCCTTGGACTCGGTCCATTGGAGGAAGCCCGGCGGGTCGGGGAAATAGAGTTTGTTCCAGGTGTAGCCCGTCCAGCCCAGGCGCTGCCCGGCCTGGTCGAGTTTGTTCTCCCACCACTTCACGCCGAAGGTGGGGTGCCAGTCCATGTCAATCACCAGCACGTCCAGCGGCACGTTGTGCTCTTCAAACTCGGCCACCAGGTGCTTGAACTCTTCGTCCGTGTACGCCCAGTAGCGCGACCACCATGTTCCAAACGCGAACCGCGGCGGCATCGGAATCTTCCCCGCCACCAGCGTGAAATCCTTCAGCGCCTGCTTGTAATCGTGCCCGTGGCCGAAGAAGTACCAGTCCTGCCGCTCGCCCGCTGGACGGTTCATCACCCACGGCCATTCGCTCTTGTCGAAGAGCGGCCGCGCCGAGTCGTCCACCAGCACCCAGCCATCGCGCGACACCAGGCCGGGTTCCAGCGACGTCGCGCCCTTGATGCCGTCCAGCGTGCGCGTCGTGCCCAGCAGGTTCCCCGTATCAGCGACCCCTGGCCGCCACGTCTTGCGCTCGCCGCCCACGGTGAACTCCATCGAGAGATTGGCCGCCGTGAGCCTACCGCCCGTTGGTTGGTAGCGCAATCTAATCTTGCCCGTGTCGATCATCAGCAGTCTCTTCTCCATCTCACCAACGAACTTCGGCACGGGCAGCCGCCGGTTGATGAACACTAGCGATGCGTTATCTTCGAACTTCCCATTCGGCTCCCATTCAAGACGAATCAGTTGCGAGGTGAGCACGGTGAATCGCGCCGTGCCCGCAACTACCACGGCCTTGGGGTCCGCCACGGGGTCATGCGCCTGCGCCACGCTCCCGGCGGGAATCAACAGCGCCACTAGGATCAAAGCTGTCCCAGGGATCGTGCGGTGCGGTGCGCGGGACTTCCCCGGGCAAGAGCTCATGGTTGGCCTCATCCCCAACCCTAACTCTTGCCGCGCGAAGGTTCAACATAATCCGGTCAGAACAAACGCCAGCACCCGGCTGCGTGCGCCGGGAAGGTATGCTGTGAGTGGGAGGAAAGCGGTGACCCGGAAGCCGCCCGCCTGGCCCGCTGGGCCCGGGCCGCCGGGTAATTCGAGTTACTGCTGGGGCTTCTCGTTTTTGGCCACCTTGGCGTCCTTGGGCTCCTCCCGCGGGGTCATGGACACCACGATGTACTCTTTCTCTTTGATGCGGTACTCCTGCGAGCGCAGCTTGAGCTTGTCCTTGTCAATGCGGAACTCCACTTCCTCGCCGACCGGCAGCAGATGCGGCTTGTCGTCCTTCGGGCGAATGCGGTAGGTGATCCGCTCGGCGCGCAGGACGTATTCCTGGCAGAGCATCTCCTTGGTCTTCTTGCTGCCGGCGTCGGTTCCGAGCAGCGAGCCGGTGATGCTCTTGCCGCTCTTTTCGTCGTAGCCGCAGGAGACCGAGTTCATCTCCACCAGCACGCCCTTCTCGTAGAAGCGCTCCCGGGCGCCCACTCCACAGGCCAACACCAGCACCAGTAAAAGCCAGTACTTTCGCATAGCCTTCCTCCCTGAGCCACAGGGCTCACATATAAGGGGGCAAGAGGGGCGCCGTTTGATATAGGCGGGGCTGAATCGCACCTAACGCCCCTATTATGAGCTGGTTATGACGGGGGTGCCACCCTCGCCGGGCGGTGGTACTCGCTTCCGGGGTAGACCCTATGGCTGGGGTAAATCCGTAACGAACTAGGCGCAGCCATCTTCCCATCAGACAGGTACTGGAACCTGTGTGCACTTACTTTCATCTTGACACCAACCTGTACCTGTTCGAAACTCAACGTAACTGAAACCTCCCCAAGGAGGGAACATGAGCCGATGCTTTCGTCTCCTCCCTGTTGTAGCTGCACTGGCGCTGTGTCCCGCGGCCGCTGCCAACTCGATAGATCAGTCCGTGATCGGACCGGTCACGATGACAGTGGGCGGTGGCTTCAACTTGCTCCACGCGCAGACCTTCACCGCCGGGCTGAACGGCACGCTGGCAGGAGTTAGCTTGAGTCTCACAGTGGTGGGAGGACCGTTGACGTTGGCAATCACGACCACGGTTCCTTGCACCACGGCCACCTGCGTCCCGGGCATCCTCCCCGCGTTTGGCGCGCCGGGAACTGGGTTAACCGCCACAACGCTGAACCCCGGGACCTACACCTTATCCAACCTGATCACGTTTCCGCAGGCCATTGCCAGCGTTGCCGGGACCACCTACGCCATTCTGTTGGCTTCCAGCAATACCTATACATGGGACTATGGCGGGCTTTCCTCCAATCCGCCGAATTACCAGAATGGCCAAGCGCTCCAGGGTCAACTGGTGTGCTCGGGTTTCCCGGCCCTGACCTGCAACGCCGTGTGGGCTTCCATCATCGGCGGCACACCCTCGGGCTTCCTTTTCCAGACGCACGTGAACGTCACACCGGCCCCGGTTCCGGAGCCGGGCACGCTTCTGTTGATCGGGAGCGGCGCGTTGGCGGTGTTGCTGCGGCGGCGGAGGTTAACCGCTGGCGCCAATCAGTGAACCTGAGTCAGACGGATCAGCCCCGGAATAGAACTTCCACGGAATGGCGCAAAGATTCTCTCCTTCGCGCTTTCCCACGCGGTACATGTCCTGCGTATAGAGGCAGGCCTGCCCTTCGCTGTCCACCACCTGGGGGTGAAACGAGAAGATCATGTTTTCGCGCAACTCAACATCGGACTTCGCGCCAATCGCGGGATGCTCGATCATGGTGATGCCGATGGAGTGCCCGGAGAGGTGCCCCAGGCCGAACCCGCGCGCGGCGAACACATCGGCGGCTGCCTTGTGCACGGCGCTGGCGCGCTCGCCCTCGCGCATCTTGAGCCGCGCCGCCTCGAGCGCCTCGGGGTACACGTCTCTCATCGCCTGGGTGCGCGCGCTGATGGCCCCGCGAATCAGCGGGCGCGAAAACTCCACCCAGTAGCCCTCCGGGTTGGCGATTTCGAGCGAGTACAGCAGCAAATCGTCGGGCGCCACTTTGCGCAGGCCGGGGACCTTGAAGTGCGCTTCCGCTTCGCCTTTCGCGCCGGAGAGGACGATGTTCATCATGCGTGGGCCCGCACCGCGGGCAAAGAAACGCTCCACAGCCGGGGCCATGATCTCCGCTTCCGTCTTTCCCGGCTGGTAGGCCTTCAGCAGCGCGCGGAAACCGTCGAGGATGATGTCCATGCTCTCGCGGACGTGGGTTAGTTCCTCTTCGCTCTTCACCGCGCGCGCCATGTCGAAGTGGAAGTCGAACGGGACGAGTTCGAGAGCAGCGGCGGCCAGTTCGCGGTAGTCGCGCACGGCCATCACCGCGTCGAGGCCGTACACAGCCAGGCGCTTCCAGCCGCGCTCGGCGCAACGCTGGCGCACCCACGCGCCGGGCACGTCGGGCCAAACGTGGTCGCGCACCCAGGGCTTGGACTTGTCGCCGATCCAGCGCGCTTCGCGCGGGAAGACCAGCGTGGGTTCGCCGGCCAACGGCAGTAGAACGTAAGCGTAACGGTGCACAATCTCGAAGCCGCTGGTGTAGCGCACGGCGCCTTCGAAGCCGGTGTACTGGTTGCCGCAGACCAGCAGGGCGTCCACGCGCTCCGCGGCCATGCGCGCGCGGAGGTTGTGGTATCGTCGCTCGATTTCTGTTTGGCTGATCATCGCGGCTCAGGGTAGCACAGCCGTTCCCAGTGGCGCAGCCGCCTGGAGGCTGCGCCTTGGGGTGTCCGCAGCCGGGCTTGCCGCTGCCCCGCGCCTTCCCGCCTGTTGCCGGACGCATGAGATAATCGGTGGCGCGCAAGGCGGAGAGCCTGCGCCACTGGCCACACTCCGAGGGAACCATGTGCCGCAACATCCGCACGCTCTTCAATTTCGCGCCGCCGGCCACTGACGACGAAGTCCGCGCCTCGGCCGTGCAGTTCGTGCGCAAGCTGAGCGGCTTTACGCACCCGTCGCAAGCCAACCAGGCAGCCTTTGACCGCGCCGTGGCCGACGTCACCGCCGTGGCGCAGACGCTGATCCGCTCGCTGGTGACCACCGCGCCGCCGCGCGCCCGTGCCGTGGTCGCCGCGCGCGCCCGCGAACGCGCCGTCAAACGCTTCGCCCGCTCCGCATAGGAACGGCTGTACGCCGCATGTTTCCTGTGACCTCTTGCCTCGGGAATCTCTGTGTTAGGCTCTGACTTCTGACTTTCGACTTCTGTTCCCGGAGGCGCATTGCCCGTTCCCTTCCGCATCGGAGTGCTGCAACTGAGCATGGAGCCCGCCGCCGAAACGCTGGCCATGGCCCGCGCCTGCGAAGACGCCGGCTTCGATTCCTTCTGGCTGGCCGAGGCCTACCCGTGGTGGCGCAAGCACTCGATGGAGGCGCGCTCGTCCACCGCGCTCACCGCGCTGATTGCGCGCGAGACCAGGCGCATTACCATCGGCTGGGGCATCATCTCGCCCTACACGCGCCACCCCATTCAAATCGCCATGGAAGCGCGCGTGGTGCAGGACCTGGCGCCGGACCGCTTCCTCCTGGGCCTGGGCGCGTCGAAGATTTTTATGAAGGAAGCGGGCGAGGGAGAAAAGGGGAAAGACGCCAGCCCGGCCGTGGTGATGCGCGAGAGCATCGAGATCATTGAGGCGATGCTCGGCGGCAAGGAAGTGAACTACAGCGGCAAGGTGTTTTCCGCCTCCGCGCCGGCCCTGAAGTCCGACGCCCACTCCGCACGCACGCGCGTCCCTATCTACGTCGCCGCCACCGGCCCAGTGTTGCAGAAAATGGCGGGGGCCATCTCCGATGGGCTGCTCACGGCCAGCATCACCACGCCGGAGTTTTGCCGCTCCTCGCGCGCGCACATGGAAGAAGGCGCGCGCGCTGCCGGGCGCGACCCCGGCGCGCTTGATCTGGGTTCAGTGATTGTCGGCAGCATTGGCACCAGCGCCGCCACGGCCAAAGACGGCGCGCGCGAAATGGCCGCCATGTACCTGGCCAACAAGGTGCAGAACATCCGCGGCTCCGCCGACGTTCTACTGCAAAACGCCGGGCTCTCGATTGACGAAATCCGCCCCATCGCCGACGCCATGGAGCGCGGCGGGCGCAAGGCCGCGGCGCGCGCCGTCACCGACGCCGTGCTCCAAAAAACCTGCCCCATCGCCGGCACGCCCGAGGAGTGCATCCTCCGCATCGAGCAGTACCGCGCCGCCGGCTGCTCCCACATCCTGCTCGAACTGTGGGGCGACGACCGTCTGGGGCAAGCCCGCCTGTTCGGCGAAGCCGTCCTGCCCCACTTTTGCAAATAAAAAAGACTCACCGCAGGGAGCGCGGAGTCAACGCGGGGAACGCAGAGGCTGTTGTTGGCTTCATTCTTGGTGGTTACGCTTCCGAGGAGGGGATTCCGCCTGCCTTCTGTCTTCCTGCGTCCTCTGCATCTCGCCAGGTTTCTACGGTAAGCTCTGTCTTCAGTGGCCGCCGATGGGGTCGCGCTTGACTCCGTACTGCGCGCCCCAGGCGTCGGTCATCTTGTTGCGAATTTCCCAGAGCGGCGGGTAGAAGACGGTCTTCATCCCCTCTTGCAGGATTTCCACGGCGCGGCCCTTGAGCGACTTGGCGCCGAAGCCGATGGTGCGGTGGATGAGCTGGAAGTGGTGGTAGCGGAACTTTTGAAATAGCTCGTCAAATTCGGCCAGGGCCTCGGCCACCACGTAGGCGTCGCCGTGGTTGTACTCGGTGTTGTAGATCTTCTCAACGGTCAGGCCGTGCTTCGCCAGGTAGAACTTCTCGAACGATTCCCACAGGTGCGGGTGCATGCGCAGGATGGTGCGGAAGCCGGGCGACTCCTGGCCGCTGCCGTTGCCGAGCTGGAGGCGAATCTCCTGGTACTCCTTGGGCGACATGGTTTCGAGCAGCGCGAGCTGGTCAATCATCAGTTGCAGCGCGATGTGCACGCGGCGGAAGAGCGTCACCACGCGGTTGGTATTTCCTTGCTGCATGTACTCGTCAATGTCCAGCAGGGTGTAGCCGATCAGCTTCATCCACAACTCTTCCACCTGGTGCACCACCTGGAACTGCAATTCGTCTTTGTTGCAGAAGGCGGGGAAGTCCTTCTGGCAGTGCAGCAGCGCCTTGGTGTTGAGGTACAACTCGTAGTCGAGCGTGCCTTCGCCGTTCATGATTGAATAAAACCACTCGCGATCCATCCTTACCCCCTAATGATCTGTGAGTTCTCTCAGGTGTCTTAGAACTCTCCCCAAGGCCTCATCGAGCCTTGCTTTCGCCACGTCCCTTTGCTGCTGAGCCTTCCTGAACCTAAGCTCCTCGATCCACAGCGTAATAGTGCGGGCTAGTGGTTGCCAGGGTTCACGGCGATTCAACCTCCGTAGCTCATCAACGAACGGCTCAAAGTAAAGGTACAATTCGATCATAATGGGAGCGAAAGAATCCTCGAACGCTTTCTTGTCTAACACGCGGAGGTCATAGGCTACGCAGATTTGCTCAAAGTAGTTCAGTAACTGGATTAGTCGACTCCTTATCTCAAGGTCCAGAACTACGCGGCTTGGAGAGCCCTTTGTGTTAGCCACAATAGAAATTGCAATCTCTTTAGCACGAGCCGGATCGAGTCTCCATTCTCGCAAGGCTTCTGGGTTCTTGACGAAATCCGGGACAGGAAAATACTCCGGGAACTGGCGCTGAAGGAACTCCACGTGAAACCTTCCTTTTTCATTCCACTGACTTAGCATCTCTACCGTATAGTGGCGTCTGTTCCATTCGTGAGTCGCCTTAAACGTCCGAAGAGCCAGCGCTACGGCAAGTGCAGTTATGAAGGATGCTACACTGGTGGCGGCCTGTGAGGTTTCCATTCCAGTCGTGTACTGAAGTGCGCCAACGGCAACGGCGCTGAGCAAAGCCATCAGGAGAAGGCTGCCCCAAGTTCCGCGCAAGATCCGCATCGCGTCCTCCCGGAGGAACACACCCAATTGAACTAGATTAGCAGGCCCAATTCCGCTTACGGGGATACGTCTGCCGGACAAATCTGTTTCACAATGCCCCGAAACTCGTCGTCGGTTAGGAGGCCGCGCTTTTCGATGCTGCGGGCCTTCACCGCGGCCAGGACCTCGCCCTGCTTTTCCTGCGGGACGCGCAGGCCCAGTTCGCGGGCCTTCAGCGCGATGTTGTCGAGCCCGCTCTTTTTCCCCAGCACAATGGCGCGCCGGGCGGCCACCAAGTCCGCGGAGAAGGGCTCGATGGCTTCGGGAATCTCGAACTGGCTGGCGACGGCGCCGCTCTCGCGCAGGAAAAGGTTGTCGCCCACGACGGGCTTCCACGCGTCCACGCTGTAGCCCGCAGCGCGGCGCACCACCAACGAAGCCTCGCGGATCCTCGTCAGGTCCATAGCCACCGGCACGCCGTAGAGGCAGTGCAGCGCGGTGGCGATTTCGCCCAGGTCGGCGTTGCCGGCGCGCTCGCCCATACCGTTGACGGTGCCTTGAATCCAGTCCGCGCCGCCGCGCACGGCGGCAATGGCCGAGGCCGTGGCCAGGCCAAAATCGTTGTGCCCGTGGAAGTGCAGCGGCACGCCCGGGCCGATCCCGCCGCGCACTTCGCGCACCAGATACTCGACGGCTTCGGGGCCACAGGCGCCGATGGTGTCCACCACGACGATTTCCGCGGCGCCCGCCTGCAGCGCGGCTTCGTACACCTGGCGCAGAAATGGAAGCTCGGTGCGCGTGCCATCTACCGCGAAGAACGCCACGGTGATGCCGCTGGCCTTGGCGTGCCCCACTGCTTCCCGCACCCGACGCAGCACTTCCTCGCGCGTGAGTCCATAGGCGCGCAGCTTGATGTCGCTGGTAGGCGCTTCAATCACGCAGGCGCGCACGCCCAGCTTGACCAGTTCATCCACGTCGGCGCGCACGGCGCGGGAGAAGCCCCACACCTCGGCCTTCAGCTTGGCGTCGAGAATGAGCCGGATGGCTTCGCCGTCGTCGGCGCTGACGCGGGGAAAGCCTGCTTCGATGCGGCTTACCCCTAGGGCGTCCAGGGAGCGCGCAATCTCCAGCTTCTGCTGCGGGTCGAGCACCACGCCCACGGTCTGCTCGCCGTCGCGCAGCGTGGTGTCATAGAAGCGCACCGGCGCGGAGCGGCGCAGCGGGGCGCGAATCTCCGCGCGCGCGTTCAGTTCGCTGACCCAGATACCGTTAGTGGCGGGTTGGTTCATCGGTGCGAGCAGTCGGCTAGCAGCGGTCAGCTTTCAGCCGTCAGCATTCAGCGGTCACTCGATCTTTCTTTTCGGCGGCGGCTCCGACCCGTAGGCCTCCTGCCAGGAGATGACCGGGTTGCGCAGCACGCCGATCTTTTCAATTTCGCACTCCATGACGTCGCCGGGCCGGAGGTACCACTTCTTCGGGTCGCCGCTGAAGGCGGCCACGCCGCTCACGGTGCCGGTGGAGAGCACGTCGCCCGCGCTGTAGCCCATCGGCGAGTAGTTTGCCACAATCTCCGCGACGCTCACCCACATCTTCGAAGAGTGCGAGCGCTGGCGCGGTTCGCCGTTCACGCGCAATTCCATGGCCAAGTTGTTCGGGTCGGGGATTTCGTCGGCAGTGACAATCCACGGCCCCAGCGGGCAGAAGGTGTCAATGGCCTTGCAGAAGCTGAAGACGCCACTCTTCATTTCGCGGCGCTGGATGTCGCGGGCGGTGACGTCGTTGAAGATGACGTAGCCGCCGATATAGTCGCTGGCTTCGGCCGCGGTGAAGTGCTTGCCCGACTTCTTCATCACCACGGCCAATTCCAATTCGTAGTCCAACTCTTCGGTGAGGTGCGGCGGGTAAATCACGGGCTGGTCGTGGCCGATGATGGCGTCCACGTTCTGGAAGAACACGATCCACGGCAGCACGGGATGCGAAAAGCCGGCCTTCTCCGCCTCGACGTGGTGTTCGCGGAAGTTGCCGGCGGTGTGGAAGAACTTTTTCGGCAGGATCGGCGCGCCCAGTTTGACGCCGCCGGCGCGATAGACCAGCGGCGCGCCGTCCGGCCCCTGGGCGCCCTCGCCCAGCGACTCGGCCTGGGCCAGCGCGGCCCGCGCCGCATCGAGCGCGCGGTCGCCGCTTTCGAAGAGCGCGCGCATGTCCGCGGCCAGCGGCGCACGCGGCTCGACCGGGCCCTTCCCCGCCCCGCCCCCGGAACGCAGCGCCTGCGCCGCGTTCAGGTCCACGTAATTCCCCGCCGCGTTCACCGCGCCGATGCGACGGCGCCCGCCCTTGTCTTCGAAAGTCACCAGTCGCATGGGATCGTCTTTCTCACTCGGCGTTCAAGTATTCCTGGAGCAGGGTGTGGAAATGGTGCAGGCCGTTCTCGCGCTTGGGGGCGTAGCGGCCGCGGTCGTAGGAAATGGAGCGCAGTCCCTTCTGCACCGCTTCGCACAGGTGTACGTCTTCGCGCTGCACTTCGTCGGCAAACGCCGCCGCTTTTTCCAGCCGGGCGCGCGCCGCGGGGGAATCCGGATCGCGCATGAACCACTCAAAGATGGTCATCGTCCGATCATGCCCGAGGGGCACAATCACGTTGGTTTGCAAATTGTCAGGATAGATGTTGAGCATCAGGTTGGGGAAGACCCAGACGTAGTAGGCGTCGCCGGGCGCGCGGCCATCGGCGCTGGGAACGTACATGCGTTGGCCGGCGTCGCCGGCGGCCTGGCGCAGCGGGGCGAACTGCCGGGAGTAGTAGCGGTGCGTCTCGACGCGGTACTGCGCGTAGTCAATCTCCTTCATCAAACCGGGATGGGCGATGGGAATGTGGTAGCCCTCGAGGTAATTGTCCACGTACACCTTCCAGTTGCACTGGATGACGTAGTCCTTGCGCAACGCGTGACGCATTTCCGCCACGCGCCAGCGGGCCACCCGCTGCGGAATGTCTTCGAGGAAGGCGGCCAGTCCCGGCCCTTGAGGGGCGAGGTTGAGGAAGATGAACTGCTCCCAGGTTTCGACGCGCACCGGCGGCAGCGGCATCGTGCTGCGGTCGAAGAACTCCATCCCGCCCACGTCGGGCGTGCCGATCAGTTTGCCGTCGAGCGTGTACGTCCACCCGTGATAGGCGCAGCGGAAGTGCTCCCGGCAGCCGGCGCTTTCGGCCACGGGCCCGCCGCGGTGGCGGCACACATTGTGGAAGGCGCGCAGCACGCCGTCCTTGCCGCGCACGACCACAACGGGCTCGCCCACCACTTCAGCGGTGAAATAGCTGCCGGGCGCGGCTACTTGGTCCGCCGTGCCCACCAGATGCCAGGTGCGGTCGAACACCCGCTGCTTCTCGATGTCGAGGTACGCCGGGTCCACGTAGAAGCGCGAAGGTATGGTCCAAGCGCTTTCAATGCGCTCGCTGACGTCGAGCTGTAGCTTCCCAGCAGTCATGGGCGTTTCTGGCCGGCTCTCAGCTTTCGGCCTTCAGCTCTCAGCCTGGGCGGGCGGGGCGCCGTGGTTCAGCGGGCGGCGTAAAGCCGCGCCTACCCTGCTTCGACCTGTTTGAGCAGTTCTTCCACGCGGGCCACGTCGGCGGGCACGTCCACGCTGACCGAGTCCCAGGTGGTTTCCACCACGCGGATCTTGTAGCCGTTCTCGAGCAGGCGGAGCTGCTCGAGTTGCTCCAGCCGCTCCCACTCGCCGGGAGGCAGGGTGGGAAACTCGAGCAGGGCGTCGCGGCGAAAGACGTAGAGCCCCAGGTGCTTACGGTGGCGCGACTCGATTTGCGCGTTGCCGTCGCGGATCCACGGGATAGGCGCGCGGGAAAAATAGAGCGCATCGCCCTGGAAGTCCGACACCACCTTGACCACGTTGGGGTCCACGACGTCCTGGGCCCTGGCAATGGGGACGCAGATGGTGGCCACCTGCACCGCCGGGTCGGACTGCACGGCCTCGACAGCCGCGTCGATGGCGAGAGGGTCCACTAACGGCTCGTCTCCCTGGACATTGACGTAAATCTCCGCAGGCACATGCAAAGCCACTTCGGCCAGGCGTTCGGTGCCCGAGCGGTGGTCGGGGCGGGTCATCATGGCGTCGCCCTGGAACTGGAGCACAACCTGGAGGATGCGCTCATCGTCGGTGGCGATGATGGTGCGTTCCACCCGCTGGGCCTGACGGGCGCGCTCGAATACGTGCTGCAGCATGGGCTTGCCGGCAATGGGCGCGAGCGGCTTGCCCGGGAAACGCGAAGCGCCATACCGCGCCGGAATCACCGCCACAACTTTCAATGATTCTGCACCTTAGGTTGGGGCTCGGGCATCGAATGCACCCGGAAGCAGGTGATGTTACCACAGGCGAGTACCGGGACTTCCGGAGGAGCCTTTCCGGATCATAAGGTACTTGCATTGACTTTGAGGAATGATAGAATCCGAGAAGGTAAGGCAGCGCTCTTACCGGCCAGAGTCCAGCACGCGGCGGAGATACCGTAGATGCGGCAAGATGGCACGGCGCGCGGGGCGGTTGTTTTGCTGCTAAGCCTTGCCCTGATCTGCCCTCCGGCCATCGGCCAGGAACCCCGGAAAGGCCCCTCGGTCGAGAGGCCCGTGCCTATCCGGGACCGCCAGATCCGCGTGGACGTGGACCTGGTGCTGATCAACGTCACGGTGACCGATCCCTACAACCGCCTGGTGACCGGGCTGGAGCGCGAGAACTTCCGCGTCTTCGAGGACAAGACCGAACAGGAACTGACCCACTTCTCCAGCGAAGACGTGCCCATCTCCATCGGCGTGATCTTTGACCTGAGCGGGAGCATGTCCAACAAAGTGGACAAGGCCCGGCTGGCCGCCTTGCAATTCCTCAAGACGGCCAACCCGCAGGATGAGTTTTTCCTGGTGAGCTTCAACGACCGGGCGCAGCTCGTCAGCCGGTTCACCACCAGCGTCGAGGAATTGCAGTCGCGCCTGATGTACACCGCGGCCAAGGGGCGCACCGCGCTGCTGGACGGGATCTATCGCGGCTTGAGCGAGATGCGCAACGCGCGCAACGCCAAGCGCGCCTTGCTCATCTTATCCGATGGCGCCGATAACCACAGCCGGTATAATGAGAGCGACGTCAAGGCCTTCGTGAAAGAATCGGACGTGCAGCTCTACGCCATCGGGATTTACAACCCGCTGGGCGGGCGCGGCTCCGCCGAAGAAATGGCCGGGCCCTCCCTGCTGCGCGACCTGACCGAGCTGACCGGCGGGCGCGCTTTCGAAATCGAGAACCTGAACGATCTTCCGGACATCGCCTCGAAGATCGGAATGGAGCTGCGCAACCAGTATGTGCTGGGCTACCGACCCTCGAACCGCGATCGCGACGGCAAGTGGCGCAAGATCAAAGTGCGCCTGCAAAACACCAAGGGCCTCCCTCCCCTCAATACGTACAACAAGGCGGGCTACTACGCGCCCAAGCAGTAACTCCCGCGGGACCGCGTTCGCCCTGGCTGTCTCGCTCCTGGCGATTTCTTCCCCGGTGGCCTCGCCAGCCCAGCCGCCGGCGCCGCAGGCCGGCCAGCAAGCTCCGACCAAGCCGGGACAGCGGCCCCGGCCCGAAGGCGTCATCACCACCACCGTGGACCTGGTGGTGCTGCACGCCACGGTGGTGGACCAGCAGGGCCGCATGATCACCGACCTGAAGCGCGAGCAGTTCCGCGTATTCGAGAACCGCGTGGAGCAGGAACTCTCCATCTTCCGCCAGGAGAACATCCCCCTTACCCTGGGTCTGGTGATTGACAATTCCGGGTCGATGAGGGACAAGCGCGACAAGGTCAACTCCGCCGCCCTCACCTTCGTCAAGACCTCCGGCCGCGACGACGAGGTCTTCGTCGTCAACTTCAACGAGGACTACTTTCTGGACCTGGAGAAGGACTTCACCAACGACGTGGACGAGCTGAAAGAGGCCCTCGAGCGCGTGGACTCCCGCGGCAGCACCGCCCTCTACGACGCGGTGGTCGGCTCCCTCGACCACCTGAAGAAGGGCGCCAAGGACAAGAAGGTCCTGCTGGTGATCACCGACGGCGACGACAACGCCAGCCGCGGCGACCCCAAGACCGCGCTCCAGCGCGCCGTCATCGAAGCGCAGAAGTCGGAAGCGGTGATCTATGTGGTAGGACTCTTTACCAGCGAGGAGCGCCGCAAACTGCGGAAAGCCCGCCGCGACCTGACCGACCTGGCGCAGGCCTCCGGCGGCCTGGCCTTCTTTCCCGAATCGCTGGACGAGGTCGAGCCCGTGTGCACGCAGATCGCCGCGGACATCCGCAACCAGTACACCCTGGCCTATTACCCCACCAACTCCGCGCGCGACGGTTCCTTCCGCGCCATCAATGTGGACATCCGGCCCGCCCGCGGCCACGGCAAACTCACCGTGCGCACCCGCTCCGGTTACTACGCGCCCCGCGACACCACCGGCGACCCGTAGCCCAGGCTGTAGCCCGTGCGCGTTGCCTTGCGCCGAAGAGACGAAGCCTTTTGCGGCCCCTGCGCAGCGCTGCGGAACACCACCCTGTGGGACACCGGTTACAAGCTAGGCTTGAATGGCGGGGAGGAAGCTCTTCCCCTGAGGGATGGTCCCGCCGAAGATTCCCGCAACGGTCTGGCCCAAGTCGGCAAGTGTGTCGCGCGTCCCCAGGTTGATCCCACGTTGGCTGCCGGGGCTGAACGTCACAATCGGCACGTACTCGCGCGAATGGTCGGTGGATGCGGAGCACGGGCACGGGTCGCAGCCGTGATCGGCTGTGATCATCAGCAGGTCGCTTGCGCGCATCCCTTCGAGTAGCGGCCCCAGCAGGGCGTCGAACTCCTCGAGCGATCGGGCGAACCCTGCCACATCTTTGCGGTGGCCGTAGAGCATGTCGAAGTCCACCAGGTTGGCGAAGACCAGGCCGCGCACCTGCCGGGCCAGCGCTTCGTGGAGCTTAGCCATGCCGTCGGCGTTGTTCTTCGTGGCCGAGTAATGCTCGACGCCGCGCCCGTTATAGATGTCGTGGATCTTGCCCACGCCGAAGACCGGCACGGCGCGCTCGGCCAGCACGTCGAGCAGCATGGGCCGCGGCGGCTCGACGGCGTAGTCGTGCCGTCGCTCGGTGCGCTGGTATGCGCCGGCAACGCCCAAAAAAGGCCGGGCGATGACGCGGCCCACACGGTGCTTGCCGTCGAGCACCTTGCGGGCGATTTCGCACATGCGATAGAGGCCGGGGATGGGGATGACCTCTTCGTGCGCGGCAATTTGGAAGACGCTGTCGCCCGAGGTGTACACGATGGGGAAGCCGGTGCGCACGTGCTCGGCGCCCAGTTCCTTGATGATCTCGGTGCCGGAGGCGGGTTTGTTGCCCAGCGTGCGCCGGCCAATGGCCTGCTCGAACGCCTTGATCACTTCCGGGGGAAAACCGCTGGGGTACACGGGAAACGCCTGGTCCAGCCAGATGCCGGCCATCTCCCAGTGGCCCGTGGTGGTGTCTTTGCCCGGTGAATGCGTCGCGCCCTTTCCGTAGCAGCCCATCGGCTGCGCTGGCGGGGTCAGTCCCTCCAGCGCAGCTATGTTGGCCAGGCCCAGCTTCACCAGGTTCGGGATGCGCAGGGGCGACCCCTTCCGCCCCCCGGGAGGGCGCGCACGCTCCCGCGCAATGTGCCCCAGCGTGTTGCGGCCGTCCTGCCAAGCGAGCCCCGGCGGAATGTCACCGTAGTCACCGGCATCCGGCAAGGGCCCGATTCCTACGCTGTCCAGCACAATCCAAATCACGCGCGAGAACAAAACCCGTCCTCCTGTTAATCAGCGTTCGGCGGGTAGTATCCCTCAGGCTTATGCGGCCGGCAATGGAAAGGGTTTCTAGGCAATTCTCAAAGAAGGTCCACACACCGGCTAAAGGCGCGTACGTAATCCAGTGGGCATATTCCGGCAGGAACTTGCGCGCGAAGGTGGTCTTCGCCGCCCCGTTCGGTCCCGCGATGTTGTACAGGTTGGGCGCGGTCGCCAGTGACTTGCTGGTCAAATCTAACCTGAGAAGGAGGGCCATCGAGCGGGTGTTCTGAGTTCTGCGTTCCGCGTCCCGCTTCTGCTATACTTTACAATTTGGGGCCAGCCATTTGAGCGCACTGACGAACCGCACTGTAGCGGAACCGCTTTCCGAGCCGGGGGGAGCGGCGGACCGGACAGCCGCCGGGGAGCCAGGGGACGCCATCCGAGTGCGCGGGGCGCGCGTCCACAACCTGAAAAACCTCGATTTCGAAATCCCCCACCATGCCATCACCGTAGTCACCGGCGTCAGCGGCTCAGGCAAGTCTTCCTTGGCCTTCGACACGATTTACGCTGAGGGGCAGCGCCGCTACGTGGAGTCACTCTCCGCCTACGCCCGCCAGTTCCTCGAGCGCATCGAAAAGCCCGACGTGGACGAAATCACGGGCATCGCCCCGGCCGTAGCCATCCAGCAGAAGAACTCCACACGCAACCCGCGCTCCACGGTGGCCACCACCACGGAGATCTACGACTATCTGCGCCTGCTCTTCGCGCGCTGCGGCCTCACCTTCTGCACGAAATGCGGCGAGGAGGTGCGCGCCGATTCGATGGACGAAATCGCCGCCCGCCTGGCGGCGCGCGACGACTTGCGCGGCCGCCGCTTCCTGGTCCTCTACCGCCTGCCGCTGGGCGATGCCGCCGCCGCGGGAGTGGGCGCGCCACCGGCCACTGCCGCCAAGTCGCGCCGCAAGAAAGCCACCGCCACGGACCCGGCCATGGTCCGCGCGGCGCTGGCCGGCTTGCAGAAGCGCGGATTCAATCGCCTGTGGCAGCAGGGACGGACCTTCGAGTTCTCCACGCCGGAGTCGCTGCTGGACGTGGACTTCGCGCGCCCAGTGTATGTGCTGGTGGACCGCCTGGCGGTGACCGCCGATGTGCGCGCGCGCCTGGTGGACTCCATCGAAATCTGCTACCGCGAAGGGCGCGGCGAAGCCATCCTGCAATTCGTTTCCGAAGCGCCGGCGGGGCAGGAAACGGCCGCCAGTTCCAGCGCGGGCAAAGCGGCGGCGCCGGGCGAGCGCCTGGTCTTCAGCGAGCGATTCGAGTGCAAGAAGTGCGGCCAGCTCTACGCGGCGCCGGAGCCGCGGCTTTTTTCGTTCAACAGCCCCACCGGCGCTTGCCCGCGCTGCCAGGGCTTCGGCAATACCATGGACTTCGACATTGACCTGGTGATCCCCGACCAGTCCAGGACGCTCAACCAGGGCGCCGTGGAGCCGTGGACCCGCCCGCGGTTCCGGCAGATGGTGCAGGACCTGAAGCGCTATGCGCGCGCCACCGGCCTGCCGCTGGACGTGCCCTTCCATCAACTCACCCCCAAGCAGCGCGACAGCGTCATCCTCGGCGACAGGGAACACGACTTCTGGGGCGTGCAGGGCTTCTTCCAGTGGCTGGAGCGCAAGAAGTACAAGCTGCACGTGCGCGTCTTCCTCAGCCGGTACCGCGGCTATGCCAGTTGCCCCGACTGCCGCGGGACGCGCCTGCGCCCCGAGGCCCGCGCCGTGCGCCTCGGCGAGAAGTCCATCGCCGACGCATGCCGGATGACGGTGGCCGAAGCGCGCGCGTTCTTCGCGGGATTGCGCCTGGGCCCCGGGCACGCCGCCATCGCGCAGAAGGTCCTGGACGAGGTGAACCAGCGCCTGCGCTACCTGGACGAAGTTGGGCTGGACTATCTCACGCTCGGCCGGCTCACATCGACCCTGTCCGGCGGGGAAGCCCAGCGCATCCAATTGGCGGCTTCGCTGGGGTCCAACCTGGCCGGCACCCTGTATGTGCTCGATGAACCCTCCGTGGGGTTGCACCCGCGGGATACGCACCGGTTGATTCAAATCCTGCGCTCGCTGCGCGAACTGGGCAACACCATCCTGGTGGTGGAGCACGACCCGGAAACCATCGCGGCCGCCGACTACGTGCTCGACCTGGGCCCCGGGGCCGGCGAGCACGGCGGCCGCATCGTGTTCTCCGGGCCGCGCGAGGGGCTGTGCTTCGGCGGCAGCGGCAAGCCCGCGCGCAGTCCCGCGGAGACCCAGGGGGCTCCAGCGGCGCCGCTCCCCGGCAAAGGCCGCGGCGAATCGCTCACGGCCCGCTACCTGGCGGGCGAGTTGCGCATCCCGGTGCCCCCAGCGCGCCGCAAGGCCGGGGGCCGTTTTCTCAAGCTGTTCGGCGCGCGCGTCCACAACCTGCAAGACCTGGACGTGAGCGTCCCCCTGGGCATGATCGTGGGCGTCACCGGCGTGAGCGGCTCGGGCAAATCCACGCTGGTGCACGAAGTGCTGTACAAAGCGCTGCAAGCGAAGAAGACCGGCGCGGACCTTGCCGGCGCTTGCGACCGCCTGGAGGGCGACGCGCACATCAAGGAAGTGATCGTGGTGGACCAGTCGCCCATCGGGCGCACCCCGCGCTCCAACCCGGCCACCTACATGAAGGCCTTCGACGCCATCCGGGAAGTGCTGGCGGCCACCCCGGAGGCCGAGAAGCGCGGCTTCACCGCCGGCCACTTCTCCTTCAACATCCCCGGAGGGCGCTGCGAGACCTGCCAGGGCGACGGCACGGTGACGGTGGAAATGCAGTTCCTGGCCGACGTGGAGCTGGTGTGCGAGGAGTGCCGCGGCACACGCTTCAAGTCCAGCGTGCTGGACGTGACCTACCGGGAAAAGAACGTGCACCAGGTCCTGCAGCTCACCGTGCGCGAAGCCCTGGCGTTCTTCAGCGCCGCTCCCCGCGTGACCGCGCGCCTTAAGGTGCTCGACGAAGTGGGCCTGGGCTACCTGCGTCTGGGCCAGTCGGCCACGACGCTCTCCGGGGGCGAGGCGCAACGCCTGAAACTGGCCGCGCATCTAACCCGCCAGTCGCGCAGCGCAGGCGCGGAGGAGGGCGGCTCGAACGAGGGCGTGCTGTACATCTTCGACGAGCCCACCACCGGGCTGCACTTCGACGATATTCAGAAGCTCCTGGCCGCCTTTCGCAAACTGCTGGAAGGCGGCGCTTCCTTGCTGGTGATCGAGCATAACCTGGACGTGATCAAGTCCGTTGATTGGCTGATTGACCTGGGCCCGGAAGGCGGCGAACGGGGCGGGCGCATCGTAGCCACCGGCACGCCGGAACAAGTGGCGCGCAATCCGCAATCGCACACGGGGAAATTCCTGGCCCGCGCGCTCCAGCAGGCCGCCCCGTCTCGCCCCGGAGGATGATGCCGCTTCCTTTCGCAGATTCGCCATCACCTCCACCCCGCCTTAGGCTCCGCGCCCGCCGGCGCACTCTGTGCCTCTGCGTCATCTTTTCTCTGGCTTCGATTCCGCACTTTGCGGCGCAGGCGCCTCCGCCTGCGAAGGGTCGCCAGGCAAATCCGCCGGCGCCGGCCAAGCCTGGGCCGGCGGCCGACCCGCAACAGGCGCTGCTCACTCAAGCCGACGAAGCTCTGGCCCGGAAGGACTTCGCCGCCGCCGCAGACGCGTTGCGCAAGTACATCGCCACGAGACCCGACGACGCTTATGCGCATTTCCAGCTCGGCTACGCCGCCACCGGTCTCGAGAGATGGGATGACGCGAAGACGCACTATGCCCGCGCGGCGGAGCTCGACCCCAAAATGGCCGCCGCGCACATGAACCTGGGCCTGATCCTGCTGGAACACGCTCCGCCGCAGGCTGCTGCGGATGCGTTGGCGCGCGCGGTGGAACTGCTTCCCGGCCAGGCCCAGCCGCGTTTCCTCTATGGCACGGCGCTGGAGAAGGCCGGCATGCTGGCGGAAGCCATCGAGCAGTATCGCGCCGCCTTGCGCCTGGACGACGCCCAGCCCGAATACCACTTGGGCCTGGGACGCGCGCTGCTCAACTCCGGTCAATTCGCCGAATCGGAGAAAGCTTTCCGCGCGTCGCTGGAGATTCGCCCCGACGCGGCGCAAGCGCGACTGGGACAGGCGCAGGCGTTGCTGGGGCAGCAGAAGGACGAGCCCGCGGCGCGCGAGATGGAAGCTTACCTGCTGGCGGAGCCCGGGGACGCCGTCACGCGCCTGCAACTGGCGCGCACGCGGGCGGGGCTGGGGCAGGACGAGAAAGCGCTGGCCGCGCTCGACCGCCTGGACGCGGCCGGCGCTCCCTCCCTCGAGTCGCTCGAGCTGCGCGCGGACATCCATCTGCGCCAGAAGAAGTTCGACGCGGCCGCGCAGACCATTGCCCGGATCCTGTCGGCGCAGCCGCAGAACGCCGCGGCGCGCGCCAAGCTGGGCCGGCTGCACCTCGAGCGGCGCGACTTTGCCGCGGCCCAACGCGAGCTCACGGAGGCTTTGCGCCTTCAGCCCGATCACCCGGACGCGCTGCGCGACCTGGCTTCCGCTTTCTACCTGGCGGAGAACTATGCGGCCGCGCTCCAGGCCCAGGATCTGCTCCTCCAGCGCGAGACGCCGCCGCATTTTTTCTGGTTTGTGCGCGCCACCTGTTTTGATAAGTTAGGGAAGAAGCCCGAAGCGCTCGAAGCGTATGAGAAATTCATGGCCCTCGACCAGGGCCGCAGCGAGAAGCAGGACTTTCAGGCCCGCCAGCGCATCAAAGCGCTGCGGCGCAACCTGAAGCGGGATTAGTGATCCAGGACCGTTGCCATGTCTGTGGTTCACAGCGTCGTCCGCCGGACCTTTGCTGGCGCCTGCGTGTTGCTGGGGGGCCTGGCCTTCCCCACTGTGGCCGCGCGCGCTCAGGACGGCGCCAGCGCGCCGAAGACCAAATTCGCGGCACAAGGCAGCGCCGTGGACCGGGCCAGAGCCTTCCCGAAGTACGGCGACCAGCTCATTGCCGAGTTGCGCAGGGTAGTAGGTTCCCGTGATTTTGTCCGGGCGGAGGAGATCCTCACCGAGTACCGGGACGTGGCCCGCCAGCTCCATTCCGCGCTGCGGGCGGCCGTGCCCAATCCGGAGAAGCGCTCCAATGGGTTTAAGCAGCTCCAGATCCACGTGCGGCGGACCACCCGCGACGCTACGGAGGCCCTCACCGCCGTCCCGGTGGAACTGCATCCGCCGTTCCAGTTCCTGCGCGACGAACTGGAGAAGCTGGACCGGGCCTTGATCGAAGACCTCTTCCCGCGCCGCCCCGACCGCGACAAGCAGAGGGAGAAGGGCAAGAGTTGAGCTGCCGCGGCCACGTCTTGGGCGCAGTTCTGCTGGCGCTGGCCGTCGCCAGCGGGGGTGCGCCGTTGGTTCATGGCCAGGCCAAGGACTACTTGACCGGGCTGGAAGCTGACAAGATCCGCGGCACGGAAACCTCCGACGGGCGCATCAAGCTCTTTTTGCTCTTCGGCGCCGACCGGCTGAAGAAGTTCCAGTATGAGCTCTCGCGGGGCTCCCAGGACCGCCGCAGGGCCGAACGGCTGGACGTGCTGCTCCAGGCCTACGCCGGGTGCATGGACGACGCCAGCGAGCTGATGGAACTGGCGCGCATGAAGCAGCAGGACATAGCCAAGGCGGTCAAGCTGGCGCAGGGCAAGGGTAAGGAGTATCTGGCCGAGCTGGAGAAGCTGAAGGCGTCCGCCGGGGAATCGGCCACCTACCGGGACGCACTGCAAGACGCGATGGACGCCACCACGGAAATGCTGGAAGAGGCGGAAAAAGCGAACAAGGAGATCGCCCCGCCGCCGGTCCGCCGCCGCCAGTAACTCCCCCCCTTCCGCCGCACCGCGTTCCCCCGTAGCGCCGTCCTGTAGAATGAAGCCGTGCCGTCAAAGCGTTCACGCGCGACCGTTCCCTTCCCTGGCGGGGCCGCGCTGCTCCAGCGCGTGTACACGCGGCTCGGTTGCGCCGGGCGCCCGCCGCAGTTCGTGGCCGAGTACTATCCGTACGCCAGCCTGGTGCAGACCATCCGGCTGCGCGACGACGTCGCGTACGTCCGTTTCAGCGACGTGCTGCGCCGCGCGCCCCTGCCGGTGCTGGAAGCGGCGGCGGGCATCCTGCTGGCCAAGGTGTACCGCCGGCGCCTGCCCCCCGGGCTGGCGCTGGCCTACAACCGGTACTCGCTGGAGCACGCCACGCGCCGCCGCGTGCGGCAGGTGCGGCGGCGGCGGGCCCGCCGCGCGGTCCACGGCCCGCTGGGCCGCGCGCATAACCTGGGGCCGCTGTTCGACGCACTGAACGCGCGTTACTTCCGCGGCGCGCTGCCGCGGCCGCAGATTGGCTGGAGCGCGCGCCCCTGGCGGCATCAACTCGGCCTGTTTGATCCGGGGCTGAACCAGATTGTGCTCAGCGGCGGCCTCGATTCGCCGCGGGTTCCGCGCTACGCCGTCGAGTACGTGCTGTACCACGAAATGCTGCATGTGAAGCACCCGCTGCGGCTGGCGCGCTGCGGACTGCAAGCCCACTCGCCCGAGTTTCGCGCCGAAGAAAAACTATACGAGCACTACCGCGCGGCCAGGCGGTACCTGAACCGCAAGAGCTGAGCCCTGGCTTACGCCGTGCCTTCACCCCGGACACCCCAGGGGGGCGTGCGTGAGCGGGCGTTCATTGGCGGGGTCGGCGGCGGGGTCGCCAAAACGATGCACGCCCTGATACACCCACCAGGCGCGCAGGCCGCTCATGCCGTCTTCCCGGCACATGCGCTGGAGGATGCGGTCGGCCATTTCGCGGTGCGGATCCATCTTCAACTGCCCCTCGCGGATGAGCTGGTAAAGGGCGTCGTGCACCAGCGACCCGCGCATGAAGTTCTTGGTGTCCAGGGTGGGGCCGGAGGGGCCGTCCCAGGCGTAACCCTCCTTGAGGGAGAGCGTTCCGTCGGGGGCCAGTTGGACGTACTTGTTGCCGGCGGGCGCGGCGGGCTGGATTTCAATCTTCGTGGTGTAGTCCTTCTTCAACTGATACTTGTAGCCGCCCTTGTAAGCGATGCACTCCATGGGCTCCCCCCAGGCGCACCGCGGGAACAGAAGTCCCGGGAGCGCGCGCACCGGAGGATCATACTCCTTAGATAGTTACCCTGCTAGTGACAGGCCGGGGAAAGGGCGGCTACGAGGCGGTCTTGCGCCGCGCCGCGGCGCGCTTCACGGCGGCTTCCAGCCTGGCGATGCGCTTCTGGACCTTTTCGGCGTCCTGCGCGGCGGGAAGAATCTTCAGGTACAGGCGGTAGAACCGCAGGGCTTCCTCGGGCTCGCCTTTGCCTTCGTAGGCCTCGCCCATCAGCTTGTGCGGCATGGCGAACCCGGGCTTGTTGCGGATGGCGGACTCGAAGCGCGCGATGGCCGCGTCGTAATTCTTCTCCTTCAAGTAATACCGGCCCACCTCCACGTCCTTTTCCGCCTGGTACGGATTGAAGACGTCTTCCGGCGTCTTGGGCGCGGCGGCCTGCGCGAACGCCGCCTGCGCCGCCAGCAAGAGCAGCAGCCCGGCCCGGTAAACCGCGCGCTTTGCATTCATGACCAACGTTGCGCCTCTCGGCGCCCCTGGCGTTTCGTCTTTGTCTTTTCGATTCGCTTATCATAGTCGAGGTTGCCACTGAGCCGCGCATGGATTTGGACCAACAAGTCGCCGCCGCGCCGGAGCAGCCCGGGGTGTACCTCTTCAAGGACGCGCTGGACCACATCCTCTACGTGGGCAAGGCCGCGTCCCTGCGGCGCCGGTTGAAGTCGTACTTCCTGAGCTCCCGGCATCTGGACGCCAAGACCGGTTCGCTGGTGCGCGAGATCGCTTCCTTCGAGGTGATCGTGGTGGACAACGAGAAGGAAGCGCTGGCGCTGGAGAACCAGCTCATCAAGCGGCACAAGCCGCGCTTCAACATCCTGCTGCGCGACGACAAGTCGTACCCCTGCATCCGCTACACGGCCTTCGAGAAGTACCCGCGCGTGTACGTCACCCGCCGGTTGCGCAAGGACGGCAGCCTGTACTTCGGCCCGTACTTCCCGCACTCGCTGGCCTACCGCATCACCGACTTGATCCACAAGCGCTTCAAAGTGCCGAGCTGCACCGTGGACCTGACGCGTCCGCACCCGCGCCCGTGCCTCCAGTACTACATCCGGCGCTGCCTGGGCCCGTGCGTGCCAGGACTGACCAGCGACGATGCCTACGCCGAAGCGGCGCGCGACGTGAAGCTCTTCCTCGAAGGCCGCCGCACCGACCTGGTGCAGATCCTCGAACAGCGCATGGCCCGCGCCGCCGAAGAGGAGCGCTTCGAAACCGCCGCAGCCATCCGCGACCAGGTGCGCACCGTGCAGGAGATCGAGGAGCGGCAGAAAATCGCCGCCGCCCAGGGCGACGACACCGACGTGCTGGCCTGCTACGCCGAGCCGCCGCAAGCCGCCGTCAACCTCTTCCACCTGCGCGCGGGCCGCGTGGTGGACCGCCAGGACTTCTACTGGGAAGAACTCGGCGACTTCCGCGCCGAGGAGTTTTTTTCCTCGCTGCTCAAGCAGGTCTATCTCGACGCCGCCTATCTGCCCCGGTTCATCCATGTGCCGCTGGACTTCGAGGACCGCGCCGTGCTCGAAGCCATGCTCAGCGAACGCGCGGGACGCAAGATCGAAATCCTCACGCCACAGCGCGGGCAGAAGCGCGCCTTCCTGGACCTGGTCGAACGAAACGCCAAGCAGTCGTTCGACCAGCGCTTCCGCGTGCTCAAGCCGCACTCGAAGGCCATCGTCGAGGCGCTGCAAAACGCGCTGGCCCTGCCCGAGCCGCCGCGGCGCATCGAGAGCTTCGACATTTCGCACATCCAGGGCTCGGACACGGTGGCTTCCCTGGTGCTGTGGGAGGACGGCAAGATGAAGAAGTCCGGCTACCGCAAGTTCATCATCCGGGGCGAGGCCGGCAACGACGACTTTGCCTCCATGCGCGAGTGCGTCGAGCGGCGCTACCGCCGCCTGCGCGACGAGAAGAAGCCCTTCCCCTCCCTGATCCTGGTTGACGGCGGCATCGGCCAGCTCCACGCCGCGGCCGCGGCGCTGGAGGCGCTGGAGATCATCAACCAGCCGCTGGCCAGCATCGCTAAGAAGGAGGAGGTCATCTACGTGCTTGGCCAGGAGAACGAGCCGGTCCGTTTGCAGCGCAGCTCGCCCATCCTGCACCTGGTGCAGCAAATCCGTGACGAAACGCACCGCTTCGCGGTCACCTTCCACCGCCAGCGCCGCTCGTCGGCCCGCTTGCGCTCTGAGCTCACCGCCATCGCCGGCATCGGCCCGCGCACGGCGCAAAAACTGCTGCGCAAGTTCGGCTCCCTGGCCGCCGTCCGCCGCGCCTCCCGCGATGAGCTGGCCCAGGTGGTCGGCCCGGCCCTGGCGGCCCGTCTCCGCACTGCCGGCCATTTGTGACTGCCTTCCCATGAGGCGCCCCGCCTGCACCGATTCGCGCAGCACGTCCAAAACATCGCGCAGGGCAGCCGGCCGGGCCAGGGGATCAGGGGCGCCCGGCGCCGGCTAGATCCAAATCGCCGGGATGGACAGAGTCTGGCCGCGGTTGATGCACGGGGCAGAAGGCAGAGCCCTCTTTGACCCAGCGGCGGCAACGCTGCGTCCCGGGACGGATGAAGGTGGATTGCGGGGCGGCCACGGGCGGAATCTCCTAGCTGTCTGTGGCCAGTGGCAGCGGCCAGCACCGGAAAGAGTACCAGGGCACCCCCCCTGGTAGGGTAGTGCAAGTAGTTGAAGGTAGAGGGTTTGATGAAATATACCAAAAGTATCCAAGCGATAAGCCAAGTGGAATGAGTGCGATGCAAGGTGTTACCAAAACACCGCAACCGGAGATGAACGCGGAGGTGGGTTGGTGGCGGGGGGCAGAATCGAACTGCCTACGCCGGCCTTTTCAGGGCCGCGCTCTACCGGTGAGCTACCCCGCCACGTGGGACTGAACCATTTTAGGGATGGCGCGGAAGGGTGTCAAACGAGAGCAGTGGTGAGTGGCTAGTGGCTAGATTGGTTGCAAGCTGAGTGGCCTGGAAAGCGGCGAGCTGTTAACGGTTGACTCGCGGTCACGACCGGGGAAGGCAACAAGGAAGAAAGGCTGCCTCAAAGGCCGATAAGGTCAAACCTTGAGGTGGCTATCGAATTCGGCCATCCAACCTTTCTTCTTCAGGACTTCGCGGGGGCGGGGGCCGTCAGGCGGGCCGATGATGCCGTCCTTTTCCATGATGTCCAGCAGGCGCGCGGCGCGGCCATAGCCGATGCGCAGGCGGCGTTGCAGCGCGGAGGTGGAGGCCCGGCCCATTTCCAGCACCACGCGCACTGCTTCCTGATACTGGTCGTCGGGTACATCGTCGGCGCCCGCCGCGCCGCCGGAATCCTCGTCGTCTCCAGACTCCGCGGCGGCCTCTGCCTGGGGCGGCGGCTTGAGCAGTTCTTCGTTGTACTTGGCCTTGGCCTGCCAGCGCCAGAAGTCGCACACGGCGCTCACCTCTTCCTCGGTAATCATGGGCCCGTGGATGCGGTGCAGGCGCGAGGAGCCGCTGGGCAGGTACAGCATGTCGCCGCGACCGAGCAACGCCTGCGCGCCGTTGGCGTCCAGAATGGTGCGCGAGTCCACCTTGGTAGCCACGCGGAAAGCGATGCGGCTGGGGAAGTTGGCCTTGATCAGGCCGGTGATCACGTCCACCGAAGGCCGCTGCGTGGCCAGGATCAGGTGGATGCCCACGGCGCGGGCCATCTGCGCCAGCCGGGTGATGGACTCCTCGACGCCGTTGGTGTCCACCATCATCAGGTCAGCCAGCTCGTCAATGATGATAACGATGTAGGGCAGGGGCTTGTGCTCGTCCTCGTCCAGGTCGGCGAACAGCTCGAGCGACTGGCCCTTGCTGAAGGTGCGGTTGTACTGGTCAATGCTGCGGACGCCGCGCTGCGCCAGCAGCTTCAACCGGTTCTCCATCTCGCGGGTGGCGTTGCGCAGGACGTTGGCCGCCAACCGCGGGTCCGTGACCACCGGCGTGAACAGGTGCGGGATGTCTTCGTAGAGCCCGAGTTCCAGGCGCTTGGGGTCCACCAGCACCAGCTTCAATTCGTCCGGCGTGGCCTTGTACAGCATGGAGATGATCAGCGAGTTGATCAGCACGCTCTTGCCCGCTCCGGTCGAGCCGGCGATCAGCAGATGCGGCATGGTGGCCAGGTCGCTCACCCGGATGCGCCCGTGCAGGTCCTTGCCCAGCGAGTTGGTGAGCTTGGAGGGCGAATTGGCGAACTCCTGCGACTCCACCACTTCGCGCAGCATGATGGTTTCGCGGCTGTGGTTGGGCACTTCGATGCCCACGGTGGCCTTGCCGGGGATGCGCTCGATGAGCACCGATTCGGCCTTGAGCGCCAGGCACAGGTCGTCGGCCAGCGACGTGATGCGGCTCACCTTGATCCCCGCGTCGGGCTTGAACTCGTAGGTGGTGACCACCGGGCCGGGGTTGATCTGCGTGACCTGGCCGGACACTTCGAATTCCGCGCACTTCTGCTCGATGGCCTTGGCCAGTTCCTTCAACTCATCTTCCTTCACCTTCAAGGCCGCTTCCCGCGGGCGCAGCAGGCTGGGGGCAGGGAGGCGGTAGCTGGCCTGGCCCACGGCAATCCGGGGCTCACCGGCCGCGGGCTTGGCGGTGGGTTCCCCCGCCGGCGCCAGGGCTTCTTTCATTTTGATAAGCACCGGGCCGATCTTCTCCCCGGCCTTCTCGCGCACTGACGGACGGGCCGCTTCCGCGCTGGAGGCCAGCGTTTGCGGCGCCACGGGCGGCCGGCCGCTGATCTTGATCTGCGTGATCTTCTTCTGGAGTTGCTTCTGATGTCGCGCTTCGCGCCAGGCGTGCCAGCGCGCCTTCCACGCTTCCGGCAAGGTTACGTGGCCCTTCAGCCATTCGCTGCTGCCGGTGAACGAAAAGTGCGTGGTCAGAAACAGGGCGGCGAAAAGCGATGCCAGCGTCACCACGTAGGCGCCGGTGGTGTTGAGGCCCGCCAGCAGCCCCTCGCTCATCACCACTCCTGCGATTCCGCCGGCGGGAACCGCCCCGCGCACGTCGGGCACGGCCACCAGCGTGAGCAGCGAAGCAACGGAAACAATCAGCAGGAAGAACCCGCACAGCTTGGCGATGGGGAACTGCACCTCCTGGCTGCGGAACCAGCGCCACGCCAGCACCAGCAGGCCCAACGGCAACAGCAGCGCCGCGTAGCCCAGCCCCTGGAAAAACACGTCGGCGAAGTGGGCGCCCGCAGGCCCGATCCAGTTGCGCGAGCGGCCGCCCTCCGCGGCGCCCGCGACGTTCAGCGAGGGGTCGTGCGGGTTGTAGCTCAGCAGGCTGAGGGCCGCCAGCAGGGCAAAGGTGATGCCCAGGAACCCCAGCAACTCGTTGAGCCGCGGGTTCTCCGTCGGTTTGAACACCTGTACGCGCATGGTTTTGGTGGAACAGGCTTACAGCCTGTTCGATCGCTTTTCCAGCAAGGACTGCGCCAATGGAAAGGACCGGACGCACACAGCAACTCTCCGCTCGCGGGGCGGGCCGCCCGCTGGCGCACAGGCTTACCGGCCCGTCTCGAGGAGTGCGAGCAACAAAATGATGATACCGAAGAAGATGCGGTAGTAAACGAAAATCTTGAGCGTGTGTGTTTGCAGATAACGGAGCAGGAAGGCGATGACCAGATAGCCGGAAATGGCGGAGACAGCCGCCCCGACCCAGAAGGCCATGGCCATCTCCGGCGCCAGGGGCGCTTGACGCAGCTCCAGCAGCTTCTTGGCCGAAGCGCCGGCTATTATCGGGGTCGAGAGCAGAAAGGTGAAGCGCGCCGCTGCTTCGCGCGTAAGGCCCCGGAAGATGCCGGCCGTGATGGTGATCCCGGAACGCGATACGCCCGGCGCCAGCGCCAGCGCCTGCGCCGCGCCGATCAGCATGGCGTCGCCGAAGCGCAGCGCTTCGATCCCCCGCGACATCTTTGCCCGCGCCTCCGCCCACCACATCAGCAGTCCCACCGCGATGAGCATCGCCCCCATCAGGTAGGGACTGCGAAACGTCGTTTCCACGTGTTTCTCGAGCAGCGCGCCCGCGGCCGCCGCCGGGAGCGTCGCCGCCACCATGTACCAGAAAAGGCGCCGCGAGCGTTGAACTTCCCCCGCCGTGGCTTTGGCCGGGTAGTGGACGCCGAACCCGGCCAGGCCGAACTCGAGCCAGGACTTGAAGAAGTAGAGGACCACGGCCAGCAGCGTCCCCGCGTGCACGGCCATGGTGAAGGCCAGCCCCGGGTCGCCCCAGCCAAACAGCCACGGCACCAGGAACAGGTGTGCCGTGCTGCTGATCGGCAGAAACTCGGTGACCGCCTGCACCAGCGCCAGAACAACGACTTGGTAGATGGGCATCAGCCTCTTTGCCGTGACTTGTGACTGGCGACTCGTGACTCCTGGTTCGTGGACTCGGAACGCAGAACTCAGAACTCAGAACACAGAACTCAGAACTCAGAACCACTCCTCTCACAAGGAGCCGCTCGCGCGCACGGTTCTGAGTTCTGCGTTCACGAGAGTCACGAATCACAAATCACGAATCACGAGTCCCAGGGTTCTCGTCATCGCGATGCCGTCCACGCGGCCCAGGTAGTAGCCGCGCAGCACGCCGCGGTTACGATAGCCGTGCTTCTGCCAGAAGGCAATTGCCGGGGCGTTGTCGTGTGCCGTTTCAAGATGCACTTCGCGCACCCCGCGCCCCGCCAGCCGCCGCTCTGCTTCCAGCAGCAGCGCCGTGCCGGCTCCGCGCCGGCGGTGCTCCGCGAGCACGTCAATGGTGATGATGTGCGCCCCCCGCTCGTACGCTTCGGTGAGGATAAACCCGGCAATTGCGCCGTCCGCTTCCGCCACCAGGCACGCTGCTTCGGGCAACGCCAGAAACCATTTCAAGGTGCGCCGGCTGTAGGCGATGCCGCGCGGGTAACAGGCCTGATCAATTTGGTAGAGCGTCTCGAAGTCGGCGGGTTGATAGGGGCGCAGCATGCCGCGCCCCTACACTTCCAGGATCACGGGGAGGATGAGCGGGCGCTTGGCGGTTTGCTTCTTCAGGTAGCGCTTCAGGTCCACGCGGATTTTTTCCTTGATTACCCCGTAGTCGCCCTTCTCCTCGGGGTTGGACTGCTCCATAGTCTTGCGAATGACCTCGCGCGCGCCGGTAACCACGGCGTGGCCGTCGTCGGAGAGGAAGCCACGGGTGACAATCTCCGAGGATTCGATGCGGCCTGTGTGCTTGTCAATGGCGATGATGGGCACCACCACGCCGTCCTCGGAAAGGTGCTTGCGGTCGCGGATGACCACGTCCTCGACTTCTTCCAGCGAACCGCTGTCCACCAGCACCCGCCCGGCCGGCACGGGCTGGAGCCGTTTGGCGCCCTGTTCGCTGAACTCCACCGGCTGCCCGCTCTCCAGCAGGATTACTTCGCCGGACACCGAGCCCACCTGGTGCGCCAGCGCCGCGTGACGGAAGAGCTGCCGGTACTCGCCGTGGATCGGGATGAAGTACTTCGGGCGCACCAGATTGAGGATGAGCTTCAACTCTTCCTGGCTGGCGTGTCCGGAGACGTGCAGCGGGGCGCGGCCGCCGTCGTCGTAATAAACCAGGGCGCGGCGGCGGAACATGTGGTCAATCATGCGGAAGATGGACTTCTCGTTGCCCGGGATGATGCGCGCGCTCAGGATGAGCGTGTCGTTCTCGTCCACGCTCACGTGGCGGTGGTTGTCCACGGCGATGCGCGAAAGCGACGACATCGGCTCGGCCTGGCTGCCGCTCACCAGGATCACCAGCCTGCGCGCGTCGAACGACTTGAGGTCCTCCCGGCGCACCAGCAGGCCGTCCGGGATGCGCAGGCGTCCCAGGCCGTGCGCGATCTCCGTGTTATCCACCATGCTGCGGCCCACGATGCCGATCTTGCGGCCCAGCATCTGCGCGATGTCCATCACCTGCTGGATGCGGTGGATGGAAGTCGCGAAACAAGAGACCAGCACTTTTTTCGGCGCGGCGCGGCACAGTTCCTCGATGCGCTGCCACACGGCGCGCTCGCTCGGCGTGTAGCCGGGACGCTCCACGTTGGTGCTGTCGCTGAAGAGCGCCAGCACGCCCTCCTTGCCGTACTCAGCGAAGGCGTGCAGGTCGAAGGGGCGCAGGTCGGTGGGCGTCGGGTCAATTTTGAAGTCGCCGGTGTGGATCACCACGCCGAGCGGCGTGCGGATGGCCAGCGCCGCCGCGTCCATGGTGCTGTGGGTGACGTAGATGAACTCGATTTCGAACGGGCCGATTTCCACTTTGCGGCCCATCTCCACCCGGCGCAGGTCAGCGTCTTCCAGCAGACCATGCTCTTCGAGCTTCTTGGTGACCAGCGCGAGGGTGAACTCCGTACCGTACACCGGCACGTCGAACTCCGGCAGAATGTAAGGCACGCCGCCGATGTGGTCTTCGTGGCCGTGCGTGAGCACAATGGCGCGCAGCGCGTCGCGGTTCTGCTTCAGGTAGGTGACGTCGGGGATGACGATGTCCACGCCGAGCAGCTCGGCCTCCGGGAACATCAGCCCCGCGTCAATGACGATCATGTCGTCGCCATACCGCAAGGCCAGCATGTTCATGCCGAATTCGCCGAGGCCGCCAAGTGGAACCGCGGTGACTGTCTTCGTGGTCACGGTGTGAATCGTAGCATGGAATCAAACTCAGAACTGAGCGTGCAGTCCTCAGAACCATGAGCTCAAATGAAGCCTTCAGTTTTCAGCCTTCAGCTATCAGCCGACCCAAGAACGAAAGCCGGCCGCTGACGGCTGAGCTTGGTTCCCAGTTCTCAATTCACAGTTCTGAGTTGTTGTAAACTCTGGCGCGCAGGCGCAACACACTTCTCCTGCGAGGAGCGCGAATGGCCAAGAGGCGCAAGAAAGGCGTGACCGGTCGGGTGCTGCACGACCCCGTGAAAGACAAGCTGCGGCCCATTTACCCGCTCGATTTGCGCAAGGTACGCTCCATTGACGACCTGGTGCGCGGCATGGCCCATACCGCCTTCACCGCCCGGGAAATCGGCGACGCTGCCGACGTGCTCGAAGCCATGGCCCGCGACAAGGACTGCTTCGTGGTGATGACCCTCTCCGGCGCCATGACCGTCGGCAAAATGGGCCTGATCTTCTGCGACCTGATCGAGTCCGGCGTGGTCAACGCCATTGTCTCCACTGGCGCGCTGATGGCCCATGGCCTGGTGGAGGCCACCGGGCGCTCGCACTTCCGCTATGAGCCGGGGAAGATGAGCGACCGCGAGCTCTTCCACGCCGGCTATAACCGTGTGTATGACTCCCTGGAGCCGGAAACCAACCTGGACCACGTGGAAACGGTGGTGGACCACGTGCTCAACGACTGGGACGCCGACGAGAGCGTGTGCAGTTGGAAGCTGAACCGGCGCATCGGCGACTTCCTGGCGCGCACCGTCCAGGGGCGCGGCATCTTGAAGTCCGCCACCCAATACAACGTGCCCATCTTCGTCCCCGCCTTCACCGATTCTGAGTTGGGCATTGACTTCGCCCTGCACAAGCGCCAGCGCCAGCGCGACGGCCGGCCCTACTTGCGCTACGACCCCTTCGACGATTTCGACAAGTTCGCGGAAACCATGTTCTCCCGCCGGAAGTGGGGCATCTTCACCATCGGCGGTGGCGTGCCCCGCAACTGGTCGCAGCAGGTGGGGGTTTTTGCGGAATTGCTGGCGCGCCGCGGGTACCAGAAGCTGCCGCTCATGCGCTATGGCTACGGCGTGCGCATCTGCCCGGAGCCGGTCAACTGGGGCGGCCTCTCGGGCAGCACGTACTCGGAAGCCGTTTCCTGGGGCAAGTTCGTGCCCGCGGAAGAAGGCGGGCGCTTCGCCGAAGTGCTGGACGACGCTACCGTCGCCCTGCCCTTGGTCGTCGGCGCGGTCCTCGAACGCATTGGTTACTTCAAGCCCCGTCCAGGAAGACGCGCCTGGCAGAGCTAAGCTCCGCGTGCCAGGTATTGGCCTCTGTCGGATTCAGTCGTCTTCGCCCAGCAGGATGGCGGCGGCCAGCACCGTGCTCCACAGCCCGCGCTTGTCGCCCACCGCGGACTGGGTGATGTTCATGGTGCGCACGATGCGGTTCGAGATGCGGTAGACCTCTTTCTTTTCATCCCACGACAAATCGGGATCGAACTCCACGTTCAGCGTCGTCGCCAGCATTTCCGCGGCCAGCTCTTCGGCGTACTCCCCGGCCACTTCCTCGGTCTCGCCGAAGGAGTGGTGCTCGGAAAGGTAACCGTACATGGATTTTTCCGCGGGCAGCGCCAGCCCCACGCTGGCGGCGATCAGCCGGTGCGGCTCGCGCGTGGAGTTCTCGCTGATTACGGTGAAGGCCACCTGCCCGGGCCGGAGGTGTTTCAGGCCTTCGCTACGGGAGATGAGCTGGCAGTGCGGCGGGAAGATCGAAGAGACGCGCACGATGTTGCACGCCGCGATGCCCGCGTTGCGCAGCGCCAGCTCGAAGCTGGAGAGCCGCTCGCGGTGCTTGCCCACTCCCTTGGTGATAAAAATCTTCTTCGCCACGAAGGCCATCGTGTCCCTTAGCTTCCCCCGAAAAGAGTTTGCCGCCCCGCGGGGCGGCTCCGGTCGAAACCACTCGCGCGCGTCCGCGCGCCGTAAAATTGCGCGACGAAAAATAACAAGAGCGCGCCGGTGTGTCAACTCCCTCGCTCGCGCCACCCCCGCCCCAGCCCGGCTGCGGGAGCCGGTCATTGACGGCCTTCGAACGCGGGCCTAAGATGCCAACGCCACGGCGCGGGCCGTTCGCTGCATGATTGGACGGACCATTTCGCACTACCAGGTGCTGCGCAAGCTGGGCGAGGGCGGCATGGGCCTGGTGTTCGAGGCCCTGGACCAGCGCCTGGGGCGCAAAGTGGCGCTGAAGTTCCTCCCGGAATCGCTGGCGCAGGACGCCCGCGCGCTCGAGCGCTTCAAGCAGGAGGCGCGCTCGGCCTCGGCGCTGAACCACCCGAACATCTGCACCCTCTACGACATCGGCGCGCACGAGGGCCGCCCGTTCATCGTGATGGAGTGCCTGGAGGGGCAGCCGCTGAAGGCGCGGCTGGCCGGCGGCGCCCTGCCGGGGGAAGAGGTGCTGACCATCGCCGTGCAAATCGCCGAGGCGCTCGACGCCGCGCACCGCAAGGGCATCGTGCACCGCGACATCAAGCCGGGCAACATTTTCGTCACGGTGGACGGCCAGGTGAAAGTGCTGGACTTCGGCCTGGCCAAGCAGGCCCCGAAGGCCCCCACCGACGCCACCGCGTCCCTCGATGGCGCATCTTCCAGCGCTTCGGATTCGGAGACCGGCTCGACCGCGGGCACCGCGCCGTACATGTCCCCGGAGCAAGCCCTGGGCGAGCCGCTCGACGCGCGCAGCGACCTCTTCTCCCTCGGCGTGGTGCTCTACGAGATGGCCGCCGGCAAGCGCCCCTTCAGCGGGGCCACTCCTGCGGCGCTGTTCGACGCCATCCTGCGCCAGGCGCCCAAACCGCCGGCTCAACTCCAGCGCGCCATTCCGCCCGAACTCGAACACATCATCTTCAAGGCGCTCGAAAAGGACCGCAAGCTGCGCTACCAGTCCGCCGCGGACGTGCGCACGGACTTGCGCCGCCTGCGCCGCGATACCGAATCGGCCCACTACTCGACGGCCGCGGCCACCCGCGCCTCCTTGCAACGGTCGCGCAGGCTGCGCTGGGCCGGGCTGGCCGCTCTCCTGCTGGTGATGGCCGCGGCCACCGCCTGGCGCTTCTGGCCGCGCGTTCCGGCGCTGGGCGCCGCGGACGTGGTGCTGATCACCGACTTCGTCAACCGCACCGGCGACGGCATTTTTGATGGAACCCTGCAACAGGCGCTCACGGTGAAGCTGGCCGAATCCCGGCTGGTGAACCTCTTCCCGCGCGAGGGCGTGCGCGAGACCCTGGCGGAAATGCGCCGTCCCCCGGATACGGCGATTACCGCGGACCTGGGGCGGGAAATCTGCGAACGCCGCGGCCTGAAGGGCTTGGTCACGGCCGAAATCGCCGCGCTGGGCGGACGATTCCTGCTCACGCTCGAAGTGGTTGGCGCCCGCACCGGGGAATCGCTGGCCCGCGCCCAGAGCGAAGCAGCCGGCAAGGATGAAGTCATCGCGGCGCTGGGGCGGGCGGCCTCGGAGCTGCGCGCGGAGCTGGGCGAGAAACTCAGCGCGGTGGCCCAGGCCGATGCGCCGCTGGCCCGCGTCACCACGCACTCCCTCGAAGCGCTGAAGGCTTTCACCGTGGCCCAGGACTTGATCAACCGCGGCAAGCCCGATGAGGCCATCCCGCTGCTGGAGCGCGCTTTGCAACTGGACATCGAGTTCGCTTCCGCGCACCGCACCCTGGCCACCGCCTACACCAACCGCGGTGAGGCCGCCCGGGCCCGCGAGCGCTACGCCCGGGCCTACGCCTTGCGCGAGCGCGTCACTGAGGAAGAACGCCTGACCATCGCGATCCTCTACCACACGCGCGTCACCGGCGATTGGGAGAGCGCCATTGCCGCGTCGCTGCTGTGCAAGCAGTCCTTTCCCCGCAATACGTTCTGCCCCAACCAGCTCGGCGTGCTCTTTCGCGGCATCGGGCAGTTCGGCAAAGCCGAGGCCGAGTTTCGCGCGCTCAGCGAGGCGCGGGTACAGGCCGGCGGCCGGCCCAGCCCCGTCAACCTGGTCAACCACGCCCGCAGCCTGGTGCTGCTCGACCGCTTCGCAGAAGCCAAGGCCGTGCTGGAAGCCGGTCTCCGCGACAAGGTCCTGGGCGCCTCCGCCCGCGTCATGCTGTTCCAGATTGCCGCCGCGCAGAACGACGCCCCGGCCATGACCCGCATCGCGGAAGATTTCCGCGCTGCCCCGGAGCCGCCCTGGCTCGACTTTCTGGATGATTGGGCCCTGGCCCGGGGCCGCTTCCGCGAAGCGCGCCAACTGCAACGCGAGAATGTGCGCCGGCTGCTCGACGCCGGCCGCAAGGAGGTGGCCGCTTCCGCGCTGGCCGCTCAGGCCATGCTCGAGGCTTACGCCGGCCATACCCCGGAGGCGCTCACCTCCGCCCACCAGTCGCTGGCCATCGAACAAACGGAGGTGGTGCAGGCCTTCGCGGGCGTGGCATTGGCCCTCTGCGGAAAGATGGAAGAGGCCGAAGCGCTGGCGCAGCGCCTGGCCGCCGCGCATCCCGCAGATACCCAGATTCAGAAGGTCTGGCTGCCGGTGCTGCGCTCCGCCCTGGAGCTGCGGCGCGGCAAGCCGGACCTGAGCATCGAGCACCTGGCCACCGCCGCCCCCTATCAGGCCGGCAATATTCCCGTGCTGTACAACCGCGGGCTGGCCGCGCTGGCGCGCAAGGATGCGGCGCGCGCCGCAGCCGAGTTCCAGGAAATTGCGAACCACCGCGGCTGGGATGTGGCTTCACCATTGTGGGCTCTGGCGCGTCTGGGATTGGCGCGGGCGCAGGTCATGCAGGGTGACCGGGACGCAGGGCGTAAGTCCTACCATGCGTTCCTCGAGCTGTGGAAGGCAGCCGATGCCGACACGCCCGCGTTGCGCGAAGCGCGCGCGGAGCTGGCGCGCCTGCGGTGAGGGAAACGATGACCTGGGCGGTGTTCCTGCGCGGCGTGAACGTGGGCGGCGCCCGGGTGTTCCGTCCCAGCGAACTGGTCAAGAAAATAACCGGGCTCAAGGCGCTGAACCACGGCGCCGCGGGCACGTTCATCGTCACCGGCAACCTCAACCCCGAGGCGCTCCGCAACAGGTTCGAGCGCGTGCTGCCCTTTGCGGCGGAGATAATGATCTGCTCCGCGAAGCAGGTGCGCGACCTGGTGGCCAGCGGCCCTTCGGCGAGGGCGCGATGCCCGAGGGCTTCAAGTGGTACGTCACCGTGCTCCCCGCCCGCCCGCGCCGGCTGCCGCGCCTGCCCATCGAATGTCCCGCGGGCCGTGGGAAGTGCGCCTCTTTGCCGTGCAGGGACCGTTTGTGCTCAGCCTGTGGCGGCACGGGATGAAGGGCCTCACCTGCGCCACCGATGTGCTGGAAGAGTTCGGCCTGCGCGGCGCCACCCGCAACTGGAACACCATGGTGGCCCTGAACGCGAAGCTGCCTCCAATTCCTCTCGAAATTGACCGCAACGCCCGGGAGCCGCTATTCTAGAGGGGACACGCGCGTCTCCGCGGCGCGCTGGAGAGCCCATGAAGCGAGTCTATTTCGACAACAACGCCACTTCGCCCGTGGACCGCGAAGTGCTCGACGCCATGTTGCCTTTCTTCACCGAGGACTTCGGCAACGCCAGCTCCATCCACTCCTACGGCCAGCGGACCCGCGGCGCGGTGGAGAAGGCCCGCCAGCAGGTGGCGGCGCTGCTCGGGGCGCGCCCCCAGGACATGGTCTTCACCAGCGGGGGCACCGAGTCCGACAATCTGGCCATCGCCGGGATCGTCGGCGCGGACACCGGCGCGAAGAAGCACGTCATCACCACGCAGATCGAGCACAGCGCCGTGCGCAACACCTGCCAGGCGCTCGAAGAACAGGGCGTGGCCGTCACCTACCTTCCCGTCAGCCGCCAGGGCGTGGTGGACCCCGCCGACGTCCGCAAGGCCCTGCGCCCGGAAACCCTGCTCATCAGCGTCATGTTCGCCAACAACGAACTGGGCACGGTGCAGCCGGTGGAGGAAATCGGCCGCATCGCCGCGGAAGCGGACGTCTATTTTCATACCGATGCCGTGCAGGCGGCGGGCAAGGTGCCGATCGACGTCCAGAGAATCGGCGCGGACGCCGCGGCCATCTCCGGCCACAAGTTTCACGCGCCCAAGGGCGTCGGGGCGGCCTTCGTGCGCGGAGGCACGCTGCTCCGGCCGCTGATGCGCGGGGGACGCCACGAGCGCGACCGGCGCCCGGGCACAGAAAACGTGGCCGGCATCGTCGCCCTCGGCAAAGCGGCGGAGCTGGCGCGGGAGCGCCTGGCCGCGGGCCACGGCGCGCGGCTGGCCGCCCTCCGCGATCGCTTCGAGCGGGAACTGGTCGCTCGCGTCCCGCAGTCGCGCATTAACGCCGCCCACTCCCCCCGCACCCCGAATACCGCCAACATCACCTTCCAGCACCTCGAGGGCGAAGCGCTGGTGATCGCCCTGGACTTGAAGGGCTTGGCCTGCTCCACCGGCGCGGCGTGCTCCTCCGGCGCCGTGGCCCCCTCGCCCGTGCTCACGGCCATTGGCCTTCCGCCGGAAGAGGCGCGGGCCAGCCTGCGCTTCAGTCTGGGCCATTGGGCCACCGACGCGGATGTGGACTTCGCGCTCGCCGTTATCCCCGAGGCCGTCGCGCATCTGCGCGAACTCTCGCCGCGCTACAAAAAGGCCGTACCGGTCGGGTAGGGCAGAAGGCGGAAGGCTGCAGCCCGAAGCCTGATGGGTGTAAGCTGTGGGACTTCCCCGGCGCTTTCGCCTCTCTGAGGCACGGAACACGTTTCACGAAATACGGAACACGGATCACGGCGCACAGAACACCGGCATTGAGCGGCAACGGGCACAACACGGTCGCGGTGGCCATGTCGGGCGGAGTGGATTCGTCCACCGTGGCCGCCATCCTGCACGCCGAAGGCGCGCCCATCGTGGGCCTGACCATGCAGCTCTGGAACCAGCAGCGCCTCCCCGAGCTGGCCGGGCCGGGCCCTGCGCAGCACCGCTGCTGTTCGCTCGACGATGTGTACGACGCCCGCCGCGTGGCCGAGCACCTGGGCTTTCCCTACTACGTGGTCAATTTCGAGGAGCAGTTCGAGCAGGCCGTGGTGCGCCCGTTCGTCCGCGACTATCTCACCGGACGCACCCCCATCCCCTGCAGCCTTTGCAACAGTGACTTGAAGTTCGAGCAGTTGCTCACCACCGCGCGGCAAATCGGCGCCCAGCACCTGGCCACCGGCCACTACGCCCGCATCCGCTACAACGAGGCCACGCAGCGCTACGAACTGCTGCGCGCCCGCGACGCGGCCAAGGACCAGTCGTATTTCCTGTTCGGGTTGACGCAGGAGCAGATGGCGCGCGCGCTTTTCCCCCTCGGCGAATTGTCCAAGGACGAAGTCCGCGCCGTGGCCCGCCGCGCCAACCTGCCCGTGGCCGGGAAGCCCGAGAGCCAGGAGATCTGCTTCGTACCCTCGGGCAATTACGTGCGCTTCATCCAGGCCTACGCCGGCGAGCAGGGCCGGGAGCTGCCGCCCGGTCACGGCGAAATCGTGACCACCACCGGCGAAGTCCTGGGCCGCCACCACGGCATCCACCAGTTCACCGTGGGCCAGCGCAAGGGGCTGGGTGTCGCCGCTGGCCGCCCGCTCTATGTTGTCGAACTGGACGCGGTCACCAAGCGCGTAGTCGTCGGCGACGATGCGGAGTTGCGCCGCGAGACCTGCGAAGTGAGCGACGTGAATTGGATCCCGTTCGCTCGCCCCGACGGTCCACTCGAGGTCACCGTGAAAATCCGCCACCGCCACGAGCCCGCCCCGGCCACCGTCGAAGCCCTCGTTGTAGCCCCAGGTCGCGCCCTTGGCGACCGGGCACGCTTTAACTCAAATGGACTTGGAGCACGTGCTCGCGTCCGCTTCCGCATCCCGCAGCGCGCGGTCACTCCCGGCCAGGCCGCCGTCTTCTACTCCGGCGACGTCGTGCTCGGTGGCGGCTGGATTCGCTAGGGCAGGAGGCAGAAGGCAGAAGTCCTCCATTCAGGCCCCTCGTTCGCCATGAGTCCCGACTGCATCGCCTACGACCTCTACCAGTCCGAGGCCAATCCCAAGGAGTTTGTTCGCTTTGAAGTGTGGCGGAACGCCGCCGCGCTGGAAACCCACAAGCAGACGCCGCACATCCGCGCGTCGTTTGCCATGCGGCAGCAGCAGGGCTGGACCACCAGCATCACCCTGTACCGCCGCGTCCCGGAGCAGTAGCCGCGGGCGCGCAGAACAGCATGGAGTCGCTAGCGAAGGCTGAACGCTGAACGCTGAACGCTGGACCCCTCAAGGGTTGGTTCCCAGCACCCGGCACCTAAATGAACAGCTCTTCTTCCCCGGCCGGTGGGCGCGGCGGAGGCTGACGGCGCAAGCCGCGCAGCGCGTCAATGCCGCTCTTAATCCCCCGGATCAGCGCCGTGGCGTTCTGCACCGGCTCCCAGATGGTGCGGCGGAACTCGGTGCCCGCTTCTTCCAGCCCTTCCAGCGCGCCGGTCAGGATCTGGTCGGCGCGCACCACCTGGACGCGCAAGCGGTCCACCGCCTCGCTGAACACGCGGTCCACCTTGTAGGTCTGCCGCCGGGCCACTTCCGTGATTTCCGCGGCGTTGGCCACGATGGTGGAGACGCGCGGGTGCAGGTCGTCCATGATCAGGTGCATTCGCGAGAGGATGGGCGCGGAGCGCCGCTCGAAGTCCTCCGCGACCTTGGTGACCCGCTCGTTGGTCTTCTTGATGCTCAGGTACAGCGCCACCATCATGGCGGACTGCACCATCACCGCCAGCGCGGTCACGATCACGAAGAATGGCATCCACGCTTCCACGTTGAGTTCACCCTCTTGCGGGCTGACAGCCTAGCCTTACAACCCACAGGTACGCCCGGGAAACGCGAGCCGGGCGCCCAAGCTGTCGCCTGTCGGGTAAGCTGTCGGCTGGCAACCCAGGAAGCACAGGCTGCAAGCCTGTGCTACTGCGCCTTGGTCTTTTCCCGCTCGTAGGCGGCGCGCCCGGCTTCCACGGCCGTGGTCACCGTCTCTTTGTGACGGGCCACGGTCTCCTTGCCGCGGTCCACGATTTCGTCGGCGCGCTCGCGCAGTTCGCGGGCCTTGCGCTGGGCGTACTCGCGGCCTTCTTCCGCCTTGTCGCGCAGGTAGTCGCGGGTCTCTTCGCCGGACTTCGGCGCAAAGAGAATCCCCAGCAGGGTGCCGATGCCCAATCCCACTAGGAAATAGCTCACCTTCGAGCCCGTATTGTCACCCATCGTTCACCTCCAGAGCGTGCCACAGTAGCACAGAGCACTGGCCAGTGGCTAGGGGGCGCACTGGCCGCGCGCCCCGCGCGGTTGAGAAACCGCGCAGGCAGAGCCTGTGCCCGCTTGCGCCGGGCGCGGCCCGCCGGTGGTCGCGCCTCCATACTCTTGCTCCTCCCGCGCGCCCCTAACTCATTCGCTTCACCTTGCCCCTCGCCCGCCACGGTTTGCTATCATGGCCCCGCGCGCATGAACTTCCTTTACTACGGCGATAACCTCGACGTTTTGCGCCAGCACGTCAAAGACGAGTCCGTGGACCTCGTCTATCTCGACCCGCCCTTCAAGTCCAACCAGGATTACAACATCCTCTTCGCCGAAAAAGACGGCACCGCCGCCGCCGCCCAGTTCAAGGCCTTCGAAGACACCTGGGAGTGGAACCAGGCAGCGACCAAGGCATCGACGGGCGTCTCTACTTCCACGACGAAGGCCAATCCGGAAAAACCAAACAACTCATCCTCTCCGTCAAATCAGGCCACGTCAGCGTCAAAGACGTCCGCGACCTCCGCGGCGTTATCGAGCGCGAAAAAGCCGAAATCGGCGCTCTCCTCACCCTCGAAGACGCCACCAAGCCCATGCTCACCGAAGCCGCCGCCGCCGGCTTCTATAAGTCCCCCTTCGGCTCTCATCCCCGCCTGCAAGTCCGCACCATCGCCGAATTGCTCGAAGGCAAGAGCCTCGACTACCCCCACGTCGCCAACGTCACCTTCAAGCGCGCCCCCAAAGCCGACCTCCCCCCTGCCGCCACCCAAATCTCCCTCTCCGGCGAACCGGACCCCCATCCGCCCAAGAAAAGGCGCCACCGAAAATGACCCACGACCAGCCAAATGAGGTCAACCTGAACCTCGGACCAACGGGAGGCAGCAATGCCGATCAATACACCAGAGCCTTTGACCATTCCGCCTGACCAAAAAAAGGGGCTCACGCCCCACATTGCCCGTTTCAAGAATTATGCCGCTTCCCCGCAATTCGCCCGCGACCAGGAACATCGGCAGAGCCAACAGTCTTTCTTCCGGGAAGCCTTCCCGAAACGCTTGGCTGAACTCGCAGAACCTGACGTTGTGGACCTCGTCTCCCATCTTTGGGCTGCGCAGATCTTCGGCAATAAGCAGTACCTTGCCAGCAAGATCGTTACGGAGAATGGCCTGGACAATCTCAAGACTAATCTCTTGCGGTTGCTCGACGCATCCTTGTCTGTTGCCAAAAGATATGACGACTTTCGCGCGAACATCTCACACCTCGGCCCTGCCGCCGTCACCGAGATCATGTGCAATATGGAACCCCATCGATGCGGTGTCTGGAACTCTAAGGCTCGCCAAGGATTGCAGGTCTTGGGCCTCGGCGCCCTCGTAAACCCGAACCTGTATCACATTGCTGGCCATGAGTATGAAAGGTTTAACAGGCTTCTAGCCGCTCTCGCCATAGAAATTGAATCGGCGGGATTGCCCAATGTCGACCTCCTCTACGTGGACTATTTCCTGTATGACGTGACACAAGCAAGCCGAGCTGTACCCACCGTCCCGCCGGTTGCCGCACCAAGTGCTCACGATGAGGTTTGCGATATGCTGTACGAGGTTGGCCTCATGCTCGGCTTCGAGAGCTCCAAAGAGGTCTTCATAACCCACGGGGCAAAGGTGGATGTGCTTTGGCGCGTGCGCATCGGAAACCTAGGAACGGTTACCTATGTCTTTGAAGTTCAAAGCGGGGGCAGCATCGATAGCCTAATCCTCAACCTACAGCGGGCGAAGAGCGACCCCACGGTACAAAAGGTCGTCGCGGTTTCCGACGAACAGCAGTTGGCCCGCATCCAGCGCGAAGTTGAAGCGCTTCCTTCTGAGTTTAGAAACTCCCTGTCATTCATGAACATCGACCAGGTCAAAATGGTTAGCGAGAATCTCCAAAGCGCGATGGGAATCATCAACAACTTGGGCCTTGCACCCGGAGTCCAGCCAAAATAGTCGTCGCTGAGCGACCAGACCCATTATTCGCCCTGTAAGCTGTCAACTGTCGGCTGTCAGCCCCCCAATCACCAATTCCACCAGTCACGTCACAAGTCACGTCTTTCTCCCTGTAACCTGTCAACTGTCGCCTGTCACCTTCCCCCTATCAACTATCAACTATCGACTATCAACTCTGTTCTCTTTTAGCTTGACAACCCCTCTGCCTTCCCTTATGCTTTCGTCGTATGTTCGCCCTGGCCAAAAGTCGGGTAAAGGGCAAGAGGGCAGGGGATCAAGGGACCATGCCTTTAGCCTTCAGCTCTTGGCTTCGGCTGGCTTCAAGGGGTGCGCTCAAGACCCTTCCGCGTTCATCTGCGGTCATCTGCTGTTGCAGTGTTTTGGTACCACCTTGCATCGCACTCATTCCACTTGGCTTATCGCTTGGATACTTTTGGTACATTTCCTCAAACCATCTACCTTCAACTACTTGCACTACCCTACCAGGGGGGGGTGCCCTCGTACTTTCGGTTGCGTGCGGGCCCCCGCCACCAAGTCCAGTTTGGGCGCTTGAGCCCCCTACACGGAGCCGATTGCCAGCGTGGCCCTGCCAGCTTCTTAGGATCTAAGGAACCGAGCCGGAGAGGGGTACTACTGCCTGGCGGCCGGGACCGGCGCCCGGTGAGCCTGGCCTGCTGGCGAAAAGCCGGGGAGCAGGCCGTGGGGGTCTTTCTGCAACAACTGGTACAAGCGGTTGGCGATCACTTGGTGGCCGCGCCGGTTGGGGTGGCGGTCCCATTCGGCCAGGTACAGAGAGGCAGGGTCGTGGCCGTCATAGACGTCCATTAAATCGACCACCGTGAAACCGCTGGCGCGCGCCAGTTGCAACAGGATTTGCGTTTCCTCGGGCGGAAGGTCCTCACCCACGCCGCTCGGCAGCAGCACCCACACCGGCCGGACTCCGCGGGCCCGGCACAGCGCCACCCACTCGCGGTTAAACTCACGGGTGACTTCTTGCAAATAGGGCTGGAGGTTCTTCCCCGCCTCGGTCGGCGAGAGGGAGCGGCTCAGTCCCGCCCGCTCCATGATCCCGCGAAGCCAATCGTAAGGCGCCACGGCCTTGCGGGCGGCCAAACCAACCAGGAACCCGCGGCTGATCCGGAATTCGGACGGGTGAGCCACGAAGACCGCGGCGTCCGGGGCGAAGGGCAGGGCCTTACGTTCCAGGACCGCCAGGGCCTGAAGCGCCGAGTAGTTTCCGACAGCAAAGTTGAGTAACTCCAGGCGGGCAGCGCCCTGCGCGGAGTTGACGCGCTCTTCGAGCAGGGCCTCGAAGCTCTCCCCATCCGCGACGCCGGTGCCCATGACATGCGATGAGCCCAGCAGGACAACGCGGTACACGCCGGGCGGTTTAGCCTGTTCGTAATCGCGGTCGCGCATTCCCCAGCGATTGGTGGTGAGCGGCTGGTCGCGAAACGAGATTTGGACGCCCGGGGCCAGCTCGAAGTTCAAAAAGCCCTCCGCCTTGCGTACCGCGGCTGTTTCATCAATGGTTGGCAGATTGCGCGGCCGGTTCATCAGGGTCTGCCAGAGGGGGCTGGCAATGTCGTTCGTGGGGGTCAGATTCTCGTAGTAGCCGCGGCGAAGCAGGTCCGAATCGCGGCGACTCAACCTGGGGGCCCGCAAATCGCTGATCAGAGAGTGGACGCCCGTGTCCCGGCCGGGGGCCAGCGCCGGCAAGGTCACGCCGGCCAGAAACGCCAGGGCGGCCGCTGTGGTCACCGGAGCAACGGCCCAACGTTGCATGCGCTGTACCGCGCCGGGCAAGGCCAACGCCGACGATGCCGCCCACTGCACTCCGACGGCGGCCAGTCCGGGAATCAGAAACACGGCCAGCAAAATGCCGAGGCCCTGGATGCCGGCCCCGGCGCGCCACACCGCCAGCCATTCGCCCACGGAGGCGCTGGTCCACAGGGACCACAAGGCGCAGATGGCCGCAAACGTGGCCGAAGTGCGGAGGCCCAGCAGGGCCAGGGTCTTCGGCGTCCAGGCCGCTTTGCCCAGGCTGCGCCTGCGGCCGTACTTCGCTTCGTACAGGGAATTGGCGACGACCAGCAACGCCAGGATGGTCCAAAACAGCATGTCCGTCAGCGAAAGCAGGAATGACCCGCGCAACCAGAACCACTGGTAGGCGTGCAGGAACCACGTCACCAGGAACACCCACAGGGTGGCCAGCACCAGAGCAAGGTTCGGCCCCAGCCGGGTGAGACGGAAGTACGCCGGGTAGTAGAACACCTTCATCATGAAGTCTTTCCAGTAGATGTTGATGCGCCGCCAAAAGTCGGTGAAGCTGGAGGCCAGGAAGTAGTGCTGGTTGGTGAGCGGCAGGTGGAAACCGAACAGGTGCAGCAGGCCAATGATCAGGTGGAACTGCCCGGAGACCCGCAGGTACAGGGCGAAGTTGGCGGTCAGGTACTGCGCCAGGGTGGCCGCGTTGGTTACTTCCTCCGAGGCAATGACCAGATGGGTGTTCACCAGCCGGTAGAGCAGCAGGTGGATCAGGCCGCGGAACATCCAGGTGACGCCGCGTTGATAGATCCCGGGCCAGTCTTCGCCGTAGTAGGTCCGCCGGAAGGTCTTGTAATCCACGACCGGGAAAAGGGAAAACACCACGTTCGGCAGCGGAAAGAAGTAGGCCAGGCGTTGCGCGAATGGCGCGGCCTTCTTTTCATGCTCCTTGTCGTAAAGGAACACCATCAACCGGAACATGAACAGCGAGCCCAGCACCGGCCAGATCAACGCAGGCACGGGCACCGGTGCGTTGATCCAGCCGCCGCGCCAGGCGGCCAGCGCCCCGCCGGCCGCGGCCAGCAACCCCGCGCGCCACCAGAAGGGAACAGGGAGGTGGCACAGGCCCACCAGCAGCATCCCCAAGCCTCCCACCCACGCCGCGTTCCCCGCCCCGAGGACGACGAAAAGGACACAGCCGGAGAGCAGCACGAAGAACCAGAGGCGCCAGGAAGCCGGCAGAAGGTGATGCAGCAGGAAACCGGCAAAGGCAATGGGAAACACGCGGCCGGAGAAAGCGGCGCTCTCAATGGCATACAGATCGAACACCCGGGCCAGCAGCCAGGCTTGCGCGGCGATTCCCAGGAACAGGAGCAGGTGGCGAAGACTGGGGAAGACGCTCCGCAGCCATGGGCCCAGCCGCCGGGGTCCCAGGAACACGTCCAGGCCAGCGCCGGCCGCGGCTGCGGCGACCCCTAACTGAATGAGGCGGACCTGTACCCAACCGTAGCCCGGGGCGCCCCACTGCAAGAACTCCACGGACAACGAGACCAGCACCGCTCCCGCCCCTGCGGCGAACAGGGCAGAACCCAAGCCTTCGCGTGGACTCAGCCGGCCGGCCGCACCGGCACGCGATTCGGCCCCGCTCACTTCCCCTCCCTGCGCGCCACCGGCTACAGCCCGAGCCAGCGGGCGATGATGTTGCGCTGCATTTCCGAGGTGCCGGAATAGAGCGTGCCGGCCACGGCATCGCGCAGCGCGCGCTCGATCTCGTAATCAGCCATATACCCGTAGCCGCCGAACACCTGCACCGTGCCGAGCGCGGCCTGCACCAGCGACTCGCTGACAAACACCTTGGCCATCGAGGCGTCCAGGGACACGGCGCGGTCGCGCTCCAGCTTCCACGCCGCGCGGTAGGTCAGCAGCCGCGCCGCCTCCAGCTTGACCTTCATATCGGCGATGCGGTGCGAAATGGCCTGGAACTTGCCGATGGCCTGCCCGAATTGCTTGCGCGTGCGGGCCTGCTGCACGGCCTTTTCCAGCAGCCGCTCCATAACGCCCACGTGCGAAGCAAAGAGGCACACTCGTTCCCAATCCATGGCGTGAGTGAAGTAGGCGGCCCCGCCCCCCGGCTGGCCCAGCACCGCCGCATCGGGCACATGAACGCCGTCAAAGACCAGCTCTCCGATGGGGCTGGTGCGCAGACCCAGCTTCTCGAAGCGCTGCCCCGGGCGGAAGCCCGGCGTGCCCTGCTCCACCAGGAAGGCGGAGACGCCGCCGTGGGCGCCCTTGGCCGGGTCGGTGAGGGCGAACACCAGGGCCAGGTCGGCCACCGGCCCGTTGCTGGCGAAGGTCTTGGTCCCGGTGATGCGCCAGCCGGCGCCGTCGCGGACCGCGCGGGTGGCGAGCGAGAAGACGTCGGAGCCCGAGCCCGGCTCGGTCATGGCGTTCACCGCGACAATCGTCCCGTTGCACAGCCCCGGAAGGTACTTGCGCTTCTGTTCTTCGCTGCCGAACTTCCACACCGGGACCACGCACGCCAGCAGGTGCGCGCAGAGGGAGAACACCAGTCCGGTGTCGTGGCAGCCGTAGCCCAGGGCTTCGAGGGCCATAGCCGTCGAGAGCGGGTCGAGCCCGCCGCCGCCGAATTCCTCGGGAACGGGGAAGCCCTGGTAGCCCATCTTGCCGCAGGCCAGCCATTGCTCCCGCGGGAAGCGGTGCTCGCGGTCGCGCTCGAGCACGCCGGGGTTCAGCTCGTTCTGTGCGAAACGGATAATTTCCTTGCGCAGCAGGAGCTGCTCTTCGGTGCAGGAGAAGTCCATTTCAGCCGGCCTCCTTCAGCTTCTGGTAGTCCACCTTGTCCGTGGAGGTCTTCGGCAGAGCGTCTTGAAAACGGAACACGTCGGGGATCATGTACAGCGGCAGGTTCTCGGAACAGAACTGCTTGAGGGCGATGATGGAGGGTCGGCGGCCCTCATGGAAGGCGAGGAAGGCGCGGATCTGCACGCCCTCGTCGTCGGAGCGGGCCAGGACGGCGGCCTCTTTCACCGCCGGGTGCTTGTACAGCGCGGTCTCGATTTCGCCGAGCTCGATGCGGTAGCCGCGCTTTTTGACCATGCGGTCGCGGCGGCCGAGGAAAACGAACGAGCCATCGCCGGGGTCCACCACCACGTCTCCGGTGCGGTACCAGCGCTGGCCGCTCTCATCGGTTACGAAGACGCGGGCGGTCTGCTCCGGCAGGTTCCAGTAGCCCTGGGCCACGTTGTCGCCGCTGATCCAGAGTTCCCCTTCCTCGCCGGGCGGGACCGCGCCCCCCTGTTCGCCGGCCACTTTGCTTTGCAGGTGTGAGCACGTTGGACCGATGGGAAAGGGCCGGGTCTGTTCCGCGGGGATTTCCGCGGGCAGCTCGTAGGAAGTGCAGACGTTCGTTTCCGTGGGGCCGTAGAGGTTGTGATACGCCGGGCGCGGCCACAGCGCTTTCAAGGCGCGCAGGTGCTTGATGGGGAAGACTTCGCCCGCGAAAAGCACCAGACGCAGCGCGGAGTAATCGTACGCCGCCAGGTTGCCGAACTGCGCCAGCATGCTGAGGATGGACGGGGCCGAGTACCAGACGGAGATGCGCTGGCTGGAAATCAACTGGGCGAGCCCGGCGGGCTCTTTGCCCGCTTCCTCGCCCACCAGCACCAAAGTGGCGCCGTGCTTCAGGGGGACGTATATGTCCAGGATGCTCAGGTCGAAGTGAAACGGCGCGTGCGAGGAGAAACGGTCGTCCTCGCGGGGTCCCAGCCGCGCCGTGCACCAGTGGATGAAGCCCGCGGCATTGCGATGCGAGATCATCACGCCCTTGGGCTTGCCGGTGGAGCCGGAGGTGTACAGGATGTAGGCCAGATCGTCCGGGTCGGGGCCCGCCGTAGCAGCCGCCGGGACGGGGTCCTGGCGCTGCATCTCTTCGAGGGCGGCCCGCAGGGGCAGGCCCGCGCCGCCCGGCTGGATCAGCACCGCGGGGGGCGCCGCAGCGCCGCCGATTTCCTGCGTGAGTTTCGCGTAGTAACCCGCTTCGGTGACCACGGCGCGCACGGCGCAATTCGTCAGGATGTAGGCGTTGCGCGAAGGGGGCGCGGCGGGGTCCGTGGGGACGTAGGCGGCCCCGGCCTTGAGTATCCCGAAGATGGCGGCGACGGAATCGCGCGACTTGCGCAGATAGATGCCCACGCGGTCGCCGCGCCGCACGCCCATTCTTGCCAGGCGGTCGCGCAACAGGCAGGCCGCGGCGTCCATCTCGGCGTAGGAGAGCAGCCCCACGCCGGGCTCGACCACCGCGGTGTGCGCGGGGCGTCGCGCGGCCGAGGCTTCCATCAGCCGGTGCAGCGCATGGACCGGGGGATCCGTCACGCTTTCCTCTTGGAGTCCACCATCCGGGCGATCAGGTCGAGGGTGTTGAGGTTTTCGACGTCAATCTCGTGGGGTTCCACCTTGATGGCGAACGAGCTTTCGAGGAAGGACACCAGCTTCACCGTGGCGATGGAATCCAGAATGCCGCCGCTGATCAGGGGCGTCTCGGGCTTCAACTCGTCCGGGTTTTCGCCGGCCAGGAACTCCCGCAGGATGTAGTCCTTCACCAGCTGGCGTGTTTCTGGCACGGGGGGCTCTCCTCATGCGGCGACTCAACATAGCATGAAAACCGGAGATTCCGGCGGGCGGCGAGCTTCCGGCTCCCTGCGAAAACGGCGCCATCCGCGGAGGGGTCTGCTATTCTGGATGGCCAACCGGGTCATGCATTGGAAGACCATCCTCGTGCAGTGCCTGCGAGCGCTGGGGCGGAGCCGGCTGCGCAGCGCACTGACGATCCTGGGCATCGCCATCGGGATCGGGGCGGTGGTGTGCGTGGTGGCCATCGGAAACGCCGGGTCGGACGAGATCCAGCGGCAGTTCACCACGCTGGGCGACAACCTGGTGTGGATCGAGGCGGGCAACCGGAACGTCGGCGGGGTGCGCACCGGCTCGCAGGGCACCCGCACGCTGGAGATGAGCGACCTGCAGGCCATCGAGCAGCAGATTCCGCTGGTCAAGGCCTGCGCGCCGCAGGTGGACACGCGCGTCCAGGTGGTCAACGGGAACCAGAACTGGTCCACGGTGTATCGCGGGGTCACGCCGGAGTACTTCGCCATCAAGCGCTGGGACGTAGCCGAAGGAACCGGGTTGACCCAGGAAGCGGTGGACCGCGTGGCTACGGTGTGCCTGCTGGGCCAGACCGTGAAAGGCTATCTCTTCCCCGACGGCGACGCCATCGGCAAGACCATCCGCATCCGCAACGTGCCGTTCACGGTGATCGGCATCCTGCGCCCCAAGGGCATCACCAGCACCGGGAACGACCAGGACGACACGCTGCTGATGCCCTACACCACCGGGCAGAAGAGAATCGAAGGCAAGACCTGGCTGAACGACATCATGTGCTCGGCCGTGGACGCGGAGGCGGTCAAGCCGGCCGGGCAAATGGCCGCGGCGCTGCTGCGGGAGCGTCACCGCATCCGCGAGGGGCAGGACGACGACTTCAACATCCGCAACCCCGAGGACCAGATCCAGGTGCAACTCGAGGCCAGCGAGACGATGGCCACGCTGCTCATCTCGGTGGGCTCCGTCTCGCTGCTGGTGGGCGGCATCGGGATCATGAACGTGATGCTGGTGTCGGTGACCGAGCGCACGCGCGAGATTGGCGTGCGCATGGCGGTAGGCGCCACGGAACTGCACATCCGGGCGCAGTTCCTGAGCGAAGCCGTCCTGTTGTGCGTTGCGGGGGGCCTGGCGGGGATTCTGCTGGGCGTGCTCGGCACGGTGGGACTGGGCAACCTGCTCAACTGGGCGGTGCGCCTCTCGCTCGACGCGCTGGTGGTGGCGGGGATTTTCTCGGTAGCTGTGGGTGTTTTCTTCGGCTACTATCCGGCGCAGAAAGCTGCGCGGCTCGATCCAATTGAAGCGCTCCGGTATGAGTGAGGGGCATGCCCGGCGATTACATCCTCCTGGTGGAGCGGAAACTGGTTTTCTCCCGCGCGTTCGGCGTCCTCACCGACGCGGATCTCCGCGACCATGCCCGGCAATTGAAGGGCGACCCTCGCTTGGACCCTTCCTTTCGCCAGTTCGCGGACTTCTCCGCGCTGACCGATCTGCGCGTGACCACCAGCGGCGTGCGCTCGATTTCCGGGGTCGCCAACCCTTTCCTGCCCGGGTGCGTCCGCGCCATCCTGGTTCCCACCTCGGAGTCCTTTGGCATGGCCCGGATGTTCCAGATGTGGCACGGCGCGGCGGGGATGCTGGTCACCGCTCGCCCGGGGAAAGCCTGCGACTTCTGGAGGACTTCCGCAAACGCCCAGCCTGAGCCGGTCATTCCTCGCGCAGCGCCAGCAGGGGATCGAGCGCGGCCGCGCGCCGCGCCGGCAGCCAGCAGGCCACCGCGGCAATCACCGCAAACACGGCGGCCATGACCGCGAAAGTGGCAGGGTCTGTGGGCTGCACATCCACCAGCAGCGTGGTCATCACGCGGGTCAGGGCCAGCGCCGCGGCCAGGCCCGCGGCTAAACCCGCGGCGCTCAGTCCCAGACCGTGGCGCAGGATCAGGCGCAGGATGCTCTCCGGCGGCGCGCCAAAGGCCATGCGCACGCCGATCTCCGCCGTGCGCTGGCGCACCCCGGTGCTGAGCACGCTATAGAGCCCCACCGCCGCCAGTAGGGCCGCAATCCCCGCGAACACGCCAATCAAAGTCAGCGCAAAGCGGGTGGGCGCCTGGGCGCGCTCCACAAACCAGGTCATCGGCTGCAAGTCCCCGATGGGAATCAGCGGGTTGATGGCCTTGATCTCCGCGCGCACGGCGGAGGCCAGCAGAGCCGGATCCCCCGCGGTCCGTGCCAGCCAGCGCGCCCCTGCGCCGGGCACGTAGGCGCCCTCGCGCCCATCCGCAGAGAGCCGCGCATGGCGCTGGTGCTCCACCACGCCGACGATCTCGTACCAGTCCGGGGTCTCCCTCACTGGGCGCATCAGAATGCGCTGGCCCACCGCGGATTGCCCGGGGAAGGCCTTGGCCGCCAGCAGCCGGTCCACAATCACCACGGGCAGCGGCGGCGCGGCGCCGGGCTCTGCCGACACGGGCGGCCGGAGGTCCGCCTCGTTGAAGGTGCGGCCTTCGATCACCCGGGTGCGCAGCGTTTCAAAATAGCCCGGCAGCACCTGGTAATACATGCATTGCTTGAACAGGTTGGGATCCGCCAGCACTTCCTGCGTGCCCCAGCGCACCAGCGGGGTGCTGCCGTCGAGTGGCATCACCGTGCCGCCGGTGAACGATTGCACGCCCGGCAGCGCGCCGATTCGCGCGCGAAGCTGGCTGGCAAAGGCGCGGAACTCCTCGCCGCTGCGCGCGCGCACGTTGGGGAGGAAGAAGGTCAGGACGTTCTGCGGGTCGTAGCCGGGATTGGCGCGTTGCAACGCAATGAAGCTGCGCACCATCAGGCCCGCTCCGATCAGCAGCACGAAGCAAAGCGCCACCTCGGCGACCACCACTGTGTTGCGGATCCACCGGCCGCCGGCCAGCCCGGGCGTCTGCCCGCTGCGCCGCAGGATTTCCATCAGGTTCGGCCGGGCCGCCCGCACCGCCGGGGTCAGCCCGAAGATCATCGCGGAGGCCGCCGCGCACAAGGCCGCGAATCCCACCACCATGGGGTTCAAGGCCACGTCGTCCACGCGGGGGAGATTCGCCGGCTTGAGCGCCAGCAGCAGGCTGATGCCCCAGCGCGCCAGCACCAGCCCCAGCAATGCGCCGCCCGCGGCAATCAGCAGGCTCTCGGCCAGCAGTTGCCGCACGATGCGTCCGGCCGAGGCCCCCAGCGCCGCGCGTATGGCCAGTTCCCGCTGGCGAACCGCCGAGCGCACCAACAGCAGGTTGGCCACATTGGCGCAGGCAATCAGGAGCACGAACATCACTGCGCCGAGCAGCGCCAGGATTCCCTGACGGACGTCGGCCACCAGGTCTTCCCCGATGCCCTCCAACCGGAAATGCAGTCCGGCCGATTCCTTCACCGGGAAGCGCCGCCGCAGGTCCACCGCCACTCCCTCCACCTCCGACTGCGCCTGGGCCAGGGTCACGCCTGGCCTGAGTCTTCCCAGAATGTGCAGAAACACGTTGGCGCGCGAAGAGTTCACAAAGTCCAGCCGCATGACCGTCCAGACCTCCGGACGTCTTTCCACGCCGATCCCCGGCGGGTACAACATCTCGAACCCGGAGGCCAGCACCCCCACCACCTCCACTCTTCCGTTGCCCAGCGCAATGGTGCGGCCGATGACCGCGCGGTCGCCGCCAAAACGCCGCTGCCACGTTTCGTAGCTCAGGATGGCCTTCGGCGGTGGCGGAGGAGGAGGCGGAGGGGCAGGCGTGGCCTGCGGACGGGAAGCCGACTTGCCCGGTTGAGCAGGCGGTGGCGGAGCAGCGGGGGGAGGCGGCAACGCCGCGCCGTCCTCCTCGAGAAAATCGCGCCCCTCGACCACGCGCCCGCCCAGCAGGCGGAAGAAGCCGGGCGTGACGCCGGCGACCGTAATCAACTGGGGTTCGGTGTCGGCGTCGCCGAAGACCTGGCGCGAAGTCAGGTTGATGGCTTCGAAGCCTTCGAAAAGGCGGCACTGCTGGCGCAGGTCCTGCAAATCACCGGGGGGATGGGCGAAGTCCACCACGCTGCGCCGCTGCAGGTCGGGCCACACGTGCACCAGGCGCGCGGAATCGCTGTAGGGCAGCGGCTGCAACAGCACGGCGTTCACCACGCTGAAAACCGCGGCGCTGGCGCCAATGCCCAGAGCTATGGTGAGGATGGCGGTCAGCGCGAAGCCCGAGTTCTTGCCGAGAGAACGGGCTGCATATCGGAAGTCACGCGCGAGGTCCATGGCACCCCCCTGCCCGGAGCAAGCCTACGCCCTTTGGACTCGGGAGGGTACCAGCGGTTAGCAGACCGCGTAAGAGCTACTGGTGCCGGAGGGCCACCAGCGGGTCCACCTGGGTTGCGCGCCTTGCCGGAACCAGGCAGGCAATGGCCGCTACACCCAGCAACAAAATGGACGCGCCGGCAAAGGTAGGAGCATCCCACGGCTTCACACTGAAGAGCAGCTTCTCCACCCAGCGCGTGGCGTACACGCCGGCCGCCAGGCCCAGCGCGACGCCGGCCAGCGCCAGCTTCATTCCGCCGCTGACGACCATGCGCAGCACGTCCGCGCGTTGCGCGCCCAGCGCCAGGCGAATGCCCATCTCGCGCGTGCGCTGCGTTACCACGTAAGCCATCACGCTGAAGATGCCCGCCCCCGCCAGCAGCAACGCCAGACCGGCAAAAAGGCCCAGCAGCAGGCCATAGAACCGCGTTTCGGCCACGGAATTAAGAACCACCGCCGTCATCGGGCGCACGCGCACCACCGGCTGGTCTTTGTCCACGGCCCACACGGCTTCGCGCAAGGCCTGCGCGGAAGCGGCCGGGTGGCCCGAGGTGCGCAACGCCACGCGCAGCAGGTGCGCCGACTGCTGCGCCAGCGCGAGGTAAATCTCCGGCTCCGGGGGCTTATGCAGGGCGTGGTGCCGCACGTCGCCGACAATGCCCACCACTTCGCGCCACGCCGGGCCAGTGGCCTGCCGCGCGATGCGGACCTTCTTCCCGATGGGGTCCGCCCCCGGCCAGTACTTCGCGGCCATGGCTTGGTTCACCAGGGCCACCTCCGGGGCGCCCGCCACGTCGCGTGCTGTAATTCCCCGCCCGCGCAGCACGGGAATGCGCATGGTACGCAGATAATCCGAAGTCACCAGTCGCAGGCCCGCGACCTTCATGGCCGCCTGGCCGGTTCGCTCGTCGCGCGAAGGCTTCTCGGGGTCTCCCTCCATCAGGAAGCCGTAAGTCATGGTCGTACCGCCCAGGGGAAGGTGGACGGCCATGCTCGCGGTCTCCACGCCGGGGATGGCGCGGGCTTTCTCAAGCACCGCCTCGATGAACTGCGCGCGACTGGCGTGCTCCCCGTGCTTCCCGCGCGCCAGGTATAAGTCCGCGGTGAGGACGTTGTTCGCGTCGAACCCGGGAGGAGTGGAGAGCAATCCCCACAGCGCGCGCAACACCAGTCCCGCGCCCACCAGCAGCACCAGCGAGAGCGCCACCTCCACCACCACCAGCGCGCTGCGCAACCGCGCGTGACCCGCCCCGCCGCTGCCCCGGGCGCCCTCCTTCAGCGACTCGCTCACCTGCACGCGCGCGGCCTGCCAGGCCGGCGCCAGACCGAACAGCAGCGTGGTCAAAAACATAAGCAAGACGGCGAAGGCGATGACCCGCGGGTCCAGGGTGACCGCCTCCAGCCGCGGCAACTGCACCGGGCTCAGTGACCGCAGGCCATCCAATGACCACCACGCCACCAGCGTCCCCAACACGCCGCTGGCCGCGGCAATCAGGAAGCCTTCGCTAAGCAGTTGTTGCGCCAGTCGCAACCGCCCCGCGCCCAGCGCCGCACGCATGGCCATATCGCGTTGGCGGGCGGCGCCGCGCGCCAGCAGCAGGTTGGCCACGTTGACGCACGCAATCAGCAGCACCAGCGCCACGGCCCCGAAGAGCATCCCCAACGCCGGCCGCACGCCACGCACCATCTCTTCGTGCAGGGAAACGACGCGCACGCCGTACTGCTTGTTCGATTCCGGATACTGCGCCCCCAGCCGGCGGCCGATGACGTCCATCTCCCCTTGCGCCCCCGCCAACGCAACGCCCGGCTTCAGCCGCGCCGCCACGTCCAGGTAATGGGAATTGCGCTCCTTCATTTCCCCCGGCGCGAACACCAGCGGCACCCAGAGTTCCGCCCCCGCAGGATGGTTGAAGCCGCGCGGCATCACTCCCGCCACGGTGTGCGGGCGCGCGCCCACGGAGATGGTTTCACCCACCACGCTGGCGCGGCCGCCCAGCCGCCGCTGCCATACCCCGTAACTCAGGATGACCTGCGCGGCTTGCTGCTGCGCGTCCGCGCCAAAGGGGCGGCCCAGAATCGGCGCCACGCCGAAGGCCCCGAAGAAGTCGCCGGCGATTACCGCCGACGTCACGCGCTCCGGCACGCCGCCGGTGAGCACCTCGCTGGACCAGGCGTACGCGGTCATGCGCTCCAGGCTCTGCGTCTGCGCCAGCCAGTCCGCGTAGTTCGGCGGCGAAACCGGAAGGTCCATCCGGCCGTTGTCGTGATTAGTCTGAAAGACCTGCACGATGCGCTCCGGCTGGGGATACGGCAGCGGGCGCAGCAGAATCCCATCCACGAAACTGAAAATGGCGATGCCTGGTCCCATGCCCAGCGCCAGCGTCAGCACGGCCACCGCAGTGACGCCCGGGCTCTTGGCCAGCAGCCGCGCGCCGTACACGAAGTCTTTCCACAGGTTCTCGACTCGCGCGCCCATCAGCGCCTCCCGCACCGCCTCTTTCACCTGCTCGACGCCGCCCAATTCCATGCTCGCGGCCCGGCGGGCTTCCTCGCGGTTCATTCCCGCTGAGACTTTCTCGTCCACCAGGGCGTCGAGATAGGCGCGCACTTCGCTATCCAGCTCCCGCTCCATGCGCGAGAGCCGCAGGAGCCGCCGTGCCGTGCTTCGCCAGGATGGAAAGAGCGACATTGTCGTGTTTCTCCGCGGCGCTGAATGAACGGCTGCCCGCTCGCAGAGCGACCGGGCGCTGCACTAATCGTGGCGCAGGGCCACCAGCGGGTCCACGCGCGCCGCTCGCTGCGCCGGGAGATAACCGGCGGCCAGGGCCACGGCAGCCAGGACAGTCAGCGCCGCAAACAGGGTCGCGGGGTCGTGCGGCTCGAGGCCGTACAGCATGGTCCCGGCCGCCCGGGTGGCGGGCACCGCCAGCACGGCCCCGATGCCCAGCCCTACTACGACCAGCGCCCAGGCTTCGCGCAGGATCATTCGAACCACCTGGGCAGCGTTGGCGCCCAGCGCCATGCGGATGCCGATCTCATTCGTCCGGCACGCCACGGCGTAAGCCATCACCCCGTACAGCCCGATGGCCGCCAGCAACGCGGCCAGCCCGCCGAAAAAGCCGGAGAGCACGGCCATCAACTTCTCCTGCATCAGCGCGCCGCGGAGCTGCTCCTTGAAGTGATGGAAGTGAAACGACAGGCCGGGATGGAAACCTGCGAGCGACTGCCGCACCGCAGTCATCAGGGCCGCGGGCGGCAGGTCCGAGCGGAGCAGGAAGTTCTCAAACGCGCGCATGCGCTCGTCTTGTGACGAGGCGAAGTACACCAGCGGGGCAAAGTCCGAGCGCAGGCTCTCGTATTTCGTATCGCGCACGAGCCCGACGATGGTCACCGGGGGACCCAGCGCGCCGCCATCGGCTTCCCAGCGCAGTTCCTTGCCGATAGGGCTGGCCCCCGGGAGCACGCGCCGGGCAAACGACTCGCTCACAATGGCCACGCGCTGCCCGCCGAGCGCGTCGCCTTCGTCGAAATCGCGCCCCGCAAGAAAGGGAATGTCCAGGGTGGCGAAATAGCCTGCGCTGACAATGCTCCCGTTCGCGTAGGTCTTCTGCGGCTCGCCCTGCCCGATGATGAAGAAGTATTGACCCCAGTTGCCCACGGTGGGCACGTGCGTGGTGGTGGCGGCAAGTTGCACGCCGGGAATGGCGCGCAGCCGCGCCAGGAGGTTGCGCCGGTCTTCGCGGTTGCCTTGGACGGTGCGCTTCAAGCGCGACAGGTCCACGTCGGCCTCCAGAATGCCGTCCTGGCGGAAGCCCGCGTCCACCGTGAGCACGTTGAACAGGCTGCGCGAGAACAGCAACCCGCCCACCAGCAGCACCAGTGAAAGCGCCACCTGCGACACCACCAACGCCCGCCGCAGTCCGAGCCCCGCCACGCTTCCCGTGAAGCCGCGGGCGCCTTTCATCACTTCGCCGGGGTCCACGCGCGTAGCCCGCCACGCCGGCGCCAACCCGAACAGCAGGCAGGTGACCGTGGCCACGGCGGCGGTGAAGCCCAACACGCGCCAGTTCTCCGCCAGCGGGACGAAGAACGAATCCAGGTCCGTGCTGATCAAAGAAACGATGAAGCCGCCCAGCGCCGGCGAGAGCCACAGCGCGGCCGCGCCTCCCATCCCGGCCAGCAAGAGGCTTTCCACAACGAACTGCCGCGCCAGCCGCCCCCGCGAAGCGCCCAGCGCCAGCCGCACGGCCACTTCCCTCTCCCGCGCGCTGGCTCGCGCCAGCAACAGATTGGCCAGGTTGGCGCAGGCGATCAGCAGTACTAGGCCCGCGATGCCCAGCAGCAGCCACAGCGACTGTGAGTACTGCTCGCCCAGCCGCGAGACGCCCGAAGCGCCGGGGTAGGCGGCCAGTTGGAAGCTCAGGTAAGTCCTTGCGGTTTGCTCGCTCCAGCCGCCATGCAACGTCTCCCGGAATATCCCCGGTGAAATGGATTGCAGATGCGCGTTGGCCTGCTCCAGTGTCCAGCCCGGTTTGAGGCGCCCGAGCGACGCCAGCCACCAGTTCCAGTTGGCGGCGCCGGGCCGCAGACGGCTGCGCTCACCGTGCAGCACGTCGCCGGCGCACAAGGGCAGGGCCAGGTCATACGACCGGCCCAGTTCGACGCCGTGGAAATTCGCGGGCGTAACACCGATCACTTCGAAAGGGCGGCCGTTCAGGGTGAGCTTGCGGCCCACAGCCGCGGGAGCGCCACCGAACTCGCTCTGCCAGAAAGTGTAACTTATGACAACGCCGGGCGCCCCGCACGCCGGTTGGTCGTCGGCCGCTGTGAACAGCCGGCCGAGTACCGGCCGTACGCCCAGCACCCGGAAGAAATCGCCGTTCACCCAAAGCGCCCGCTCGGAGAAGCGCGACTCCCCGCTCGGCGCCAGGTCGAAGGAGGCGTACCCCCACGCGGTCATTCCGGAGAAGGCCCGCTGCTCATTCTGGATCCGTTGCCACAGCGCGTAAGTCAAGTCGGAAAAACGCCCGCCGAAGCTCCCCGAGCGGGCCCCAGGCGTGGCGTTGGAGATACGGACGCGCGCCAATTCCTCGGGGGCGCGTACCGGCAGCACGCGCAGCCGCACGGCGTCCAGCAATTGGAAGATGGCCGAGTTCGCGCCGATGCCCAGCGCCAGGGTCAACACCGCCACCAGGGTGAACCCGGGCGTCTTGCGCAGGCCGCGCAGGCTGAACCGCACGTCGCGCCCCAATGGCTCCAGCCAGGCGCCCCTGCGCACCTGGCGCACCGCTTCCTTCACCTGCTCGCGGCCGCCCAGCTCGACCAGGGCCGCGCGGCGGGCCTGCTCAGGTTCCATGCCCGCGGCCACCTTCTCCGCGGCGAGCAGCTCCACGTAGGAGGTGACTTCTGCGCTCAGTTCCCGCTCGGCCTGTCGGTGGCGAAACAGGTTGCGCCCAAGGGCGCGTAACCAGGGCATCCCCGGCATGGGCTGTTCCCTCCCCTGCGCTGCCGCTATACAACGGGGCGGCGTAAAGCCGCCCCTACGCGGTTTCGAGTGCGCGCGTGATGGCCAGCGACACGCGCTCCCACTGGCGTGTTTCCGCGCGGAGCTGCCGCTGGCCGGCGGGCGTCAATTCGTAATACTTGGCTTTGCGGTTGTTCTCCGATTCGCCCCACGCGGACGCGAGCCAGCCCTGCTCCTCCAGGCGGTACAGCGCCGGGAAGAGCGACCCGGGCTTGACGTCGAAGGTGCCCCGGGTGATTTGCCGGATGCGCCGTGAAATGCCCAGCCCGTGCTGCGGCCCCGGCGCCAGGGTCTTCAAGATGAGCAGGTCCAGGGTGCCTTGCAGCAGTTCCGCCGGTGCGTCGCCCACCGCGTCCCTCCTATCGAGCGTCTGAGGGAGAGTACCACCATTCCTATAGACGGTCAATAGGGGGAAACGGTCAGCGCATCGTCCGTGCCAGGATTGCGGCCGGGGCTCTCCTGGCCGCACCCGCCGGTGCGGGGCCGGCGCGTTACCTGGGCCGGGCGGACGGGGCGACAGCCGGAACGCCGGCGCGGGAAGCCAGCGCATTGAGGCCGGCCACGTCGCTCTTGAGGATGGCGCGCCACTGGGCAATTTCCTTGTCGGCGCGGGCGCGGAACTCCGCGTAGAGCTCCAGGGCCTGGCGGGTGGGCGGGGTATCGGCGCTGTCGCCCACGTCGGCCAGGTAGGCCACCTTGCTGTTGAGCTTGGTCGGGTAGTTGCACATGTCCTGGGACGAGCGGGCCTTCACCTCGATCAACTCGGCTTCGATGGGCGCCATCTTCTTCTCGATGGCATCGGCCGCGGCCGGAATCTCCTTGCCGCGGGCGTCGGCGGCCATTCGGCGCGCGAGCATGGCCAGTTGGGCGCGCACGTCGCGGATCTCCAGGACGGCGGCGTGAGCGTCGCCCAGCAACGCCCAGGCTTTCTGCGTGAAGTCGAGCTGCTTCTCCAGGTCCGCCGGGGCGGCCTTCACCCGCGGGTCGAGCCTTACTTCAAAGGGCGCGGTGTACTGCTTGCCGCCCACGGTCAGCCGCGCGGTGTAGTTTCCCGGCAAGGCCATAGGCGCGGAGGGGAAGCCCATGTCATAGATCGCGTTGGCCACCAGCTCGGGTATTTCGTAGCGGTGGTTCCACACGAAGCGGTGGGCCCCGGCCTTGGCCGGCAACTGGTTGGGGTCGGGCGCGTCTATGGCGTCCGCGGATTCGGGGAGGGGCTTTCCTTCGACCTTCTTTTCCTTGCTGGTGTATTTGCGGATCGCTTTTCCGGCGCGGTCGAGAATCTCCAGAGTGATTTCCTCCTTCTGCTCTTCCTTCAGGTAGAAGTACAGGATGGTCCCGTTGGGCGGGTTTTCGCCGGAGAAGCCGCCCTGCGTGTAGCCGTGCGGGCGCCAGCGATAGGCCAGTCCCGGAGTGAAGAGATGCGCGCCGGACCTGGCGACGGGGGCGGTCATCTGGCGAAGGGGGGAAATATCGTCGAGCACCCAGAAGGAGCGGCCGTGGGTGGCCACCACCAGGTCATTGTCCTTGATCACCAGGTCGTGGATGGGGGAGGTGGGCAGATTGAGCTGGAGCTTCTGCCATTCGCCGCCGTCGTTGAAGGAGACGAACACGCCGGTTTCCGTGCCGGCGAAGAGCAGCGACTTGTTCTTGGGGTCCACGCGCACCGCGCGGACAAAGCTGCCCTCGGGGATGCCTTTGTCGGCGCGGGTCCAGGTCTTGCCGCCGTCGTGGGTCTTGTAGATGTAGGCGGCCAGGTCGTCGAACTTGTGACGGTCGAGAGCGATGTAGGCGGAGGCGAGGCTGTGCGGGGAGGCGTCCAACTGGCTGACCAGGCCCTCGGGCATGCCGGTGGGAGTGATGTTGAGCCAGGTCTTGCCGCCGTCGCGGGTGAGGTGGACGAGGCCATCGTCGGTGCCGGCCCACAGCATGTCTTTCTGCACCGGCGACTCGGCCAGGCTGAAGACCACGTTGTAATACTCGATGCTGATGTTCTCCCCGGTGATGGGCCCGCCGGAACGGCCCTGCTGGGATTTCTCATTGCGGGAGAGGTCGGGGCTGATCACTTCCCAGCTCGAGCCTTCGGTGGTGGAGCGGAAGACATGATTGCCGGTGTAGTAGAGGACGCGGGGGTCGTGGCGGGAGGAGATGATGGGCTGGGTCCAGTTGAAGCGGTACTTGAGGTTGGCGGCTTCGTGACCGTCGAGGTCGTCGGGCCAGACCATGATGTTCTGGGCCTGCCCGGTGCGGCGGTCGTAGCGGGTGAGGATGCCGAAGTACTCGCCGGCGTAAACGATATTGGGGTCGGCGGAGTTGGGAGCGATGTAACCGGCTTCGCCGCCGCCCACGGAGTGGTAGAAGGCGCGGCCAATGCCGGTGGAGTCGCCGCGGCTGGCGATGCGCAGCGAGGAATTGTCCTGCTGCGAGCCATAGATGCCGTAAGGAAACTCGTTGTCGGTGGTGACGTGGTAGAACTGGGCCGTGGGCAGGTTGTCCTGGCGGCTCCAGGTCCTGCCGCCGTCCACGGTGATGCTAGCGCCGCCATCGTCGGCGTTGATCATGCGCTGCGGGTTGTGGGGGTCAATCCACAGGCCGTGATGGTCGCCGTGGGGGACGCCGCCCACGGGGCTGAAGTTCTTGCCGCCGTCGGTGGACTTGTAGAGGCCTACGTTCAGCACGTACACGGTGTCCAGTTCCGTGGGATGCGCGGTGACGTGGGTGTAGTACCACGGGCGGTGGCGCAGCCGGTGGTCGTCGGTCATCTGCTTCCAGTTCACGCCGCCGTCATCGGAGCGGTACAGGCCGCCGCGTTCTTCGAGGGCCTCCAGGATGACGTAGACGCGGCTGGGGTCGGCGCCGGAGACGCTGACGCCGATCTTGCCCAGCACCGTGTCGCTGGGGAAGCCGTTGCCTTCAATCTTCTTCCAGGTGGCGCCCATGTCTGTGGACTTGTAGAGGGCGCTGCCGGGACCGCCGCTGGTCATGCTCCACGGCGTGCGGCCGGCCTCCCACAGGGCCGCATACAGGATGCTGGGATTGCCGGGGACGAAGGTGATGTCAATGGCGCCGGTGCGCTCGTCCTGGTACAGGGTCTTGTCCCAGGTCTTGCCGCCGTCGAGCGAGCGAAAAACGCCGCGCTCGGGATTATTGCCGTAAGCGTGGCCCAGCGCGGCGACCAAGACCATGTCCGGATTCTTCGGGTGGATGATCACCCGGCCGATGTAGCGCGTCTCCTTCAAGCCCACATTGACCCAGGTCTTGCCGGCGTCGGTGGACTTGTAGACGCCGTCGCCGTGGGAGATGTTGCCGCGGATGCAGGCCTCGCCGGTGCCGGCGTAGAGGACATTGGGGTCGGCATCGGCCACGGCGACGCTACCGATGGAGGACACCGGCATGGAATCCCACAAGGGCGTCCAGGTCATGCCCCCGTTGGTGGTCTTCCAGACGCCGCCGCCGGTGGCGCCGAAGTAATAGGTATTCGGCTCGGAGAGCACGCCCACGGCGGTCAACGAGCGCCCGCCGCGATAGGGGCCCACCAGGCGCCACTTCAACCCCTTCAGCAGTTTCTCATCGTAGGGTTGAGCCTGCGCCGGGAGAATGAGGCCCATCGCCAGCAACAACGCCACCACCGCCGTAGAAACAACGCGTACGCGCGCCGCAAGCCCCATGGATTCTCCTCCGCGTGAATGCAAAAGCCCCGCCATGCTAATTCACCGCCAGCCACAAAGCAAAGCAAGGAGCAGGGGAGCAGCGGGCCGCTGCGGAGGCGGCGGGGATCACGAGTCGAGGATGGCGCGGACCCGCTGGGTGAACTCCTGCCGGCGAAAGGGCTTCTGGATGAGTTCGAAGGCGCCCTGGGAGACGCCCTGGCGCAAGTGCTCGATATCAGTGTAGCCGGAAACGAAGAGGACTCTCATGCCGGGGTGCATGTCGCAGAGTTGGCGGGCCAGCTCGGGGCCGCTCATGCCCGGGAGCACCACGTCGGTGACCAGCAGGTGCAGGTCGCTATTGTGGTTCAGCGCGATGGTGAGCGCTTCCTGGCCCCGGGCGGCCACCACCACGTTGTAGCCCGCGCGGGTCAAATAACTGCGGGTGAGCTCGCGCAGCGCATCGTCGTCTTCCACCAGCAGGACGGTTTCGCCGGCCCGCGCCACGGGAGCAGGAGCAGCCTCCACGCGCGCCGCGTCCACGGGCTGATCCACGCGCGGCAGGTAGATCTTGAACGAAGTGCCCCGGCCCTGCTCGCTGTACACCCAGATGTAGCCGTCGCTCTGCTTAACGATGCCGTACACGGTGGCCAAGCCGAGCCCGGTGCCCTTCCCCGGCTCCTTGGTGGTGAAGAAGGGCTCGAAGATGCGGCTTTGCGTGGCCGCGTCCATGCCGAGGCCGGTGTCGGTGACGGCCAGCATGACGTAGCGGCCCGGGGTCACGGGAGCGTGAGCGGTGGAATAGGTCTCGTCCAGCTCGGCGTTGGCGGTGTGGATGGTGAGCCGGCCGCCGTTGGGCATGGCGTCGCGGGCATTCACCGCCAGGTTCATCAGCACCTGTTCGATCTGGCTGGGGTCGGCCTTGACGTGGCCCAGGGCGGGCTCCCGGCTGGTGTGCAGCACGATGTTCTCGCCAATGAGCCGCCCGAGCAGCTTGCCCATTTCCTGCACCGTCTGGCTCAGGTCCAGCACGCGCGGCTGCAAGACCTGGCGGCGGCTGAAGGCCAGCAATTGCCGGGTAAGGGCTGCGGCGCGCTGCGCGGCGCTAAGGATGGCTTCGGCGGGGCGCTCGCGCTGCGGCGGGTCGCTGACCTGCTCCATCAGCAATTCGGCGTAGCCGATGATGACGCCGAGAAGGTTGTTGAAATCGTGGGCCACGCCGCCGGCGAGCTGGCCGATGGCTTCCATTTTCTGGGACTGCTGGAGCTGGGCCTCCAGGGCCTTGCGCTCGGTAATGTCGCTGGAGACCACCAGCAGGCAGGGCGCGCCGCGCAATTCAATGAGCTCGGCGGAGAGGATGGCTTCGGCGATCTGACCGTTCTTTTTGCGGATGCGCACGGGGCGGTCGCGCACCTCGTTGCGGGCGTCGAGTTCGGCGTTGATCTCGAGGCGCTGGTGCGGGTCCACCCAGAGATTCAACTCGGCCCCGCGGCGGCCGATGACCTCTTCGCGGGTGTAGCCGGTGAAGCGCAGGAAGCCGTCGTTGACTTCGAGGAAGCGGCCCTCGTCGCGGGTGGCCAGGGAGATGGCCGTGGGACTGGCGCGGAAGGCCTTGGCGAACTTCTCCTCGGAGGCGCGGAGGGCTTCTTCCGCGCGCTTGCGCTCGGTAATGTCCTTGCTGAAGGCCAGCAGGCAAGGACCCTCGTCGAGGGTGATTTTTTCAGCGGAGACGAGGGCGACCACGCGCTGGCCGGTCTTCTTGCGCATGGCCACTTCCATGTTGCGGACGCGGCCGTGCTCGCGGAGCAAGGCGGCAAATTGGGTGCGGTCGATGGGGTTGTCCCACACGCCCAGGTCGAAGACGGTGCGGCCGACGGCCTCTTCGCGGCGGTAGCCGGTGAGGTTGAAGAAGGATTCGTTGACGGCGAGGTAGCGGCCTTCGTCGAGGGTGGAGATGGAAATGGCGTCGGGGCTGGCTTCCCAGGCCTTGGTGAACTTCTCTTCGGAAACGCGCAGGGCCTCTTCGGCGCGCTTGTTTTCCGTAATGTCGCGAATGACCCCCAGGACGCACTTGCGCCCATCGAGTTCGATGGGGTCGGCACTGGCCAGTACGGTCCGAATGTCGCCGCCCTTCGTGCGGAGCCGCACTTCCCGCTCGAAGATCTTCCCTTCGCGCAGAATGGCCTGGACGAAAGCGGCGCGGTCCTCGGGGTGGACGTACGTGTTGAGGCTGAGGGCCGTATGGCCAATCAGCTCCTGGCGCGAGTAGCCGAAAAAGCGCAGGTAGCTCTCGTTGACATCAATGATCTCTCCTCCTTCGAGGGAGCTGAGCACCATCGGCGCGGGGTGCGAATGGAACGCCATGGAGAACTTCTGCTCCGACCGGCGGACTTCCTCCGCGGCCCGGGTGCTGGCCTCATAGAGCCGGGCGTTCTCGATGGCCACAGCGGCCTGGGCGGCGAGGGATTCCGCCAGACGGAGGTGCTCGGTGGCATAGAAGTCCGGCTCGGCCTTGTCGAGGGAGTAGAAGCCGATAAGGCGCCCGCCGGCCTTCAGCGGGACGCCCAGCCAGCAGCGAACATAAGAAGTCTCGGGAAAGACCACCCAGCGAGGGTCGGTGTGCGTATCCGCGACCAGCACGGGCGCGCCCCGCTGGACGGCGTCCCACAGGGTCAGCATGGTCTTTGCCAGGCGCATCCCGCGAATGTCCTTGCCGGACCATTTCTGGTAGCCGCGCGTGGCGCGAACCACCAGATGGTCGGCGTCCAGGAGCATGACGTTGGCCGTGTCGTAAGGCACGAGCCGCGCCAGGCAATCGAGAAGGGTTTCCAGGACGGCTTCGAGATCGAGCCGGCGAGCCAGGGCCAGGTTGGCGTCGTTGACGGTGGCCAGCATGGTCAGCGCGCGCTCCTGGCGCTGCTGCGTGATGGCCAGGCGAATGGCGAAGCAGATGAACGATGCGGTGAGAATCAGGAGTGCCAGCGTCCACTGCCGCCGGGCAATGAACTGCGCCAGCGAGAGCACAATCAGGGGGGCCAGAGCGGGCAGCAGGTACTCGGAGAAAGGCGTCCGCCGGTAACGGCGCACCTCTTGGACGCCCGCGGGCGCTGCCCTCCAGGTGGCCGCGAGGACCACGCCGAAGGCCAGCGGCAGAGTGTAGCTGATGTCCAGCCAGCCGCCCCGTTGGTTATCGGTCTCCAACCCTACGCTGTAGATCGCATCGCCCAGGGCATACACGGCCAAGTAGAGGGCCACGCGGTAGCACAGGCGCCTCACTGACGGCGAGTGCGTCCAGAAAGCGCGCGTCAAGTACCCGCCGAGCACAATAGCGTTGGCCGCGTTGTACACCTGGCCCAGGCGCTGGCTCCAGGCGGCCACACGGTTTTCCGACACCGCCGCTTCAAAGAAGAAGAAATACAGGTAGGCCGTGGAGAGGATGATGCCCACCTGGGCCACATCCAACACCCGCACCCAGTCCACTTCGCGGCGCTCCTCCTCCTCCGTTTTTACGAACAGCGCCGCCAGCAGGGGCAGGTAGTAGAAGAAGAATGGAAAATCCGCGGCGGTGAAACCGGGCAGCTCCGGGCCGGACTTGATGTCCTGTTCGTAGGTGAGCAAAACCTGCCCCAGGCTCCACGACCCCATGGCCAGGGCCACCATCCACCAGATGCGACGCGTAGGACCGGAATCGCGGCGCGCGGCCACCATGCACGCCGCCGCCAACAACAGGCTGCCGCAAAGCTGAATCAGGTTGGAGGCCAGAGTGGCACGCGCGGTTCCGCCCAGGGCCGTCGCCGTGACGGCGTGGCCCGCCAGCAGCAGCCCGGCCGCGCCAAGCAGAATGGACCGCGAACGCCCCATCCCAGCTCGCAGTCTCACCGCCGCGAAGGAGCAGCCGGGACGCCAGCCGCGGCCCCTCGCAAACGGAGACTAGAGGATGGCTCATTCTAGCGCAAAGGGACCACAAAGGCTGGAGGGCAGGTGGCAGCGGCCTTCCGGCTGCTGCTAGTGTGGCGTCCCGGAAATACCTGTAAACAAAGTCGAGGGTCAATGTCCCTTGCAAAACCGGCTAAGCGCGATCGAGCAAGGCGCGGACGCGCCGGGTGAGGTCTTCGCGGCGGTAGGGCTTTTGGATCAACTCGAACAGGCCCTGCGGCACAGCCGGGTCGAGGTGTTCGATATTGCTGTAGCCGGAGACGAGCAGGATTTTGAGTTCCGACCGGCGGCTGGAGAGTTGGCGAGCCAACTCGAGGCCGTTGAGGCCTGGCAGGACGATGTCGCTGACCAGGAGATGAATCGGCGCGGCGTGGCCGGCCGCCAGTTGCAGGGCTTCGGTGCCCGAGCGAGCGATGAGCACGTGGTAGCCGCAGGCGCGCAGGTAGGCGGCGGTCAGGTCCAGGAGTTCCGCATCGTCCTCGACCAACAGCACCGTCTCGCCCGGCTTGGCCTGCTGGCGCTCGGCGCGGGGAACGCGCGGTTGTTCCAGCGGCTGGTCCACGCGCGGCAAGTACACCTTGAAGGCGGCGCCTTTCCCCGGTTCGCTGTAGGCCCAGATGTAGCCGCGGCTTTGCTTGACGATGCCGTACACGGTGGCCAGTCCCAGCCCGGTGCCCTTGCCCGCTTCCTTGGTGGTGAAGAAGGGCTCGAAGATGCGGGCGCGGACAGCATCGGTCATGCCCACGCCGGTGTCGCTGACCGAGAGCAGCACATAGGGGCCCGGCGCCACCGGGGCGTGAGTGCGCGAATAGGAGTCGTCCAGGTCGGCGTTGGCTGTTTCGATGATGAGCTTGCCGCCCTGGGGCATGGCGTCGCGGGCGTTCACGGCCAGGTTCATGATGACCTGTTCGATCTGGCCGGGGTCGGCCTTCACATGGCCAAGCTGGGGGTCGCAGATGGTTTGCAGGATGATGTGCTCGCCGATGAGCCGGCCCAGCAGGCTCTGGATGTCGGCCACCACCTGGTTCAGGTCCAGCACTTTGGGCAGCAGCATTTGCTTGCGGCTGAAGGCCAGGAGCTGGCGGGTGAGGTTGGAAGCGCGCTGAGCGGCGCGCAGGATGGCGTCGGCCTTGCGGGAGCGGGGGTCTTTCTCGTCGAGCTCTTCCAGCAGCATGTCGCTGTAGCCGATGATGACGCCCAGCAGGTTATTGAAGTCGTGCGCGACGCCGCCGGCCAATTGCCCGACCGCCTCCATCTTCTGCGACTGGCGCAACTGCGCCTCCAGCAGCTTGCGCTCGGTGACGTCGGCGCTGACCACCAACAGGCAGGGTATCCCGCCGACCTCCACGACCTCGGCGGACATGGTGGTGTCGGCAATCTCCCCGTTCTTCCTGCGGATGCGCGCTTCGAAATCGCGCACCTCTTGCTGCTTTTCGAGCAGGGCGCTGATGCGCTCGCGCTCCTCGGCGTTTTCCCACAGGTTCAGGTCTGAGCCGCGCCGGCCGATGACTTCCTCCCGCGTGTAGCCGGTCAGGCGCAGGAAACCATCGTTCACTTCCAGGAAGCGCCCTTCCTGAAGAGTGGCCAGGGTGATGGCGATGGGACTGGCGCGGAAGGCCCTGGCGAACTTCTGTTCGGATGCGCGCAGGGCCTCTTCGGCCCGGACTCGCTCGGTAATGTCCTTGCTGAACGCCAGCAGGCAAGTCTGACCCTCCAGCTCGATGATCTCGGCGGACACTTCGGCCAGAATCACCTCCCCGGACTTGCGCCGCATGCGCACCTGCTGGTTGAGGGCCCGGCCTTCTTCGCGCAGCAGGCGGGTCAGGGCCTCGCGGCCGGCAGGGTCCTCCCAGATGCCCAACTCATGGACGGAGCGCCCGACGGCCTGGTCCGCCGTGTAGCCCAGCAGACGGGTGAATGCCTCGTTCACGCTCACGTAGCGGCCTTCACGCAGCGTGGAAATCGAAATGGCCTCCGGGCTGGAGCGCCAGGCCTTGGTGAACTTCTCCTCGGAGACACGCAGCGCGGCCTCGCTGTGCTTGCGCTGGCTGACCAGGGCGGCAAAGAGGAGGCTGGCCACCGAGCTGATGGCCATCACCGCCCACAGCAGCGCCAGTCTCCCGCCCGGCGTATCGGCGGAAAGCGACCCGGAGAACTCCAGAATCCCACGGGCCGCCAGGGTCACCACCAACAGATTGGCCGCCGCGGAACCCGGCGGGCCCAGCCGCAGCCCGGCCCAGAACAGGAACGGAAACATCAGCAGGTGCGGAGGGATGCCCGACTTCCACAGGTTCAAGCTGGCGCTGTACCCGAACCAGCCGGTCGCAACCAAGCCGCCGAAAAGCGCGGCGGCCTCCCCGAGCCGACCGCTGAACCACGTGAAGCGCAAATCACTGCCCCAGGTGATCACCCAGGGCGTCAGGATCAAAAAGGCCAGCGCATCGCCGCGGTAGCAGGACAGGCAGAAGGCCAGGAACTCGCTCCACTCCTTTTGACCGGTCAACACCAAATAGCCGGTAGTGAGCAGGGAGCCCAGGAACGCGCCGCCCATTACGGCGATGCTGAGGAACATCAGGACGTCGCGGACCCGCCGCAGCGAAGGCTGAAACCCGAGACGCCCCAGCGCAAAAGCCGGCAGAAGCACCTCGGCACAGATTCCCGCGGCGGACCCGACCATCCGCAGTGGCGGCACGCCGAAAATCAGCGGCTCCGCAACCGCAGCCAGCACCACGCCCGGCCACACTTTGCTTCCCAGCAGCAGCGTCAATCCCAGCGCCACCCCCACGGGGGGCCACATCAACGTGGTGACCAGCGGGAAGGCATCGGCGCTACGGAAAAGGAATCCCAGGCCAAGGTACGAGAGGGCAACCACGCCTGCGGCGACCCAGCCGGGTATGGGTTTCGGGGACGACATGCCATCGGCAGAGAGGCGAGCGACGCCTCGTTGAGAGCGGGCGCACAGTAGATAGCCGACCGGCATCAGGTTGTCAAGAAAATGCGGCGCGGGGTAGTGGGCTACTTGAGTTGATGAGCCCACTACCCGGCGCGGGAGACTCGTTCCGCTGGCGCCAGTGGTCCGCTGGCGGCGGGGCCGGGGCGCGGCGAAGGCCGCCCCTACAACTTGCGCGGCCATGCGTGTAGGATAAGCGGCCTCAGCCTGAGGAGGAACGGCCGTGGATCTCAGAACGCAGAACTGCACTTTCGGAAAGGGCGCGCGCGCCTTCCGCGCCTTCGTTGGAGCAGCGTGCCTGCTGGGCGCAGCCGCGGCGGCCCCGGCGCAACAGTACGACAAGGGCCTTTTTGGCGGGATGCGCTGGCGTTCCATTGGCCCGCCCCGCGGCGGGCGCGTGATTGCCGTGGCCGGCGTGCCCGGCGACACGCAGACGTACTACTTCGGGGCGGTGGCCGGGGGGGTGTGGAAGACCACGGACGGGGGACTGAACTGGTCGCCGATCTTCGACGGCCAGCCGATCGCCAGCATCGGCGACCTTGCGGTGGCCGCCACCGACCCCAATATCGTTTACGTGGGCACCGGGGAGGCCTGCATCCGCGGCAACATTTCCCATGGCGACGGGGTGTACAAGTCCACCGACGCGGGCAAGACCTGGACCAACATCGGGCTGAAGGACACGCGGCACATCGGCCGCGTCATTGTGCACCCGCGCAACGCCGACGTGGTCTTCGTGGCCGCGCTGGGCCACGCCTACGGGCCCAACGCCCAACGGGGCATCTTCCGCAGCACCGACGGCGGCAAGAGCTGGGAAAAGGTGCTGTACAAGGACGAGAAGACCGGCGGGATTGACATCTCCTTTGCGCCGGGCAACCCCAATATCCTGTTCGCGGCGCTGTGGGAAGCCAGCCGGTCGCCGTGGGGCGCGTCCAGCGGGGGCCCGAACAGCGGTCTGTACCGCTCGACCGACGGCGGTACCACCTGGAAGAGGCTGGAAGGCAGCGCCCTTCCCAAGGGGCTGATGGGCCGCATCGGCGTGTCCGTTTCCGGCGCGGACGTCAACCGCGTGTACGCCCTGATCGAAGCGAAGGAGGACGAGGGCGGCCTGTTCGTGTCCACGGACGGCGGTGACAACTGGCGCAAAGTCAACGACGATCGGCGTTTCCGCCAGCGCGCCTGGTACTACACCCACGTGTACGCTGACCCCAAAGCGGCGGACACCGTGTACGTCCTCAACACGGGCTTCTATCGTTCCACCGACGGCGGGCGCAATTTCACCGCCATCCCGGTGCCCCACGGCGATAACCACGGCCTGTGGATCGACGCGGACAACCCCCAGCGGATGATCAACGCCAACGACGGCGGGGCCAACGTCAGCCTGAACGGCGGCCGCTCCTGGACGCGACAGGACGGCCAGCCCACCGCGCAGTTCTATCACGTCACCACGGACAACAGTTTCCCCTATCGGGTGTACGGGGCGCAGCAGGATAACTCGACGGTGGCCATCGCCAGCCGCTTCGATGGCTCGCTGGGTCCGCAACAGTGGTACACCGTGGGCGGGTGCGAGAGCGGCTACATTGCACCGCACCCCAAAGACCCCAACATTGTTTACGCCGGCTGCTATGGCGGCCACATCACCCGTTGGGACAAGCGCACCGGGCAGGCCCAAGAAGTAAAAGCCTGGCCGGAGAATCCAATGGGCCACGCCGCCGCCGAGTTGAAACACCGCTGGCAATGGACCGCGCCCATTCTCTTTTCCCCGCACGACTCCAGCGTGCTCTACCACGCGGCGGAAGTGCTCTTGAAGACCACCAACGGAGGGATGAGCTGGACGGCCATCAGTCCCGACCTGACGTGCAACGACAAGTCCAAGCAGGGCCCCAGCGGCGGGCCCATCACGCGGGACAACACCAGCGTGGAGTACTACAACACCATTTTTACCGTGGTGGAGTCGCCGATTCAGAAAGACCTGATCTGGGTGGGCACCGACGACGGACTGGTGCACCTCACCCGCGACGGCGGCAAGAAGTGGGACAACATCACCCCGAAAGACCTGCCGGAGTGGAGCCTCATCAGCCAACTGGAGGCTTCGCCGCACGCCGCGGGTACGGCCTACATCGCCGTGGACCGTCACGAGCTCGACGACTTCCAGGCCTATATCTACAAGACCGCGGACTTCGGCAAGACCTGGACGCGCATCAACAACGGCATCGCCGAGGGCAGCTTCGTCCGCGCGGTGCGCGAAGACCCACGGCGCAAGGGACTGCTCTACGCGGGCACGGAGCTGGGCGTGTACGTGTCGTTCAACGACGGGGCGCAGTGGCAACCGCTCCAGCTCAACCTGCCGGTGGCGCCGATCCACGACCTGGTGGTGAAGGAAGACGACCTGGTGGTGGCCACCCACGGCCGCTCCTTCTGGATCCTGGACGACTTGAGCCCGCTCCAGCAGCTTGCTGACGACGTGGGGCGCAAAGACGTCCATCTTTACAAGCCGCGCCCGGCCTGGCGCAGCGGCGGCGGCGACGCAGGCATCTACTACTACCTGAAGGGCGCGCCGAAAGAGGAAGCGAAGCTGGACATCCTGGACGCTCAGGGCGCGGTCATCCGCAGCTACACCAGCGGGGATACCGGAGAGCCGCAGGAAGGCGGCCGCCGCGGCGGCGGGGGACCCACGCGCCTGCCCACGGCCGCCGGCCTCAACCGCTTTTCCTGGAACCTGCGTCACGAAGGGGCGCGGCGCGTTCCCGGCGCCATCAGTTGGGGCGGCAGCGGGCAGGGCCCGCTGGCCGTGCCGGGCGGGTATCAGGCGCGGCTGACCATCGGCAGCATGGTGCAGACCGTGCCCCTCGAAGTGAAACTGGACCCGCGAATCACGGCGACGGCCGCGGACCTCCAGAAGCAACTCGGCCTGCTGCTGCAAGTCCGGGAGAGTATCAACCAGGCTCACGACGCGGTGAACCAGATCCGGGACCTGCGCGGCCAGCTCGTCGCGCTGAAGCGGCGCATGGGCGGCGACCCGCGCGCCAAAGCCATCGTCGCCTCCGCCGACGCCCTGGACAAGAAGATGACGCCGGTGGAGGAGGAGATCCTCCAGGTGAAGTCCACGTCGTCCCAGGACCCGCTCAACTACCCCATCATGATCAATGACAAGCTGATGGCCCTGGCCGGGGTGGTGGAGAGCGCCGATGCAGCCCCGACGCAGCAGTCGTACGATGTGTTCGCGTACTTGAAGGGCAAGCTCGACCCGCTGGTGGCGCGCTGGAAGGAGACGCAGTCGAAGGACCTGGCCGCGTTGAATGAACAGATCCGCAAGGAGAACATCCCCTTGCTGGGCGTGACCACGGCCCGTAGGTAGACAGACCTGGAGGTCTGTCCCCCCATATGTGGACCGAAGCTCGCCGCAATTCCGTGATGGCGCGCGTCGCCGGCCTGCTGCGCGACCTGGACCCGGCCATCACCCTGCTCGATGCCCTGCTGGATTCCACCCGCCAGCAACTGGTGCTGGTGATGCAAAAGGGCGAGTACCCGCTGTTGCTGGGCATGAGCTACCTGGATTACGCCAGCCGCCGCGACGATGACCTGAAAGCCAAACTGAAGGAAGGCCTGGCGCAGCGCGAAGCCGAACAGCTCCGGCGCATGGACGAGGAGTCCTGACACGGACCCCGGCGAGGTCACCAGACCCCGGCTCGTGCTGCGTCCCGGAAATCCGCATACAAAGTCGAAGGTCAATTCAAGATTCACAATGCAAGATTCAAAAGCACATCGCTCAAATCGCAGAGTACGTAACTTCTTGGGCCATTTCGGGGACGCGACCAGGTCACTTCTCGACGAAGATGGAGGCCTGCGCGCCGGGAAACGCGGGGGTATTGCCGCGGCGCACCCAGACAGTGACGGTGTACACGCCCGGGCGCGACTTCCAGAAAAACAGGGGCGCCTCGAAGCGGCCGCCCGCGCCCATGCGGATGTTGCCCTTGGAGCCGTCCAGGTAACTGCGCGGCCCGTCCAGATACGGCCGCTCGGTGTGCTCTTCCTCCGGCAGCCCGTAGGCGTAGGTGGCCCTGAGTTGCGCGAGGGTCATCGGCTCCGGCAGCGGCTCGTAGTACACGGAGATGGAGTTCAATTCCACGCCCTTCGAGTGGATCCGCCCGCTGATGGTGGCCCCGGCATTGAGCCGCGTTTGCAGCGGCATGGGGAACAGCTCGGCATACCGCGCGCTGAACAGTTCGATCAGGCGCATCCCGCTTGGGCCCCAGGCCACGCCGATGCCCACGTGGGTGTGGTTGGGGTCGAGCACGCTTTGCCGGTGGCCATCGAGCGGCGGCTTCTCGGCCATGAAGCTGGCGTGGCTGTCCAGCATGCGCCCCGGCAAGTCGGCGGGGCCGAAGTCGCAGCCCGAGCACCAGAAGGACGCGACGTTTTCGCTGGTGGCCTCGCGCAGCCCGGCCCGGGCGTAACGCATGTAGGGCTTCCATCCCGCGCGGTTCCAGTGGCTGGTGTAGTTCTCCCGCATCATCTCGGCGCAGTGGGTATCGGCGGCGGCGGAGAGCTCCGCGGAGTATTCCACCGGGGCGCGCCCCGCTTGTGCGCGGTCGCGATTGATCTGCTCGACCAGCTTCAGGCGCACTTCCAGCGGTACCGGCCCGGCCTGGCCGGCCTGGCCCGGCGCCGGGCGAGGCGCGGCCAGCAGAAGCAGACCCGCGAAGACGGCGGAGCGGAGTCTCATTTCACCAGCCTGGCCGCGGCTGCGGCGTCGGCCACGCCGAGCACAATCAGCGCCTGGGTGGCGCCTCGTGTGATGCTTCCGTAGGCGTACATGATGTTCACGCCGTGCGCGCCCAGCTTGCGGGTCAGCTTGCCGAGCGACCCCGGGCGGTCGCCCACGCGCACGGTGAGCACGTCCTCCTCGGTTACGCGCCAGCCTTGCTCCCGGCAGATGCGCAGGGCCGTCTCCGGCTGTCCGGCCACCACGCGCACGTGTCCTTCCGCATTGGTGGTGACGGCGTGGATGGCCTGGATGTTCACGGCTCGCTTGGCCAATTCACTGCACAGATCGGCCAGCGCCCCCGGACGGTTCGGCAGAGTGATGGTCAGTTGCGTGGTGACGGCCATAGGGCCTCCTGTGTTGGAAGAAAAAGTATAATCGCAGGATGGACGCCCGCGAAGCGCACATGGTGGTGGCCGAGTCCGAGCTGCTGATCCTGCGGGGCATGTGCCAGGGCACGGCCACGCGGCGCGTCTGGCAGGACGGCCAGGACATCCTGGCCACATACCGTTTCCACGACAACTTGCACCAAGTGGTGTTCGACACCCTGCGGGAAATCAACTCCGACGACCCGCGCATCATCCGCGGGCTGCTCGGCCCGCGCCTCACCAACAAGGGCTTCCCCGACGTGGACGTGGAGACCTTCTTCGCGCCGCACAACCTGCGCGCGCCCGTCCTGGTGGCCATGATGCATTCCGTGCGCAACCTGGACCGCCGTTAGGACCTGCCCGCCTCGGCCCTTATCTCCGTTGGGCCCGGCGCCGCTCCTCGGCCCAGGCCAGGAAGCGCCGCATCTGCGCCCGTTCGCGCCACAGCAGGGCGAAGAACTGGCGGGCGCCGTGGACATCGCCGGCGGGTCCGAAGTAGGTCTCCAGGCGCCAGCGGATGTACGGGCTGCGCCAGGGTTGCAGGCGGTAGCCTTTGGAAATGAGCCAGTAGTAGCGAAAGGCGCTGAACATCCTTTGGCCGGCGTCCTCCGTTGCGATGCGAACCGCGCCTACCCTTACAACTCCTTGGCGGCGCTCTCAAAGAACTGGGCGATGATTTTTTTCGCGGCGGCCTCGATCATGCGCTGGCCGACGGCGGCGATGACTCCGCCCACCTGCGCTTCTCCCTCGTAGCTGACTTCGGTATGCCCGTCTTTTTCGCGCAGGGTCAGGCGCCCTTCGCCCTTCATAAAGCCCGGCGCGCCCTTGCCCTCGACGCGCATGCGCATGGACTCGGGTTCCTTCTTGTCGCTGAGCGCGACCGCGCCGGAGTAGGCGCCGGAAAAGGCCGCCAGGGCGAACTTGATGGCAACCTTGTACTGATCGGGGCCGGTGGGCTCCAACTTCTCGCAGCCGGGCAGGAGCTTGGCGAGGCGCGCGGGATGGTTCAGCAGACTCCACACCTGTGGCCGTGTGCCCGGCAGGACGTGACTGCCCTTGAGTTTCACGCTTTGTTTCCGGCGGCGCGGGCCGCGGCGGCTTCGAGGGCCCGGCGGGTGAACACGGCGGCCATTTCCTTGCGGTATTCCGAGGAAGCGTGCAGGTCCGAGAGCAACTCGACGCCCCGCGCGGCGAGGCGCGCGGCTTCGGCGATCTCTTTCGCGGAGGGCTTTTTTCCCGCCAGCGCCTTTTCCACGGCGGTGGCGCGGTAGGCCTTGGCGCCCACGCCGGTGACGCCTACCGCCGCCCGCTCGATGGCGCCCCGCGCATTGAGCGTGACGCACGCCGCCACGCCGCACAAGGCAAAGCCCGAAGCCGGCTGCGGCAACTTGCAATAGGCCCCGCCGCTCCGCGCGCCCGCCGCCGGCACGCGCACCTCCGTCAGAATCTCTCCCGGCCGGAGTTGCGTGGTCAGCAGGTCCACGAAGAACTCCCCGGCGCGGATGCCGCGCGTCCCGGCGCTGCTGGTGGCGATCATCTCCGCGTCCAGGGCCAGTACGGCCGCCGGGTAATCCGCGGCCGGGTCGGCGTGGGCCAGGCTGCCGCCCAGGGTGCCGCGGTTGCGCACCTGGATATCGCCGATTTCCTCCGCCGTTTCCGCCAGGAGCGGGCACTTCAGCCGGACGAGGGGGGAATCGGCAAGCTCCGCATGCGTGGTCATGGCTCCGATGGCGATGTGCCCGTTGGCTTCGCGGATGTAGTTGAGCCCGCGCAGCCGGCCAATGTCGATGACGTACCGCGGAGCGGCCAGCCGCAGCTTCATCATCGGCAGCAGGCTGTGGCCGCCGGCCAGCAGCTTGGCTTCGTCGCCGTGGCGATCGAGCAGACGCAGGGCCTCCTCCACGGTGCGGGCCAGGTGATACTCAAACGGCGCCGGGATCATGACGCCCTCCGCGATGCTTTTTGAATGATCTTCCAGATGCGCTCGCGCCGGGCGGGCAGGTCCACATGACGCACGCCGAAGGGCGCCAGCGCGTCCACCACCGCATTGATCAGCGCAGGTGTGGCCCCGATGGTGCCGGCTTCGCCCACGCCCTTCACGCCCATGGGGTTCACCGGCGAAGGGGTCACGGTGCGGTCCAGCTCAAAGCGCGGCAGGTCCGCGGCGCGGGGGATGGCGTAGTCCATCAACTCGCCGGTGATGAGCTGGCCCTGCTCGTCGTACACCGCCTCTTCCAGCAGCGCCTGGCCCACCGATTGGGCGATGCCGCCGTGGATTTGCCCGTCCACCAGCAGCGGGTTGATCACGTTGCCGCAGTCGTCCACGGCCACGTAGCGCAGCAGTTTCACGTCGCCGGTCTCCGGGTCCACTGCCACCACGCACAGGTGCGTGCCGAAAGGGAAGACGAAGTTCGGAGGCTCGAAGAAGCTGGTGGCCTCCATGCCGGGCTCCATGCCCGGCGGGAGCGTCTTGGCCACGTAGGCGGCGCCGACGGCGTCGCCGAAGTTCATGGACTTCTTCGCCGAGAAAATCTTGCGGTCCTTGAACTGGAGCCGGGCGGGTTCTTCGCCGAGGATGTGGGCGGCAATTCTGGCCAGCTTGTCGCGCACTTTGGTGAGGGAGTGGTGCAAGGCGGCGCCGCCGACGGCCGTGGCGCGGCTGCCGAAGGTGCCGATGCCGTAGGGCACGGAGTTGGTGTCCCCGTGCACAACGTGGATGTCGGCGGGTTCCAGGCCGAGCATGTCTGCGGCCACCTGCGCGAAGGTGGTCTCTTGCCCCTGGCCATGGGGGGAGGCGCCGGTGAGGATAGTCACCTTGCCGGTGGGCTCCACGCGGACCGTGCCGCTCTCCCAACCGCCCGCGGGCATGGCGCTCGAGGGGCCCATGCCGCACACCTCCACATAGGTGGAGAGTCCGATGCCGATGTAGCGGCCCTTCTTGCGTCCGTCGGCCTGCTCCTTGCGCAGCTTGGCGTAGCCCGACTTCTTCAACGCGATGTCCAGGCACTTCTGGTAATTGGCGCTGTCGTAGATCAGCCCGGTGGGCGTGGCGTAGGGGAATTCCTTGGGCTTGGGGAAATTGGCGCGGCGCACTTCGACCGGGTCCTTTTTCAGCTCGGCGGCCACCAGGTCGAGGACCCGCTCAATGATGTACGTGGCCTCCGGGCGGCCCGCGCCGCGGTAGGCGTCGGTGGCCATCTTGTTGGTGAAGACGCCGGTGATTTCCACGCGCACCGCGGGGATTTTGTAGCAGCCGCAAATCATCAATCCGGTCAGGGTGGGGATGAGCGGCGTGAGCAACTGGTAGTACGCTCCCAAGTCGGCGATGATCTTGCACCTGATTCCGAGGATGCGCCCGTCCTTCTTCACCGCGACTTCCAGGTCGTCAATCTGGTCCCGCCCGTGGATGGCCGTCTGGAAGTTCTCGCGCCGTGATTCGATCCACTTCACCGGCTTGCCCAGCTTCACCGCCAGGTGCGCGACCAGCGCCTCTTCCGCGTACACGTTCAACTTGCTGCCGAAGCCGCCGCCGACTTCCGGCGCGATCACCTGGAGCGCCGGCTCGTGAAAGCCGAGCATGGCGGCGATCTGGGTGCGCAACAGGTGGGGGATCTGGGTGGACGACCACACCCGCAGCTTCCCTTCCCCGGCGTGATAATCGGCAGCCACGCCCCGCGGCTCCATGGCCACGGGGATCAGCCGCTGGTTGATCATGCGCTGCTTGATGATGCGGTCGGCCTGCTTGAACGCCGCTTTCAGGTCGCCGCCTTCCAGTTCCCAGCGGCACGACACATTGTCCCTGTACGGCTCGTGAATCACCGTGGCGCCCTTAGCGATGGCCTTCTCGGGATTGACCACCGGGGTGAGCGGTTCATAGTCCACTTCGACCAGTTCCGCGGCGTCGCGCGCCGCGTAGCGGTCCGTGGCCACCACCACGGCCACCGCCTCGCCCACAAAACGCACCCGCCCCTGCGCCAGCACTGGGCGCGGCGCGGCCTTCATGTCCGGGATGACCGCGGCGCAGGGGACCAAGCCGATGGCGCCCTTCACGTCGTCGGCCGTCAGCACCGCCACCACACCCGCCGCTTCCCGGGCTTTACTGGTGTCGATCGAGCGCACCACGGCGTGCGCGTGCGGGCTGCGCACAAACGCGGCAAAGTGCATCTCCGGCAGGCGCACGTCGTCCACGTAGAGGCCCCGGCCTTGGATCAGCCGGGGGTCTTCCTTACGCTTCATCGGCTTGCCGACGTACTTCGCCGCCGTGGCCATGCTTCCTCCAGTGGCCGGTGGTCAGGGACCGCTGTCCAGTGGCCCGCGCCCGGGGGAGACGGTCTCTGCGCGTGGGCACAGGTCACTGGCCCCCGGCCACTGGTCACTTCTTCTTCATCTTCTTCGCCGCGTATTGCACGGCGTCCACAATGTGCTGGTACCCGGTGCAGCGGCATAGGTTCCCGCTGAGCGCCCGGCGAATTTCCGTCTCACTCGGGCTGGGAATCCGTTGCAGCAACTCGCACGAAGTCATAATCATTCCCGGCGTGCAGTAGCCGCATTGCAAGCCGTGCTTCTCCCAGAAGCCTTCCTGGACGGGATGCAGCCCGCCATTGCCCTTGTGGGCGGCCGCCAGGCCTTCGATGGTGGTGATTTCGGCGCCGTCGGCCTGCGCCGCCAGCACCGTGCACGACTTCACGGCCTTGCCATCCATCAGCACGGTGCACGCGCCGCACAGGGAGGTTTCGCACCCGATGTGGGTGCCGGTCAGGTGGAGCGTGTCGCGCAGGTAGTGCACCAGCAGCAGGCGCGGTTCGACGCGGCCCGGTTGCTCGCGCCCATTCACGTGCATGCGAATTTCCACCATGGACATGGACCCCTCCCCTGCTGGCTGGTATGACCCTGCGAGGGAGTGCCACGTTACCCTTGCGGGGAGGAAAATTCAAGGCAACAAAGATAGGCCGTGAAACAGGAAAGAAGACCGGGAGGCAACCTTCGGCGCCCGGTTTCCGCTCTCCATCTCCTTCTTGCCTTCGGGATTGACAGGGGATGATGTGGTGCGAGCATTCGGGACCCGGGCGTCCATTTCCGTTTTTCCCGTGTCCTTTTCTGCTACCTTATAGGCCCGCTGCGAGGAAGCGCGTCCGGCAGAAGCCGGCCGCTACAGGAGCCGGCAGGCGATGAGCGAGTTTGACCCCACGGTGCTGAACGAGCAGGCCATCCCTCCGCCGGAGGAGTTTCAATCGCGGGCGCGGGTCAGCTCGCTCGAAGGCTACGAGGCGATGTACAAGCGCGCTCTGGACGACCCGGAAGGATTCTGGGGCGAGCAAGCCGAGCTGCTGCACTGGTTCGAGAAGCCTGGCAAAGTGCTGGAGTGGGACCCGCCCTTCTCCAAGTGGTTCAGCGACGGGAAGCTGAACGTCAGCCACAACTGCCTGGACCGCCACTTGCGCAACCACGGAAACAAGCCCGCGCTGTACTGGGAGGCGGAAGACGGCGGCACGCTGCAATACACCTATTTCGAGATGCACGAGAAGGTGTGCCGGTTCGCCAATGTGCTGCGATCGATGGGCGTGCGCGCGGGGGACCGGGTAGCCATCTACATGCCCATGATCCCGGAACTGCCGATGGCCATGCTGGCGTGCGCGCGGATCGGGGCGGTGCACTCGGTGGTGTTCGGCGGTTTCGCGGCCACGGCGCTGGCCGACCGTATCCGCGATTGCTCGGCCAAGGTGCTGGTGACGGCGGACGGCGGCTACCGGCGCGCGCGCATTGTCCCGTTGAAGGAAGCGGCCGACGAAGCGCTGAAGACCTGCCCCAGCGTGGAGAAGGTGGTGGTGGTGCGGCGCACGGGAGAGAAGATCCCCTGGGTGGAGGACCGCGACGTGTGGTGGCACGACGCGGTGGGGAAAGCCTCGAACGAGTGCAAGGCCGAGCCCTTCGATGCCGAGCACCCCCTGTTCATCCTCTACACCAGCGGCACCACCGGGAAGCCCAAAGGCGTACTGCACACCAGCGGGGGTTACCTGACGCAGGCGGCCTGGAGCGTGCAACTGGTGTTCGACCTGCGCGATGACGACATCTACTGGTGCGCCGCGGACATCGGCTGGGTGACCGGACATACCTACATCGTGTATGGACCCATGGCCAATGCCGCCAGCATCGTGATGTACGAGGGCGCCCCCGACACGCCGTCGAAGAGCCGCTTCTGGGAAATTGTGGAGCGCTACCGGGTGAGCATCTTCTACAGTTCGGCCACGGCGGTGCGCGCCTTCATGTCGTGGGGCAAGGAGTGGATCGAGAAGCACGATATTACCAGCCTGCGGCTGCTGGGCACGGTGGGCGAGCCCATCAACCCCGCGGCGTGGAAGTGGTACTACGAGGCGATCGGGCAGAACCGGTGCCCCATCGTGGACACCTGGTGGCAGACGGAGACCGGCTCCATCCTGATCACGCCGCTGCCCGGGGCCACGGCGACGAAGCCTGGGTCGGCGACGCGGCCGTTGCCGGGCATCCTGGCCCGAGTGGTCACGCAGGAGGGCATGGCAGCAAAACCGGGCGAAACCGGCTTCCTGGTGATCGAGCGGCCTTGGCCCAGCATCATGCGGACGATCTTCGGCGACGACGAGCGCTACAAGCGCGACTACTGGAGCCGCATCCCCGGGGTGTACTTCGCCGGCGACGCCGCGCAGTGCGACGCGGACGGCTACTTCTGGGTGCTGGGCCGCGTGGACGACGTGATCAAGGTGGCGGGCCACCGCCTCTCCACCATGGAGATCGAAAGCGCGCTGGTCAGCCACGCCGCGGTGGCCGAAGCCGCAGTGGTGGCCAAGCCCGACGAAATCAAGGGGGAAGCCATCGTGGCCTTCTGCACGCTGCGCTCGGGCTGCAAGCCCTCGCTCGACCTGCGCAGTGACTTGATCGAGCACGTGGGCAAGGTGATCGGCAGCATCGCCCGGCCCTCCGAAGTGCGCTTCGCCGACCTGCTGCCCAAGACGCGCAGCGGGAAAATCATGCGCCGCCTGCTGCGCGAACTGGCCCAGAAGGGCGGCATCTCGGGCGACACCAGCACGCTCGAAGACATGGGCGCCATCGAACGCCTGGCGCAGGCCACGGGGAAGGATGAGGAGTAGGTTAGAAGTTGGAAGTGGGAGCAGAAGTTAGGAGTCGGATCGCAAAGGCTCCTTGCACCGGGTTTTTTCTCTGCGTCCTCTGCGGTCAATCATTCCCTGTTTCGAGCGGCTGAAGGAATCGCAGCACGGCGGCAGTGACGGCGGCAGGCGCCTCATACACGGAGCCATGTGATGCGCCGGGGATGCGGATGCGGACGCGGTTGGGCAGGCAGCGCTCGAACTCGTCGTGGGTGAGGCGAAACTCCGGAGCAGTGTTCTCCCCTTCCAGCAATAGCGTGCGGACGGCGATGGCCCTGGCGTCTTCGCAGGTGAACTGCGTCGCTGGAGCGCCCGAAGCGGCCGCGGCGGCCGCGCGGAGCGAAGGGGCGTTGGCCAGCATCACAGCGCGGACCGACGGAGGCACGTCGGCGTAGGACTTTCCCGGCCGGAGGACGAAGTCCATCAACTGGCGATTGGCCTCTTCATCGTTGCCGTAGGCCAGGGCCTGGCGGGCGCGATCGCGGGCCGCGGCCATCAAACCCAGCACGCGCCGCCCCTCGTCGCTGGGGGGAAGCATCGAAGCCAGCCCCGGCTCAATCAGCACCATGCTGCGCAGTAATTCCGGATGCTGCCGCGCAAGGAGCGCCACCACCGCGGCGCCGTAGGAATGACCCACCGCGTGCACCGGCCCGCCGTTGAGCGCGCGGATGAGCGCAGCCAAATCATCCACGTGGACTTGGAAGGAATACAGCGAGCCTTGCGGGCAGGCGTTTGGCGTGTGGCACCGGCGGCTGTAAGCAATCACGCCAAACCGCTGCGCTAGTGCCACCATTTGGGGCTCCCAAATGCGGTAATCACACAGCGAGCCATGGACCAGCACCACCGTCTCCCCGCGTCCGGCCGAGACGTAGGCCAAGTCCGTGCCGTTCACTCGAAACGGACGCCCTGTGGGCAAGCGGACGATCGTCCGGTTGCTGACTTCCGTTGCGGGCGCAGCCACCATCGTTTTCAGGTTCACGTCAATGGCCTCGAAGGGAGTGTCCAGGAGGTTCTCGATTTGATGGGTCACCGGCTCGCGCCAGGAGGCGTCGCCGCGCTGGCCGGTGATTTCGCGCGTCGCGCCATCGGCCAGCGTGGCCCGCAATTTCGTTTCGGTGAGGAGGATGCCCACGTAGCGCGGGTGTGAGTGCATTGGTCCCTTCTGCCTGGGCGCGATGCGGCCGCGCGTGACGCGCACCCAGGGGTTTTCGAGCTCCATCCCCGGCCCGGGCGCGGGAGTGGCCTCGCTGGGATTGGCCGGGCGGCCCTTGATTTCGACGGCAAGGAGTTCCACCGGGTGCGCGCTCAGGTTCTCCACCTGGTGTGTGGCGGCGGGATTCCAGGCCACGACGCCGGCCTTCGAGCGATGCTCTTGGGAGGCGCCGTCGGGGAAGGTCTCGCGAACGTGGTCGTCCGTGAGGAACACTTCCACGGCGGGCCGCGCGTGGGTATGCATGCCGCTCTTGTGGCCGGCGGGAATCGTGATGCGCTCGACGCGCACATATTCATTTTCAAAGATGAGACGGCGCGCGAGGCCTGACGGCGGGCCCTGCGCCGCGGCCCCAGGCGCCAGCAAGGGAATCAGGAGCACAGCCGCCATCCCGCTGCGGGCCGCCGCGGCATTTTTCATGAGGGCCTCCAGGGGTCCAGGAGTGCGCGGCCATGCGAGGCGATGAGCCGTGCGTACCACTTGGCTGAATCCTTGAGGATGCGCTTCTGCGTGGGGTAATCCACGAAGACCATGCCGAAGCGGTGGCGATAGCCCTGGGCCCATTCGAAATTGTCGAGCAGCGTCCAGTGGAAGTAGCCCATCACGGGGACGCCATCGGCGTGGGCGCGGTGCAGCTCGCGGAGGTAGCGGGCCACGAAGTCGATGCGCTGCGGGTCGTGGACGGCGCCGTCGAGCGAGACCCAGTCGCGGCAGGTCAGGCCGTTCTCGCACACCAGCACCGGCAGTTTGTACCGCTCGAAATAGAAGCGCGGGCCCCAGTAGAGCGCCTCGGGGGTGACCGGCCAGTCGAAGGCGGTCATAGGCTCCCCGACGGCAGCGGGCGCCGTCTCCGGCTCGCCGCTGGCGCCCGCGCGGACGCGCCGGCCGGCGTAGATATTGACCGCGCAGAAGTCCAGGCGCTCGCCGATGGTCTGCATGTCGCCGGGACGAATGTCCGGGGCGTCTTGGCCGTAGAGCGCCAAGCCGTCCTCGGGGTAGCGGCTGAGGAACATGGGGTCCATCCACCAAGGACTGTTCCACGTCTCTTTGGTGGTGATGGAGAAAGTGGCTTTGCGGGCGGCGGCGATATCGGCCTCCGCGTTGGTGTCCGGAAAAGCCAGCACGCCGGCCGGCGCGCAACCTACCTGCAAGGCGCGCCGCGAGTTGGCGCGAATGGCCTGCACGGACTTGCCGTGGGCCAGCAGGACGTGGTGGCCGGCACGCAGAGCCAGCGCGGTGCTGAGCTTGTCGCCGGGGGCGTGAACGCCGGTGACATGGCCGGAGCCGATGAGGTCCTGCGACTCGTTGATGGTGAGCCAGCAGGCGACGCGGTCGGCGAGCGCGCGCGAAAGCACCGCAGCATACTCCCCGAACCAGTCCGCGGAATCGCGGTTCAACCAGCCACCGCGGTGATACAGCGCCAGCGGAAAATCCCAGTGGAACAGCGTGAGAAACGGCGCAATGCCCGCGGCAAGCAGCTCGTCCACCAGGCGCCGGTAGAAGTCCAGGCCTTTTTCGTTCACCGGACCGGCGCCATCGGGGAGGACGCGGGTCCAGGAGACGCTGAAGCGATAAGCGCGCAGCCCGATTTGCTTCATCAGGGCCACGTCCTCGCGGAAGCGGCGGTAGTGGTCGCAGGCGGTTTCGCCATTGTGTGCGCGCCAGGTGGCCCCGGGGCGGCGGGCAAAAACGTCCCAAACGGAAACGCCGCGGCCGTCTTCCTTCAGCGCGCCTTCGATTTGATGGGCCGAGGAGGCCGCGCCCCAGAGAAAGTCCTTCGGGAAAATCGTCGCCGGGGATGCGGCCCCCGGCGCCGCCAGGGCCGCCTGCCCCGGCGGCCGCGCGGCGGACGCGGCCACACCGGCGCCGAGCGCCGTCGCGCCGCAGGCGCCGAGGAAGCCGCGCCGGGTGACTTGGAAATGAGGGCCGCGTTTCATGGCCGTTTGGCGCCGCGGAACATCCGCGCCGCGAGTTTGGCCACCGTCGAGCGCGGGACGATGCGCTGCCCCTGAACGGTGAGCCAGTTGGCGGCGCCGGAGATGACGTAACGCTTGCCGTGGGCCAGGGCGCGCAGGCCGAGCCGCGCCACCTTGTCCGCGGCCTCGCGCCGTTGCAGGGCGTGTTTCGGCGAGCCGGCAATCTCCTGGAACTCGGTGGCGGTGCTGCCCGGGCACAGCGCGCACACGCGGACGCCGTAGGGCCGCATCTCTTCCGCGAGGGCCTCGGCCCAGTGCAGCTCAAAACTCTTGGTGGCCGCGTAAGTAGCCAGGTAGGGCACGCCCTGGAAGCCGGCGGTCGAGGAAACGATGAGCACGTCGCCGTGGCCGCGCTGCATCATCGGGCGCAGGAAAAAATGGGTGAGGCTCACCACCGCGTTCACGTTCAGTTGGATCATCTCGAGCTGGCGCTCCAGCGGAACCTGCGGGAACTCCCCGTAAGCCCCAAAGCCCGCGTTGTTGACCAGCAGTTCGATCTCCAGGCCCAGGGCGTTGCAGAAGCGGAAGACCTCGTCGGGGGCTTCGGGGCGGGCTAGGTCGCAGGTGAGGATTTCCACGCGGCTGCCGCGGGCGCGGCGCAAGTCCTCCGCCAGTTCTTCCAGGCGCATGCGGCGGCGGGCCGTGAGGACAAGGTTGGCGCCACCGGCCGCCAGTTCGCGGGCCAATTCGCGGCCGATGCCGGCGCTCGCGCCGGTGACCAGGGCCCACTTGTCCCGCCAGCGGTCCATTGCGCCTCCTGAGCCGAAGCGGTATGAAACCACAGATGAGCACGGTTGAACACGGAATTGTGCAAGACGGGCGCCCCCAGCCGCGTCTTTAGGTACGTGGAGCACAGTAACCGTGAGGATACTCCCGCTTCCTTTCTTTCTTCTGCTGTGCAGTCCCGGGTGGGGGCAGAACTGGCCCCAGTTCCGCGGCCCGGGCGCTTCCGGCTTGGGGGAAGGTCAGCCGCCGATGCGTTGGGACGAACTGCTGTCCACCAGCGCGCTCGACGACCTTTGCTTCGCCACGCCGGCGGTGGCCGGCGACATGCTCATTGCCCGAACGCGCAGCCACCTCTACGGCATCGCTGCCTTCCCCCGCAAGTAAGCAGGCTCATCCGCAGGCCCAGCGAAGGGATCCGTGGAACAATGCGTCTAAGGTGGCAACTGTGGTGCGGCGCCCGTTCGCGGGTGTGCCGGGACCGCTTCAAGGGTTCCTTCCTGGCCGCCTATGACCTGAAGACCGGGGCGCAGGTCTGGCGCGTGGAGCGCAACGAGGATCACTCCTGGAGCACGGCGACGGTGTTTCGCGCGCGGCCCGGAAAACAGGAAGGCGACCTGCTGGTGACGCACTCGGGAAAGTTCCTGCGCGGCTACGACCCGGCCACGGGCAAGGAACTGCGGAGCATGGCCCAGAACGACCCGGACCCGTGGGACCGCATCCCGTCACCGGTATCGAGCGGAGACTTGATCATCGTCACCGGCGGCAACGGCGTGCGTCCGGTGTACGCCATCCGGCGCGGCGCGCGCGGAGACATTACCCTAAAGGCCGGGGAGCGCTCTAACGCCGGCATCGGCTGGAGCACGGAGCGAGGCGCCGCGTACATGCCCACGCCCATCGTGGTGGAGGAGATCGCCTAGGTGATGCGCGAGAACGGCGTGCTCAGCGCCTACCGCGCGGCCACCGGCGAGCGGCTCTATGAGCAGCGCCTTTCACCCACAGGGGGCTACTTCAGCGCGTCCCCCCGTGGCGGCGCAAGGCTATCTTTGCTTCACCAATGATGACGGCGAGGTGTTCATCGTGCGCGCGGGGCCCCGGTACGAGGCGGCAGGCCAGAACAGCATGGGCGAGATCACTCTGGCGACGCCGGCCATCGCGGGGAACGCGCTCTACGTGCGCACGCGCTCGCACCTGTATGCCATCGCGGAGTCTGCCAAGCGCAGCAGCCAATAGCAGGGAAGCCGAAGAAAGGCGCCCGTCGCAGCGAAGAATCTGCTTTTCGTCCAACGGCCATGGAGAAGCAGATTCCTCGGCCCGCTTCGCGGCCCTCGGAATGACCCAACGCGGTTTCTCCAGCCCTGCTAAAACCGGAAGCGCGCGCCGGGAACCAGGGCCACGATGGCTCCGGGAAACTCCGCCGGAATCTTGCGCGCCAGGCCGGCGTGGCCGCCGACCTTGCGCATGTGCTGCCTCAAGGTGGCCTCCGGGGGGTTCTCCAGGGCCACGTGCATGGCCACGATCCGCCTGGGGCGGATGTGCTTGCGAACCACCTCCGGCCAATCGGGATACAGCAGGAACCAGTCGGGGATGAAAGCCACATCAATGTTCTCGCGCTCCAGACGCAAGGGGGCAAAGTCCGCCGCGGCGCCGTCTGTATCTCCCAGGTGCAGGAACTTCTTCCCTGCCAGAGTAAAGAGATAGGCCGCGTGCTGGGCCCGGCCGTGCGGGGCGCGCAACACCTCGATGGAGATCCCGTTCAACTCCAGCCTGGCGCGGCCGCCCTTGCCGGGACTCACGGTGTGCACGCGGGAAGAGATGTAGGCGAAGTCCTTGAACCCGTCGCGCAACATGCCGGTGGCTTCGGCGACGGAAGCGAAGAGGGCGGAGCGGTTGCTCATCAGGTGCGCGCCGACAGCTTCGGCGTCGAAGTGGTCGTCGTGACTGTGAGTGGCCAGCGCCAGATCGACGCGGTCGAACGGACTCTGCGCAGCTTCCATTTGCTTGCGCATGACCTCGGAAGGAACCGCGTATCCGGGGACGCCGCGGCGAAACAGGGCGTCCACCAGCACGATCTTGCCGCCGCCCGAGAGAAGGAACCCTTCGTTGGCGATGTAGGTGACCTCGACGGAACTTCCCGCGGACTCGGGCCGCGCTTGCCGCAGGGGAGCTCCGCCGGCCAGCAACGCGCACAGCAACGCGGTGGCAAGGAACCGGCCCATAGGCTCTCTGGTTAGACGCGGGACGCCTTGTTGCGCTTAGGCAGTTCTTACTTCGTGCCCGGACCGGCGAAGGGCGGCCAGGGCACTTTCCAACTGTTCCTGCTGCACCAGGAGGTAGTCCGTGTCGTAGGTGGAAACAACAAAGATACCCACCGCGGCGGCAGCCAGCGGCTGAACCAAAGAAGCGAGCACGCCGGTCTCGGTGAAGGCGATGGGCCCGTGCAACCGGAGGGCGCGCCAACCGGGCGCGGCCTGCGTGCCGGCCGGCACACGCTGCTCCTCGCAAACAATGGAAAGCTCCTCGGCGGTACGGGCCACGCAGAAGAAGGGACCGCTGGTGGCCCAGGCGGGGACTGCGCTGTGGGAGTCGAGCCGGCAAACGGCGGAGCACTGCGGCAGAAGCGAAACGGTGAAGCGGCGGGTGGACATATTGGTCTGACGATTCGACCACCTTCCCCGTGCTGATCGGTGTTCCTTGTCCCCTCAGTTCACTTTGATGAAGGCGTCCACGCGCAGGCCGGGAGGCAGGGCGCGGCCGCCGTCGAGTTGAATGAGCGTCTCCAGGATCTTGGTGTCCACGCGCTCGGCAGGCTCATCGGTGCGGATGTTCTTCTTGCCGAGAAGTTGCCCGAGGCGCACGACGCGCCCGGTGAACTGTTCGCCGGGAAAGGCGTCGGCGGTGACGTAGGCGCTCTGTCCCACCTGCACCCTGCCGATGTCGGTTTCGTCCACGTCCACGCGGACGCGCAGGGTGGAGGAATCGCCCAGCGTCAGGATGGGGGACTGGCGCATCTCGGAGAAAATCTCGCCGACCTTGAGGTGCTTGCGGAGCACGACGCCGTCAATCGGCGAGCGGACGATGGTCTTTTCGTAGAGGGCGCGGGCCTCGGCCAGCCGCGCGCGCGCCAGAGCCACCTGCGCTTCCGCGCGGTGGTGATCCTCTTCGCGCTCGCCGGCCTCGAGCAGGTTCCAGCGCTCCACGGCCGCGGCGTGCCGCGCGCGGGCTACGCCGATCTCGCGCTCGGCGCGGTCAGCTTCCTCTTTCGAGAACACTTCCTGTTCGTAACCCGTGCGGCGGCGCTGGTATTCCACTTTGGCGTTCTCCAGCACGGCTTCGGCTTCGCGGACGGAGGCGACGGCCTCGCGACGCTCCTGGGCGCGGGCGCCATTGACCACGCGGCGCAGTTCCGCTTCGCGCAGGGCCAGTTCCGCCTCGGCAAGCGCGACGCGGGCCTGAAAATCGGCGTTTTCGAGCACGGCGACCACCTGGTTGCGCTCGACGCGGTCGCCCTCTTCAACGGGCACGTCACGCAGCTTGCCGCCCAGGTCCGCGCCCAGATCGATTTCTTCGGTCACCGGCTCGACGCGCCCGGGTCCGGCCACCAGCGCCGCAGGGACTGCCTGCGGCGCGGGGTGCGAGGCCTGGCCGCGGCCGGTGAACAGCGAAACAGCCAGCATGGCCACACCGGTGATGACCGCTGCAATCAGCGTTTTGTTCTTCATGTGCCACTCCTCCGTGCTTGCCGTTTCAAAGGGGCTAAAGGGCTGCCCCGACCAGCTCGCTCGCGTGGGCCGCGTGTACGGCCTGCTCGAACGCCCCGCCGCGCGCCGGCGCGATGCGGCCGTCCTCGATGCCTACGATGCGGTCGGCGAAATCCAGCGCGCGCGGGTCGTGCGTGACAATCACCACGGCGCGCCCTTCGCGGCGCGCCAGCGAGCGCATCATCTCCAGCACGCCACGCCCGCTTACCGAATCGAGCGCGGCGGTGGGCTCGTCGGCCAGGATCACTTGCGGCTCCCCGGCCAAGGCCCGCGCGATGGCCACCCGCTGCTTCTGGCCGCCGCTTAGGTCCGATGGATACGTGTTCACCTTTTCCCCGATGCCCACCTGGGCCAGCAAATCCGCCGCGCGGCGGCGCGCCCCAGGCCCCCGGATTCCCTTCAGGTCCAGCGCCAGCTCCACGTTCTCGCCCGCGGTCAGCGTGGGAAACAGGTTGAACCCCTGGAAGATGAAGCCGATGTGCGCCAAGCGGACGGCGGGGAGTTCGCGCTCGCCCAGCGCGGTGACTTCCCGGCCGGCCACGCGGACACTGCCGGCCGTGGGCCGCAGGATGCAGCCCATGATGCTCAGCAGGGTGGTCTTGCCGCTGCCGGAAGGCCCCATCAGCAGCATCACCTCGCCGGCGCGGACGTCGAGCGACGCCGATTCGAGCGCGCGCACCGCCACCGCGCCCTGGCCATAGGTCATGCTCACGCCACGTACTACAATCGCTGCTTCCATAGTCCCGTCCACCCTCGAATCGTTCGCTGGCCAACAGAGCCCAGCCATCAAACCTTCCCCCATCGCTCCGGGCCCTCTAGCAGTTTGTTGAAAAACTCCAAACGTGTCATTCCGAGCCGCCGCAGGCGGCGAGGAATCTGCATGTGTCTTTGACATTTTGCAAAATGCAGATGCCTCGCTTCGCTCGGCCTGACACACGATTGGCGTTTTTCAACAAGCTGCTAGTTCCTGAAGACCAGCGCCGGATCAATGGTCATCACTTTCTTGACGGACACTGCCGCGGCGCTGACGCACATCAGCAGGGTGATGGCGAACATGGCGGCCAGCAGTTGCCAAGTGACCAGAATGGAGGCGCCGCCTTCGGCGCTGCCGCGCAGCACGAAGACGCTGACCCCCATGGCCAGCGCGTAGCCGATCACCGCGCTGATCAGCGCCTGTTGCAGGATCACGCGGTAGATGTAGCGGTTGGGGGCGCCCATGGCCTTCAGCGTGCCGAACTCGCGGATGTGGTCCACCGTGGTGGCGTAGATGGTCTGCGCCACCACCACCACGCCCACCACCAGGCCCAGCACGGCGGCCATGAGCACGGCGATGCCCGCCCCGGTGGTGAACATCCAATAGGCCGTGGTCATGCGCGCAAATTCGCGTGTGGTGTGCACGTCCACGTCGCGCACCTGCGTTTCCACGCTGCGGCGCACCGCTTCCACGTCCGCCCCCGGCGCCACGCGCACCAGGATGTAACTGGTCTGGTCCGCGGCGATGCGCCCGATGTAATCCTGCGCGTTCTTGAAGGTGGCGAAGACGTAGGGCGAAGTGGTGAAGGAGCGGATGCCGCGCGTGAAGCCGACGACGCGCGCGCGCCGGTCGTTGATCTCCACCGTCTGCCCCAGCGCGCTAACGCCGAGCTTGCCCCGGTAGATTTCGTCAATGATGACCGTGTCCGGCTTCTTCAGGTCCTGCACGCTGCCGGCCACCAGGTTCCAGGGGCCGCCCAGGCCCCCGTCGGGGTTGAACCCGATGAGGTAGATATTCTCCTGCCCGCCGTCGGCGCGCTTCCAGCGCGAGAAGTCGGCGGCGTGCTTTTCCGCGCGGGCCACGCCGGGGATGGCGCGGATCTGCTGGAGCTTGCGCTCCGAGAAGGCGACGGAACGCTCCAGGTAGGGCACCTTGTCGGAGACCACCCAGAGGTCGGCGGCGGAGTTGGCAATCAGGCCGGCGGTGGCCGAGGTGAAACCCAGGAAAAGCCCCATCTGCACGATGATGAGCACCACGGCGAAGACGATGCCGGTGAGGGTGACCGCCAGGCGGACCTTGTCGTGGAAGAGGTTGCGGCGCGCCAGGGGCGGCATGGGTCAGGCCCTCGCTTCCGTTCGATGCCGGATGGGGTTAACTGGATTCATTTTCTTTACACCGTTAAGCACGCGGGCAAAAAAAGGGACGGCCGGTCAGGCCCGCAGGCCGTCCACCGCCGCGTCGATCACCGCGTCCACCAGCGCCTCCTTCTTCACCCAGGGAAACTCGGGGTGCACGATCAAGAGCGAGGTGACGCCGTGCACCGCGGCCCACAACGCCTGCGCGGCCGTGGCCACGTCCACCGGCCGGAACTGCTTGGCGGCGACGCACTCGGCGATGCCCCGCGGCAGGAAGGCGAAGGCCTTCATGCCCATGGCCTCCGGGGCCACGTACCGGCTGCTGTCGTGGCCGTGGTGGTGGGGGATGACAAAGGACAGCAGGTAATGCTGCGGGTGGCGCAGGCCGAACTGGACGTAGATGCGCAGCCCTTTCTTCAGGCCTTCCAGGGGGTTCCTGGTCTTCTTCTGGAGCGCGCTCAGCTCCTTGACCAGGGCGGCGAAGGTGTCTTCGCACACGGCGAAGAGCAGATCGCTCTTGTCCCGGAAGTAGAGGTAGATGGTGGTGGGCGAGTAGTCGATTTTTTCGGCGATCTTGCGCATGGAGACGTTCTCGTAGCCCTCGCGGATGAACAGGGTGCGCGCGGCGTCGAGGATCTCCTGGCGCAGGAGTTGCTTCTGGCGGGCGCGGCGGTCCTTACCGGCCAAGGGGGCCTCGGGCGGGGGCGGCGGGTAGTGTTACAGCGTCCATAAACTTAACACCGTTAAGTGTCTCACGCGGGCCGGGGTTTGTCAAGCCCTTTGGGATTCCCGCACGGGCGCGCTACCCTGGCCCGCGGGAGTTCGGGGCCCTGGCCGGTCAACGGGCCGGCCCGTTCCCGCGTCCAATACCCGATGGCGCCGAAAAAAGTCCTGCGCCCGGTGCACGCCTTCCTGGGCCTCAACTGGGTCGTCAACGGCCTGTGGATGCTCTTCGCCCCCGCGCACTGGTACGCGGTGATGCCCCAGGCCACCGAAACCGGCCCGCTGAATGAGCACTTCCTGCGCGATTACGGCAGCGTGTTTGTCCTCATCGGCTTGCTCACGCTCATCAAGCTGGCCCGCGGAACCTTCACGCGCGAGACGCACCTGTGGGTCCTGCTCTTCTTCGTGGCGCACGCTTCGCTGCACGTCTGGGACATCACCGCCGGGCGCCTGGGCCACCACCACTGGACGTCCGGTTTCCCGCTGGTGCTGGTTCCCGTGGTAGTGCTGGGCACCCTGCTGCATCCCGTGGCCTGGGAGGGGAAACGAGAAGCGGTTTAAGCCACGGCGGGGCGGGACTTCCTTGTTCCCCGGTTTCTTGCTATCCTCGTCGGCCGATGCAGAAGAAGCGCGCCCGCGGCCCCTACGAACGAGTGTTCCGCTTCGTCTATCTCAAACTGACGCGCAAGAACGATTCTCCCGAGCGAATCGGGCGCGGCGCCGGGCTGGGCATCTTTATCGGCATTTTCCCCACGCTGTGGTTCGGGCCGGCCCTGGCCGTGGCCGGGGCGGGCCTGCTGAGCGCAAACCGCGCGGCGGCGCTGCTGGGCAGCTTCGCCTGCGGGCCGCTCACGCCGTTCACCTGGACGCTGGCGGTGGTGGTGGGCAACTGGATGGTGGGCCCGGAGTGGCGCGTGGCCACCGAGATGATCAGCTATGAAAACAAGGAGCTGATCGCCAAGCAGTTTTTCATGACCTTCCTGATGGGCAACATCACCCTTTCGATTCTCTTCGGGCTGATGGGGTACGCCCTGGTGTGGTGGCTGGCGGCGCGGCGCAAGACAGCGGTGGCCGCAGCGCGGGCGCGGGCGGGGGAGCCCGCGGCGGTGGCGGGTTCTAAGGTTAAAGAGTAGAAGATGTGGAAGAGAGCTTGCGCTTTCAAGCTGGCTGCATGCGGGTTGGTTCCTGATCTCATGAACTCCTCAACCCTTCCACTCTTTAGCCTCCGACACCCATGCCTCAAACCCTAAGCGATCAATTGGCGGACACCTGGCGGGTGAACGATAGCGTCACCCAGGCGTTGCTGCGGGCGATTCCGGCCAAAGGCCTGCTGGCCGTGCCGGCGGGTTCGAAAGGCCGCAACGTGGCTGAACAATTCCGCCACCTGCAACGGGTGCGGGCCGGGTGGCTGCGTTACAACAAGCATCCAGGCGCGAAACACCTGGGGTTGTTTCGCGGACACAAGAAGGGTTCCGCGCCGGACCGCGCGGAGTTGCTGCGGGCGCTGCGCGCCTCCGGGCAGGCCGTGGGCGACTACGTTCGCGACCGGCTGGCTTCCGGGAAGCGCGTGGGCTTCTTCGGCGGAAGCGTGACGCGCTGGCTGGCGTACATGATCGCCCACGAGTCCCACCACCGCGGGCAGATTCTGCTGGCGCTGAAGCAGAACGGGATGCGCATGCCGGATTCGGTGGCGCTCACCGAGGTGTGGTATCGCTGGTACCGGAGGTAGGGAAGCTGTCAGCCAGCAGCTATCCGCCTTCAGCTTTCGCTTTCCCGGCCTTTTCAACTGGCGTCCCTTTCTTTCACTCTTTGACTCTTCTACTCTTGACTCCTACACTGTGCGCCATGCGCCAGGCCGCGAAGAAACTCGAAACGGAAGGGGAGCTCTACGCCGCCGCCGTGAAACTGCTGGCGCGCCGCGGGCATTCCGTGTACGAGATGCGGCAGGCGCTGGAGCGCCGCGCCGCGGAGAAGGAGCTTGTGCCGGGGGTGTTAGCGAGTCTGCGGGAACGGGGCTACCTGGATGATGCGCGGTATGCGCGGCAGTTCGCGCGTTCGCGGGCACAGTCGCGGCGGCAGGGGCGCTTCCGCATCGCCCGCGACTTGCGGGCGCGCGGCGTGCCGGACCGGCACCTCGAGGCGGCGCTCGACGAGGTCTTCGCAGAAACGGACGAGGGCGCGCTGCTGCGCCGGCGCATCGAGCGCAAGCTGCGCGCGCTGAGCTGCAAAGGCGCGCTCGACGAGCGCAGGTTGGCCTCGCTCTACGCTTCCCTGCTCCGCGCCGGCTTCAGCGCCGACGCCATCCGCCGCGAACTCCGCGCCCACTCGAAGGCCACGACATTCCCGGAGCCGGAGGCCTTCGAATCCACGGATGGACAGGGATGAACACGGAAGTGGTCTGCCTTCTGCCTTCTAACCTGCGTCACCGTACTTGCCCCCGCGGTTCACGAGAAACTCGACAGTTTGCTCGATGACCGCACTGGGGGCGCGCTCGAAGATCAACTCCAGGGCGCTGAAGGCGGCTTCCTGCGCCTCCTCGCTCCAACGCCGGGAACGCTTCCTCCTGGGAGTCAGACCGGCGGCCGCTCCCAAGGCCTGGAGGACTTCTTCCTTGGCGATTCCGCCGAGTTCCCAAAAGACCCAGCAGTCGGGGGGGCCGGCCAGCCGGCCAAGTTCCGCCGCGCGGTTGGGGGCGGGCGGGCGCCTGCCCTGATCCCAGCGGCGCACTTCGGAGATGCTAAGGTTCAGCCTCCGTGCCAGACCCTCCTGGCTTAATCCCAGCTTGGCGCGCAAGCGCCGCACCGCCGCGGCCCACTCCGGCAGAGCCTTGACTTTTGGCCTTGACAAGTATCCCCTTTGCGAGTACTCATGCTGGAGCGCACGCCCCAAAACACGGAAGCGTATACCAGAACCGGTGAGGCGGTTCCGGAAAATGGGGTAAGCAGTTGCGCCAGGCCCCCGCGCCGGGAGTCACCCACGGATTCGCCAAACATGTCCACCGGGAAGTGCGCACGTTGCGGCCAGGCTACGCGCAACTTTTGGCGGACCGAGGAGGGAGGCTACGGGGCGTGGTGCGCGTTCTGTGTGACCGTGCAGGTGGCCAGCGCGGTGGGGTCGTCGCGGTTCATCCTATTCCTCGACACGTTCGCCCACTCGATTCACTCCGGTGAACCGGAGGGGCTGCGCTCCGCCAGCTTGTCGCTGCGGGCGGTGGCCGCGTTGGGCCGGCGCCCGGCAAGTGAACCCGGCGCGCCGTCGGACCCGTAGCGAATGGTTCACCGGTAGAGGCCGCGGGGTTCAACCCGGAGGGCGAAGACGAACGGGAGCGGAGAGACCACCCGGTTTCGGGGTCCTCTCCGCGTTCATCTGAGGCCCACTCCGGTACTGTTATAATGACCGCGTGACGGGAAACGAAATCCGCGCCAAGTTCATCGAGTATTTCGAGCGCCATGGGCATCGCCACGTGCGTTCGGCGTCGCTGGTCCCGGTGAACGACCCCACGCTGCTTTTTACCAACGCCGGGATGAACCAGTTCAAGGACGTCTTTCTCGGTCTCGAGCAGCGCGATTACGTCCGCGCGGTCACCAGCCAGAAGTGCGTGCGCGCCGGCGGCAAGCACAACGACCTCGAGAACGTGGGCTTCACCAACCGCCACCACACGTTTTTCGAGATGCTCGGCAATTTCTCCTTCGGCGATTACTTCAAGAAGGAAGCGGTGGGCTTCGCGTGGGAGTTGATCACCTCGAAAGACTGGTTCGCGCTCCCGAAGGAAAAACTCTACGCCACGGTTTTCAAAGGCGAGGAAGGCGTCCCGAGGGACGCGGACGCTGAGACGTTCTGGCTCGACGTGGGCGTGCCGCAGGACCGCGTCCACGCCCTGGGCATGAAGGACAATTTCTGGGCCATGGGCGACACCGGCCCGTGCGGGCCGTGCAGCGAATTGCATTACGACATGGGTCCGGCGGCCAGCGACCAGGGTCACGCCGATTGCTCCTTCGGCTGCGACTGCGGCCGGTACGTCGAACTCTGGAACCTGGTGTTCATGCAGTTTAACCGCGACAGCGCCGGTAAGCTCGCGCCCCTGCCCAAGCCCTGCGTGGACACCGGCATGGGCCTGGAGCGGCTCACTGCGGTGCTGCAAGGCAAAGTCTCGAACTTCGACACCGACCTTTTCACTCCGCTCATCGCCCGGGCCACGGAGCTGAGCGGCAAGCGGTACGGCGCGGCGCCCGGCTCGAGTGCTTCGCTGCGCATCATCGCCGATCACGCGCGCGCCTCCGCGTTTCTCATCACCGACGGGGTGCTGCCCTCGAACGACGGCCGCGGCTATGTGCTGCGCAAGATCCTGCGCCGCGCCATCAACCACGGCCGCAAGCTCGGCCTGGAACGGCTGTTCTTCCACGAGATCACGGATGAAGTGGCCGGGCAGATGGGCGGCGCGTATCCCGAATTGGCGGAGGCCCCGGAGCAGGTTGGCGCCGTGGTGCAAGCGGAAGAGAGCCGCTTTGCGCGCACGCTGGGACTGGCGCTGAAGAAGTTCGATGAATTGGCAGCGCCGGCCACGGCCGGCAAGGGCGCCTTGCCCGGAGACAAGGCCTTCATGCTGTACGACACTTACGGCCTGCCGCGCGACTTCATCGAAGACGCCTGCCGCGACATGGGCATCGCGCTGGACCAAGACGGCTTCGACCGGGCTATGGCTGAGCAGCGCGAGCGGGCCCGCGCGTCGTGGAAGGGCGGCGCGAAGGAAGCGGCCAGCCCCGTGTATGCCAAGCTGGCGGAAGCGTTGCGGACGGAGCCGGACTTCTACTTTGGGACGCGGGCGCGCGACTGCCGCATTGAAGCCATCGTCACCAAGCATGGCGCGGTGAACGAACTGCCGGCGGGGGCCGAGGGCGAGATCGTGCTCGACCGGACCGCCTTCTACGCGGAATCGGGCGGGCAGCAGGCCGACACGGGCAGGCTGCTCGATCCTTCCGAATCGCTGGAGCTGGCGGAGGTGCGGGGCGCGTACTATCCGGTGAGCCGGCTGATTGCTCACAGCATCGTGGCCAGGGAGACGCTGCGCGCGGGTGACCGCGTGACCTGCCTGGCGGACCCTGCGCGCCGCGAACGCAACCGCCGCAACCACACGGCCACCCACCTGGTGCACGCGGCGCTGCGCGGCATCCTGGGGACGCACGTCAAGCAGGCGGGCTCGCTAGTGGCGCCGGACCATCTGCGTTTCGACTTTTCGCACTTCGCCGCGGTGGACCCCGAGGCGTTGCGCGAAATCGAGCAGCAGGTGAATGAGCACGTGTTGCACAACGCGGAGATTGAAACCGCGGTGATGCCGCTCGACGACGCGCTGGCCTCCGGCGCGCTGGCCTTTTTCGGGGACAAGTACCCGGAGAAAAACGTCCGGGTCGTCACCATTCCCGACGCCGCCGCCTCCCGCGGCTTCTACTCGAAGGAGCTTTGCGGCGGCACGCACGTCCGCCGAACCGGCGACATCGGCGTAATTAAGCTCACCGGCGAGCAGTCCGTCGCCGCCGGCGTGCGCCGCGTCGAAGCCATTACCGGGGACGGGGCCCTGGCGGATTATCAGCGGGCGGCGGAGATGCTGGCCCGGCTCGCGGGGCAACTCAACGTGGGCCACGACGGGCTGGCCGCCGCCATCGAAAAGCTCACGGCCACAGCCAGACAACTGGAGAAGCAGCTCGACCAAGCCAAAGGAAGAGCCGCGCTCAGCCAGACGGATAGCTTGCTCGCTCAGTCCCGCACCATCAAGGACGTCCGGGTGCTCGCGGCCCGTTTGCCGGCAGCCGACCGGGCCTCCCTGCGCACCCTGGCGGACACCCTGCGGCAGAAGATGGGCTCCGGCGTCGTGGTGCTGGGCACGGCCGAGGACGGCAAGGTGGCGCTCATCTCCGCGGTGACCAAGGACCTGCAATCCAAGCTGCACGCCGGCATGATCATCCAGGAAGTGGCCAAGCAGGTGGGGGGCTCCGGGGGCGGCCGGCCGGACCTGGCCGAGGCTGGCGGAAAAGACACAACCGCCCTGGAAAGCGCCCTGGCCGGGGTATATTCCCTCGTCGAGCGGATGCTATAATCCAGCCCAGCGCCAGAAATGTTTGCGGTACGCCCTGCCCGGGACCCGTAAGCGGCGGGAGTGCCGCGTCCGGGAGCAGGTGCGCGTGGCCAATCGGCGCACCCCTCCCCGAATCTCAACCTCGCCGGCTCCCGCGAGCCGGCCACCAAACGACGACGGCCATGCTTCAACACTGGAAAACCGCCGCGACTTCGCTGGTAGCCCTGCTGGCAGGGGTGTGCCCGGCGCTGGCGCAGATTACCGCCACGGTGGACGAATCGGGCAAGCGCGTCTTCGTCAACGAGGGCGCGCAGGTCTCCCTGCAGCGTGCGCCGGCCAAGTCCGCAACCGGCGCGGCTCCCCGCGCCCAGCCACCGGCCTTCCGGCGAGCCGGAGGCGCCCGCGTCTCTTACACCCGCGACCAGTTGCAGCAACTGGCCCGCCAGACTGCCGAGCGCTTCCAGGTGGACCCGGAACTGATTCACGCGGTGATCGAGCAGGAGTCGGCGTGGAACCCGGAGGCCATCTCGTACAAGGGCGCGCTCGGCCTGATGCAGCTCATGCCGGGCACCGCGGGCGACCTGGGAGTGAGCGACCCGTTCGACCCGCAGCAGAACCTCGAAGGGGGCGTCCGCCACCTGCGCTCGCTCATCGAGAAATACGCGGGCGACCTGGACCGCGCCCTGGCCGCGTATAACGCCGGGGGCGGCGCCGTGGATCGCGCCGGCGGGGTGCCCAACTACCGCGAGACGCGCAACTACGTCCAGAAAATCACCGACAATTACTTCCAGCCCGGTACCAACCGGCAGCCCATTATCTGGCGCACCGCTCGCAAGGTGTATCAATCCGTGGATGAACGCGGGCGGAAAGTTTTCACCAACGAATGATCCGAGCCGCGGCCCAGCACGCCCATTCGACCCAGCCATGCTCCCCCGCGCCCCGTTTTTTTCCGAGCGGCGGCGCTTCGCGCGGCTTCACGGCCTCCGCGTCTCGGCGTTGTCTTTGCGCATTGGCGCCTTTGGCGCTGCTAGCGACCTCCGGGGCCTTCCCTTCCCCGGCCAGCCCGCAGGCCAAAGCTCAGTCCAGGGCTGCGGCCCGCGAACTGTTCGAGAAAGCGGAGAAGCAGCGCACCGCCTTGGGCGGCAAGGCGCCAAAGGACCGGGGCGCGGCGGAGTATCGCCGGCTGATCGCCGCGTACCGGCAGGTGTACGAAACTACGCCCCACGCAGTGGAAGTTCCCTCGGCGCTGCTGGCCGTCGCCGAGCTGTATCACGACATGGGCCGCCACGTGCACCCCCGCTACCACCAGGAGGCCATTGACGCCTATCTCTTCCTCTTGAAGCACTACCCCACCAGCCGTTTTCGGCACGACGCGCTGTTCACCGTGGCGCAAATCCAGCGCGAGGACCTGCGGCAACCGGACGCCGCGGAGAACACCTTCCGGGAGTTCCTCTCGCGCTTTCCGCGGGCGCCCCAGGTGGCGCAAGCCCGCGAAGCACTGGCCGCCATTGCCCGGGAGCGCACGGAAGCCAGGGCGGCGGCGCGCAGCGAGGTCGCGGGCGGGCGGGCGCACGAGGACCAGCTGCCCCAGGTCACCCGGCTGCGTCACTGGAGCGGCGACAATTTCACCCGGGTGGTGATTGACGTGGACGAAACGGTGAAGTGGCAGTCGGCGCGCATCTCCAACCCCGACCGGATTTACTTTGACCTGTACCAGGCCAAGCTGAGCTCGACGCTGAGCGGCAAGACGTTTGAGGTGGCCGGCGGGTTCTTGAAAGCGATCCGCGTGGCGCAGAACCAGACCGGCGTGGTGCGCGTGGTGCTGGACGTGGACAAGGTGAAGGATTTCTCCGTGTTCCTGCTGCCCAACCCGCACCGTCTGGTGGTGGATGTTTATGGGGAAAACGTCATCACTGCCAAGGCCGGCGATCCGGGGCCCGCGGGCGCAACCGATGCAGGCAAGGCCGATGCCGGCAGGAGCGAGAAAGCGGCCGACAAGGCGCCGGAGCGCCTGGAAGCCGCCAAGGCCGTGCCGGCGAAGTCCGAACCGCCGAAGGGGCCGGGCAAGTCTTCGGCGCCGGCCGCGGCCCCGGCCAAGGAAACGGAAAGAGAACGCAAGGAAAGGGAGGCGGCCGCCACGCTGCGCGCCGCGGAGCCCCCGCAGCCCACGCGCGGCGGCGACCTGACCGTGACGCGCGCGCTGGGCCTGAAGGTGGGCCGCGTGGTGATTGACCCGGGTCACGGCGGGCACGACACCGGCACTATCGGCCCTACCGGCGCCATGGAGAAGGAAGTGTGCCTGGACGTGGCGCTACGGCTGGGGGCCATGCTCAAGGAGAAGCTCCCGGGCATCGAGGTCATTTACACGCGCGAAGACGACACGTTCATCCCGCTGGAGGATCGCTCGGCGCTGGCCAACCAATCCAAGGCCGACCTGTTCATTTCCATCCACGCCAATTCCAGCCGCGACCGCAATGCCCGCGGCATCGAGACCTATTACCTGAGCTTCTCGAACGACAGCGACGCGCTGGAGATTGCCGCGCGCGAGAATGCGCTTTCGCAATCGAGTGTCAACGACCTGCAGGACATCATCAAGCGCATTGCCCGGACTGAAAAGGTGGAGGAGTCGCGCGAACTGGCCGCGGAGTTGCAGGAGTCGCTGGCGGCGCGCATGATGCGCGTGAGCCGCTACAACAGAGACCGCGGCGTAAAGAAGGCGCCGTTTGTGGTGCTCATCGGCGCCAACATGCCCAGCGTGCTCAGCGAAGTCTCCTTCCTCTCCAATCCCACCGACGAGTCCATGCTGAAAAAGGCCGAGCACCGCCAGCGCGTCGCCGAAGGGCTCTTCACCGGCGTGCGCAAGTACCTGGAGTCGCTGCGTTCGGTTTCGCATAACCGCCTGGCCGCGTCTCCCTCCGCGCAGCGTTAGGGCCAGCAGGCGCCGACTTGGCCGGCTTGCGAAGCAACGGTTAACCCGCAACTTCGCGTATGATGGTGGTGTCCAATCCTGAGAGGCACATGCGCGAAGCGCACAGACGGACTACATTGCTGGCGGTCTTGCTGTGGCTGGCCGCGCCGGTGGCGGCGCAGGACAAGCTCCCGGGCGGGTTTGCCGGGTGGCTGCCGGCGCAGGCACGCAGCGAACAGTTCGCTTCGGGACAGGTGGAGCGGCTCGCGGGCGATCCGGCGGACGCGGCCATTCTGCGCGAGTACGGGCTGGTGCAGGCGGAACGCCGGGCGTACCGCAAGGAAGGCGCGGAACTCACGGTCACGCTCTACCAGTTCCGCGACTCGACAGGGGCCTATGGAGCGTTCAGCTTTCTGCGCACCCCGGAACTGGGGCCGTCCCACCTCGGGGAACTGGCCGCAGCATCCAAGACCCGGGGGCTCCTGGGCGTGCACAACCTGCTGTTGGACGTAACCGGCGCGGATCTGGGTCCGCTGGTCCCGGACCTCCAGGCACTGGCCAACGCGGTGGCCCCCCGTTCCGAGCGTTCGCCCTACCCCACGCTGGGACAGTACCTGCCGCCGAAGGCCCTGCCGGGTACCGCGCGGTTCGTGCTGGGACCGCAGGCGCTGGCCCGGGTCCTGCCATCGAATCGCGGAGACTGGCTGGGCTTTGCGAATAGCGCCGAGGTGGAGTTGGCCCGCTACCGCCAGGGCGGCCGCGAAGTTACCCTGCTGCTGGCGGCCTATCCAACGCCGCAAGTGGCCTTGCAGCAAGAACGCGCGCTCGACCGCTGGTTCAATGTCAATGCCGCGGAAGAGCCTGTGCCGGGGCGACCGGTGGTTTTTGTCCGGCGGATGACTTCGGTAGTGGCCATCGTCCTGGAGGCGGAGTCGTGGCACGAAGCGAGAGCCCTGATTGGGCAGGTGAACTACGAAACGCAGCTCACCTGGAACGAGCCGAGCCATTTGGCCACCGATCCGCCATGGAGCCATACCATCTACAACATCTTCCTCGGCACCATGTACTTCATGGGCTTCGCGCTGGCTTCAGGGGTGGTCTTTGGGGGCTTCCGCCTGGCCATGAAGAAGCTCTTCCCCGGGAAGGTTTTTGACCGGGAGAGCAGTGTGGGAGTGATCCAGTTGGGTCTAACCTCTAAGCCGATACAAGGAAAAGACTTCTACCATTCCGAGTAGATGCGATGGCGCCCCCGGGCCAGAGCTGGAGCCCTCCATGACGGGCCAGCCAGTCTATAAGTCAAAGATTACAAATACGTTAGAGAAGGGAAACCGGAGTAAATGTTATTCTTGACTTCGCCGCGCCTCGTTTTCTAGACTGTCCTCGAGAAAAAGTTCTGGGCCTACCGCGCATTGGCTTGGGACTATTCTCCCCTCTGGAAGCCCGCTCTGACTCGTTCGGGGCGGGCTTTCGTTTTGGTCCCAGCGCCAGCAGTAGGATGAGATTCCCCTTGCCGAAAAGTACCCGGTCGGTTAGCTTTTGCCGTCATGCCTAAGGCCAGGAGCCGCACCCCCAAGCGCCCCGCGAGAAGGATCACCGCCAAGCCGTCCCCCGCCGGGAAAGCCCCGGCCATTCCGGCTTGCCCAGTGTGCCTCTTATCACCCCATCCCCTGGTGCTCGATGAACTGAAGGGCGCGTTCCCGTCGCCGGAGTTCGCCGTAGCCACGGTGCAGTTGGAACCGGCGCCAGTGGAAAACATCGAGAAGCTGGTCCCCCCGGCGGCCAAGGTCTTTGTACTGGACGGTCAGGGCCTGCGGCCGGAGGTGGAGAGGCTCACGCCCTTGCTTCTGCGGGCCCAGGCGGGGTGTTCCGTGCTGGTGCTGGAGAACCGGTTCACGGAGAGCAGCGCCTTCCCACTGCTGCGGGCAGGGGCACGGGGCTTGATTGACTACGGCCACGCCCGGGAACAGCTCCCCATCGCCACCCGCGCCTTGGCCGGCGGCGGTTATTGGGTGCCCCGGACGCTGCTGGGACGTTTCGTGGACGTCCTGCTCAGCGGCGGGGCGGGCTCGCGGGGTGGAGCGGGCTCCGGGCTGAGCCCGCGCGAACGGCAGGTGCTGGATGCGCTGCTGGAGAACCTCTCCAACAAAGAAATCGGCGGCAAACTGAACATCAGCGAACGCACGGTGAAGTTCCACGTCTCCAGCATCCTGGAAAAGTACAAGGTGCGCCGCCGCGCGGACCTGATCCTGCGTTTCTACCAGGATAAGGGCGTCTCGTAGAAGGTCATCCCCCGCCCGGGGCCCAGGCGTTTGAGGGGCGGGGGCCGAGCCCGGGCCACCGCACCGGCGAAACGCGCCCCCCCGCAGCGGCGCCAAGAGGTGGTACCCCCGTCCAGTCCCTACCCTGACCCAAATATGAACCAGCGACCAGTAGGCCCGGCGCGCCCGGTTGGTTAGCCTTGTTGACAGGCCCAGCCCTCCGCAAGGAGGCAGCATGCGAATCAACCGGGCCCTCTGGATCATGGTTCTGACCGGCGCAAGCAGCGCGCTCTCCGCCGAAGCCCAGCAGCGGGCCAACCGCGCGGCTACTGCATCGCAAGTGAGCGGCGCGCCCGCTCCACCCCCCGCTTCCCGCGCCGCGGCCACCAACCTCCGTCCGCTGGCTGACCGCGCGCTCTCCACACGGAGCGAGCCGCAGGCCAAAGCCAGCCGCTCGCTGGCCGAACGCTTTCGCGTAGAGCGGCAGAAGACCCCGTTTGTGAAGCAAACCCGCCTGCCGCTGGTGCAACTGTGGGACGGGCGCATCGAAATCGCCTGCGTGCACCAGCGGCTGCGCGATGTCCACAGCCACTCGGCGGTGGTGGCCGCGGATCAGGCCGCGCTACTGCGGCCGGACCGCATCCCCTACCTGCAACCGGAGTCGCGCGCCAGTTACGGCGGGGGCATCTGGCTCACGTTTGGGCGGCCCCGGGGGACGGTCCGCAAGGCCGCTTAGAGGCCCCGGCGTTCACCGCCGAAAGGAAGGAAGACCATGGCACAAAACACTGCGTTCGATGAATTCAAGCAGGGCGTGAACCTGCTGCGCAACCAGTGCCCGGCGCAGGCGCTCGAGCACATCCGCAAGGCTGTGGAGCAGGAAGCGGAGAACCCGTACTACCTCTCCTACTTCGGGCTGGCGGTGGGCCTGGCCCGGCGCCAGTGGGCCGACGCCGAACAACTGTGCGAGAAAGCCCTGAAGTTGAAGCGCAACCAGCCGCAGCTCTATCTCAACCTGGCCGAGGTGTATCGTCGGGCCGGCCGCCGCGCGGACGCCGCCGATACGTTGCGCACCGGCCTGCTCTACACCGGACGCGCCGCCGTGCTGGAGAAAGCCCTGGGCAAGCTGCGCCACCGCCGTTCGCCGGCGCTGCCCTTCCTCGGCCGCGGGCACAGGCTCAACCGCAGCCTCGGCCGCGTCCGCGAGCGCCTCGCACAAATCTGGGGCGCCGAAGAAAAGGCCTGACCAAGAACGCGGGCCGGCCGCCACCGCTACGGCTTGGCAAGGTCGATCTGGAACGTCATGTAGAAGTACCCGAGATTCGTGGTTACGGTCTTGTTCCTTACTCTCGTGTCCCGCAAGAGGACCGCAGTGCTGCGCGCGGACGTGTCTGCCTGGGTGACCGGCACGACGGACCAGTTGTTGCACTTACCCGCCCCATCCACGCCCTTGCACGACGCCTGCGCGAAGCTGGTGGCGCCATCGTTCAGCGGGTTCATGGTCAACTTGTAGGTCGAGCCGTTGTAGTCGAACACCGCGTGCAACGGACAGTTCACGGGTGCACCCGGCGTCATGCTCAGGTACCCGCCCGATTGGATCGTGCTGCATTTGGAAATGTAACGTGCCTTGACGTACTGCCAGTCAAAGGGCGCGCTGGAGGTGCTGCTGCCCGGCCCCGGCTCCCGGAAGTCCACCAGCACCGAGCGCGTCGCGGACGAGGAGGTGTTCATCTCCCAGTCGCCGACGCCCTGGATGATGGACGTCACGGAACTCACTCCGTTGAAGTAGGAGCCGTTGCCGTCGCTTTGCAACCTGTAGTTCGTCCCGCTCACTACATCCCCCGTGTTATTCAAGGTGCTGACCACTACTGTGTTTCCCGGTGGCTTTGCGCCCAGAACACCGACGGCACCTGCAATGAGACACGCCAGCGTAGCCAATGTCAGGATTCTCCGAATGTTCATAGCATCTCCTCGGTTGTTTGCGTTAAGGGGAGTGGCCCCTTGCAACCAGTTGCTACCGCGCCCGAGTGCAGCCGTCAAACCAAGTGAATGTCACCGGGCAAACTACTCATGGCGGGGGAGATAAGGCGGGCAGTCATTGGTAGGGAGGACAGGCTCGCGAATGCGTTGGTGTATGCTATGATCCGGCAACCTCAGAAGGCCGCTTCACAGTGGACGGAACTGAACCAGTCCGAGGATACCGCTTCGGTGCTTTTGAAGTGGATCTGCCCGCCAGCGTGCTCCGCAAGCATGGCGTCCGATTGAAACTGCAGGACAAACCCTTCCTGATCCTCGTAGCGTTGCTGGAGCGCCCGCGGGAAATCGTCAGCCGCGAGGAACTGCACAAGCGGCTATGGAACGGGGACACATTCGTCGAGTTCGATCACAACCTCAACAACGCGGTGGCGAAGCTGCGCGAGGCCTTGGCGGACTCCTCTGACGCGCCGCGTTTCATTGAAACCCTGCATGGCCGCGGCTATCGTTTGCTGGTCCCCGTGGAGAAGGTCATCGATGGAACAGGCGCTAGGATCAAGATGCCTGCGGCGGTTCCCGAGACCTCCTCGCCAAGTGCAACCGCCCCCGCGCGCCGTATTCGGATGGTTACAGCCGTGGTGGCGGCGGTCGGTTTGCTGACCGTGCTGAGCTGGGGACCGTGGCGTTCCCGCGTGCCGTCGCTGGCATTCCAGCAGCGGGATTGGGTGCTGGTCAGCACATTCGAGAACCGCACCGGGGAACCCCTGCTGGACGGGGCTTTGGACTACGCCCTGGCACAACGGCTGAGTGATTCCCGTTTCGTCAATGTAATTTCGCGTGAACGCATCGAAGACACCTTGCACCTTATGAAGAAGCCGCCGGGAACGGTAGTCAATGCCGCTCTCGGACGCGAGATTTGCCTGCGCGACGGCGGCATCCGCGCTCTCCTCACGGGACGCGCGGACAAAGTTGGGCCGCGATACCTGCTGGACGTTGCGCTGGTAGAGCCATCCAGCGGTGCGACCGTTGTCACACTGGCCGAGGAAGCGGGAAGCCACGACGAGTTGCTTCCTGCCATCGGACGTCTTTCCCAGCGCATACGGCAGAGCCTGGGAGAAAACCACGGCCCCCTTCCGCAGACCAGGCAAGAGCTGGAGAAAGCCACCACGCGTTCGTTGCGCGCCCTGCAACTCTACACGCAAGCCCGGCAATTGATGGCCGGGGGCCAGGGAAGCGATGCGATCGCGCTTGTGCTCAAGCAAGCCATCGCCGAGGACCCCGACTTCGCCATCGCGCACATGGAGCTTGCTCTGGCTTCCTCCGTCCGGAGCGAGGCGGTGGCCCATGCAGCTAAGGCCTTGGCACTGTCAGAAAAGTCTCCGGACCGCGAGAAGTACTGGATCAAGGCCCGCTATCACCAGTTGCTTGCTGAGAATTACAAAGCGATTGCGGCCTACGAAGTCCTGCTGGGCGCGTACCCCGACAACCCGGAGGCAGCGAGGTCTCTGGCAAATGTCTATTTGCAGACCGGCGAGGCCCAAGAGGGGGTTAAGCTGCTGGCCCGCTACGCAGAAATGCGGCCTCGTGACTTCACCAGCGTCGCGGCCGCCGGGCAGGCCTACCTCGTTTGGGCTGGGGATGCCGACCGTGCGCGGGTCTATGTGCAACGCGCCAAGTCGTTGATGGACCCCGTTGAGCCTCCCATCGACTCATGGCACACCGCCTTTGTGGAGTTTTTCCCGGCCCACGACTACTGGCTGCAAGGAAACGTGGCCAAAGCTGTTGAAGAATTGGACCGAATTGCAAACACAATCCCCGGACGTGGCGCGAACGAGCGCGCTGGGTTTGGCACGTGCGCGGGCCTGCTCTACTTGGGCCTGGGGCGATTCCAGGCAGCAGAAAGCGCGTTCCAAACCATCCCCGGCCGGGCTCAGCGCGCGTACCTTATGGCGGCGTTGTCCTACGCTCGGGGCGACCGTCCGGCCATGCGCAGGCAAATGGAAGAGTATGTATCTCTGACCCGTTCCTCCGCGGCCATTGCACTGCCGACACACTTGATGATTCGCGCCGGGCTGTTTTCAGCAGCCGAAAAACAACTGGCCAAACGCGTTAAGGAACCCTTCAGCACGCATCACGTGCCGGCTCTTCTTGGCCAGTTGGCCATGGCCCGGGGAAGGCGCGGAGAAGCCCTGCGCCTGCTGCAACAGGGGCGCCAACTCCTTCAGCAAACTGGCAGTCCAAACTACTTTTTCAGTGCCATGACCCTGGCCCAGGCTCTGGAACAACAGGGCCAGTTGCAGCAGGCCCTTGAAGTTCTGGAGCTGGCCTCCAAGCAGCAAACCCGGACCTTTCAGATACCTCGCCCGGCTGGGGCGTTTTGGCTTCTTGCGGAGATGGAGTTGGCGCGTATGCACAGGCGACGCGGCAACATCCATGACGCCAAAAGAGTGGAAGGCCGCCTGCTCAAACTGCTCAGCTATGCAGACGCGCACCACCCCATGATGGAAGAAATCCTGAAGAATCATGCCAAGGACGTGCCCGCTCAATAGCCGGGCCAACGAAGCACAGCGCTCACCGTGGGATTCTGTTGCAGAAACCTGGAGCCGAGGACCGGATTTGAACCGGTGACCTGACGATTACGAATCGTCTGCTCTACCAGCTGAGCTACCTCGGCTCGTGGATTCCATTCTGCACGCGCGGGAAAAAGCTGTCAAACGGAGTGCGGAGCAGGGAGTTGGGGAGTGCGGAGTAAACCGAGCCGGGGAGCAGGGGGGCACACCAAACTCTCCCCTCCTCACTCATCACTCAGCCCCTGGCAAGCAACGGAACAGGCGCTACTCCTCACTCCCAACTCCTCACGCCCCACTGTGTACTATGCGAGGACCGGGATGATTTGGTCTTGAATGGCGCCGGTGACGCGGGCCATGCGGTCAGCCACGTACACGTTGACTTCAGTGCGCACGCCGAACTCGGGGAAGTAGATCCCGGGCTCGATGCTGAAGCAAGTGTGGGGGATGATGGGGCGGTCGTCGCGAGTTTCCAGGCCGTCCATGTTAGCGCCGTTGCCGTGGACTTCGCGGCCGATGCTGTGGCCGGTACGGTGGACGAAAGCCTTGCCGAAGCCGGCTTTGCGGACGGTGTCGCGGGCCACTTTGTCCACTTCCCAGCCGCGGACGGTGCGCCCGGCCTTTACCGAAGATTCCACGAAGGCGACAGCCTTGTCGCGCGCCGTCTTCACCACGTCGAACACTTTGGCGTACTGGGCGGGCACGGCCTTGCCCAGGTAGCCCATCCAGGTGACGTCGTAATACACGCTGTGCGAGGCGCGGGTCTTGCCCCACATGTCCACCAGGAGCAGTTCGCCCTCGGCCAATTTGCGGCTGACGAAGGGCTTGGGTTCGTAGTGGGGGTTCCCGGCGTGCGCGCCCAGCGCCACGATGGGAGGGTCGGCGGCCACAATCATGCTGGCGTGGAACTGCTCGAGGATCCACTGCTGCAAATCGTATTCGGTGATGCTCTTTCCCTGCCGCAGGTAAGCCGCGGCCTGGCCGAAGGCCTGGCGCATGATGCCGTCAATGACCTTGCCGGCCTGGAGGTGGGTCATGAGCTGGTCGTTGGTCCAGCAAGCCTCGAAGCGCTGCACCAGTTCGGCGGAGGTGACCACCTTCTTGCCCAGGCCCCGCACCAGCTCGACTGTTCCGGCGTCCACCTTGGAGACGTAGGGAATGTTGTTGTTCGGCGAGTACTGCATGGCGATGGTCTTGCCGCCGCGCAACAACCTGGGCAGGGCCTTGTGCAGCTCGTCGAGGCCCGCGTACAGCGTCTTCTGCCCGGGCAGAGTATCCAGCATGGCCGGTTCGATGCGGTGCACCAGCTTGCGCGGCTCGCCGCGGGCGGGGACCAGATAGAACCACCGGCGCGTGGCCATGCCCGGATTGAGCTTCAAGACGCTATAGGCAATGGGGTCGGAGTGGTGGAAGTCGCAGAAGAGCCAGCCGTCCAGCTTCTGGGCGCGCAATTCGTTCTGGATGGCGCGAATATCGGGCATGAACCGGTGGCGAGTGTCCAGTGGCTAGTAGCTGAGAATGCGGTCAAACCGCAACTAGCTGCCGCACCTGCTCCCAGCTAACCCCGCGCACCGCGATGCGCTTGGTGCGGCTGCGTTCGCCGGCGAGGATGATAACAGCGGAGAGGGGGATGTTCAATTGTTGCGCAGGCAGGCGGCGGCAGGCGTCGTTGGCGCGGCCGCCGGCCGGGGGCGCGGTCAGGCGGATCTTGAGCGCGCCGTTCCCTTCGCCTTCGATGCTGTTGCGGCTGGCGCGGGGGTGCACGCGAATTTGAGAAGACCACCGCGCCATCGCGTGCGGCGAGCTCCGACACAACGCGGTATTGTAGCGGAGCCCATGCCGCTTGACACTTGCGGGCGCGAGGCATACTCTGCGCGGCATTCGCAAAGAAACGCCGCAGGCTGCAAGCCTGTGCTACGGGAGGGGCCATGGCCGGGGCCTACTACGAACATTCAGGGAAATACTCGATTGGCGGGCTGGTGGTGGGGTTGCTCGCGGGAGTCATCGGCGGAGCGATCCTGGGTTACCTCTACGCCTACGTCATCCTGTACATTCCGCTGGCCGGCGTCATCACTTTCATCCTGGCGGCGGGCTTTGGCGGGCTGGTGGGGTTCGTCGCCGTCTATCCGCTGAAGTGGCAAAAGGTGCGCAACACGGGCTTGATGTTCGCCGGGACGGCGCTGGTGGCGCTCAAGTCGCTGTACTTTGCCTGGGCCACCTGGGTGTACGCGTTCCTGCGGCGCAGCGAAGTGGATGCCGACCTGGCGTCCATCGTGGTCCAACCCTGGGTGCTGTGGGAGCTGATCGGGCGAATCAACGAAGTGGGCGCGTGGAGCATCCGCAGCCTGGAGCCCAAGGGCACTTTCCTGGGCGTGCTGTGGCTGCTGGAGGCGGGCATCATCGTGGTGGTGGCGTTCCTGGTGGCGGCCTGGCAAATCCGGGATGAGCCGTACTGCGAGAACTGCAGTGCCTGGTGCAAAGGCGAAGAGAATGTGGCCGTGCTGGCCAAGGGCGAGGAAGCGGACGTGAAGTCGCACGCTGAGTCGAAGAACTTCGGCTTGTTCGAGAAACTGGGCGGGGTCCCCGCCGACGCCATGGAATGGCTGCGCCTGGACCTGCACCTCTGCCCGCAATGCAAGCAAACCGGCACGCTGACGGTGAAGGCGGTCACCAAGTCCATCGACAAGCAAGGCAAGGCTTCCACCAGCGACACCGACATCGTGGACAAGCTGATCGTCACTTCCAGCGACGTGTATGCCATCCGCGAGCTGGGCCAGAAGTTCCCCGGCGGCGCAACCACCGACGTGAAAGCGTGAGGTAGGACCGGCCTCCAGGTCCGTCCTACGCGCGCGCGCCGAAGAGCGCGGTGCCCAGGCGCACTTGCGTAGCCCCTTCCTCGACGGCCACCTCGAAGTCGTGCGACATGCCCATGGACAATTCCGGTAGTAGCGGCGCTGCTTGCTCCGCCCCGTCGAACGGACTCCCCGCCGTCGCGCCGAATCCCCTGCGCAGCTCATCGCGCAATTCGCGCAGCTTGCGGAAGTACGGCCGCACCGCCTCGGCCTCCTCCGCGAAGGGCGGGATGCACATCAGTCCGCGCAACTCGAGGTGCGGCAGAGCCAGCAGGCCCTCCACCACGTGCGGCAAGGCCGGCGGCTCGACACCCGACTTGCCTTCCTCTGGCGCCAGGCGCACCTCCAGCAGAACAGCCAGTCTTCTTTGCGTCCTCAGCGCCTCCGTGACCTCTGGGCTGAGTCTTTGCTTCACCCCCTTGCTGGGCTGAGACCCCAGGCTACAGTCGGCCCACGCGCGATCCAGCTTCTGGGCGAGGGACAAGCTGTCCACCGAATCAATCGTTTGAAAGAGGGCGGCAGCCTTGCGCGCTTTGTTGCTCTGCAAATGGCCCACCAGGTGCCAGGTCGCTTCACGCAAACCGGCCAGCGCGCCGTGCTTGCCCTCCCACTCCTGAACGCGGTTCTCGCCGAAATCGCGCAGCCCCGCGTCGTAGGCCTCGCGGATGCGTTCCGCGGGAAACGTCTTCGTTACAGCAACGATGGTGATTTCGCTCTCGCGCCGTCCGGCGCGCGCCGCGGCCCGCGCGATCCGCTCGCGCACTCTTCCCAGATTTTCCACAAGGTTCATGGAGAAGGTAAAGCGTAACACGAGGCAGAAGTCAGGAGGCAGAGCCTGCGCACCGAACGCAGGACACGGAACACAGAACGCGGAACACGAATCACGATGCACGACTCACCACCTGTGTTAATCTGGGTCCATCTGTGGCCTGACTCATGGGTCTTCGCTACCGGTTCATCGCCATTGAGGGGATAGACGGCGCGGGCAAGCGCACCCAGCTCGAGCTGCTGGCGCGCCGGCTGGCGCGCCGCCGCATTCCCTGCGCGCGGTGGAGCTTTCCGCAATACGGTTCTTTCTTCGGGCGCATGGTGGGGCAGTTCCTCGACGGCGCCTTCGGCGCGCTGCACGAGGTGGACCCGCACTTTTCCGCGCTGCTATACGCCGCGAACCGCTTCGAAGGCCGGGAGCGACTGCGGCAGGCGCTGGCCAGCGGGCGGCATGTGCTGGCGGACCGCTACGTCGGATCGAACCTGGCGCATCAGACGGCGCGCGTCCCGCGGAGGCGGCAAGCCGCGTTTTTGCGGTGGTTGTGCGAGCTCGAATACAGCGTCTTCGACCTGCCGCGCGAGTCCCTGGTGGTGTACCTGCGCCTGCCCGCCGCGCAAGCGCAGCGCCTGGTGGCCAGGAAGGCTGCCCGGGCCTACACCCGCAAGCGGCACGACCTCCAGGAAGCCAATCTGCGCCACCTGCGCGAAGCGGCCGGCATCTATGACCGGCTGGCGCGGCAGCGGAACTGGATCACGGTGGAGTGCGTCCACCAGGAGACCGGGGCGCTGCGTTCGCCCGCGGAGATACACCGCGCCCTGGTGCAAGCCATTGAGCGGCGAGAGAAGCGCCTGCTGAGAAGATAGGGGATGGCGCTGTAGGGGCGGCTTTACGCCGCCTCACGCGCCAGCAGCTCGGGCGGGGTAAACCCGCCCCTACGGCAATGGGATTCAGCGATTTCATCGGCAATGAGAAGGTGGTGGCGGCGCTGCGCCGGATGCTGGCGGCCGACCGCGTGCCGCACGCGCTGCTCTTCGCCGGGCCGCGCGGGGTGGGCAAGTACACGCTGGCGCGCATGTTCGCGCAGGCGCTGAACTGCGAGCGGCGCGGCGCGCACAACCAGGGCGGGCTCTTCGCCGCCGCAGGGCCGCAACTGACCGACGACTCTTGCGGGGCGTGCTCCACCTGCGAGCAGATTGCGCGGCTCGCGGACACAGCGCCGCTCATCCAGCGCGGCCTGGCGGAACGCGGCGCCAAGCCGGACACGGCAACCGTGGAACGGGTGCCCCTGCTGCTGCAGGGCCATCCCGACGTGTGGGCCATCGTGCCCGACCCGGTGCGCGCGCAGGACCCGGTGAAGCGGCCGGTGATCCGCATGGGGCAACTGCGCGCGGTGCAGCGCGCCGCATATTTCCGGCCGCAGGCGCGCTGGCGCGTGTTCCTCGTGGACGGCGCGGAGACCATGGCCAGCAACAACGCCAACATCTTCCTGAAGATTCTCGAGGAGCCGCCGGAGAGTTCCATTCTGATCCTGCTGGCGCCCAGCCCGTACATGCTGCTGGACACCATTCGCTCGCGCTGCCTGCCGTTTTTCTTCGCGCCGCTCGCGCCAGAGCAGGTGGAGCCGTTCCTGAAGGCGCGCGCGGAGCTGAAGCCGCCGCAGCGCAAGCTGGTGGCGCAACTTTCCGGGGGCAGCCCGGGGGCGGCGCTGACCCTGGACCTGGAGCAGAACACGCGGCTGAGGCGAAGGGCCCTGGGGCTGATCGAGCAGGGGGCGGCGGGGCGAAAGATGGGAGAAGTGTTCGCGCGGACAGCGCAAATGACCAAAGAGGAGAAAGAATCGTTTGAGGATTTGCAGGATATGTTCTATAGTCTTCTGAACGACCTGCTCGAGCTGTCGCACAGCCCCGAGTCGTCTCTGCTGCGGAACCCGGACCTGCGCGGGGAGTTGCTGTCGCTCAGCCAGCGAGCAGAGTTGCAATGGGTGGCGCGAGCCGTGGCCGCACTCGACGAGTACTATGGCCGCCTGCGGCGCAACGTGAACCGTCAACTGGGGCTGGACGCCTGGGTGGCGGGCCTGGCGCCGGAGGAGGAAACGGCTGCTTCGCCGCAGTAGGCCAGGGGAGCCGTGCCGCCTGTATCTTTTTTCGGAGTGTGAACGTCCAATGAGAGAGAAAAGCGAACGCCCGATGAACGCGGCCAGCCGGTCTGCGTCCAATGATGAAGGAGTCCCTATGAACCGCAAGCTGATCCGCCCGTCGTTGACCGACGTGAAAGAGCAGATGTCGAGGCCCGCGCCGATGCCCAGCGGCCCGCTGCCGGGCGGACCCATGCCCCCGCGGCGCAAGCCCACGCCGCCCGATCAGACCAACGCGGAGAACTTCTACTACGTGAAGCAAATGCAGGCGCGCACCCCGGTGGCCGTGGTGCTCACCGACGGCGAGACGCTCAACGGCGTGGTGGAATGGTACGACCGCGACTGCATCAAGCTGACGCGCTTCGGCAGCCCCAACCTGCTCATCTACAAGCACTGCATCAAGTACATCTACAAAGAAGGTGAAGAAGCCGCGCGCGGAGGCTCGAACGGGCAGGGAACGTAGCGACTCTGAACTCACAGGATTATCCACTTTACAAAAGCGGCTGGGGGTGGTAGATGAACCCTAAGCCGCGAACACAACAGCTTACTTTACCAAAGGAGCGTCTTCCGGGCAGGAGGAAGGCTGTGACCCTATGTGCCGCCGGTCTGTTGTCGGGTGGTTCCAAAGGTCCCGCAATAATCGCTGTAAGCGACAGGAGGGCGTCGTTTTGGGGCGGCCTGTTTTCCAGTGACGGGGCAGTGTTGAAAATGGAAGCGATTAATCAAGACTGGGTTGTAATGATCGCCGGGGATTTGTCCCCGATGGCGCCACTACTCGAAGCACTTCACCGTCATATTCCAATGAAGTCGCCGGAAACCGTAAGGGATTTTGCACACCTCTGTAGTCGTATTTATCGAGAAGAGCGCAAACTGATTATCAAAAGTGAGGTTCTCACAGAGTTTGACTTGGACACCTACGAAGAATATCAAGCTCTTAGAACCACGGATGAAGCCTACTACAACGCGGTCAAGGAAAAAGTGCAGAAGGCGGAGGAGGGTTGGAACCTCCTGTTTTTCGGCTTTGATAGCAATAAAGAACCACACATCTTTGTCATAACTGAACACGGAAGGATTCAGTATTGCGACTTGATGGGATATGCAGCGATTGGCATTGGTTCAGTCCAGGCCCATATCTCGCTCTCTCGCTCTTATAAGACCCATTATTCAGTTCCGATCGCCGTCTATAATCTTCTCAGCGCAAAGTTTGACGCGGAATCTGCCGATGGCGTTGGACCGCATACTCTGTGTTACATCAAGCGAACCGAAGGATACGAGGTTTTTATTGCGAGCGACACCATCAATAAGGTCAGGAAGCTGCGAGATGCGATGCCCAGGCTTCCAGAGCACGTAATCAAGGAAATTACTGACGACATTGAAGAACAACGGGCTAGGCTATCAGGCTCTGGAACGTCAGGACAGGGGCAGTAACCATATGGCGCAGCGTGTCAACAAAGAGGTTGCGGGACTTGCGACGGTTGAAGCGGAAGGTCATTTCTTCCAGATAGGCCGGGAGATGCTTCGCGGAGACCTTGTGCCATGTTCCCATGATGCCGCGCTTCAAGAGCGAGAAGGCCGATTCGACGGGTGTCGGCCTTGCAGCGGGGGCAGCGGACGCCCTCGGGCCAGCGGAGCCGGACAAGCAATTCCCGGCACTTTTCGTCGGTGGGGAACATCGTGTGTACGTCAACTAGATTCACAGGACACCTCGCATGG